>Ga0210127_1000002_pt1 | contig 32061 bp, 26 predicted proteins | sample RushSE_CattailNL_FD_185566 | JGI IMG/M metagenome (GOLD analysis project Ga0210127, IMG submission 185566) | Wetland microbial communities from San Francisco Bay, California, USA, that impact long-term carbon sequestration - RushSE_CattailNLC_D2... | ecosystem: Environmental > Aquatic > Marine >...
ATCATTCTTATTTACTCGAAATATTGCTTGTGATATCCAGATTTCGATTGCCCGCCGGAGCACCCCGCAATATATAGACGTGCTTGAACGGCCGGCGGGTGCTGCCGGAGTCGGATGTCCGGCGGCCGATGAGCGAAAGGCCAGCGGATGAAAGAGCGAATCTTCGCCGATTTTCCCAACCGGTCGACCCGCGTGCAGCGGCTGGTCGTGCTGCCGTTCGGCAAGTCGGTGGACATCGCCTACAAGAGCATCAAGGTCCGCTTTTTCCGTTCCCTGATCACCACCCTCAGCCTGGTCCTGGCCGTGTCGTTTCTGAGTTATACCGACGTCAGCAACGATATCGCCAACGGCATGCTGGCCAGCCGCAACCCCGAGATGCGCCAGACTCTCATCCGGGCAGGGTTCGACCTGGACCCGGGCACCACCAACGTGGCGGCCAGCCCCAAGCAGCGCTGGATCATCATTCTCTCGCTGCTCGTGTGCACGGTGGGCATCGTCAATGCCCAACTCATGGCCGTCACGGAGCGTTTTCGCGAGATCGGCACCATGAAGTGCCTGGGAGCACTCGACCGCTTTGTGCTGAGGCTCTTCATCCTGGAAGCCGGCATGCAGGGCCTGGCCGGAGCCGCTGCCGGGTCGCTCGCCGGCGCGGCCTTGGCGCTGGCAGGAGGGGTGATTCGATACGGGGGCCCGGCCGTTAGCCAGACCGCCGCAGTCGATGTGGCGGCGTCGGTCGCCCTTTCAACGGCCATCGGCATCGGGCTGAGCCTGCTGGGCGTATTCTACCCGGCCCTGGTGGCGGCAAGGATGCAACCGGTCGAGGCCATGCGGGTGGAGCAATGAGGAAGTGTTGGGTGTTTAGTGTTTGGTGAAGCCGCTGGCCCTGAGACAACAGGTTCTCCTTCCAACACAAAACACCCATCACACAACAACCCATGCGGAGCATGCCATGCCCGAAATCAGCCACGTCGTGCGGGTGTCCAACGTCACCAAGAGCTTCAAACTGGGCAAGATCGAGGTCCAGGTGCTGAAGGGCGTCGACCTGCAGATCGACCGGGGCGATTACATCTCCATCATGGGGCCGTCGGGCTCGGGCAAGAGCACCCTCTTCAACATGATCGGCGGACTCGACAAGCCCACCTCCGGCAAGGTGTTCATCGACGAGGTCGACATCGCCCAGCTCGATGCCTACGAGCTGGCCTGGCTGCGGTGCCGCAAGATCGGGTACATCTTCCAAACCTTCAACATCATCCAGGTCATGACCGCCCTCGAGAATGTCACCCTGCCGATGATCTTCGCCGGATTGAACGGCGATGCCGCCGTGCAGAAGGGAATGAAACTCCTGGAGCAGGTGGGGCTCGCCGATCGTCATAGCCACAAGCCCTTCGAGCTCTCCGGCGGCCAGCAGCAGCGGGTGGCGATCGCACGGGCCCTGGCGAACGATCCGGCCATCATCCTGGCGGACGAGCCCACCGGGAACCTCGATCTGACGACGGGCGAGGAGATCATCGCCCTTCTGAAGCGACTGAGCCAGCAGCGCGGGGTCACGGTCATTTCCGCCACTCACGACTTCAAGATGCTGAACGTCTCCGACCGGGTGGTGTGGATCCGCGATGGACGGGTCGACAAAATAGAGAACCGGGAGGAGCTTTCGATCTCCATCGGGCGGATTGGGACGCGCGAGTGAGTTCAGGATTCGGAAAAATAAGGCCGCACCCGAAGAGGGCCACCGGTCCCGCGGCCCTGCGATGTGTGCGGATATTTGCCGTGGTGCTGCTGAGCGCCGGCCTGATCGGGGCGGCGCCCCGTGCCTCCGCCGCTTCGGACGCCGGCGCACCGTTGGCGGAGAGCCTTCGCGCCCTGGCCTCCTTCGGCGATCGCAGCACCGGGGCGCCGGGAAACGAAAAGGCCGCCGCTTTCATCCGCAAGGAGCTCGAGCGGCTTGAGATCGGAGAGGTCCGGTCCCAGCCGTTTGCCGTTCCCGTCATCCGCTGCGGGGACAGCGCGCTCAGCATCCCCTCCCGCCGGGTCACCGTCCCCCTTCACCCCATCGCCGGCAACGCCATCAGCCCCCAGGCGATTGCCGCCCCCGGGCTGACCGGGCCGCTGCTCTATGTCGGCAGCGGCGAACTCGCTCGCCTGAACGGCAAGCGAGTCGACGGCGCAATTCTGTTGATGGAGCTCGACTCCTCCAGGAACTGGCTCGATGCGGCCGATTTGGGCGCCCGTGCGGTGATCTACGTGGACCGGGGACAGTCCCCGCGGTTCGTCTTTGAAGACAAGTTCGAGCTGTCCCCCATCCAGTTCCCGCGTTTCTGGATGCCGGCCGAGAGTCTGCACCGGGTCTTCGGCGATGTCGCCTCGGCGCCGGCCGGCCTGGTGGCCGGCGAGGTTCAGCTGCGCTCCGAGGCGCAGTGGCAGAACGTCGTCGCCGAAAACATTTACTGCCTCGTTGCCGGGTCCTCCGCCGAGCGGCGCAAAGAAGTGCTCCTGGTTGAAGCCTTTTACGACAGCACGGCGCACGTGGCCGGCGTTTCCCCCGGCGCCGATGAGGCCCTGGGGGCGGCAACCCTGCTCGAGCTGGCACGGTTTCTCAAGGAGAACCCGCCCGAGAGAACCGTTCTGCTGGCGGCGACCTCCGGCCACGCTCAAGCGCAGGCCGGTTTGCGGGAGTTCGTGTGGAGCCTGTCCGCGCGCTCCAAGGATTTACGCGACACGAAAAACGAGCTGCGGCGCCTGGTGAAGAAAACCCGGTTGACGGTTCGGGCGCTCAAGGATTTCCGTTTGGATGAGGCCGGCCCCAAAAGCAAGGCACCGGCCGCCGACGCCGGCGCTGCCGAAGACGCGGCCGGGGAGGATGGCGGCGACCAGGACCCCGCCGCCCTGCTCAAAGCAGCCCTGGAGGATCGTCTCAAGACCGACGCCGATCTGGTGTCCCGTCGGCTCATGCAGCTGCGCCTGACGGAGCGTGATCGCGACGTCCAACGCATCCAGGAGCTCACCGCCGAGCGGCAGGCGCTGCGGCGCCTGACGTGGCGTGCCTCCTACAAAGAGCTTTCCGCCGAGGAGCGCCGCCTGCTGCAGCAGGCGGCGGTTCGGGCCCGCAAGGATCAGGAATCCGCCCTTGCCGATGCGCGGGTCCAGCTGCGCCTGGTGGACAGCGCCGGCAGCCTGCGCAGCGCCTTGCGGGATTTTGAGATTGCCGCGTCCGTATCCCTGCACCTGTCCAGCCACGGGGACGGCTTCGGCGCGTTCAACTACGGCTGGCTCTACCCGCTGCGGCCCAGGATCAACCGGGTCTCCGCCTATGCCGCGCTCGAACAGGCCCTGCGGGAGGGCGCGCCGGTCGTCGCGCAGGCCTCCGGTCTGACCGGGCTCTTCAAGGACACCCTGCGGCCGAGCCGACTGAGGTCCTGGCAGAGCTACTTTGTCGATCAGCCGGCCATGGGCGGAGAGGTCGTCGCGCTGGCGGGCTACCACGGCGTCACCCTCGCCACCACCGGCGACGCCCGCGGGGCGTGGGGAACCCCGGAGGACGTCCCGAAGCGGGTGGACATCGGCTATGCGACGAAGCAGAGCGCCGGTGTCTGCGGGCTGATCGGCCACCTGTCGCGGGTGCCGAAGCTGCGCGAGGAAGATGCCCCGCGCAACGGATTTTCCACGGTCAGCGGCCGGGCCAGATTCCTGCGCCATGGCGAGCTGTTTGCCGACAAGCCGGCGCCGGGGACCGTCCTGCTATGCTACCAGGGGCCTTCGCGGTTTTACACCATGGTGGATACGCAGGGCCGTTTCAGCCTCAAGGGCGTGGCGGACAAGACCCACAGCTTTCACAAGGTGGTGATCGAGGGCTACCGCTTCGATGAGCGCACCGGTCAGGCCGTCTGGGCCATCGACAAGAAGCTCACCGGCAAGGACGCCTACCGCGTGAAAATGAACCGGCGCTTCATGGAGACCGATCTCGTCATGTTTGCCGGAGACGGGATCACGCTGTTCAACCTGCTCGAGCCCCGCACGTTCCGGCACCTGACCAAGGCGGACGTTCTCGACGGCCGGCGCGAAGCGGAGCCGCTGCACTGGTTCATGAGCCGGCTCGACACCTGGGCCTCGATCATCACCACCGTTTTTCTGGAACCCGGCACCCCGCTCAAAATGACATTGTCCGACACGGTGCTCCGGCGCAAACTGGTCCTGATCCAGGCGAGCGCGGAGTGGCCGATCGGCATCGGCTACGAGGTGGAGGATTTCCCCCGGCTGCACCGCACCGCCTACCGGGTGGCGCAGGACATGTGGGCGCTGCTGACGCCGCGCATCGCCAATCTGGAGCAGCGCGGCATCTTCAACGAGAGCATCCGCCGGCTCGAAGAGGAGGGACAGGCCGCCTTGAAGACGGCTGAGGCGGCACTCGCGGCGGATACCTACGACCGTTTCTCGGAGGCCAGCGCCCGGTCTTGGGCCCTGGCCACCCGGGTTTACGACGATGTGGAGAAGACGCAAAAGGATGTGCTCTACGGCGTGCTTTTCTACATTGCCCTCTTCGTTCCGTTCTCCTTTTGCCTGGAGCGCCTGCTGTTCTGCTATGCGAACATCTACCGCCGCATCATCGCCTTCGGCGCCATTCTTATTGCGCTGATCGTTCTCATCTACAACGTGCACCCGGCATTCCAGCTGGCCTACAGCCCGATGGTGGTGATCCTTGCCTTTTTCATCATGGGGTTGTCCCTCGTCGTGGCGCTGATCATTTTTTTCCGCTTCGAGCAGGAAATGGCCGGGCTGCAGACCCGCGCACGCATGGTCCAGGTCGGCGAGATCAGCCGCTGGAAGGCCTTCGTCGCCGCCTTCCTGCTGGGGGTCAGCAACCTGCGCCGGCGGCGCGTCCGCACGGCGCTGACCTGTGTCACCCTGGTGCTGCTCACATTCACCATCATGAGCTTCACCTCGGCCAAGTCCATGCGGCGGCATGCCCGCGTTTTTTACGGCCCGGAGGCGACCTATCAGGGGTTTCTGCTGAAGAACGTGAACTGGACGACGCTTCCGCCCGAGGCCTTCGGGGCGATCGCCCGGGACTTCTCCGGCCGCGGGCTGGCCGTTCCGCGGGCGTGGCTCGAGGAAGACGATGTGACGCGCACGAGCGTCGTGCCGTTGCGGGCCAACGGCCGCAGCGTCGAGGGCCAGGGACTGATGGGGTTGTCGCATGCGGAGCCCCAGGTCTCGGGCCTGGACGCGATTCTGGTCGGCGGGCGTTGGTTTGCCGAGCATGAGCGGCAGGTGGTGATGATGTCCGAGCGGATGGCGATCGGTCTCGGGATCGATCCGCTACGCCCGCAAGGCCATGTGGTTTCGCTGTGGGGCATGGATGTCGCGGTGGTCGGAGTGTTTTCCGGCAAACAGCTGCAGGAGCGTCTGGATTTAGACGGCGAGCCGCTGACGCCGGTCACCTTCCCGCGGGAGATGTCCGCGGAGCTGAGCGAAGAAGAGGTGGATGCGCTCGAATCCGGTGAGGATGTGCGCGAATTCCAAAGCCGCTACCAGCACACCCCGGGCGATCTCACCCTCATCCTTCCGTACCCGACCCTGATGGCGGCCGGCGGCAGCCTCAAAGCGGTGGCCGTTCGCGACGACTCCCGGCAGACGGCACAGGCGTCCGGCGAGAACCTGATCGACCGCTTTGGGCTGTCGCTTTTCAGCGGCGAGCCGGAGGGGACGTTTCTTTATCACGCGAGCGACACCATGAGCTACAGCGGGGTGCCCAACATCATCATCCCGCTGGCGATTTCGGTCTTCATCGTGCTCAACACCATGATCGGCGCCGTCTACGAGCGCAAGCGCGAGATCGCCGTTTACACCTCGGTGGGGCTGGCGCCGTCCCACGTTTCCTTTCTGTTCATTGCCGAGGCCCTGGCCTTTGCCGTGCTGAGCGTGGTGTTCGGCTACCTGCTGGCACAGACCACCGCCAAGCTTTTTGCCGAGACCGCACTCTGGTCGGGGATCACCGTGAACTACTCCTCGCTCGCCGGCGTGGCCGCCATGGTGCTGGTCATCGCCGTGGTGCTGCTGTCGGTGATCTACCCCTCGAAGGTGGCCGCGGAAATCGCCATCCCCGATGTGAACCGCTCCTGGACGCTTCCGGCCGCGCGCGGCAACACCCTCGAAATGACCTTTCCCTTTCTATTGACGTTCAGAGAGCACGCAAGCGTCGGCGGGTTTCTTTACGAATATTTCGAGGGGCATTTCGACGTATCGCACGGGAGGTTTTCGACCTCCCGCATCGATCTGGACTTTGCCTGCGAAACCGCGCCGAGCGTCGCGTCCGACACCGACACCTGCCCGCAGGAGGCCTGCGAATTGCCCGAGTGCCTGAGCCTCAAGTGCGGGGTCTGGCTGGCCCCCTTTGACTTCGGCATCATGCAGCGGGTCGAATTGCGCTTTGCCCCGGCGCGGGATGAGCCGGGCTTTGTCGAAATCCATGTCCGGCTGACGCGGGAGTCGGGGGAGTCCAACTCCTGGCGGCGGATCAACAAGGGCTTCCTCTACAACGTTCGACGCCAACTGCTGATTTGGCGCTCCCTCGACGAACCGGCCAAGGTGCACTATGAGCAGAGGCTGGCGCAAGTGCGTGCAGGCCTGGAGGGCAGCACCGCGGAGCCGGAGCCGGCCCGCTGAGCCCTGATGACGGAAACACGATCGCGATAGGGAAGGTGAACACGATGACCGAAGACCTCCGCAGCACGGATCGCCCGGTTGCCGATCCCGGGAGCCCCGCACTTCAGCGCGGGGAGCGGATTCGGCTGCGGGCGGTGCTCATCGGTGCGGTGTTGGCACTCACCATCTGCCTGATTACCCCCTTCAACAACGCGCATCTCCAGGGGACCCCTCTCGGGGGGGGGCAGTTTCCGCTGGCGCCGTTTTATATCCTGGTGTGGATGGTGATTCTGACGGGACTGCTGCGGTCGGTGTTCAAGGGCCATCGGTTCTTGACGGGTCGGGAGTTGCTCGTCATGTGGGCCCTGATGGTGCTGCTCTCCGGGATTGCGTGGACAGGGTTGGCGCGTACCTTTTTCATCAACTTGACCGCCCCGTACCACTTCGCAACCGCTGAAAACCGCTGGGAGGAGGTGCTCCAGCCCCTGCTGCCGAAGGGGTGGTACCCCGACAGCGGGCAGGCCATCGAAAACTTCTACAACGGGGTTCCCGGCGCGCGGCAGCTGGGGTGGCTCGGAGTGGTCCGGCAGATTCCCTGGGGGGCATGGGCGGGCCCGCTGGCGGAGTGGTCGGGCTTCATTCTGCTGTGCTATTTCCTCATGATCTGCATCGTCAGCCTGTTGAGCCGCCAGCCGCTCTACAATGAGCGCATGAACTTTCCCCTGCTGCGGGTGCCGATTCTGCTGCAGGAGGCGATCGACGAGGACCGGCTCTCGACGGTGTTGACCCACCGGTACCTGCTCGTCGGCCTGATGGTGCCGGTCTGCCTGCATCTGATCAATGGGCTCAGTTTTTACAACCCGACGGTGCCTTCCATCCCGACCCTGATCCTGGCGGGCAAGTTCTTTCCCAAGGCCGGCCTGTTCTCCGGTTTCTACAAGCTCAAGATTTTCATTTATCCGGCCTTCATCGGTTTTGCGTTCCTGACCGCCAAGCAGGTGTCCTTTTCGTTCTGGGTCTTTTTCCTCGCCGGCGCGCTGCTGGTCGGCCTGCTGAGCGTGCTGGGCATCAACATCCCGGCGGCGGCGCTCAGAACGGCCTTCGGTCCAACGTTGTCCCGGCCCGAAGAAACCCAGGCGATCGGCGCTTACCTGGTGTTCTTTCTGTTTCTCGCGTGGTTGGCCCGTTTTCACTTTCTCGACGTCTTTCTGAAAGCCTTCGGCCGGCGCACGGACGCGGACCCGCCGACGGAGTGGGTTGGGACCCGGCCTGCGTTCTGGGGATTTGTGGCCGGCAGCATCGGGCTCATCGCCTGGTGCCATCATTACGGGCTTTCGATCGGCGCTGCCATTCTGGTGCTGGCCGCCTTTTTCATGTTCACCCTGGTGGCGGTGCGTGTCATCTGCCAGGGGGGCATCACGTACTTCACCCTGACCGCGGCGCCCCTGGATGCCCTCACGGCCTTTTTCGGTTCGCGTTTTTTGACCCAGGCCGGTCTGGTGGTCGCCGCTGTGACCCAGAAGGTGCTTTTTCTGGACCTGCGCGAATCCCTCATGCCTGCGCTGCTGCACACCCGTAAGGTGACAGACGGGGTGCGCAACAACCGCATGGTGGCCGTTGCCTTGGCGCTCACCCTGGTGGCCGGAGTGGCGGTATCCTTCGCTGCGATGCTGTCCGTCGCTTACAAGTTCGGCATGCGCGAGCTGCAGATGGATTGGGCGACCAGCACGGTCGTCTCCGTCTATGAGGACATCTTCAACCTGGTGGAAACACCGGCCGAGCCCAGCCGCTGGGTGCTGATTTTCATCGCTGCCGGAGCGGCCGTCATGCTGGTGATGGTGGTCTGCTACCACCGCTTTTACTGGTGGCCGATCCACCCGATCGGCTATCTCACGGCCTACAGTTCCGCCATGTGGACGCTGTGGTTCAGTTTTTTTCTGGGCTGGCTGTGCAATGCCTTGTGCATGCGCTACGGCGGGACGGCATTGTTTAAGAACCTGCGGATGTTTTTCATCGGGCTGATCATCGGCGACTTTTTCATGGCGGGCAATTGGGCGATCTATGGGCTCTTCAGCTATGCGAGCTACATGGTGCTTCCGGATTAAAGATCAACGCTGAAGGCTCAATGGAGAAAGTGGCTTGTTTGCCGCGGGCGTTCAACTCTGAACTTTTGTATCGGCTGTTTTGAGCTTTAAACTCTGAAATTTCAGCTTCGTTTATGCGTGAAGACAAAGAACTCCAGGAATACCGGGACCTGCTGAAGACCCCGACGCACTTCGAGGAGGGCTTCGACTGGAAGACGGTCGTCGGGGCGATCTTCATCGGGTTTTTGATGATGCCGGGCAGCATGTACCTGCAGTTGGTCATCGGCACCGGCATCGGTCCGGCCGCGCGCTGGGTGACGATCATCCTGTTCGCCGAACTCGCCAAGCGCTCCTACAGCGAGCTGAAGCAGCAGGAGATCTTCCTGCTATACTACATGGCCGGCGCGGCCCTGCACACCCCTTTTCAGGGTCTGTTGTGGAGCCAGTATCTGGTGCAGTCCGACGCTGCCCGCATGCTGGGCGTGGCGGAGTTCATCCCGGCGTGGGTGGCCCCGCCGCTCGAGTCCGCAGCGCTCCTTGAGCGCAGCTTCTTCCATCGCGACTGGCTGATCCCGATCCTGCTGCTGGTCGGGACCCAGATCATCACCCGCGTCGATCAGTTCGGCCTGGGCTATGCCCTTTACCGCATCACCTCCGATGTGGAGAAGCTGCCCTTCCCCATGGCGCCGGTGGCGGCCCTGGGGACCATGGCCCTGGCCGAATCCGCCGAGGAGCGGGAAAAAAGCTGGAAGTGGCGGGTGTTCTCCATCGGCGGCATGCTCGGCCTGCTGTTCGGCGCGGTCTACCTGCTGCTGCCGGCGCTCTCCAGCCTGGTCCTGATCGAACCTATACGGCTGATCCCGATCCCCTGGATCGACTTCACCCTGCACACCGAGGACTGGCTCCCGGCGGTGGCCACCGGCATCCAGCTCGACCTGGGCCTGGTGTTCATCGGTATGGTGCTGCCGTTCTGGGCGGTGATGGGCGGCCTGGGAGGGCTCATCATCACCATTGTCGCCAACCCTATTCTCTACCAACACGGCATTCTCAACCGATGGCACCCCGGCATGCGGACCGTGGAGACGGTCTTCGCCAACAACTTCGACTTCTATCTGAGCTTCGGCATCGGGTTGGGGCTGGCCATCGGCCTGATCGGCATCTGGCACGTGATCCGGTCCTTCGGCCGCAAGGGGCCGGGGGTGCGCGGCAGCCTGCGTGACTTGTTCCGGCCGCCGCCGGGAAGGGGCGACATCAACTTCTGGCTGTCGATCGGTATCTATATCTTTTCCACGACCTCCTACGTCTCGCTCTGCGTCTGGCTGGTCCCCAATTTCCCGGTAGTGTTTTTTATTATCTACGGGTTTCTCTACACGCCGCTTATCTCCTACATTACGGCGCGGATGGAGGGGATCGCCGGCCAGTTCGTGAGCCTGCCGCTCGTGCGGGAGGCGAGCTTCATCGCCGGCGCGAAATACTTCGGCTACCAAGGCATCGAGATCTGGTACGCGCCCATCCCGATCCACAACTACGGCAGCGCCACCGTGAGCTTCAGGGAGATCGAGCTGACCGGAACCAGCATCCGGGGAATCATCAAGTCGGAGATCGTGGTCTTTCCGGTCGTCATGATCGCCAGCCTGCTCTTCTCGCAGTTCATCTGGCGCCTGGCCCCGATTCCCTCCAGCGCCTACCCGTTCGCCCAGGAGCTCTGGCACCTGCAGGCCTTGAACTCGCTGCTCATGCAGACCTCCACCCTGGAGGGGAACTCCCTTTTCTTCCAGGCGCTGAACTGGATCTACGTGGGGGCCGGCACACTGCTGGGCGTTGTAATTTATCTCATCCTCACCCTGTTCGGCCTGCCGGTCATGCTGGTCTACGGCATGGTGCGGGGTCTCGGGCAGAGCACCCCCCACGGCCTCATCCTCGAGGTGGCCGGTGCCCTGCTCGGCCGTTTTTACTTCTTGCGGCGCTACGGCGCCATGTGGCGGCAGTACGCCCCGGTGCTGCTGGCGGGGTTCTCCTGCGGCATGGGCCTGATGGGCATGTTTGCGATGGGGATCACCCTAATCCTAAAATCCCTCGCCCGGCTGCCCTACTGAAACGGCCGGTCGGCCGTTTCAGACCGGTTGCAATTTCTCTTCCTCCGCCTTATGATCAGCTGCTATCGATAGACTTTTTCATCCCCCTGACAGGTGATTCCCATGCGAACATGCGTTCTGGCAACGATGGTTGCGGCATCCATTGTGGCGGGTGCTCACGGCCTGGCCGGGGAGATCCCGCTGTCCATCGCGGGATTCAGGTTGGGGCGCCCCATCGAAGAAGTCTCTGAAAAAGTCATCATGGAGACCGCCTTGCCGGTGCGTTACATGGAGAACTTGCAGGAAGTCGAGATCGTGCCGATCGAGGGCTTCAAGAGCGGGCTCATCGCCTTCGGAACCTGCCGCAAACCCAGCAGCATCGTTCGCATCAAGCTCAAATATGCCGACGGCAGCCTGAACTTTTACGAAGAGCTCCTCAAACGGTTCAAGCAGAAATTCGGCGAACCGGATGAATACCAGGGAGACCCGTTCCGCGTGTTCATCAGCTGGAAGTGGTCTTTCAAAGACCAGAACCAGAACCGCGTCAGCCTGGTTCTGCAGCACAATCTGAAGGACGAGGATGAGAAGATCGGCAACGCCGTGAAGCTCACCCTCCAGAACCAACTGGAAGAGGACGCTCGATGTTATGGGCAGCAGAAGCCCACTCGGCGTGAGGAACTGCGGCAACGGCAGCTCCAGCCTCCGACGTCGGGGGGGGGCTCCTGGGGGCGGTTCATTCCGCAATAGCGCTGTGTTCTTCAATCAGGTGACATTGACCGCCGCTTCCGGGATGTCCCATGCGGTAGCCACGCTTTGAAATTTACTTCAGGGACAAGACACCATCACGCGCACGACACGGTGAAGGCGGCCGGCTGGAAGTCCGTCGCCTGGGGCGGCGTGCAATTCGCGGTTCCACGGGAATGGGAGCCGGGTCGCATCGGAGCGCGGCATCTCCTGTTCGAGTGCGACGCCGGGCCCGCCATGGAGATCAAGTGGGGGCCGGCCGGAAGACGGTTTTCGAGCCGCCGCTATCTGCGACGGCTGGCTCGTCAGGTCGGACGCGGGGGGGCGGTTTTCCAGGAGCGGGCCCTGCCCGTCGATGGGGGCAACTTTCCTGGGCCGGTCGAGGGCCTGGGCTTTGAATGGAAAGGCAAGGACGGGGGCGCGGTCGGCGCCCTTTTGTTTTGCCCGGTCTGTCGCACCGTCAGCCTGCTTCAGTTCTTCCGCCGGGGTTCCGGCGCCGAGAGCGACCGCCAGGTCTTGCGGGTGATCGACTCCTTTCAAGACCACCGCGCCGACGGCCGGTGCGCGTGGGCGCTTTACGATATCCGCGCAGTCTTGCCGGGGTGCTTCCGGCTGGTCGGCCACCGGTTTGAGGCCGGGTTTTTCATGTTGGAATTTCGCGGCAACCGGCGCGGGCTCACCCTTTACCGGTGGGCGCCGGCCGGCGTGCTTCTCAAGGATCAGGACCTAGAAACCTTTGCCGCGGCCTCCGCGGGAGGTGCGGGGATGGACTTCCGACCCCTGGCCGGTGCCGGTCGGGTCGGGGTGGAGGGCGTCGATCCGCGTCCGGCCGGTCTGGCGGGTCGTCTGAAGGCGGTGTTAAGGCCCCGGTTTCGAGGGGTCCGGGTCTGGTGCGTCGATCACCGCAACCGGATCCTCGGTGTCCGGTTGGAAGCGCCGCAGCCTTTGACGACGACCGAGTTGAGCGAGCTTTGCAGTGCCTATGGGATGGATGACGAGACAGAAAGGCAAGCCGACGTTAACCCGATTTGAGTCTCTCGGCTGCATACCGGTCAAAAACCAGCATGTGCGGGAGCAGCGTCTGGAGAACGGGGCGTTGGTGATCCTTTACCCGGTGACGGCGCGGCCCTGGATCGTGAAGGTTTCCGCCTGGCTGGGGGCCGCCGCGGCGCCGCCGCGCACCGGCAAGCTCCAACTCGATGGTCTAGGTTCAACGGTCTGGGCGATGCTCGACGGACGAGCGTCCATTCGGGCGATCGCGGCGGAATTTGCCAGAGAGCAGCGCCTGGAGACACGGGAGGCGGAGGTCGCCGTCACGCAGTTTGTTCGGGAGCTGGGCCGCCGCGGCCTGATCGGCTTGCGCTGAACCGGGCCGGCCCGTTGCCTGGAAGCTTGAGGCTCACATGCTTTTCAGTGCATCGTCCAGGGTGGGAACGATGGTCAGGAACGAATCAAAGCCGGCAATTTCGAAAACCTCCTTCACGTAATCCTGCATGGCGCAGAGTCGGATCTTGCCGTCTTCCCGTTTCAAGGCCTTGGTGGCTTTCAGTATGACGCGCAGGCCCGCACTGGATATGTAGTCGAGATCCTTGAAATCGATCACTACGTTTTTCGTTCCGTCGGACATGGCGTCGAAAATCCGTTTTTCAAACGCTTGGGACGTGTTGGAATCCAAGCGGCCCTGAAGTTTGAACGTGCTGAGCGGGCCGCGCTTTTCCTCAATGATTTCCATGAAAATCCTCCTTTGCGAGCCGCCGCCGGGCCGGCTCAGTTCTTTTCAATCGTCTTTTTGAGCGTCAACACGTTTTTGTTCCCGCTGCGGGAATAGACGACGTCGTCCATGAGGTTTTTAACCAGGTGAATGCCCAGCCCGCCCACCTTGCATTCTTCAAGAGAGCAGGGGGGGTCGGGAGGCAGGCGTTCAACCGGGTTGAAGGGGATGCCGTCGTCCTCGAGCACCACCGTCAGCATGTCGTCCTCGGAGGAAAAACGCACACGGATGACGTGTTCGGACTGATCCGCATAGCCGTAGGAAATGATATTGGTGAAGAGCTCGTCAAGGGCGAGGTTGATTTCAAACAACAATCGCCTGGGTATTTCCAGCGCCGCCCCGATGCGTTCCAGCTTCTCGCACAGGGTCGGGAGTTCGCTCAGGCTGTTCTTGAGCTCAAACGACACGTTGGTCTGGAGCGTCATGACCCTCGCACCTTCTGCGAATCTTCTCGGTTGATGGTCACAGCAGGCTCACTCCCAATCGCGGCAGGCATCCGCCGCAGTCACCGGGCATATCTTCCAGAAAGTGTTCCTCCCAGCGGTTGATGGCCTCCACCACGGCCTTGAAAATCCGCGGCATCTGACCCGGGAACTGCTGGAGGGTCTTGGAGAATTTTTCGCGGCTGAGCACGAGGCAGATCGTTTCCTCCAGCGCGCGCAGCGAGTAAAGGCGATGAGTATCACCGAGCAGGCTGAGACCGCCGATGAATTGCCCCGGACCGAACACGCGCAACCGAAAAAGCTTCGACGCGATGGTCCGCTCGAGCTGGGCCTTGCCGGATATGAGGCAAAACGCGTCGCCGCCGTCTTCGTCCTGACGGAACAGGGCCTCCCCGTTCTTGAACCTCTCGCGCGTGCAAAGATAAGCGAAAATCTTCAGCGATTCAAGGGGAAGCCCTGAAAAAAAATAGGTCTGGCGCAGGATGTTCAGGTTCTCCTGGTATTCACTTGACGGGTTCAGGCTATTTTCGTCCAACGAGCTCATACAAGGCTCCTTTCCGGGCGATCAGCTCGTCGTAGGCGCCCATTTCAATGATTTTTCCGGCCTTCATGACCGCCACCCGGTCGAAATTGCGGATGGTGTCCAGGCGGTGCACCACGGCGACCAGCGTGCTCTTGCGCTTCCAGCGGGTCTCGAGCAGGTTCTGGATACGTGCCTGGGACTTGTTGTCCAAAGCCGAGGTGGCCTCGTCCATGATCAGCACCCGCGGCGCCTTCAGGAACACACGGGCGATGGCGAGTTTCTGGCGTTGGCCGCCCGAGAGCTTGTCCCCCTTGCTGCCGACGTTGTAGTGCATGCCGATCTCAACGATGGTTTCGAGAAGATCCCTTTCGATCAGCAACTGAATGATGTTCTGTGTGATGCCCTCTTGGGCCTGGGCACTGGCGGTCTTGGTTTTACCGAAGAAGATGTTGTTCAGAATGGTCTGGGAGTAAATGTACTCATGGCTGCTGTAGAAGGTGAAGGCGTCCGGCAGGTCCCGGGAGATGTTTGCACGGAACCGGGCGCGCTTTTCGAGCAGCAGTTGTTGGAGGTCTTCGCCCAGCCCCACCATCTTGTGAATCCCGGGGGTGAACCGCAGCGCCAACTCGAGCAGCCGCAGGTAGTCTTCGGTTGCCAGCTCCTGAGCCTGGCGGCGCCGCAGCTGCTCCAGCACCAGCCGGTAGGCCGGGAGCTCCTCGGCCGACATCGGGCTCTGCTCGAAAAAGACGTTGTCCGGCGGCAGGTTGCCCAGGATGTCGACGGTCTGGCTTGCAAGCTTGACACCGATGTTGATGAGCAGGCGCAGCAGGTCCTCCGTGCCCAGAAACTTCGTGAAATAATCGTTGCGGGATAGGTTGAAGTTGGCGAACTCCGGGCGGTTGGCGGTCCCGAAGGTCAGGTTCTCGGCGACGCTCGAGTAGGACAGGTAAGCGTTTTCGTCGAAGAACTCCACGTAGTCCGAGAGCCGCCGGCCGTATTTTTCCTGAAACTTGCGCCGGACCCGGATGATCGACTTGACCAGCTCCTGATGGCGGTCGGGAGTGAGCAGCGTGTTCAGACCGAACCGCAGCACATCCGCAAAAATACCGGTCTGGTGCAGCACGGCGATGATGTCGTCCAGACTGGGCAAGCCGTTTCCGCCGCGGGACTCATCGGTCAGGGCTTCACACGCGTAGAGGAGGTTTTCGGCGATGGACCCCTCGAAGATGAAGGGGCTCTGGGATACGATCCCGACGTTGGCGACCATGTCTTGCCTCGTCAGCTGGGAGACCTCCCGGCTGCCGATCAACACCTGGCCGCTGCTGTACTTGTAGAGCTGGCCGATGCAGAGCGCCAGCGTGCTTTTGCCGCTGCCGGAAAACCCCACCAGCGCCAGATGCTCGCCGGCATTGAGAGACAGGCTGACATCGTCCAGCAGCCGGATCCCGCTGTCGGTGATGAAGCTGAGATTTTTCACCTCCAGGTCGGCCTCGAGCTCGAGCGGCCCTCGGCCTTCCGGTACAAGCGCGACCTCCGGCTCGACGTCAAAGAACTCCATCGTGCGCTCGTAAGTGACCTTCCCATCCTGGAAGACCTGGTAGAACTCGATCAGATCCTTCCAGGGGTCGTAGAGTTTTTCCTGGGCGGACAGGAAGGCCACCAGCGACCCCAGCTCCAGCTGGCCCTTGATGGTCAGATAGCCGCCGAGGATGAACACCAGGAAGGGACCGAGACTGGTGAAGAAATTGTTGGTCGACTTCACGGCAAAGCGGTACAGGCTCCAGATGACGCGGACCTTGCGCAGCTGCTCCACCAGCCGGTTGAACTTGTTCATCTCGATCCGGTACGCCCCGGTGCCGTGAATTTCGTGGATTCCGTCGATGGACTCGGCAATGCGGCCGGAAAACGTGCGCGACAAGTCGACGCGCTGCTTGTTGGCGGTGTTGGCGCGCCGTTGCAGCAGAGGCAGCAGGACCATGGCGGCCGGGTAGGCGCTCAGAGAGACAACCGCCAGCAGCGGGTTCAGCCAGAAAAGGTAGACGGCGAAGGCGAGCAGGGTCAGGACATTTGAAACCGGTGTCGACATGGCCGACCCCACGAAGTTGGACGGCACGGCCAGCTCGTTGACGAGGGTGTTGACCACGGTCCCGGGTTGGGTGTTGCGGAAAAAACTCAAGGGCAGGGAGATGATGTGCTCAAACAACGCCGTGCGCATCCGGGCCAGCGCTTGCTGCGAAATGAGGGTTTCCAGGACGCTGATCAGATACTTGCAGGCGCTGGAGAGCAGCACGGCGGCCAGGTAGTAGCCGCAGTAGGTGAGCAGCAGGTCCACCTTGCGCAGGCTGATGGCCTGGTTGACGATGCGCTTCTGCATCTCCAGGGGCAACACGCGCGTGAACACAAAGACGCCGATGATGGCGAGCAGCGCCAGCTGCCATTTGAGGTTGCCGTCGAATACCCATGAAAACAGCGACCGCTTGACGATCGGCTGTTTGGCTTCAGCCATGCGATGCTCCTTGAACGGACCCCGGCTGAGAAAGGAATCAAAGTGCGAATTTTTATTTTAATATCAAATCATCAATCTTGACAAGCGATTATTGTGCTTGTTCGAGCGGCGGATAAGCGGCCGTCCGTGAGTTCGATCTTGACTCGAAACCGCCGGCATTCTATTAGATACCTTTCAAGCGAATCTAACCGTCCCAGCGCTCATCTCAGCTCCCATGCACGTGCCTTGGGCTGTTTCACTGAAAAAGCATCATTCCGAACAACCATTTAACAGGAAGGAGCGTATGATGAAACGTCGCATGTGTGGGTTCTTCATCCTGGGTGTATGCCTGCTGACCCTGGCCGCTGCTCCGGTGCTTGCCGGGGAAACCATGGACAAGATCGAAAAGACCGGAAAAATCAAGGTCGGTTTCCGGGAAGACTCGATACCTTTCGCTTTTATCGACCCGAAGGTGGGCAAACAGGTGGGCTTCTCCGTTGACATGGCCGGGATCCTGGCGGAGAACCTTTCCAAGTACTTCGGCAAGAAGATCGAAATCGAGCCCATCACCATCACCACCAAGACGCGCATACCCATGGTCGTGAACGGGACGGTGGACATCGAAATGGGGTCCACCACCTACACTCAGGAACGGGAGGACGTGGTCGATTTCAGCCTGACCTTCTTTTTCTCGGAAACCAGTTTCCTGGTGGCCAAGGACAGCCCTATCAAGACCAAGAAAGACTTGACCGGCCAGCGCCTCGGAGGGGCCCGCGGCACCACAAACTTGAAGGCCATCGAGGACCAGGCGGCTGCCGGCGAATACAAGCCAAAGGAGATCGTGACCACCGAAGGCCACGCCCAGGGGTTTCTGGCGCTCAAGACCGGTAAAATCGACGCCTACGCCACGGATCGCAGCCTGCTCGAGGGCCTGCGCATGAAGGACGAAAAGCCGGATGCCTGGCGGACGGTGGACTTTGCGATCGCCTACGAGCCTTACGGCTACCTGATGCGCGAAAACGACTCTGATTTCCGGGATTTCGTCAACAACACCATTCTGTGGACCATCAAGACCGGCAAATTCTACGAACTCTATGACAAATGGATGGGCCCGAAGGGGCTGGTGCCGATCCCCATGTCCCAGGCCTACAAGGATTATCTCCAGCTGATCGTTTACCCGATGGGTGAAGGCTGGATGCAGAAGAAATAGGGAAGTCGAAAAGGGTTCAGGGGGTCAAGGGGGCGAGGGTAATAAACGACAGATCCTGCCTGCACTTGAACCCTTGAACCCTCAAACCCGTGGACCCTATCTGGGTGAGTTCTCGCGCATGCTGGCATACAAATTCGACTGGGGCGTTCTGTGGCGCCAACCCTACGGGGAGTGGCTGCTCCAGGGTCTGTGGTTGACGATCCAGTTGGGGGCCCTGGCGTGGATCATCGCCCTGAGCCTGGGGGTTCTCTTCGGGACCATGCGTTCCGTGAGGTTCTGGCCCCTGCGGATCATCGGGAGCCTTTACGTGGAGGTCTTCCGCAACATTCCTTTTCTCGTCCAGCTCTTTTTCTGGTTTTACGCCGGGCCCATGCTCTTCGGCAAGACGCTGCAGTTCAAAATCAACGCCATTTCGGGGTTGAATTACTGGGTGGCCATTTTCGCCCTGGGCCTCTACACGGCCTCGCGCGTGGCCGAGCACGTGCGGGCCGGTTTCGCCTCTATCGGGCACGGCCAGTACGACGCGGTGCTGTCGACGGGCATGACCCCCCTGCAGATGTACTGGTACGTCATGATCCCGCATGCCCTGCGGCTCATCATCCCGCCGCTGACAACGGAATTTCTGACGATCTTCAAGAATTCCGCAGTTGCCATGACCATCGGGGTGGCCGAGACCACCTTCATGAGCTACAAGATCGACGAGCAGACTTTCCACGGTCTGGAGGCCACCACCGGTGCCATGGTCATCTACCTGGTGCTTGGGATGACGGTGGTCAAGCTGATGGATTTCATTGAAGCCCGGTTCCGAATACCGGGTCTGATGAGCCGGTAGCCATGTTGGACGCCATTCTGCAAAATCTGCCCTACCTGCTCGGAGGGTTTCTCACCAACCTGCAGTTGGCGGCCTTTGCTCTGGCGGGAGGGCTCTTCCTGGGGACCCTGGTGGGGCTCGGACGGATTTCCAAGAGGCCCTGGGTGTACTACCCGGTTACCCTGTACGTGAATTTCCTGCGCAACATCCCCCTGATTCTGGTCATCTTCTGGTTCTACTTTGTGATGCCGATCCTCGTCGGCCGGACCATGGACCCGTTTGTGTCCGCCGCGGTGTCGTTCATCGTGTTTGAGGCGACGTACTTCGGGGAAATACTCCGCGCCGGTTTTCAATCCATTAGCAAGGACCTGGTGAGCGCGGCCTATTCCACGGGGCTCACCTACCGCCAGACGGCCACTCACATCCTGGTGCCCATCGCCTTCCGGCGCATGCTCCCCAGCATGATCACCCAGAGCATCATCACCTTTCAGGACACGAGCCTCGCCTACGTCATCGGGCTTCAGGAAATGGTCCGCCGCACCACCATCGTCGACAGCATAGAGGTGCGCTCCGTCCAACTTTACAGTTTCGTGGCCATCCTGTTCTTCATCATCTGTTTCATCGGCTCGCGCATCAGCATGCACTACGAGGAGAAGAGCCGGAAAGCCAAGGTCTTGTGATGTCATGATTGAGATCAAAAATGTCAGCAAGTGGTTCGGCGATTTTCAGGTCCTGGCCGACGTCGACGAGGTGGTCCAACGGGGCCAGAAGATCGTCATCTGCGGGCCGAGCGGCTCCGGCAAAAGCACGCTCTTGCGCTGCATCAACGGCTTGGAGCCCTACCAGAAGGGTGAGATCGTCGTCGATGGGGTCTCGCTGAGCGACCCCAAGACCAACCTCTACAAACTGCGGGAGAAACTCGGCATGGTCTTCCAGCGCTTCGAGCTTTACCCGCACATGACCGTCATGCGCAACATCACCCTGGCGCCCATCAAGGTGCGGAAGAAGTCCCGGCAGGCGGCCGAGAAGAAAGCCATGGAGTTGCTTGAGCGCGTGGGGATTCCGGACAAGGCCGGCGCTTTCCCGGCCAACCTCTCGGGCGGCCAGCAGCAGCGGGTGGCGATCGCCCGCGCGTTGGCCATGGAACCGGCCTGTATGATGTTCGACGAGCCCACCTCGGCCCTGGACCCGGAGATGATCCAGGAGGTGCTGGAGGTCATGATCGGCCTGGCCAAAGAGGGCATGACCATGCTGGTGGTGACCCACGAGATGGGCTTCGCCCGCGAAGTGGCCGATGAGATCATCTTCATGGATGCGGGTCGGATCGTGGAGCGCGGCAGCGGGGACGAGTTCTTCAAGAACCCCAAGAGCCAGCGGACGAAAGATTTTCTGGGGCAGATTCTTAAATAGGATCAAGACAAGAGCAACCCAACCGCTGTACGAAATTGGCTTCGTCTAAAATCCGAAGCACGAATTTCGGATTTCAATCGCAATGTTTCTTGGCATTTATCGTAAGGGAATATAGGTGGCTGACAAAGTTATCGGAATATTGGGTGGCATGGGCCCCGAGGCCACGCTGGACCTCTTTGCCAAGATCATCGCCCACACCCCGGCCGCAAAGGACCAGGATCACCTGCGGGTGGTCATCGACTCCAACCCCAAGGTGCCGGACCGCACGGCGGCCATTTTGCGGGGAGGGGAGTCGCCGGTGCCGGCAATGAAGGCGGGCATAGGTGCGCTTAAGCGGGCCGGCGCGGACTTCGTGGTCATCCCGTGCGTATCGGCGCATTTCTTCCTGGACGAGCTGCAGCGGGAGGCCGGTCTGCCCATTCTTTCCATGTTCGACGTCGCGGCCGAATTCATGCGCACACACCACCCGCTCATCCGCAAGGTCGGCATGCTGGCGACCACCGGCACGCTTCAGGGAGGCCGCTTCCGGGAAAAGCTCCAGGCCTCGGGGATTGAAACCATCACGCCGGCAGGGCCGGATCAAGAGCGCGTCATGGTTTCCATTTACGAGATCAAGGGCGCGCCGGATGGCCGGGGCCGCAGCGCGATTGCAGCCGAGATCCGTGAGATTGCCGGCCGGCTGATCCGGCGTGGCGCCCAGGGGGTGGTTGCCGGCTGTACGGAAATTCCATTGGCGTTGAAGCCCGGCGATCTCAACGTCCCCGTTTTCGACACGCTTTTGCTTTTAGCACGGGCGGCGATCGCCGCCGCCGGCCGCACACCCCTTTGACAGGGCATCGAAAAACGGCGACTCGGGCCGTGATCCGGCGTTGCGTGGCTTCGGAACGTTATTTTGACAACCACTATAAAACATTTTCGATATGGACATCCAAGGAGGGTTTTAATCAAATGAATCTGGCGCGATTTCCCCGCCGTCGGTATGCCGACGGGCCGACACCCTTGCAGCCGCTGGCGCGGCTGTCAAAGGCCCTGGGCGGGCCGAACCTCTTCATCAAGCGCGACGACCAGCTGGGGTTTGCCGCCGGCGGCAACAAGGTCCGCAAGTTGGAGTTCGTGGCGGCCGATGCCCTGGAAAAAGGGGCGGATTTTCTCATCACGTGCGGAGCCGTGCAGTCCAACCACTGCCGCCTGACGCTGGCCGCTGCGGTCCGGGAAGGGCTCAAGTGCGGTCTTGTCCTGGAAGAGCGGGTGCCCGGAAGCTACAAGCCCGAGGCGAGCGGCAACAACTTCTTGTACCGCCTGATGGGCGTCGACCGGATCAAGGTGGTCCCGGGCGGGTCCGACATGATGGAGGCGATGAACGCCATGGCGGAGGAGGTCAAGGCGCAGGGCGGGCATCCCTATCTGATCCCCGGCGGAGCGTCGAACCCGCTGGGCGCGCTAGGGTATATGGCCTGCGCCCAGGAAACACTCTCCCAGGCGTTTGACATGGGTCTGCGGATCGACCACGTGGTGTGCGCCAGCGGCAGCGCCGGCACCCACGCGGGGCTGCTCATCGGGTTCTGGGGGACCCGCAGCGGGGTTCCCGTGGTCGGGATGAACGTGAGCCGAAAAAAGACCCAGCAGGAGGAACTGGTTTTCAAGCTGGCCAGGGAAACGGCCGCCCTGGCGGGCATCGACGGCGAACTGCCCCGGGATGCCGTCCTTTGTTTCGACGATTACGTGGGGCCGGGGTATTCGCTCCCGACCGCCGGCATGGTCGAGGCAGTGAAGATGCTGGCGCGCACCGAGGCGGTGCTGCTCGACCCGGTCTACACCGGCAAGGCCATGGCCGGCCTCATCGACTTGGTGCGGAAGGGGTTTTTCAAGAAGGGCGAGAACGTGGTTTTTCTGCACACGGGCGGCGCGCCGGCGCTGTATGCGTATCTGGATAGTTTTTGGGAATAAATATACCAAAGTAAAAAATGCAAAGGGCGCAGACAGCGCTCATTTTCAGTTTTTACTTTCAATTTTCAGCTTTGAGCGTTGGGCTCACAGCAACTTCACCACCACCAAGGTGACGTCATCCTCTTGGGAGGCTTCGCCGCGGAAGGCTTGAACCGCCTGGATCACGGCGGCCTGAATTTCTGCGGCGGACGCGGCGGCGTTGGCGCGGACGATCTCGCGGACCCGCTCGCTCCCGAAGAGTTCGCCGGCCGCGTTGCGGGTTTCGGTGATCCCGTCGGTGCCGATGACGACCACCGACCCGGGCTCCCATCCCCGTTGGGTGTAATCCTGGTATTCGACGTGGTCCACCACCCCCATCGCGATCCCCTCACCGCCCAGCTCGCGAAAGCCGGCGCTGACCGGGTTGTAAACCACGGCCGGCTCGTGCCCGGCGCGGACCCAGCGCAGCGTTTTTGCGGCAGGATCGATTTCGAGAAAGAACATGCTCATGAAGCGGCCGGTGGCGGCGCTGTCCCGGGTCACGTAGCGGTTGACGTCTCGCACCAGCAATGAGGGGCTTTTGAAGTCCTGGGTTCCGGAGAGAAGGAAGGCCCGGGCGGAGGCCATGAAGAGCGCCGCATCGATGCCGTGCCCCGCCACATCCGCCACGACGATCCCCAGCCGGCCGGTGGGCAAAAGAACGTAGTCGTAGTAGTCTCCGCCCGTTTCGTTGCAGTAGATGCTGGTCCCGGCCAGGTCGAGCCCCGGGACCCGGGGGGGGGCGGCCGGAAGCAGGGTGCGCTGCACTTCCTCCGCCAGCTTGAGGGCCGTGATCAATTCGATGCGGTGCCGCAGCCCCTCGATCATGGTGTTGGTGTGGCCGGCGATAAGGCCGAACTCGTCGCGGGTCGCAACCGGCACCAGCCGGCTCAGGTCGCCGTTGGTGACCCGTTCGAGCACGCCGGTTTCATTTTCGAAGAGAAGCTTCAGGTTGCGGGAGTACGAGACGATCAGGTTGATGGCCAGCCCCAGGAGCACGGCCATGATGAAAAGGACTTCGTAGGTGACCGACAGGGTGGCGTCGCGGATCGCGCTGGGGTCGGTCCCGACCATGGTCAACCAGGATATGTCGCGCGCAATCACCGAAAGGTTGACGACCGAGACGCAGAGCGCCGTCGCAACCGCCACCAGGGTGAAGCGTCGGGTCATGGAGTAGAGGCGCTTGGGGGGCGGCTGGTTCGTGTTTTTAGCCAGCGCGTTCAGGATGATCGCACGTTCGCGGGCCAGGGACATGTCCAGGGCGATGAAAAAACTGTAGATGAGAACGCCGTAAATCAGGCTGAGCGTGCTCAATGCGGGAAACCCATAGACCGTGGTGTTCAGGGCGGCGGCCAGCAGGCCAGCTGCCAGCCCCAGCAGGAAATCGAAAACAAATTGCCGCTTGGGCTGCGACACTTCCTCTGCGCCTCGTACCCAGCGGTTTTCAAGAGGCCGGCGCAGGATTAAGACCACCGTGAAGGCCGCAAAAATGTGCACCCCCAGGCTCACGGGGGGTAGCTCCGCCATGAACGGTCAGACCTGGCCTCCATAGACGGTCAGGATGAGGACGGCAAACAGATAGTGGATGATAACGCGCATGGCGACCACCTTGTTCGGCAGTTGAGGTGTGAGGGCGTCGAAAACCCGATGCGGTTGAATATAAAGACATGGGTCTGCGGTGTCAATCGAAGGACTTCCATGCTCGAATCCGATGTGAGCAAATGCTTTTGACAAGATGTCGGCGCGGAAGCTATATAAACCAACCCCGACCGTCAACGGCAGCGGCGATTCGGTTGCGGATGAGAGCCTAGGAATGGGATCGGTGGAATGGAATATTTTTTGTGTGTCCTCGGAATGGTGCTGATCGTGGAGGGGCTTCCCTATTTTGCCTTTCCCGCCCGGATGAAGGAGTGGCTCGCCCGGATCGGGGCGACTCCCGACGGGCATTTGCGCAAGCTCGGTTTGGCCCTCATGGCCGTCGGGCTGTTGCTGGTGTACATGGGGAGAAACTGAGGAGCGCGTGAAGGGAAAAAGAGTGCCTTGGGCCTGAGACATGTTTGCCCCTGACGACTATGATTATGACCTTGCGGATGAACTGATCGCCCAGGAGCCCAGCGCCCGGCGGGACCATTCGCGGCTGCTGAGGCTCGAACGTTCCACGGGAAAGGTGTCCCATCACCGGTTCGACGAGCTTGCGCAGTCGTTTTCGGCCGGGGACGTCATGGTCGTGAACGACACGGCCGTCGTCAAGGCCCGGCTGCTGGGGAGGAAGGAAACCGGCGGCAGGGTTGAGGTGTTTCTGCTGGATTACGCGGGGGGCAGCCGTTCAGGCGACCCCTGCCGGTTCTCCTGTGAATGCCTCATCAAATCCTCGAAGCCCTCACGGGCGGGAACGCGGTTTGTTTTCGATGCAGGCTTGAGCGGCACGGTGGTCGCTGCGGGGGGTGGGAGCTGCCGGGTCGAATTTTCAGGGGGTGAGGATTTCGATGCGGTGCTCGATCGTGTGGGGCACGTGCCGCTGCCGCCCTACATCCGGCGGGCCGATGCCCCGACGGACCGATCGTCTTACCAGACGGTCTACGCGGCTGTGCGCGGCGCCGTGGCCGCGCCCACGGCGGGCCTGCACTTCACCCCAGAGCTTTTGGACGGGCTGCGGGCCATGGGGGTTACGATCGCGCCCATCACCCTGCACGTCGGCTACGGAACATTTGCGCCGGTGCGGGCGACGGACATCCGCGAGCACCGGATGCACGCCGAACGCTTTGCCGTCCCGGAGGCAACGGCCGCGGCCGTTCGTGCCGCCCGCAACAACGGCAAGCGGGTGGTGGCCGTCGGCACCACGGCGGTGCGCACCCTGGAGTTTGCGGCCGACCCGCAGGGGCGGGTTGCGGCCGGCAGCGGGACCTGCGACCTTTTCATCTACCCCGGCTTTCGCTTCAAGGCGGTCGACGCCATGATCACCAACTTCCATCTGCCGAAATCGACCCTGCTGATGCTGGTGTCCGCCTTTGCCGGTCGGGAGAACATCCTGAACGCCTACCGCGAAGCGGTGCGCGAGAGTTACCGGTTTTACAGTTATGGGGACGCGATGTTGATCGAGTAACGGAATAGAGCAACGAGCAACGAGTTGGGAACGGCAAGCTGCGAGTGATCGGAATGTTCAGGTTTAACGTCCTCAAACAGTCGGCAGCCACGCGCGCCAGGGCGGGGGTGATTCAGACCGCCCATGGGCCGGTGGAAACCCCGGTGTTCATGCCGGTCGGGACCCTCGGGTCGGTGAAGTCCGTCACGCCCGAGGAACTGACGGCCTGCGGTGCCCAGATCATCCTCGGCAACACCTATCATCTTTATCTGCGGCCGGGCCGCGAGGTGATCAGCCGGTTTCACGGCTTGCACCGGTTCATGAACTGGCGCGGCCCCATCCTGACCGACAGCGGCGGCTTCCAAGTGTTCTCCCTGGCCAAACTCGCCCGGGTCACGGCGGAGGGGGTGGCGTTCCAGTCCCACATCGACGGCTCAAGCCACCTGCTGACGCCGGAAACATCCATTGAAATCCAGGGCTGGCTGGACTCCGACATCATGATGTGCCTGGACCAGTGCACGGCCTACCCGGCGCCCTTCGAAGCGGCCGAGCGGGCCGAGGAGATCACCTTCGATTGGGCCCTGCGCTGCCGGGACACCTGGCGCTCCGCCGAGGACGGCCATCAGGCGCTTTTCGGCATTGTTCAAGGCGGGATGCACAAGGAGTTGCGGCGGAGGTCGGCGGAACGCCTGCGCGCTCTTGATTTCAGCGGTTATGCCCTCGGCGGGCTGAGCGTCGGCGAGCCCCTGGATCTCATGCTGCAAACCGCGGATTTCAGCCTGCCGTTGCTGCCCGACGAGAAGCCCAAATACATCATGGGCGTCGGCAGGCCCGAGGACCTGATCGACCTGGTCTGTCTGGGGGCGGACATGTTCGACTGCGTCCTGCCGACCCGCAACGCGCGCAACGGTCAGCTCTTCACGGCCGGCGGCACCATCACCATCACCAATGCCTGGTACCGGACGGACACCGACCCTCCGGACCCGGGCTGCGGCTGCTACACCTGCCGGAACTACTCCCTGGCGTATCTGCGGCACCTGTTCCTGTCGCGGGAGCTGCTGGCCTACCGCCTGAACACGATCCACAACGTGCATTTTTTCGTCAGCTTCCTCCGGCGGATTCGCGAGGCGATTCTCAAGGATGAATTCGAGGGTTTCAAAAAGCGGTTTTATGAAAATCGGGAAATCTGATATAGGTGCACCAGAGGAACGGGGTGTTTGGGTCTCCGGGCCTTCTGGGGTCCGGTTCAACACCCCGATACCAAAACACCCCAATGCCTTGCCCCGGCCATGCCGATTGCCAGAGCGGGCAGGTTTTTTCGAACCGGTCTAAACGATCCAGCAAAGGAGTACGGGCCATGAAAGAAAAGGTGCAAGCGGCCATCGACAAGATCAGACCCATGCTGCAGCGGGACGGCGGTGATGTCGAACTCGTGGACGTGCAGGACGGCGTCGTCACGGTGCGCCTGAAGGGTGCCTGCCAAGGGTGTCCCATGTCCCAGATGACCCTCAAGAACGGGATCGAGAAGTTGCTGAAACAGGAAATCCCGGAAGTCATATCCGTGCGGTCCGCAACATAGAACCATTTGAGGTTTGAAAGCCAAAATTTAAAATTGCCGGAGAGGAGCTGCCATGAAAATCCTAAAAATCGACCATCTGGGCATTGCCGTGAAGAGCATCGACAGCGGGAAGAATTTCTGGACGGATGCGCTGGGACTCAGCTTCGAGGGGACGGAAACCGTGGCGGAGCAGAAGGTGACAACCGCCTTCCTGCCGGTCGGCGACAGCGAGGTGGAGCTGCTGGAGTCCACCGCGCCCGACGGCCCCATCGCCAAATACCTGGAGAAGAAGGGCGAGGGCATCCAGCACATCGCCTTTCGCGTCGCGAACATCGATGAAGCGCTCGCCGAGCTGAAGGCCAAGGGGATCCAGCTGATCGACGAGAAGCCCCGCAAAGGAGCGGGCGGCGCCCGGATCGCCTTCATCCACCCCAAGGCGACCAGCGGGGTGCTGGTCGAGCTGTGTGAAAGGAAATAAGCTCACGGCTCACAGCTCAAAGGTGAAAGCGGAAAGGGAAGGCCCCTTTGCATGCTTTTGTTTCGAGCGTTCAGCTCTAAGCTCTCACTTCATATAGGAGGACTCACCCATGGCCCAGCATCCCGACCACCCGAAATGGAAAGAGCTCGCTTCCAAGGAGCTGCGCGGCAAACCCGTGGAGTCGTTGAATTGGAAGACCCCCGAGGGCATCGTGGTCAAGCCGCTGTACACGGCCGAGGACCTTGAGGCGCTCGAGCATCTGAACAGCCTGCCGGGGTTGCCGCCTTACGTGCGCGGGCCGCGGGCCACCATGTACTCGCACCGGCCGTGGACCATCCGCCAGTACGCCGGCTTCTCCACGGCCAAGGACTCCAACGCCTTTTACCGCCGCAACCTGGCGGCCGGGCAGATGGGGTTGTCGGTGGCCTTCGATCTGGCCACCCACCGCGGCTACGACTCCGACCACCCCCGGGTGTCGGGCGATGTCGGCAAGGCCGGGGTCGCAGTGGACAGCGCCGAGGACATGAAAATTCTCTTCGACCGGATCCCGCTCGACAAGATGTCGGTGTCCATGACCATGAACGGCGCCGTGCTGCCGATCCTCGCGGGCTATATCGTGGCAGCCGAGGAGCAGGGGGTGAGCCAGGACAAGCTCAACGGCACCATTCAGAACGACATCCTCAAGGAGTACCTCACCCGCAACACCTACATCTACCCGCCCGAGCCCTCCATGCGGATCGTCTCGGACATCATCGCCTACTGTTCCAAGAACATGCCCAAGTTCAACACCATCAGCATCAGCGGCTACCATATGATGGAGGCCGGGGCGAGCTCGGTGCTGCAGTGCGCCTTCACCCTGGCCGACGGGCTGGAGTACGTCCAGGCCGCACTCAAGGCGGGACTCAGCATCGACCGGTTCGCGCCGCGGCTGTCCTTCTTTTTCGGCATCGGCATGAACTTCTTCATGGACATCGCCATGCTGCGGGCCGCCCGCTTCCTGTGGCACAAGCTCATGAGCCGCTTCAACCCCAAGGACCTGCAGTCCTCCATGCTGCGCACCCACTGCCAGACCTCCGGCTGGAGCCTGACGGCCCAGGACCCCTACAACAACATCATTCGCACCACCCTGGAGTGCCTCTCCGCGGTGCTGGGCGGCACCCAGTCCCTGCACACCAACTCTTTCGACGAGGCGGTCGGGTTGCCCACGGATCTCTCCGCGCGTGTCGCCCGCAATACCCAGCTCATCGTGCAGGAAGAGTCCCAGGTCTGCCGCGTCATCGACCCGTTGGCCGGCTCCTACTACGTGGAGGCGCTGACCGACGGCATCATCCGGGAGTCCTGGAAGATCATCCAGGAGGTGGAGGAGCTGGGCGGCATGGCCAAGGCCATTGAGACCGGCATGCCCAAGCTGCGGATCGAGGAGGCGGCCGCCCGGCGCCAGGCGCGCATCGACCAGGGTCTGGACGTCATCGTCGGTGTGAACAAATACCAGATCAAGGAGGACGTCGGTCTGGACATCCTGGAGGTGTCGGCCAGCGTGCGTGACGAGCAGATCGCCCGGCTGAAGGAAATCAAGGCCACGCGCGACAACGCGGCCGTAAAAAAGGCGCTGGAAGCCCTGGCGAAAGGCGCTGAGAGCGGCGCGAACCTGCTCGAGCTAACCATCCACGCCGTCCGGCTGCGGGCGACGGTGGGAGAGGTCTCCGACGCCTTGGAGAAGCCCTTCGGGCGCTTCGTGGCCACCACCCGCTGCGTGTCCGGGATCTACTCGTCCGAGTACGGGGACAGCGAGATTATCAAGACGCTCCGCAAGCGCACCGACCAGTTCAACGAGCGCGAGGGCCGTCGGCCGCGGATCCTCGTTGCGAAAATGGGCCAGGACGGCCACGACCGCGGCATGAAGGTCATCGCCAGCGGTTTTGCCGACCTGGGGTTTGACGTGGACATCGGCCCGATGTTCCAGACCCCGGCGGAGGCCGCCCGCATGGCGGTCGAAAACGACGTGCATGTCGTCGGGGTCTCGACTCTGGCGGCCGGCCACAAGACCCTGGTGCCCGAGCTGGTCAAAGCGCTCAAACAGGAAGGCGGCGCGGACATCCTGGTGGTGGTGGGCGGCATCATTCCCCCCAAGGATTACGACCTGCTGGCCCAGGCCGGGGCGGCCTGCGTTTTCGGCCCGGGCACGCCCGTGACCGACTCGGCGAACCAGGTGCTCAACGCGCTGGAGAAGGGGAAGTAGCGAGCAACGAGCAATGAGTGATGTGTTGCGATCAGGGAGGGGAGGGCAGCGCGTAGCGAACGTTTGACATGAAACAGCTTGACCCGCAAACTTACATCGACGGCGTCCGTGCCGGCGACCGGCGGATGCTGTCCAAAACCATCACGCTGGTCGAAAGCGCGCTGCCGACCCACCAGGAAACCGCCCGGCGGATCCTCGGCGCCCTGCTGCCGAAAACCGGCGGGGCGGTGCGCCTGGGGATCACGGGGGTGCCGGGGGTGGGCAAAAGCACCTTCATCGAGAACTTTGGGATGCTGCTGCTGGGGAAGGGCCACCGAGTGGCCGTGCTCGCCGTCGACCCCAGCAGCGCCCGCAGCGGCGGCAGCGTCATGGCCGACAAGACCCGCATGGAAAGGCTCTCCGCCGATCGGCGGGCCTTCATTCGGCCCTCGCCGTCGAGCGGCACCCTGGGCGGGGTGGCGCGCAAGACGCGGGAGACCATGCTGGTGTGCGAGGCGGCGGGTTACGACGTCATCATCGTCGAGACCGTCGGCGTCGGCCAATCGGAAACCACCGTCGCGTCCATGGTGGACTTTTTCCTGGTGCTCCTGCTGGCGGGGGCCGGCGACGAGCTCCAGGGCCTTAAAAAAGGCATCCTGGAGTTGGCCGACGCGCTCGCCGTCAACAAGGCCGACGGTGACAACCGGGGCGCGGCCAGGAAGGCGGCCAAGATTTACGAACTGGCGCTGCACCTCCTGCAGCCGTCATCCCCCCGGTGGAACCCGCCGGTGCTCACCTGCAGCGCCCTGGAGACGAGCGGCATCGATGAGATCTGGCAGACGGTCCTCACGCACCGCAAAGTGTTTTTGCAGTCCGGAGAGCTCGAGGAAAAGCGCCGGCAGCAGGCCGTTGCCTGGATGTGGTCTCTCGTCGACGAGGGGCTCAAGGGGCGGTTCGCACGCCATCCGGAAGTCAAGAAACACCTTGCCCACATCCTGCGCGAGGTGGAACGCGGCCTGCTCGCACCGACCGCTGCCGCCGACAAGCTGCTTTTTTCTCTTGACAATAATTTGTAAACATAGAAAAGATTCAATCTTTTAGCTATCCCCGTGGTCGGTAGCGGATACGCCTGCGGCGGATTTTTTAAACAGCGGTTCACCCGCGTCAACAAGCGGTAACACCTTCACAAGTGGCTTTGCCACAAGCGCCGTGATCGAGGCGTGCCAATCCAGGGGCGGGCGGACCACCCACGTGCGCCCCCGCGACCAGGATCGCCGGGCGACTCAGAAGACGGCCGCGGTGCGAAGTCATCCAGGAAAGGAAAAAGATGGTATGGGCATCGTCGATGACAAGATCAAGGACCTGAAGGCCCGCGAAGCCAGGCTGCTCAAGATGGGCGGCGACAAGGCCGTGGCCCAGCACAAGGAAAAAGGCAAACTCACGGCGCGGGAGCGCCTGAACCTGCTCTTCGACCCCGGAACCTTCCGGGAGCTGGACATGTTCGTCTCCCACCGCTGCGTGAACTTCGACATGGAAAAGGTGGAGATACCCTCCGACGGCGTCGTCACCGGCCACGGGCTGGTCGACGGTCGCCCCGTGTTCGCCTTCTCCCAGGACTTCACCTCGCGGGCCGGCAGCTTGGGCGAGATGCACGCCAAGAAAATCTGCAAGGCCATGGACCTGGCGCTCAAGGCCGGTGTGCCGTTCGTCGGCATGAACGACTCCGGCGGGGCTCGCATCCAGGAAGGGGTCGACGCCCTGTCCGGCTACGGCCAGATCTTCTTCCGCAACTCGGCCTGCTCGGGCGTCATCCCCCAGATTTCGGCCATCATGGGGCCGACGGCGGGCGGCGCGGTTTACTCCCCGGCCATGACGGATTACATCTTCATGGTCAAGAACACGAGCTACATGTTCATCACCGGCCCCGAGGTCATCAAGGCCGTTACCGGCGAGGAGATCAGCTTCGAGGCCCTGGGCGGCGCCAAGGCCCACAACGAGAAGAGCGGGGTCGCCCACTTCGCCTGCGAGAACGACGGCGACTGCATCGCGCAGATCAAGCGGCTGCTCTCCTTTCTGCCCGCGAACAACATGGAGGATCCTCCCGTGGCCGCGACCGGCGACGACCCGCGCCGCACGGCCCCGGAGCTGGATGCCATCATCCCCGACAACCCGAACAAGGCCTACGACATGAAGGATGTGATCCGGGCCGTCGTCGACCACGGGGACGTCTTCGAGCCGCACCAGTATTTCGCCCAGAACATGATCGTGTGCTTCGCGCGGCTGAACGGCCGCACGATCGGCATCATCGCCAACCAGCCCAAGAACATGGCCGGTTGCCTGGACATCAACGCCTCGGACAAGGCGACCCGCTTCATCCGCTTCTGCGACGCCTTCAACATCCCGCTGCTCACCATCGCCGACGTTCCGGGCTACCTGCCGGGCAGCAACCAGGAGTGGGGCGGCATCATCCGCCACGGGGCGAAGCTCCTGTGGTGTTACTCCGAAGCCACGGTGCCGAAGCTTCTGCTGGTGACCCGCAAGGACTACGGCGGGTCCTACCTCGCG
>Ga0210127_1000004_pt1 | contig 26518 bp, 22 predicted proteins | sample RushSE_CattailNL_FD_185566 | JGI IMG/M metagenome (GOLD analysis project Ga0210127, IMG submission 185566) | Wetland microbial communities from San Francisco Bay, California, USA, that impact long-term carbon sequestration - RushSE_CattailNLC_D2... | ecosystem: Environmental > Aquatic > Marine >...
GTTTGCCGCCCGGCAGGATCATCACACCCCTGCCGGTCTGCTCGCCGTCCACGAAATCGCCCGTGTACACCCGGCCGTCAGGGTAGGTCAGGGTGCCTTTCCCGGTGCGCGTGCTGCGGACGAAATCGCCCTCGTACCGGCGGCCGCTCGGCCACGTCAACGTTCCCTTGCCGTGCCGCAAACCGCTTTTGAACTCGCCGTCATACACCCGCCCATCCGCGTATTTCAGAACCCCCCGGCCGTTGCGCTCGCGAAGCTCCCACTGACCGGTGTAGACCTTGCCGTCCGCGTAGGTGTAGGTCCCCTCGAAAACGGTATTGTATTGAAAGCGGCCCTTGAGCGTCCGACCGCCGGGCAGGGTCAAGAAGCCCTCGCCGTCTCGCATCCCGTTCTTGAACTCGCCGGTGTAGGTATGCCCGGTCGAGTAAACCATGGTGCCGGTGCCGTTCACGCAGTCTCCTTCGATGCACTGATCGGCGACGGCAGACAGCGGGAGAAGCATGAAAACCGCAGAAACAATGAGGATGGATTTGATTCGCCGCTGTTTCATATTGATATCCCCTTCCCTGGCCCCTCCCGTTCAGGGAGGGGAATGAACTGGATCAAGAAAAACGAGGCCATCCGGCATCCGGATGGCCTCGGGGCTCACGGAGAATGGCTGTGGCAACCGCCCTACTCGGCCGGTTTCTCCTCGGCCGGGGCCGCCGCACCGCCGGCCATTTTCGACAGGTGCTCGTAGCGGGTGTTCACCCACTCGTTCAGCATGGCGTGCAGACGCTCGGACTCCTGCGGGAAGGTCTTCTTGAGCGAAGCATACCGGATCTCACCCTCCAGGAACTGCTTGAGGCTGCCGTCCGGTTTCTTGGAATCCAGGATGAAACCGTTTTTGCCTTCCTTGGCAAGCTCTGGGTTGTAGCGGTAAAGCGGCCAGTAGCCGGACTTCACCGCCAGTTCTTCCTCCAGCTGGGTCTTGCCCATGCCGACCAGGATCCCCTGGTTGATGCAGGGCGCATAGGCGAGAATGATCGAAGGCCCGGGGTAGGCCTCGGCCTCGGCGATGGCCTTCATGAGCTGGTTCTTGTTGGCGCCCATGGCGACGCTCGCGACATAGACGTAGCCGTAGGACATCATCATTTGGCCCATGTCCTTCTTGGGCGTCTTCTTGCCCGAGGCGGCGAACTTGGCGACCGATCCGGTGGGGGTCGCCTTGGAGGACTGCCCGCCGGTGTTGGAGTAGACCTCGGTGTCGAAGACGATCACGTTGATGTCCTCGCCCATGGCCATGACGTGGTCGATGCCGCCGAAGCCGATATCGTAGGCAGCCCCATCTCCCAGGAAGACCCAGAAGGACTTTTTGGTGAAGAGCTTTTCCATGCGCTGGATCTCGGCCAGCAGCGGGTTGCCGGTGTGCTTCGGCAGCAGCGCCTTCAGTTGGTCGCCGAATTTTCGCGACTCCTGGGGGTCCTGCATGTGGTCAAGCCAGCCTTGCAGGGCGGAGGCGACCTCGGCCGGCGTGTCCTTGGCCTCCAAGGCCTTGCGCGCCTTCTCCGCCAGCAGGCGGCGCTGCTGAAGCACTCCCAGGAACATGCCGTAGGTGAACTCAGCCGAGTCCTCGAACAGCGAGTTGCCCCAGGTCGGGCCGTGGCCGTTTTTGTTGGTGCAGTAAGGAACCGACGGCGCCGACCCGCCCCAGATGGAGCTGCAGCCGGTGGCGTTGCCGATGATCATGCGGTCCCCGTAGAGCTGCGTGATGAGCTTGGCATACGGCGTCTCGCCGCAGCCGGCGCAGGCCCCGGAAAACTCGAGCAGCGGCTGGCAGAACTGGCTGCCCTTCACGGTGAAGCGGCCGACCAGGCTGTCGCGCACCGGCAGCTCCGCGGCGTAGTCCCACAGCGGGATCTGCTTTTCGGTCTGGGTCTCCAGGGGCTTCATGACCAGGGCCTTTTTCTTTGCCGGGCAGATGTCCGCGCAGTTGCCGCAGCCCATGCAGTCCAGGGTGTCCACCTGGATGCGGAAGGAGTAGTCCTTGAGCTCCTTGCCGACGGCCTTCTTGGCCTCGAAGCCGGCCGGGGCTTTCTTCAATTCCTCCTCGGTTGCCAGGAAGGGCCGGATGCTCGCGTGCGGGCAGACCATGGCGCACTGGTTGCACTGGATGCAGTTGTCCATGATCCACTCCGGCACGTTGATGGCGACCCCGCGCTTCTCGTACTGGGTGGTCGCCACCGGGAAGATCCCGTCCGGCGCGAACTTGGAAACCGGCAGCTTGTCGCCCTGCTGGGCCAGGATCGGCCGCATGACGTCGCGGACCCACTCCGGCTCCTTCTTGCCCGCCTTGCCGTGCTCGCCCGCCTGGGCCCAGGCGGCCGGGTACTTGATCTCCACCAGGTTCGCGACGGTGGCGTCCACCGCAGCATGGTTCATGGCGACGATCTTTTCGCTCTTCTTGCTGAACATCTTCTTGATCTCGTCCTTGAGGTGGGCGATGGCCTTGTCCACCGGCAGCACGTTGGCGAGCTGGAAGAAGGCGGTCTGCATGATCATGTTGATGCGACCGCCCAAGCCGACTTCCTGGGCGATCTTGACGGCGTCGATGTTGTAGAACCTGAGCTTCTTGGTCGCAATGGTGCGGCGCACGTGGACCGGGAGCTTCTCCTCCATGTCTGCGAGCGTCCAAGGCGAGTTGAGCACGAAGGTGCCGCCCTCCTTGATGCCCTCGAGCACGTCGTAGATCTCCACGTAGTTGTCCTTGTGGCAGGCCACGTAGTCCGCCGTGTCGATCAGATAGGTGGACTGGATCGGTTTATGGCCGAAGCGCAGGTGCGAGATGGTGATGCCGCCCGATTTCTTGGAGTCGTAGGCGAAGTAGGCCTGGGCGTACATGTCGGTGTTGTCGCCGATGATCTTGATGGCGCTCTTGTTGGCGCCCACCGTGCCGTCGGCGCCGAGGCCCCAGAACTTGCACTGCACGGTTCCCTTGGGCGCCACGTCGAGGCTGGACCCGACCTCGAGCGAGGTGTGCGTGACGTCGTCGACGATGCCGACCGTGAAGTGGTTCTTGGGGGCGGCGGCCTTCATGTTGTCGCAGACGGCCTTGACCATGGCGGGGCTGAACTCCTTGGAACCCAGCCCGTAGCGGCCGCCCAGGATCTTCGGCATCTGGCCCTTTTCCATGTAGGCCGTGCAGACGTCGATGTACAGGGGATCGCCCAGGGCGCCCGGTTCCTTGGTGCGGTCCAGCACCGTGATGACCTTGGCGCCGGCCGGGATGGCCGCAAAGAGAAATTCTTTCACGAACGGCCGGTAGAGCCGAACCTTGACCAGGCCCACCTTCTCGCCCTTGCCGGCGAGGTGGTTGACCGTTTCCTCGATGGTCTCGCAGGCGGAGCCCATGGCGATGATCACCCGGTCCGCCTGCGGGTCGCCGACGTAATCGAAGGGCTGGTAGCGCCGGCCGGTAAGGTCGCTCACCTTCTTCATGGCCTCGGCCACGATGCCCGGCACCTTCAGGTAGTAAGGGTTCGCCGCCTCGCGGCCCTGGAAGTAAATGTCGGGGTTCTGGGCCGTACCGCGCAGCTCCGGCCGCTCGGGGTTGGCGCCGCGGGCCCGGAAGCGGGCCACGGCCTCAAAGTTCGTGAGCCCGGCCATGTCCTCGGGATCGATGACGGCGATCTTCTGGATCTCGTGGGAGGTGCGGAACCCGTCGAAGAAATGCTGGAAGGGCAGACTCGACTCGATGGCCGCCAGGTGGGCCACCAGCCCCAGGTCCATCACCTCCTGAACCGAAGCCGAGGCGATCATCGAAAACCCGGTCTGGCGGGTCGCCATGACGTCCTGGTGGTCGCCGAAAATGGAGAGCGCGTGCGCCGCGATGGCCCGCGCCGTGACGTGAAACACCCCCGGCAGCAGCTCGCCCGCGATCTTGTACATGTTGGGGATCATGAGCAGCAGGCCCTGAGAGGCGGTGAACGTCGTGGTCAGCGCGCCGGCCGCGAGCGAGCCGTGCACCGAGGCGGCCGCGCCGGCCTCCGACTGCAGCTGGCGCACGGTCATGGTCTGGCCGAAGATGTTCTTGCGCCCGGCGGCCGCCCATTCGTCGGCGATCTCGGCGATGGGGGACGACGGGGTGATGGGGTAGATGGTCGCCACGTCGCTCATGGCGTAGGCCACGTGCGCCGCCGCGGTGTTTCCGTCCATGGTTTTCATTTTCTGCTTGGCCATAATGGTCTCCTTGGGGTTATTTCAGGATCTTTTCGAAAAAGTCATTTCCTTTGTCGTCAACGATGATAAAGGCCGGGAAATCCTTCACGGTGATCCGGTAGACGGCTTCCATGCCCAACTCCGGGTACTCGACGACCTCCATGCCGGTGATGCACTCTTTGCCGAAGCGCGCCGCGGTGCCGCCGATGGACCCCAGATAGAACCCGCCGTGCGTCTTGCAGGAATCGGTCACCACCCGGGTACGGTTTCCCTTGGCGAGCATCACGAGCGATGCGCCTTGCGCCTGGAACACCGGCACGTAGGCGTCCATGCGGCCGGCCGTGGTGGGTCCGAAAGACCCCGCAGGGTACCCCTTGGGGGTCTTGGCAGGTCCGGCGTAGTAGATGATGTGATTCTTGAGATAGTCGGGCAGCCCTTCGCCGCGTTGCAGGCGCTCGTTGAGCTTGGCATGGGCGATGTCGCGGGCCACGATGATCCGGCCCGTAAGCAGCAGCGGGGTTGCTACCGGGTAGCGGCTCAACTGAGCGCGAATCTCGGCCATGGGCCGGTTGAGATCCACCGGAACCGCCTTGGCCGCTTCCAGCTTGACTTTGGGCAGGTATCCGGACGGGTCCGTCTCGAGCTGCTCGAGGAAAATCCCCTGGCGGGTGATCTTGGCCTTGACGTTGCGGTCGGCGCTGCAGCTCACCCCCAGGCCGATCGGGCAGGAGGCGCCGTGGCGCGGCAGGCGGATCACCCGGGTTTCAAGGCAGAACCACTTGCCGCCGAACTGCGCCCCCAGGCCGATGTCGCGGGAGGCCTTGAGCAGCGCCGCCTCGAGTTCGACGTCGCGGAAGGCATGGCCGCCCTCGCTGCCCTGGGTCGGCAACCCATCGAGATAGCCGGCCGTGGCGAGCTTCACGGTCTTGAGATTCAGTTCGGCCGAGGTCCCGCCGATGACAAAGGCCAGGTGATAAGGGGGGCAAGGCGCGGTCCCCAGCGTCTTGATCTTGCCCGTCATGAACTCGAGCAGGGTCTTGGGGTTGAGGACGGCCTTGGTTTCCTGGAAAAGGAGGGTCTTGTTGGCGGAGCCGCCGCCCTTGGCCATGAAAAGGAAGCGGTACTCATCCCCGGCGACAGCGTAGATCTCCACCTGCGCGGGGAGGTTGCACTTCGTGTTGACTTCCTCGTACATGGTGAGCGGCGCGTTCTGCGAGTAGCGCAGGTTGTCCTGGGTGTAGGCGTTGAAAACACCCCGGGTCAGGGCCTCCTCGTCGCGGTCGCCGCTGAAAACACGCTGGCCCTTCTTGCCGATGACGATCGCCGTACCGGTGTCCTGGCACATGGGGAAGACCATTTCGGCCGCGATGACCGCGTTCTTCAGCAGCTCCAGCGCCACGTAGCGGTCGTTGGCCGAGCTTTCCGGGTCTTCGAATATCCCCGCGAGCAGCTTCAGGTGCGAGGGCCGGTAGAGATGGGCGACGTCCGTAAAGGCCTGCTGCGCCAGCAGGGTCAGGCCTTCCGGGGCCACCTTGAGGATCCCGGCGCCGTCAAAAGAGCCGGCCGACACATGCGCCCCGCTCAGCAGCCGGTAGTCGGTCCGATCTTCCGCCAGCGGAAACATCTCCTGGAACGTGAATTCGGCCATAGATGGCGTCTCCCCTGCCTGTCGTCAATTTTAAAAGATTTTATTGTTACCAACCCCGAGCAAGCGTGTCAAGGCAAATTACCAATAAACAAGGGCGCTTGCATTTCTGTTCTTGATCCGCTATAGGTGGTCCCGATCCCCAAATACTATAGTGCGCCACCCTCGCAAGCTGAGCCAGGAGCTCTCGCGGCCTGTATTTTACACGGCAAGGAGTCGGCATGAATTATTCTGGAAGCTGGAATTGGGACGCGGCCTCAAAAGAAATCCCCCTCGCGCCATGGCAAAACCAATTCGAATGGGTCGAGGAGTTTCAGGCCAGCCCCGACGGCGAGTCCGTTGCCGCTATCGTCAAAGTCGGCGAAGGCGAGTTCAACGTCTGCGTCAACGGCACGACCTGGCCGGAGGGCTTCGACAAGATGTGGTATCTGCGGTATTCCCCCGACGGCCGGCTGACCGGAATTGTGTCCAAGGACGGCGAATGGACCGTCGCCGTCGACGGCATTCCCTGGGAAAACCGCTTCGGGTATGTCTGGAACACCCTCTTCAGTGAAGACGGCCGTCATATCGCCGTTGCCTTCCAGCAGGACATGGCCTACGGCATGGCCCGCGACGACACCCCGTGGGAGCAGACGTTTGCCAACATGACCAACCCCATGCTCAGCCGCGACGGTCGACACACCGCGGCCGCGGTCCAGGCGGAGTCGTTGAACGAAGGCGAGATTTACAAATACCAGCAGGGGATCTACACGGCGGCCATCGGAGGAGTTCCCTGGGAAAAGCGCTTTGTGAACCTCTGGAGGTCGGCCTTCAGCCCCGACGGCACATCCCTGGCCGCGGAAACCCGTCTCAATCTCTACGATTACACCATCGCCGTCAACGGGACCCCATGGGGTCAGACGTTCGGATGCGTCTGGGAGCCGGTGTTCAACCCCGTGCGCGGAACGGTGGTGGCGCCGGTCCGGACCCAGGGGAAGTGGACGCTCGCCGAGGACGGCGACGTGATCTGGGACCAACGTTTCGTCCAACTCTGGCACGCGGCGTTCTCGCCCGACGGTAAGCGGCTGGCCGCCATTGTCGCACCCAAATTCGGCCGCTGGACGGTTGCCGTAGACGGCATTCCCTGGCGGGCGACCGTCGGGGAGATGGTGACAGATGCGGTGTTCAGCCCGGATGGCGCCCGTATCGCTGCGCTCATCAAGGACCAAGGGCACTGGAGCGTGGCGGTCGATGGAACGTTCTGGCAAAACTCGTTCGACATGGCCTGGAAGCCGGTTTTCTCGCCGGATGGCCGCCATGCGGCCGTCCGGGCCCAGCGCAACGGGAAATACACCGTCGCCGTGAATGACCGCCCGTGGGCCCGGGAATGCGAAATGGCCTGGGACCCGGTCTTCAGCCCGGACGGCAGCAAGCTCCTGCTCCGGACCATCGAGGGGGGAACCTATTTCCGGCGGGTCATGCCGGTCGCAGACATCACCGGATAGGAGAGGTCGCATGGACGAATTATACCGCTTGGCCACCGGCCCGCTCGTGTGGGCGGCTTTCATCATCTTTATCGGCGGCAGCCTTTTCCGTTTCATCCATTTGATGACCCTGGTCCATCGCAAGGAGAAATTCATTTACACCTACATCAGCCTGAAATACGGCCTGCGCTCCATTCTGCACTGGCTGACGCCCTTCGGCACAACCAACTGGCGCCTGCACCCGTGGCTCACCATCGTCACCTTTGCCTTTCACATCTGCCTGGTGCTGACACCCGTTTTCCTGCTGGCTCACATCGTGCTGTGGGATGAGGCCTGGAATATCAGCTGGTGGGCGTTGCCGGACCGGCTGGCAATTGTCATGACCGTGATCGTCATCGCGGGGTGCCTTTTCTTTTTCATCCGCCGTCGGGTGACGCCGGAAGTGGCCTACGTGACCTCCGGTTCCGACTATGTGATCCTGCTGCTGACGGCAGCCCCGTTCGTGACAGGCCTGATCGCTTATTTCCAGTGGTTCGACGTGCGGCTCTTCACGCTCCTGCATGTCCTGTCCGGGGAGGCCATGCTGGTCGCCATCCCCTTTACGCGGATCAGCCACATGCTCTTTGCGCCGTTGACCCGCGGCTACATGGGAAGCGAGTTTGGGGGGATACGGCACGCCCGGGACTGGTGACGGGGGCTTGACCGAAAGCACAGGCGCTGCGTTACGCTTCACGCCGCGCGGCTTGCGGCGTACCAGAGGACGCCTCGCAAAGCGACGTTCCCGCGCCTTGATCCTGAACTTTGGGTCAAGCCACCCGCCCCTGTGAGCGGAATCGATAGGTTTAGGCACAAGTAAGGACATTCATAAGTTAAGGAGACGAGCATGGCCGAGGCGGTGCCCAAGGAAAAGAGCCAGCAGATCGACGAAGGGTTGGAACGCGGGGTGGCCGGCCTGACCGAGGAAAAAATCCAAAAGGTCATCCAGCGGGTGATCGCAGGCGAAACCGGCGCGCGCCTCAAGGCGTACGTGGACACCTGCATCCACTGCGGGCTGTGCTCCGACGCCTGCCACTATTTCCTCTCACGCGACCGCGACCCCCGTTATTCGCCGGTGGGCAAGGTCAAGCAGACCCTGTGGGAAATGCTGCGCAAAGACGGCAAGGTCAGCCCGGACTTCATCAAACAGGCGCGCATCATCGCCTCCACGCATTGCAATCTCTGCAAGCGCTGCGCCATGTACTGCCCGTTCGGCATCGACGTGGCCTACCTGATGCTGGTCGTGCGGCGCATCTGCCACCTGCTCGGAGTCACCCCGCTTTACATCCAGGACACGGCCCACAGCCATGCCGCCACCTTCAATCAGATGTGGGTCAAGGACGACGAGTGGATCGACACCCTGCAATGGCAGGAGGACGAAGCCCGAGGAGAGATCCCCACCCTGCGGATCCCCCTTGAAAAAGAGGGGGCGGACATCATGTACTCGGTGATCGGGCCGGAGCCGAAGTTCCAGGCCCAGCTCATCTACCAGGCGGCCGTCATCATGAATGTGGCCGGCGTAAACTGGACCATGCCGGCCACGCCGGGCTGGGACAACAGCGACATGGCCATGTTCACGGGCGACAACGAAATCATGGGCCGGGTCAAGCGCGCGCACTTCGAGACCGCCGCCCGCCTGCGGGTCAAGCGCATCGTCATGGGCGAGTGCGGCCACGCCTTCCGTTCGGTCTACGACGTCGGCAACCGCTGGCTGGGCTGGGGCATGCCGCCGATCCCCATCGTGCACGCCGTCGACTTTTATCACGAGCTCTTGAGCCAGGGCCGCATCAAGGTCGCCAAGAAATTCACCGAAACGGTCACCCTGCACGATCCATGCAACGTCGTCCGCGGCGCCGGTCTGCACGAAAAGGCCCGGGACGTCGTGCGGTGGATGTGCGAGGGTTTCGTCGAAATGGAGCCCAACCGCGAGCACAACTACTGCTGCTGCGCCGGCGGCGGGGTCATCAACTGCGGCCCGCCTTACAAAAAACAGCGGGTCGAAAGCAACCGGGTCAAGGCCGAGCAGATATCGGCCGCCAAGGTGAAAGGCGCCAAAATCGTTATCACACCTTGCCACAACTGCCACAGCGGCATCGAAGACATCATCCATCATTACGACCTCGGGGTAGAAACCAAGTTCCTGGGGGATATCCTGTACGAGGTGATGGAAAAGCCCGGCTGATCGTTGGCCCGAGCGCAACCGGCGAATGCACACAAAAACCGTAAAAAGCCAACCACGAAGGGCGTGGTCATCAAAAACGGAGCCGCGTGAGGCAACTCGACGGCGTCCGTTGACGGGGCAGGAGGACATGGCATGAACCCACGCGCTGTTGTCATTTGGGTACTGGTAGCCCTTGGAACGCTTTTCATGGTAAACGCTTGGTCCCAAGAGGAGATGAAGGCGGTCTCACCGGATGCCTTCACCGCCCCCCAGCGGCCGGCCGCCGTTTTCCCCCACGAGGCCCACAACGAAAAGGCCGGAATCGAGAATTGCAACCAGTGCCATCATGTGTATGAGGACGGGAAACTCGTGGAAGACGAGTCATCGGAGGACCGGCGCTGCTCGGACTGCCATGGCCTGGAGGATGAAGGCCGCCAACCGGGGCTCATGAAAGCCTTTCACCTCAACTGCAAGGGGTGTCACCAGGAGCAGAAGAAGGGACCGTTGATGTGCGGGGAATGCCACGTTCGGAGATAGACCGCATTCGATCGGAACTCAATATAAAGCGAGGCCAGCCATGCCCAAGAAAATTCTGATCATCGACGACGACCCCGTCATCGTCAAGTACCTGCAGGCGGTGTTCAGCGACAACGGCTATGCCACCTGCACCGCCTCGAGCAGCATGGAAGGGCTGGAGGTGGTCCGGAAGGAAAAACCGGATCTCATCACCCTGGACATCCAGATGCCCGGCGAGTGGGGTCCCCGATTCTATCGTAAACTGCGGCAGGACAAGGAGCTGCGCGACATCCCGCTGATCGTCATCAGCGGCATTGACGGCGATCACGCCGTCAAAGACGCCCTGGCCTTCGTCAAAAAGCCTTTCGACCCGGAAAAGCTGGTGGGCATTGTCAAAAACAGTATCGGCTGAGGGCTTGATCTAAGGGCCAACCTCCGCTTTACTCATGGTTTGTTCGTCGATGCCGGCCCTGCGGGGAGGCGGAGGGTCATGGTCGTCCCCTCCCCGGGGCGGCTCTTGACCTCGATCGCTCCCTGGTGCTGGTCCACGATGCGTTTGGTCATCATCAGGCCGATGCCGGTGCCCTCGGTCCCCTTGGTGCTGAAGAAGCTCTGGAACAGCCGCTGCTGTAAATCATCATCCATGCCGCACCCGTTGTCGCTGACCTGATACTCGACTCCGCCGTCTCTCACCGCTCTCGTGCGAAGGCCGACTTGTTTCTTGCGGCTATTGGCGGCATTGTCACGGCAGGCGTCGATCGCGTTGCCGACGAGGTTCATCAGGCAGCGCTGGATCCCGTCGGGGTCCATCGCCACCGGCGCCAGGTCCGGGCTCAACTCGACCTCCAGGCGGACCCCGTCGTCCCGGGCCCTGTCCGCCATCAACTCCAGCGTGTCTTCCGCAGGGCGATTGGGATCGCACCGGACGAGTTGCGCTTTAGCGTACTTCCCGTAGTGCAGGAGATCCAGCGAAAGGTTTTTGATCTTTTCCACGTTGCCTTCCACCATCCGCCAGCCTTCCAGGATGTACTCCTTCTCGTCGAGCTCGATCCCCTTGCCGAGCACGAAAATGCTCCCCTTGAGCGAATTGGCGATGTTCTTGATGGTGTGGGAGAGCTCGGCCACCGTCTGGCCCACGGCCGCCATCCGCTCCGCCCCAAGCAGATCGCGCGTTTTCTCTTCCACCAACCGCTCAAGGTTCTCGGTGTAGTCCCGCAGCTGCCGGCGCAGGGTGATGCGCTCCCGCGCCCGTTTGAGGGCAATCTCCAAAACCTCGTCGTTGATCGGCTTGGTGACGAAATCGGTGGCGTCGTATTTCAGGCTCTTGATGGCCAGATCCATGTCCCCGTGGCCGGTGAACATGATCACTTCGGTGTCGGGGCTTTCGGCCTTGATATGCTGCAAAAGCTCGATGCCGTCCATGTCCGGCATCTTGATGTCGGTGAGCACGATGGGCGGTTTCATCTCCCGGAACAGACTCAAGGCCGCTTCGCCGTTTTCGGCGGTGGTCACCGCATAGCCGCTGTCGGCCAGGGCGATGCCGAGCACCTTGCGGATGCCGGCCTCGTCATCCACCAAGAGAATCCGATTGTCAGCCCGTTCCTGCATGCGTCACTCCCCGGCCGCCGGGAAACTGATGATGAATGCCGCCCCTTCCCCTTCATGGGATCGGGCCCGGATGGTTCCGCCGAAGTCCTGCACGATCTGGTAGCTGATGGAAAGACCCAGGCCGGTTCCCTTTCCGACCTCTTTGGTCGTAAAAAACGGTTCAAAAATCCTTCCAATGAGAACGCTGGGGATGCCCATGCCGGTGTCCCGCACCTCCACCTGCACTTTCCCGTCGCGCCGGCGGCTCGACAGATAGATCTTTTTTTCACCCTTGAGATGAGGGCTTGCCTGGACTTTTTCCTCGATCGCATCCCGGGCATTGATCAGCAGGTTGATGAACACCTGCTCCAGGCGGTTGGAATCGGCATTGACCGGCGGCAGGTTGTCGGCCAGATCCCACACGACGTCGATGCCCCTGGCTTTGAGCTGCTGGCTGAAGATCTCGGAGGTTTTTCTGAGGACGTCATTCATGGAGATGGAACCAAGTTTGCGGTCGCTTTTGCGGCCGAACTCCCGCATGTGGTTGATGATTCGACTGGCCCGGTCGACATGGCTGTCGATCTCCTCGGACATCGTGGCGATGATGTGCTCGGGGATGGGCTCCTTGTTCCGAACCTTCTTGATGAAAAACCGGCTGGCGGTCTTGATCACCGCCAGGGGCTGGTTCAGCTCGTGGGCGACCCCGGTGGCCATCTCTCCCAGGGTGGCCATTTTGCTGGCCTGGATCAGCTGCTGCTCGGCTTCCAGACGCTTGGTGATGTCGCTGGTGGTCACGAGCAGCGCCCGCCGCCCCGGGTATTCCGCAGGCGAAATCCACATGTCCACAAACAGAGAGCGGCCGTCCTTGTGGGTTTGCTTGACCTGATGGAGGACCCGCAGCCGCTTCAAGTCGACGGCAAACCGTTCCTGCTCATCTTTGTGGAACAACTCGATGAAACTGCGCTGCAGGATTTCCTCCCGGCTGAAGCCGTAGACGGTCTTCACGGCGTCGTTGCAGTCGCGGACTTCAAAGGATTCGGCATCCAGCACAAAGACCGGGTTGGGGATGCTGCTGAAAATTTCGTGGTACTTGCGTTCCGAGCGTTCGAGCATGAGTTCGAGCTGTTTCAAGTGGGTGATGTCGAGATTGACCTCCATGGCGGCCACCACCACGCCCTCGGCGTTGCGGATCGGTGAGGTTTTCACCATCCAGTAGGCCGGGGAACCGTCCTTGTGGATGCCGGCCTCCTCGCTGTCGTGCGACATTCCATCTTGAAACGTCTTTTCCACCGGACAATTGACACATTTGGAGGTCCGGCCCTTGTAGGCCTGGTAGCAGTAGTCGCCGGGTCGAGGAGCAAACAGCTCGGAAAACTCGCGATTGTACTGCAGCAGGCGGTAGTTCCGATCCTGAACGGTGATGATGCAGGGCACCGTGTTGAACAGATTCAAGTACTCGTCCCTCTGCTTGTTCAACTCGGTCTGTTTCTGCCCGATTTCCTGGCACATAAGGTTCATTGCCGTGGCGAGCTGGCCTATCTCGTCCTGACGGGCAATATCCAGGTGAGTGGAATAATCCCCTCGGGAGACGGACTCGGTTCCGGCGATGAGCTTCCGGATGGGACGATTGACGAACCTCAGGACAAAAACGAAGATGATCGCCGAGGTGACAAGAAAGGCGGCCAGGGCCAGACCGAGGACCCCCTTCTCCATGAAACGGATTTCGGTTTCCGTATCTGCCAGCGACACCACCACATCCAGCGCTCCCAGGACTTTTTTGCCCGGCGAGTGAAAATGGCAGCTGCTGGTGGAGCACCCGGCCTCGTTGAAGATCGGGGTGATGATGCCGAGCACCGGGGGGCCGTTGTCGGCTCTAAAATACCGCGTGCGGTCGGAGAGCTCCACGTCCACCCGGGGCGGCTCGGAGTGGTGGCAAATGTGGCAGGCCTCGGATTTGATGTTGGTGATCTGGTCCACCTCTTCGGGACGGTTGGAAAACTTGATGGCGCCTTCCTTGTTGTATATCCGGATGTTCTGAATCTGCTCCAGGCGCGCGATGTTGTTGATGATCTGGTTGATGTCGTCGCGGGAGTTCAGCATCATGGCATACTGAGTGCCGAGCTTGATCGTGTTGCTGAGCCGCTCGGTTTGGGAGACGACTTCTTTCTCCAGGGAATTTTTCTGGTAGGTGATGCTGAAGTAGGACCACGTGGAGATCGTCAGGAGCAGAATGGCGCCCACGCTGAGAATCAGCTTGGCGGCCAGGCTGCGTTGTATTCTTGAGATGAAGTTGGCCATGGTTCAGACTCGTGGTGCGTGGCGTCAAAAAGCCATTCAGACGCACACACGCGTTCATCAAGGCGGCCGGACTGAAGCAGCCCGGGGAGGAATGCGCAGAGGTGGTCGCTTGAACCAGGTGGCGGCTGCGGGCCGGGACGGATGATGCACTGCCAGGCAACTCACCAATTTGAGTATACCGAAAATCCCTGAGGATGGCAACGCATCCCGCTGGGTCTATGCGCTGTGTGCGTCCGGCGATGCACTCTTTTCGACTTTCGTCGGAACCCTGGGCCAGCAAATTCGAAAACACGACCCTTGACCGGGGGCGGAGGTGACGTCGATGGTCCCTCCATGCTGGCGCACCACCTGTTGTGCGATAAATAGCCCCAGACCCGTGCCGGTCTTGCCTTTGGATGAGAAAAAAAGGTCAAAAATTTTCTCCCGGGTGTCGGCGCTCATCCCGATGCCGTCATCCTCGATCTCGAAAATCACGAGATCCCCGCCACTGTGGACCCGAAAGGCAATCCGATGGGTGGGTTTGCTGCGGTCCTCGACGCAGGCGTCCACGGCATTGTCGAGAATGTTCAGCAGCGCCGGAGCGGCGATGCCTTCATCCACTTCGAACTCCCCCGGATCGACGACCATCTCCGTCACCAATTCGATCGGATGGCGCCGGACCTTTGGAGAAACCAAGCTGACCAAGCCTTCGACGAAATCCGCCACCCTGACCCGCTTGACCTCCAGGGCGCGTTCCTTTGCGAAATAAAGCACATCCAAGACCACCCGGCGGACCCGCTCCACCATCGCCTTGACGGTTTCCAGGCCCTCTTGCGCCTGATCCACCCGGTTTTTGCGAAGGCCTGATTCCGCGAGGTAGACCCCGGCATCCAGCCCGGTGAGGATCCCCTTGACACCGTGGGAGACGGAGCTCACCATCAACCCCAGTGCCGCCAGCCGGTCCTGCGTCGAACGCAGTTCCTCCCTTAGCCGAGCCACCTCCGATATATCCACCGCAAATTCGAGCACCAGCTCCAGTTCGCCGCGTCCGTTACGGATGGGAACCGTGTGCACCATAACGAGGTACCGGCTGCCGTCCCGATACGTGATGGTTTCCTGGCTGCGCTGGCTCTGTCCGGTCTCGATCGTGCGGGCCACAGGGCACGTGAACGGCTTGTCGCGTCGGTCGGCATAAATTTCCCAGCTGCGACGGCCGACCAACTCGCCCAACCGCTCCTCGTAAAGCGGGTTTGCGGAGACCACCGTCAAATCCCGATCATGTACGGAAACGAAACACGGCATCTCGTTGAAAAACCGAATGCCGCCCTCGAGATCTCCTGCGATTCCCTTGAACGCCGAGGAAATACCCTCAAGAGCCTGGTCGACGGCTGCCAGCCGCTCCACCTCCACTAACCGCGCAGCCTGCTTGCGGACCAGTTTCTTCAGGTTGTCCGTGTATTCACGGAGCTGCCGCCGCATGGCGATGCGCTCTTGCGCGCGTTTAAGCGCGATGGCCAGCACGTCGTCGTTGATGGGCTTGGTCACGAAATCGGTCGCCTCGAGCTTAAGGCTTTCGATGGCCAGCTCCATGTCACCGTGGCCGGTGATCATGATGACCTCGGTGTCCGGGCGTTCCGATTTGATGGTGCGGAGCAGTTCGATGCCGTCGATGCCCGGCATCCGAAGGTCGGTGAGGACGATGGACGGCTGCGCCTCCCGAAAGATTTCGAGCGCCTGAAGGCCGTTTTCGGCGGTCAACACCTCGAATCCGCTGTCGGCCAGATAAATGCCGAGCACCTTGCGGATGCCTTCCTCGTCGTCGGCCAACAGCAGTTTGCTGTCCATGGCGGTTTCCCGGTAAGAGGGCGCGTCGAGCAGGCTGCCTGCAGACATAATCAGCCTATCGGGGTTGGAGGTGGCAAGAAGTTATTCCTCCGGCAAATAAACAGGTGCATCTTTAGCCGATGTCAGGCGGATGAATCCTTTGCATCATCGCGGCGCAGGAGCTGTTCAATCGTTTCGACAAGTCTCGCCGGATCGAGAGGTTTTTCCATGTAGGCATCCGGCGGGGGCAGGGAGTCGTCGGCCCGGATGTTGAGCATTTTAAGGTGGTGGGAAAAAGCCTTCTCGCTGACGCCGGTGAGCATGATGACCGGGACATGCTTCAGCCGCGCGTCTTTCTTGATTTCCTGGAACAGGGTAACCCCGCCGGCCTGCGGCATCATGACGTCCATGATGACCAGGTCCGGTCCGATGTCCCGCGCTTTTTGAATGCCTTCAATGGCGTTGCGCGCGGCGACGGCCTCGTAGCCCTCGGTTTTGAGCACCGTGGAGAGGAAAATCCGCATGTCGAGCTCGTCGTCTACGAAAAGAATCTTTTTCTTCCCCACGGAACCCCGCTCGCCTTACATCAGATCGGCTACTTTGTCCGGGTGGTTCACGCTCGCCACCGGACACGAGGACCGCAGGACCACCTGCTCGACCGTGCTGCCGAGTTCGGCCTCCTCCGGGTCGACCTCGCGCGTGTGATGCGCCATGACGATCAGATCGCCCTGGCGGTCGCGGGCGAACTTCAGAATTTCAACGTAGGGGATGCCTTCCCAGACCTCAATGCTGTAGTTTTCGTAACCCTTCAGCTTGGGGACCATGTGCTGCTCGATCCGTTTGCGAGCCTCCTTGATCCGCTGCTCGATGGTCGTCTGGCCGGCCGGCAGCGTCAAACCCTCTGCGGTGATGTCGATGGCGTGAAAAATGTGCAGCTTGGCGCCGACTTCGCGGGCGAGCTTGTAGGCCCACAGGAAAGCTGATTCGGACGCCTTTGAAAAATCGACGCCGACGACGATGTTGGAAAACAGCCTCCAGCAGGTGGTACAAGGCCGGTTGACGATGACGACCGCGCAGCGGGCCGCCTTGGCGACCTTGCGCATGGTGCTGCCGGCGATGGAGCGGTGCTTGGTGGCGCCGATCTCCTCCTCGCGCGAGTGGGCGCCCATGAGAATCATGTCGACGTTTTCCTTACGCGCCAGGCGCAGGACTTCACGGTAGGGGTCGCCCACGGCGGTCACGATCTCGGCGTTGCTGTCCTCGAGCAGCTTCCCGTATGTGTTGTTCAGTTCCTCCTTCACCCACTCGGCATAGTCCTGGCTGGGGTCCTCCCGCTCGCCGGTGCGCACGTCGGTGAACTGAAGATTGAAGCCGCGGCCGGGCACCCCCAGCACGTGCAAAATGAAGAGCTTGGCCTCCCATTTCATTTCGAGGTCGAAGGCCACCTTGGCCGCGTTGTCGCAAACGGGAGAAGCCGTCGTCGCGAACAGCAGTTTTTTAAACATGGGTCATCTCCTTAGGGCGCACTCTTTTGGGCTGCGGTGAAAGCTCAGTTGCCAGACAATCCCCTCGATGAACTCAAACAGGTTGAAGACGGTGTCGAACTCCAGCACGTCCACTTTGTCCCCGAAAACGACGTGCTTCAGCTTGCCGATCTGCACCGGCATGTCGAGCAGGTTCTCCAGGGGAAAGGCCTTGATCTCGCAGGTGTCCTTGCCGTCCACGCCGCACAGGGTGTGGTAGATCTCCAGGCGCGGTTCGCCCGGGAACCCCATCATTTCGACCGTCTTGAAGAGTTCCAGGTGTCCCACCCCGGGCGCCAGGCACTCGCCGTCCGGACAGCCCTTGTATTGCTCCACGCATTCGGGCAAAAAGGCGTTCAGTTTGGTAAAGACCGGGTAGCGCTCGATCATCTTGAAAAAGCTCCGCAGGGTGTAGCCCTGCCCGAGCTCGACTTTGTGTCCGAGGAACATGAGAGGATCGACGGCAGACGATGCGTCGTCCTGTGCAAGAGCGCCGTCGGATGAGAGAATAACAGTGTTCATGGGTCTCGGGTGTTTGGGTATTTTGGTGTTGGGTGTCTGGGTATTCCTTCCGAATCTTATCGAAAACCGTTCTTCCGAGCAACCGGCTACCCACATCCCCCGCACAACGACCTACTCCGCCGGCTTCAGATGCTCCGGCACCTCTATCATATTGATCAGCAGCGGCTTGAGAAAACTCCAGCGGATGCCGATCTCGTAAACCTCCTCCAGGTCCCGGATGGCGTCCCAGCAGTTGTGGCAGGGTGCGATAACGAGCTTCGCCCCCGTTGCCAGGATCTGGTCGCGTTTGACCTTGAGCCCCACGTTGCGCTGCTCGCGGTAGCGGCCGATGCCGTTCAGCCCGCCGCCGCCGCCGCAGCAGAAGTTGTGCTCGCGCGAGGGCGTCATCTCCCGGAAATCCTCGGCGATCTGGCCCATGATGTAGCGGGCGGCCTCCCACAGTCCGCCGTTGCGGATGTAGTTGCAGGAGTCCTGGTAGGTGACCGGCTCCTTGATCTTCTTCGCAGGGTCGATCTTGAGCTTGCCGGTGCGCAGCGCTTCGGCGACCCACTCGACGTAATGCAGGCTCTCGACGGGGGGTTTGCCGGTCGCAAGACCCACCCAATACGGCCCCTCGATGACCGTCGCCCGGTAGGCATGCCCGCATTCGGTCACGACCATGCGCTTGGGTTTCAGGCGATCCATGGCGGCATAGACGCTTTCCACCTGCATTTTGCACGCTTCCCAGTCGCCGGCGAACATGGCGAGACTCGTCTCCTCCCAGCCCTCGCTCGGCACCGTCCAGTTTTCGCCGGCCACGTGGAAGAGGATCGCGGCCTGAGCGATGTCCTCCGGGTAGTGCTTGGGCTCACGCGCATTGACCGTGTAAATGATGTCGGCGTTTTCCTTGTCGACCGGGATCTCCAGCCCGGGCCAGTCATCGGCGCTTTCCTCGGCCATCCAGCTGCAGGTATCGACCCAGTCCTCGGTGGTGACATCCATCTGGGCCCGGAAAATGCGGTGCATACCGGTGCCGATCTTCATTTCCCACGGCGTGAACCCCTGTGAGAAGAGCAGGCCGCGCAAATAGCTGAACATGACCCCGGTATCGATCCCCAGAGGGCAGTAGACACCGCAGCGGGTACAGCAGGTGCACTTGGAAAACGCCGTGTCCATGGCCATCTGCATGAAGGCGTTGTCCACCTGGCCCTTGCGGCGGATGATCTGGCCCAGCGTGCTTTGGATCTTGTAGGACGGCACCTGCTTGGGGTCCTTGTTGTTGGCCAGATAATAGAAGCAGCTGTCGGCGCACAGGCCGCAGTGGGTGCAGATGTCGAGCCAGGTGCGGGTGCGGGACTTGCAGCTCTTCTGAATCATGTCCCACAATGCCTTGGAATCGACGTCGAGGTTGTTCATCTCCTGGTAGTACTGCTTGCCGCTCTTGTCGGCCAAGAGCGCCTGCAGCTGCTCCAGGGTCGTCACCTTGTTCTTGTTGCAAAGAATTCCTTCAGGCATGGCATCTTCCTTTGGATGGCACAGTTCATGGTCCTCCGCGGCCGGGTTCGCCGCCCGGGAGTTCTTACCAGTTGATCCCGCTGCTCTTCATCCCGCCGCGCTTGATGCCGTAGTCCATCCCCAGCTGGGCCCGGGTCGCAAAAAACAGCACGAAATGCGACAGCTTGGTGAGCGGAATGGCGATCAGGAACATCTCGCCGCAGAGCACGTGGACGATCAGCCACGGCTCGCTGTGGGAAAAGGCATACCGGGCGATCAGCCCCGTCACGAAAGGGGCCACGGCGACCGCCAGCATCAGGTAGTCATAGGCACTGGTGATGATCCGAACCTCGGGCAATGCGATGCGGCGCATGGCCAGGAGCACGGCGGAAACAATGACGGCAATGGTCATGGCGTCCGACAGTGCGTCCGGCATGGACCACAGACTGAAACCCCAGCGCTCCTGCAGGAAAATGTTGTGGGCGAGCAGAAAAATGGGGGTGAGGATCAGCCCGATGTGCATCACGAAAACCAGGACGGTAAAGCCCGGATTGTCCCGCCAGCTGTGGGTTCCGAAGGGCATCAGCCAGTAAAGGATGGAGCGCACGGCGCCCCTTACGCCGAAGGAGGTGTTGACCGAATAGGTCACGCGGTCGAGCTTCCAGTCCAGCCCCCGCACGTACTGAACGAGGCGCACGATGTTGCCGACGAAGAAAACCGCGAAGGCCAACCAAGCCAGCGGGCCGGTCACAAATTCGTACATGGGCAACTCCTATGAGAGCTCGAAGCTCGATGCAAAAGATTCAAAGTACATTTCGATGAACTCAACACCCAACGGCGCGGGTCGCAAGGCCTTCTTCTAATGGTGGTGCTCCCCGGTCCGGTCGGCGCCCAGGTGATCACGGTCATCGTCCCGCTCGCTCAAAAAGCGCCAGAAGAAGATAAACCCGCACAGCGCCACGACGATCATGATGTAGGTGAGGCTTTCCGTGCGAAGCATGAAATCATGTAATGTGTTGATGGTGTTTCCCATGGTTTTTATCTCCAGTGCCGTCCTCGGCGATCCCGCTGCTCAGCGCTTTGTCTTTTTAATTTTAGGCACTCGGACACGTTGGTCACTGCTCCTAATGGGCATCGTAATCCGGGTGCGCGTAAAGGATCGGCATGTGGGTCACGATGAACTTGTAGGCCAGGATGCCGATCGTAATCACAAACACCGAAATTCCGATTTCCATCCAATGCGGGAAGTAGCGCTCGCTCGACGGCAGGTGGTAGTTGAATGCGATCAGACCCACGTTGAAGCGGTTGACCACGATGCCGAGCACCGTCCAGACCGCCGTCCGGCGGATGATCTTGAGGTTTTTCTCACGCGCCCCTATGGCGTAGAAATAGCACGGCAGCAGCACGAACCCCAGCATTTCCACCAGGAACCACAGGCCGTATCCGGTCCCCAGGTAGCCCCAGGCGTTCGTCTGGGCGATGCCGATGACCTTGATGATGAAGTAGCCCGCCAGCACCCATGAGGCGGCCTTGGCAAAGCCTAACGCCACGCCGTCCGCCTCCCGCAGGTGCTCCGCGTCCATCTTGTCGTGAAAGTGCTTGTGGGCCAGGCTGCCCTCGAAGATCACCATGGACAATCCGGCGACGATGCTCGAAACGAAGAAGTAAAGCGCCAGGTACGGCGAGTACCACAGAGGGTGCAGCTTCGAGGGCGCGATCAGGAAAAGCGCGCCCAGCGAGGACTGGTGCAGGGTGGAGAGGACCACTCCGAAAATGGTGAGCACCAGGGTCAGCTTGACGACGATACTGCGCGCGCGCTTGAGCCCCAGCCACTCCAGCGCCGCCGGCGTGAACTCGATGAAGAGCACTGTCAGGTAAAGGGCGACGCAGGCCGCCACTTCGAATAGCAGCGAGGTCGTGCCCTGCTGGACTATGAACGGGTACGGCAGGCGCCACGGCCGGCCGACGTCGTAGTGCAGGGCCAGCACCACCAGCGCATACCCCAGGAACCCCGTCAAGATCGCCGGCCGAACCGCGGAATGAAAGCGCTTCAGGCCGAAGATATAACAGGCGGCCGATGTCACGTATCCGCCGGCCGCCAAGGCCACACCGACCAACAGGTCGAACCCGATCCAGATCCCCCATGGGTTGTAATCGGACAGGTTGGTCGTGGCTCTCAGCCCCTGGGTAAAACGGATCACGGTGATGATCAGGCCGACCACCACGATGATCCCGGCCACCACGTTAAAGGGCGTCAACGCGGGCTTCTGGATGACGATTTTGCGCACAGGCATCAGACTTCCTCCTCAGCTCGGCTTCTTTTCCGGGACGTCCGCCGGTGCGGCGGCGCTTTCCTGGGCCTTGGTCTTGGCCGCCTCTTCCAGCGCCTTTTTGACTTCCTTGTCGATGGCGGACTTTTTGTCCTTTTCAGCCCTGGCCATGGCCTCCGTCAGCTTGACTTTGGCCTCGGCCTGAGCCTTGGCCACGGCTTCCGCCACCGCCGCCGCCTTTTCCTCCCGGGCGATCTTGTCCCGGCGCTGGGAGATGGCGTAGACCCCGGTCAGCAGCACGGGCCACATGGAGGCCACAACGGGCACCACGCTCAGGGCTCCCTTGGTCAGCTCGGGGGCGGATGTGGTGCCCAGGTCTTCGCGCATGCCCAGTTCCCGGAACGGAACCCCCGAGAGGGTCAGCCAGGCCGTGCCGCCCATTTCGGTCTCGCCGTAGATGTGGTCGATGTAACGGCCGGGAAACAACCCGATGCGCTCCCGGGCGATCTTCAGCAGGTTGCGCCGTTTGCCGAACGTCAGGGCCTCGGCGGGGCAGCTCTCGACACAGCCCGGCAGCTGCCCCTTGATGAGCCGCGGGTAGCAGAAGGTGCACTTCATGATCCGGGGGGTGAAAGCCTTGTCGTACTCGTAAGTCGGGATTTCAAAGGGGCAGGCGATCATGCAGTACCGACAGCCGACGCATACCGACTCGTCGTAGGTCACAGCCCCGTTGCTGTTCTTGGTAAAAGCGCGCACGAAGCAGGCCGAGGCGCAGGCGGGCTCCAAACAGTGGTTGCACTGGATCTTGCGGTACAGCGGGCCCTTGGCGCCGGGTACGTTCTCATAGCGGTTGACCACGGTGTAGGTCTTGGCGTCGGTCCGGCGCTTGCGCTCCAGCACCGCCAAGTCGCCGAAGGGCTTCGGGGGCGCGGGCAGCTCGTTGACCTTGTTGCAGGCTTCCTCGCACTTGCGGCAGCCGATGCAGCGGGTGGCATCGAAAAGCACCCCCAGCGAATCCGGGTAACCGGCGAATTGCGTGTTGCCGGCGGCATGGGCGGAACGGCCCAACGTCGTGCCGACCCCCGCTGCGCCCAACCAGCCGAGAAATCTCCTGCGTGAAATTGACATAGCGATGTCCCTCAAGCGTTGAAGATGGTGTCCGGTTACAGCTTCTCTTTGTGGCAGCCGGTGCAGTTGGTGGCAACCGGCTTCTCGATCCCCATGTCCTTGTGACACTCCATGCACTGCAGGTGATAGGCCGCCTGCAGGCCGGGCTTGAAGAGGTTGCGGCCGTCGAAGGGCTGGCCGTGGCAGCTCGCGCAGGCCGGCGGTTTCTTGGCGACGGGGCTGTTGTGGTGGCAGCCCTGGCAGACGGTCCCGAGATCCCGGTGGAAGTAGCCGGCAAGCTTGCTGTCCTTGATGTTCTTCACCAGGGTCTGAACGATCTTGCGATGCGGCAGCTTGGCGGGTTCGTACTGCTTGCTCAGGGCCTTGATCTCCACCGTCTCCGGGATGTCCTCATCCGCATAGGTCGCCGTCACCGGCTTGCGCGCTTCAAGCAGCATGGCAGCCAAGGCCTTGGGCTCGGTCTCCGGTGTCGCTGCGGCGGGCTTGGGCATGTGGCAGCTGGCACAACCGGAAAGCTCCGGCGGGTCCTTGCGCGGCATGGATGCGTGGCAGCCGGCGCAGCGCTTGTCCGCCTGGAAGCCGTCGTGGCATCCGAGGCAGCTCGCCTGGGCGCTGACGCGGTGCATGGCGGTCTGCAGGTTGACGAACTTGCCGTCCTTGGAGCCCTGAAGCGTGTGGCATTTGCCGCAGGCGTCCATCGAGGAATGGTGGCAGGCCCGGCAGGTGTCGTTGTAGCTCTCGTGCCCGATGTGGTTGAAAGGAACGACACTCATGCGGGTAAAGGGTGCCACTTTCTGCCCGTCGCGCTTGACCGCCTGAACGATGGTGACATCCGGCTGGCCCCGCATCAGCCGCGGCACGTCCTTGACCTTTTGAATCTTCTTTTGCGTGGCGGCATCATGGCACCCCCCGCAGGTGGCCGGTCCGGCGTCCTTGTTCTCGGCCAGCCGCTTGCGGTGGCAGTCGATGCACTGTGCGTGGGAGGCCATGCGCATGGAGATGGCATTGTCGACGGTCTTCTCGAGGTGGCAGTAGCGGCAGTCATCCTCCTTGCCTTTGACGTAGACGAGCTTCTTGGCGGCCGGGTCGTACAGGTGGTGGCAGACCTCGCATTTGTTCTCCTGGGCTTTCCCGTGGCGGTAGTGCAGGGACTTGTCCATCCCGATTTCCGTCCAGGAGGAAGCCACGGCCCGGTCCTGATGGCAGCCGGTGCAGACCACCGGTCCGGCTTTCTCGCCGGCATCGGCCGTCTGCCGGTGGCAGGCGGTGCAGTTGTCGTGGTAAATGTCCATTACCGTCTTCTTGGAAGCGTCCGTCAGGCGCTTGAACTTGGTGGACATGTATTTCTTGTCAGGAAGATGGCAGGTCGCACAGTCCTTATTTTTCTTGGACAGGGCCTGGGTGTGCTTTTCGTGCAGGTAGACCACCGCGGGCCGCTCCAGCTTGCCGAACTGCTTGAGGCCGTCGATCCGGATGATATCGGCCCGGGGCTTGCTTGCGTCATCGGCGGGCGGCGCGGACGGTGCCGACCCCTGAACGCTGATGATGGCAAAGGCCAGCATCAGGGCGGCCAACGTCAGGACCAGTCCTGTCCGGCGAAACAATGATCTTTCCTTCATCATAGTGAACGTCCTTGTCGCGTCTTGAGAGGTCGCTTGGTGGAGCTGCGTTTCTTACCCTGGAGTTGTCGGTCGTTGTCCAGCAGGTCCTGGATCGTGGTTTCGGTGTAGACCTGCAAAATGGCCCTGTTGACACGGTTCCACATCGCCGAAAACGCGCAGCGGTGCCCGTGCGGGCATTTGGCCTTGGCCAAGCACGCCGCACACATCGCCTGTTTGGGGGGAGCCTGCATGAAATTCATGATGTCGGCGACCGTGATCTGCTCCGGAGAGCGGGTCAGGTAGTAGCCGCCGTAAAAACCACGCTTGGCGTCGATCAGTCCGCTGCCTTTGAGCTTGTTCAGGATCACCTCCAGAAACCGGACCGGAATCGACTGTGCATCGGCAATATTTGAAATCTTGGTGGGTCCTTCCCCCCGGTGCTTGGCCAGCTCGAGGACGGCGCGCAAGGCGTACTGGTTTTTTCTGGGCGTAATGGGCGTCATGCGCGTTCCCCGGCCGGATCGAAGGCGGCCATTTGTCAATTAAATAGGTCAGGAAGTTTGCCGACACTTTTAGTCAAGAAGTCGGCAAGTTGTCAAATGGTTTTTTCGGGCGGATTTCGATTTCAGCAATGGGGAGAAGAGAACCTTCCCGGGGGTGTTCTGATAAAAATAAAGCCGCCGGGCACGTCGTGCCCGGCGGCTTTATTCGTTAGTGGATTTTAACGACGTGGGCGCCTTCCATGGGGTCCCTAAGGGGAACCGTCACCTTGAGCATCCCATCCTTGTAGGAAGCCTTCGCTTTCTTGGAATCCACCGGGCAGCAGAACGCCGCCGCAGACACGTAGTCGAAGTCGTCCCGCGGGGCGAACAGGCTGTAGCTGTCGTCCCGGATCTTCAGGTTGATCGCCTGCTTTTTGACTCCCGGGACACAAATTTCCAATTGTATGCGATGTTCGTCCTCGTTCACATAGGAGCACACATCGGCGGCCATCTTGAGTTTATCTTCGGCCATCGAATTCACCTCCCTTGCCGGTTTTAATGTCAACGATCGGCGTGCCTACACGACCCGTCCGATTGACTGAAACTAAGGCCTTGGAACGACAATTCAAGGTATGCAACAAGTATTGACAAGCATACCGGCCTCGACTAAGCCGTTGCGTGAGAGGGACACAAGACCGAGGTTCCTTTGGAAGTAGGTTATGGCGCGATGCGCCTTCCTCTCGGCAATTGAGCATTGTCCTTGTGGGAGAGGCTTTCAGTTTCGATTTTCGCGGCTGGGAAGCTGCTCTCACGGAATTGAAAGAGACCAACTCCATTCGAGAATCCCCGGAGGGCGCCACGTGATCGTCGCCGGACTGACGGGTGGTATCGCGAGCGGGAAATCGACGGTGGCCGCCATTTTCGAAGAGGCCGGCGCCCGGCTCATCGATGCCGACCGGCTCGCGCGCGACGCCGTCCGGAAGGGTTCTCCCGCCTTCCACGACATCGTCGCCCATTTCGGCGAGGCCGTTCTGCTCGGCGACGGCGAGATCGACCGCAAGCGCCTGGCTGCGGTCATCTTCAACGACCCGGCCGAGCAACGGGCGCTCGAGCGCATCGTCCACCCGCAGGTGAAGAAGGAAGTCGCCCGACAGTTGGACCTGATTCGGCAGCAGGATCCGGAAGCTCTGGTCATCGTCGACATCCCGCTGTTGTTTGAAGCCGGCATGGACCAAGGGCTTGATGCGATCATCGTCGTGTACGTGCCGAAAAAAGTTCAACGAGAACGCCTCATGGCCCGCGACGCCCTCGCCGAGCCCGAGGCTTGCGCACGCATCCGGGCCCAGATGCCCATCGAAAAGAAAAAACCCCTGGCCACCTTTGTGATCGACAACTCAGGTTCTCTTGAACACACCGGGGCCCAGACGCTGGAGGTGTATCGCAGACTGTCGCAGCAAGCCCGGGAGACGTAAGGCGCGGGCAATAGCTTTCGTGGCCACATCCGAAAAAAATTAATTTCTCGTTTTCAAAAACAATTTCTTGGGATTGGAACATTTTTGTGTTTCGGATTTTTCGATATCAGGAAGGTTCGATCAGGCGGTCGAGGATCAACCCGTAAAAGGTGCCCCCGCCGGTCGAGGCAAAGCGCCACCCCAGGTGAACCAGGCAGGCGGCACAGACGCACACCTGCCAGTGGTGGCCCGCAAACCAGGTGAACTCGTCCGAGGCCGGGCCGATCACCCCGCAGCCCGGGGCATTCCGAAAGCACCCGATTTCATATACGATTCCATGCGGGTTGGCGAAGGTGTGGCGG
>Ga0210127_1000006_pt1 | contig 23944 bp, 24 predicted proteins | sample RushSE_CattailNL_FD_185566 | JGI IMG/M metagenome (GOLD analysis project Ga0210127, IMG submission 185566) | Wetland microbial communities from San Francisco Bay, California, USA, that impact long-term carbon sequestration - RushSE_CattailNLC_D2... | ecosystem: Environmental > Aquatic > Marine >...
TTGAAGCGAGCCTGAGACGCATCTCCCATTATCATTACGGGTCCGACAGTATTCGGCGGTCTATTCTGTTTGACGCCAAGGCCGACATTCTGGTCTATGGAATGGGGGAAAAAACAACGCTCGAATTGGCGGAAAACATTCGTCACCGCCGGCCGGTTACGGATATTCGCGGAACCTGCTATATTGCCGCAGAAAAAAAAGAAGGTTACATAGAACTCCCTTCCCATGCGGAAGTTGTGGCGGACATCGCCAAATTCGTTGAAATGTTTAAGATTTTTTATAAAAACAATGACCCGGTAACCGGAACAGGCCTTTGCCAGAAACAGGACAACCGGTTTCTGGTCCAGAATCCACCTCAGTTTCCGATTACGAGCGAGGAACTGGACCATATTCATGGGTTGGACTATGAACGGGACGTCCACCCGTATTATGCAGCATGGGGGCCGGTACGGGCACTTGAAACCATCCGTTTTGCAATCACGACTCACAGAGGATGTTATGGCGAGTGTAACTTCTGCGCGATATCCGTGCATCAGGGGCAAAGGATAGTGAACCGGAGCGAAGCGTCCATTCTGAAGGAAGCATCGATGTTAACCAAGCATCCTGGATTTAAAGGATACATTCACGATGTCGGCGGCCCCACCGCCAATATGTACGGCATCGATTGCGAGCGAAGAAAAACCAAGGGTACGTGCCGCAACAAGCATTGTCTGACTCCGGTCGTCTGCAATAAGCTGGACATCAGCCATCTCCCCCAGATTACCCTGTTGAAAAAAATCGGACAGTTGCCGAAAATGAAAAAGGTTTTCATCGGTTCCGGAATACGCCATGATCTGGTGCTGAAAGATCAAATGTACGGCCTTCAGTATCTTGAAGAGATTATCCGGCATCATATTTCCGGACAACTGAAGGTCGCACCCGAGCATTCCGAAAATCATGTCCTTGCGCTCATGGGGAAGCCTCCGATTGAGAGCTTTATGGAATTTGCCCGCTGTTTTGAAAAGATAAACCGGAGGATGGGGAAAAAACAGTTTTTAACCTGTTATTTTATCGCTGCTTATCCGGGATGTACTCGCCAGGATATGGAGCGTTTAAACCGCTTCAGCCGCAGGGTCCTCAAGTTCAAACCCCGGCAGATTCAGATTTTTACGCCCTCTCCGTCGACGCTGGCCACTCTGATGTACTATACGGAAAAAGCCTATTACGGCGGGAAACCGATTTTTGTTGAAAAGGACAAACGGAACAAAGAAAAACAAAAAAACCTGGTTCTCAAAGGATTTTCCGGTTGACGGATCCTGAATACGCTGATTTATAAAAAACGGTCCGTCAGTCCCAAAGGCATATCGCCTGATGGCGTCCCAAATACCTTCAATACCACAAATCCTTTACGGGACGTCTTGCCGTAATTTCAGGTATAAATCAAATTTCTCAGGCGGCCTTTGAAAATATTTTACCCACACCGATAGGTTGAGGGACCATCGGCTGTTTCGGCGGGATGGACACTTTGGCCGGTTCGCGGGTTAGCCAACCGGAGCAAGGCGCCGTTATCAATCCCCAAACCGATATCCAGAACAAACTGAACAGCCAAAAAAAAGCATATGGTATCGCCCACTGCCAACCAAACCAGCCGCCGTAGCGCCGCTGATAAACCAAAGCAGGCAACGAGGCGGCGATGATACAGCCCACCGCCATGCTCATCAGCGTAGGCATTGGAGCCAGAAAAAGCTGTGCCGCCAAAGCAAACTTGAAAGCCTCGCCAAAAGTCATCCGTAATAATTGTGTGGCGCTGAACAGACGTATCCAACCGCTGCCGCTGTCGGCAGGGCGAAAGCGACGCATGATGAAAGAGAGCATCACCAGGTTTTCACGAACGTTGCTGCGGGCCCATCTTAACAACATCTTTCGCAATCCCTTATACGCAATCGGAATCTTGGTCTTTACCACCGCCTCTCGCTGATAAACCACACGAAACCCGCAGCCGAGAATCAGGTTGGTCAGCGCACGGTCTTCGCCGATGGCGGCAGGTCGGCCCATAAAGGTTTGATTGACCCAACCCGGCAGATGGGGATTGATCACCTTCGACCGGTAGGCGGACAGTGCACCGGGCGTACAAAATACACCACCGTAAACACTCTGTCCGGAACGAAGGAAATCAAAGGCGCAGGCAAACGAAACTTCCAGCATTTTAGGGATGGCGCCTTCGGAAAGATTCAGCACGCGCACATTGCCCGCAACCGCACCGACCCGCTGATCTCTGACAAATGGACTGACCAAATGGCGAAGGGTATCAGGCAACACTTCGGAATCCGAATCGATGGTCACATATACCATCCCTTTCGCTTGAGCAAAACCAGCCATCAGCGCATGGCGTTTGCCGCGGTTAAAAGGCTGGCGGATAAGCCGAACGCGATGCGGGAATTCTTGTTTCGCCAGTTGCATCCATCGCCAAGTATCATCCTTAGAACCGTCATCAACACAAATTACCTGCATTCTCTTCGCCGGATAACGGCTGTTCATAACCGACCGAACGGTATCCAGGATTTGCCGGCCTTCGTTATAGGCCGGTATGACGATCGTAATGGTCGGCAAGGCACCGTCACGTAAGGGCGCATAAGACCGGTACCGCCAGGCAAACCAAATCCGCAATGCCAACGCCAAAAACGTCCAGGAGGTCAACCCAATGACCAAATAGTTTTTAGCCGACCATGATCGCATAAGCACCCAAAGATGTGTAATTTTCAAACTTTCCACCTGGCACCATGTCAGGACCAGTGTGGATATTAAAGCTAAAAGGAGCAGCCAGGGGAAAAAAATATCCGCACTAAAGCGGTATGGATTATGCGTGTTTGCCATATGTTACCTCAAATTAGACCCTATTTTCAAATATACAGCTCGTCAAAAAGGCCAAGATGTATGTCATGCTTTTATTAAGGTGTCAATATCAACATTATCCAGTTTTACACTTTTTTATTGTCTTCCGTTCAATGATGATGGTGCAAAGCAGAAAACGGTGTGTAACCCTTCCGTTTGGAATGGAAGTAATAGGAATGCAATAGATATGCCAAACGGGATAGAGAAGTTATCTATTTGATATCAAACATTTTTTTTATGAATCCACTTAATACTCAAAGGATTTAGAAGGGAAATCCATACAGGGGATGCAACCGAAAAATCGAGTAACCACGTATAACCCATTAATAATCCATGAATTTATGTGTGTAGGAAATGGCATTCACCTTGTCAAAGATTGATGCTTGGGCTTCTATTTCGTTAAAATTCAATTCGATGGGACCCTGGGGACTCTGCCGAGGCGTGTTTTAGATTTTGAACCGAATTTGGACGGCCGGCATTCCTGGGCCCAAAATTCAAACATTTCAGACCGTTTAGAGAAAAATGCCTTCTTGACAATACGACCGATATCCGTTATCAGCATCAACGGCGGCGGTTGTCGCAGTACAGGATGTATTTATAATACCATGTGGACTTGGTCACTGAATTGGGGATAAATTACAGTTCATATCGTCATTGGTACATGTCCTATGGTTTCCGACGATCTGAGACGGATTCATTCTGAAGCGGAAGTATCGGGCATTTTGTCCCTGCAAAAGGAGACTTCAATTGAATGAGATGAAAGCGCAGCCGGAGCCGGAAGTCTTGATTCGGCGGCAGCTTCGGATGATGAGCATCGTACTCAACCGACCGAATGTTTTGAACAGCCTCAATCTTGAGATGATTCGCTCGGTCCGGAACGCACTGGACCAGGTAGAGGCTGACAAGAGCTGCCAGTTCATCATGTTGTACGGCGCCGGTGAAAGGGGGTTCTGCGCCGGCGGAGATGTTAAGGCCCTGGCCCGGGCCATACAGGAAAAAAGGGCCTTGCGTGCAGATCTGATTCTAAAAGAAGAATATGATTTGCTCATCCGGCTTCATCGATTTTCCAAACCGGTGATCGTTCTTGCCGACGGCATCACAATGGGGGCAGGACTGGGTCTGGCTGCTGCGGCAGACTTGGCAGTGGCCACGGAACACACGCGTATGGCCATGCCGGAGACCCGAATCGGTTTTTTCCCGGATGTGGGCTCGACCGGTTGGATGTTTGACAAATGCCCTGCGGGATATCCCGAGTATCTGGGACTGACGGGTTATGAAATGAAAGGCGCCGAAACCGTTCGTGTGGGTTTTGCAACCCATTTAACGCCATTTGATCGACTGCCGGAAATGAAAAATATTTTGGAAGGATATGCGACACACCTGCCGGGTCCGAGAAACCGGGCTGCCCGAGAGCTAGCCTCGACACTTGACCCATTTTTTGTAAAGGAGATTTCCGCCAAACCCGATATGGACGAATGGGTGGCAGCCTATTTTCAAGGAAAAAACTCCCTTTTGGAAATCATAGAATCCCTCAGACAATGCAGTATACAAACCCACCTCTGCGACCAGATCTTTGAGCGGCTCTCGGAAAGATCTCCTACGGCGTTGACAGTGACCCTGATGCTCTTGCGCCGCAACGAGCATCTTCCTCTTGAAGACGTGTTTCGGAACGAACTCACAGCGGCGCGTTTCATTTTCAGCCATCCCGATTATGTAGAGGGTGTAAGGGCGCGTCTGGTGGACAAGGACGACAATCCCCGGTGGAAGCCCGAAAAAATCGAAGCGGTCGGTAAGTTGGATTTGGAACTCTAATCTTTGCGGTTTTGTCACAGCAATTTAACCCGGATTTTCCTGAACATTTTTTATCAGACAAAGAGGACTGGATGAAAAGATTCAAGGTGCAACTACACGGGGAAAATTTTCTCTTAAATATTGACGGTGAACTCAAAAAATATGGATTTTATGCCACGAAATTCGTAGAGGCGGAAAATCCCCAAGCAGCCGAAAAAATTGCCGTCATCCTAATTCACCAAACCCAAACTTTAAGGAAAGCCGTATTAAATGAAAGCACGGATCAACCGAAAATTAATTTAAAAGAAATAGAGGAAGTCGGCTTTTTTAAATTTTTTGCCAATAAAACAAAAACAGAACTTTCGTTTTATCCTGAAGATGAAAAATAGGAAATTGCCTGAGATCAAACCTGGAAATGCGATTGATCAAGTTCCTCTACTAGCGGCATCATCTCAAAGATATTCTGGAAGGACAGGTATAACACGGGTATGGCTCCAAATTGAAGGGCTGCTGCCCGATGTAAAATTTTGCAAAATGAAATTCAACAACTTCACCGGAAACAAGGATGTCGTGTTATGAGTATTCATATGATTATAATGGTGGTAAGTGGCGTTATTGTGGGTATCGGTGCGGCATTTACCGGATTGGGCGGCGGTTTTCTGATGGTTCCATTGCTCCTTTTCATGGGGTATTCCGCACAAAAGGCTGTGGGGACGTCATTTCTTGCGATACTTGTCATCTCGATATCTTCCCTTATCGCCCATAATAAACTCGGCAATGTCGACTATAAACTCGGTTTTTTACTCGGCATAGGTGGGATCATTGGTGCACAGATTGGCGCTCGGCTGATTGAGCATGTTTCCACCGCAAACTTTAAAAAAATTTTCGCGCTTGTTCTTGTCGGTCTTGCAACATATCTCTTTTTTAAAAAATAGGTGACTGTTTAGAAACAAATCCGAGAGCACCCCGTCCCTCAAGCATATACCACAACAGATCGTGACGATACGTAGTACTGTGCATTCGATGTGGACATTGCGTAGTTTTATGCCCAACAGGAAGCCTATCCCATAGAAAGATCCTTTTGGTGAAAGCCTTCTTCCACCACCTGGCGTTAATCCCGATATAAGGGCACACATACTATCCGATTCATGCTCTGGCGGGTTTTAAACTTTTTGCAAACTCATCTGATAATGTGATAAGAAGAAAGGTGATTTGGAAAACAGGCCGTCACTATAAAAGGCCAATTGATCATGTTCTTTATACTCAATGTGTTGTTGCCCAAATCATTTTTCGCAGGACCTAATGAGCGTTTTAAGAGATTTTTGTTTGGATAACCAGCATTTAAGGAGTGAACATGAAGACTTCAAAAGCCGTATTTCTGGTATTTCTTATACTGTTCTTCGTCATCTCGTGTTCCGTTATATCTCAACAGATACGGAAAGAATCGATAGCGCCTGTCGATTTTATAACACTCATACAGGAAACCGATAAGTATCTGGGAACAACCGTGATTCTGGGCGGGTATATCCTGGAAACTCAAAATTTGACTGACAGCTCGCTGATTAAAGTCCTGCAGGTTCCCTTGGGACTGGGAGAAGCACCCAAATCCAAGGATTATTCAAAAGGAAGATTCATCATTTCGCAAAACGGCTTTTTAGATCCGGAAATCTACACCAAGGACCGGAAGGTGACCGTGGCAGGCACTATCGTCGGTACTCGGGTCGAAAAAGTCGATCAATTTTCACATGTTTATCTTGAGATTAAAAGTCGTGAAATATACCTTTGGCCCAAAGATGAGTATTATTACCCCCCACCTTATTACTTCGACCCATGGTATTATCCGTATCCCTATTATTGGCACCCATATCGTTATTATCCCTATTAAAGAACTTTTGATCTATTCCATGACTATTTTGGGATAGATCAAATACCTGGAATCGGTTGGCGGTACTTTAGCTGACATTATAACAGAACAAACCGATATTATTCGATTTATTGGTTTAATAGTACACAATATATAGTAATTTTCTTTAATAAACTACAATATATCCTAATTCAATCAAATTATATATAAATTATATATAATTCTACTTGACATGACAAAATTAGAAACTTATGAATTATAATACGTTAAGTGCCCTAAGAAATGTCAAGCTCGAGAAGATACGGGGTATTTTTCGGCATGGAATCGAAACATGATAACATCGGTGATAAAGAGATTTAAAAAAGGTTGAAATCATGGAAGAAAAAACTTCCACGAACAACTTGAATGACAATGGAACCAAATCGAGACTCATTCTGGACAAATACCACAGCGTACAATTTTCCCTGAATGATATGGGGCCGGTTTATCTATTTAAATTAAGAAACATCAGGCCAAGCGAACCCTGTATCCTGGTGAAAGAAGATTCCACGGTACTTAAAAAGCTTAAGGTTGGGGATATTTTGGATATGGAATATAATCTTCCGGGATTATCAGGACACCATAAACTTTTACGAACCCGAATCTCATCGAAAAATTCTCATGACCGTTTTACAGGGCATTCTCTCCTCGGTCTATCCATTATCGAAGAAAAAGATTAACGGTTGTGAATGCCAGGATATTAAAGGGTTAATATTAATTAAACTATGACGGAATTTGCCAAGGACAACGGAGGACGGCGATTGGGAATTGACCGGCGACAATTCTCTTATACCTTACATATCCCTGAACGTAGATCCCGAAAGGATAGAAGAAGCGGTCTTGATAGAAGACAAAAACCGAGAATATCAAAATAATTACGATTTGTTAGGTGACTGCCAATGATAGAAGTGTTAAGAAAAATATTTGAAGCCAATCCGGAGAAATCGGCAATCATTGTAAATGGTAAATGTTCGAACTGCGGCTGCAAGGTAAGCGTTGAGATAAAACCTACTCCAGGGGGATTTGGTTTACTGGGCGGCGCCATGATGAAGTGTTCACCAAACAGATACCTTACCAAGTGCGCTGATTGCTACGAATTCAATCCCAAGGCTGAAGACCGGCATAAATCCAAACTCGCCTCTGCCCAATAGCTCTCACCATATACCAACCGGAATCATACCTCGAAATAACGGGATAGAACTTTTTTGGCCTATTTTCAAAGATAAACCCGGCGGTGCTGTAAAACTAAAAAAAATAAATAACAAGGCTTGACTCACTAAATCAATTGGTATATGGATTTTGCCCGATAGCAGATAAGCGGCAGCTTTTTGCCGTGACCTAACTTTATTTGAAAGGAGGCTTTTAAAATGGCTTTTATTCCTACTGTTGATGAAGACAAGTGTGAAGGTTGTGAAGAGTGCGTTGATGTCTGTCCTGTCGAAGTTTTTGAGATGATTGACGACAAATCTCATCCTGTAAATGCAGATGAATGCCTGGGGTGTGAAAGTTGCGTTGAAGTTTGTGAACCCGGCGCAATTACTGTTGAAGAAACATAATCTGATTTTAAATGTCATGTTCCCTGGTTTTTATCCTGACCAGGGAACAATTCCCCCCTCCATAATTGTCCGCACATATTTCTATCCCCGGGCTTTCGTTATGGATATTCTTGGATTTTACAGGCTTCAAGATAGTCGATCCTTTCAAGCATTGGCGGATGAGAATAGTTGAAAACAACATACAAAGGATGCGGCTTGAGGTTTGAAAGGTTTTGTTTTGCCATTTTTTTCAGCGCGTTTGAAAGGGGTTTCGCAGTCTTTAAAATCCTAATGGAATAAACATCCGCTTCTCTTTCAAATCTTCTGGAAATCGCCATTCCAACGGGCGATATAAAAAAGCCTATAGGCCCCCACAGGATTCCAACTAAAAAAAGGCCCACATAATCAGGCGTGTTTGAAAAACCAAAACTTTCATACATCACATGGCATGGTATTAGCCTTGATGTCATAAAAAAAAGAAACAGGGACACAATGCTGATTATAACCAATTGTTTTTTAATATGATTTTTTTTCAGATGTCCGATCTCATGTGCCAATATCGACAGAATTTCCTCCTGACTGTGAGACTGAATCAAGGAATCGAACAGCACGATCCGCTTGGTTTTTCCGATTCCTGAAAAATATGCATTGGTATGCCGGGTCCTGCGGGTGGCGTCCATCAGATATATCCCTTCAATCCTGAGACCTTCTTTCTCTGCGAGCTGCTGAATGTCGGCTTTAAGATCGCCATCCTCAAGGGGTGTGAATTTATTAAAAAGGGGGGCAATAATCGTTGGATAAATGAGGGCCATGATCAACTGAAAACTCACAAAAACCACCCAGGCCCAAACCCACCAGTTCCTGCCGGCATACGCTATCATTAACAGGAGTGCGGCCAAGAGAAAACCGCCCAGAACCATCATTACAAGTAAGGACTTCATCAGATCGAAAATCCAAATTCTAATGGTCTTTGTATTAAAACCGTACCTGTCTTCGATGATAAAACTATGATAATAATCGAAAGGAATACCGGCCAACATCTCTGCCAATCCGATAGAGGCAAAAAAGATCAAACCTGCCAACAAAAAATTGATGTTCGCCAAATGATCGGCGAGCCACGGGAGGATTCCCGATATGACAACAAGAAGAAAACAAATTTTGATGACAACGCCTTGTACAAGTTTAAACTGGACCTTGTCTGATGTGTATCGGATGATCTTTTTCAACTCCTCTTCCTGAATCACCCCCTGAAAAGCATCGGGAACGTTTTGTCCGTGTGCATTGAGATAACGGATGTTTATCTGCTCAATACCCATTTCCAAAACAGCACTGATAAGATAGATGCACAGATAGGCGATCAAATACGTATTAAACGAAATCATTCAGGACTCCAGGGACATACGGTTATTACATAATTTTACAGGATTCAGACACCCAAAATACCGGGCATGCTGCAGCATGATTCATATCGCTTTTTTTGAAAATTTAGGGCAATGTCTAATATATATCACAATCCATTGCAATAAAACCTTTCCGGCCTTACCGTATAAGGCTTTAACCGAATAGATGTGCCCAAGACTCGAGCCGCTTTTTATCGTAACATGACATGTTTTGGCAATCAAGATACCACCGCATTCACAGTGCCGCAAATGATGATAATCCGGCCAACATACAACTTGCGCGACACAAGAAACTGTGATAATTTTGTTTTTATGAAACAATACGTTATTGATGATCTCAGGCCCAATGATTATGAATTGATCAAGGCCTTTATGGAGAAGAACTATAGTTCCTCCAAAGTAGATGGCATTTACTGGATTCAGCTTGATCAGAATATCCTTACCGATATTCAAGCGGAGCATACCGATTGCCAGCCATTTTATTTTGCCGTTGACCTGGAACCCAATCTGATCGCATTTGAGATGCTGATACGCACCCAAAAAAAGATGCGATGTGACTGCATGGGTTATGCTACTGAAACACAACGCAATTGGCTTATCAGGATTGCAGACTCGATATTTGATGCCCTCGAAATTAAAATATAGTCCGATTAGAGTTCAATCACACCCGTTTCATCACGGTGTCGAATAAAACCGGAATTAATAAAGGGAAGTTTTTAAGGGCACCACCACTTGAATGGGGTGTCCAAGCCGACTGTGTATTGATGAAAGATTCATGATATTGGAATGATACGAACTGCGATCGTTACGTTATGGATTATTTTTGTGACTGCTTTTATGTCCGTAATGGCAATTTTTGTCTCCTTTATCACTTCAAGCGGCGATGCCTCACACAGGGTTGCAAGAATCTGGGCAAGATGGGTACTTGCGCTTTGCAATATCAAGGTCACCGTAAAAGGTCTTTCCAACCTGAATTCCGGCAGGGCATTCATTTTTATGCCCAACCATATGAGCAATTTTGATATCCCTGTTCTTCAGGCGTATCTTCCTGTTCAATTCCGATGGCTTTCAAAGGCCGAGCTTTTTAATATACCGATTTTCGGTCATGCCATGAAAAGAGCCGGTTATATCAGTATCAATCGTTCCGATCGGAAGTCTGCCATAGAAAGCCTGAATAAAGTAACAGGAATTATTAAAAACGGCATGTCTGTCATCATCTTTCCTGAAGGTACCCGTAGTCGCACTCACGATATCCAGCTGTTTAAAAAGGGAGGATTTGTGGTGGCGGTTGATTCCGGTGTCTCCATCATCCCGGTGGTCATTCACGGAACAGGACGGATCATGCCCAAAAATCAGATTTCCATTAAACCTGGAAATGTTTTACTTGAAATTTTAAAGCCGATTGAATCTTCGGATTACACCAGGGAAACAAAAAATGATCTTATGAAAAAAGTCAGACATGTCATCCTGGAATCCTTTGAAAAAGATAAAAAGAACGGAACGCCATGCTAAAAATAATACCCTTGGGCGGGTTGGGAGAAATTGGACTGAACATGATGGTGTTTGAATACGGCGATTCAGCATTTATCGTGGACGCCGGGCTGATGTTTCCGGAAGACCATATGCTGGGCATCGATTATGTTATTCCGGATATGAATTACTTAAAGCAAATAAAATCGAATATCCAAGGACTCGTCTTGACGCATGCCCACGAAGATCATATCGGAGCGATACCCTATCTTCTCAGAGAGATGAACCTGCCGATTTATGGAACGCCGTTTACACTGGGTGTTGTGCGGAAAAAACTTGAAGAACATGGCCTCTATTTACCGGTTTCATTTCATGAAATTTCTCCGAGATCAAAACTTAAACTCGGAATTTTTGAACTCGAGTTTATCCGTGTGTGTCACAGTGCCGTTGACGGGGTCGGCATCGCCATTAACACACCCCGAGGACTGGTTATCCATACCGGTGATTTTAAGATCAGCCACACTTCTGTTGACGGTATGATCACCGATGTGAACAAGTTTGCCCAGTATGGTGAAAAAGGTGTTCTTGCGCTCCTATCGGATTCGACCAATGTTGAAAGGGAAGGATATACCATCTCAGACCAGGAGATTGGCGACACCTTGAGAAGAATTTCGGCGGGTAGAAATGGACGCATCATTATCGGTCTTTTTGCCTCCAGCATTACCAGGATCCAGCAGGTTATCGATATCGCCAGGGAAATCGGCAGGCAAGTCGTTTTCACCGGCAGGAGTATAGAAACAAGTGTAAGTATTGCAAAAGAACTTGGATACATTCATATTCCCGAAGAAATGGAGATCGGCATTGATCAGATCAGTGAATTTCCTGATGAAGAAATCATCATTATAACAACCGGCAGTCAGGGGGAACCGATGGCTGCACTTGCTCGCATGGCGGCAGGAACACATAAGCAGATAAAGATCAAAAAAGAAGATACGGTCATTCTTTCTTCAAAATTTATACCCGGAAATGAAAAAGCCATCACCAAGATCATCAATGACCTATACAGAAGAGGTGCCGACGTTATTTATGAAAAGATATCACAGATTCACGTTTCGGGCCATGCTTTTCAGGAAGAGTTAAAGCTGATGATCAACCTGACCAGACCCAAATATTTTATTCCCATTCACGGAGAATACCGGCATCTGGTTCTTCATTCTCGATTGGCAAAGCAGGTCGGCATTGCAGCTCAAAACATTCTCCTTGCAGAAAACGGTCAGATCATAGAGTTTGATGAAAACGGCGGCAGAGTTCAAGACAGCGTTATGACCGGACGGGTGTTGATCGACGGCAAGGGTATCGGAGATGTCGGAAGAAGTGTGCTCAAGGAAAGACGAGATCTCTCGGAAGATGGATTGGTTGTGGTGAATATGGCCCTTGATGAAGAGACCGGAATTGTCGTTTTCGGACCTGAAATCGTTTCAAGAGGTTTTGTGTTTGAAACCGAAACAGGGCATCTTCTGGAAGATGCCAAGTGTATTATTCTTGAGATTGTTGAAGAAATAGGGCCTGAAGTGCCGGATCGCGCCAGCAAGATCCGGTCAAAAATACCCAAAGCCCTGAGAAAATATTTTTCCTTTACCATCAAACGCCGACCGGTTATACTCCCGTTTATCCTGGAAGTATAGAATTTATTTTATGGTTTTTTAGTGAGTGATTTTCAGGTTTTTAAAGGAAAGCGCCCAAAAAAGTGAAAATGATGCGTAGAGAAATCACTGGAATTTTACTTTTTTTTCTCGTTATTTTAACGCTGGTCAGTCTTTTGTCCTATAGCCCGACGGATCCCTCCATCAACAACGCCCGAGCTGCCGGACATATCCATAATTTCTTCGGTTTATTTGGTGCCCATCTTGCGGGTATTCTCATCGGGCTCTTCGGACTCGGGGCGTTCTGGATTCCGATTTTACTCCTTCTTACAAGTATCCACTTTTTTGGCGGTCATTCCGGTAAAGCCATTATTTTGACCATTATCGGCGGTATCATTCTGATGGTTACCACAGGAAGCCTGTTGGCACTCAAGCACAACCACATTATTATTTTTGGGAGTAAGTTCTCTTCCGGAGGCATTATTGGAATCCCGTTAAGATCATTTCTCGTAAAATATTCGAATGTCATGGGCGGCGTCATTATTCTGGTTCTTTTATGGATTATCGGTCTGATTCTTGCCACCGGTTTTTCCCTGATACGATTTTTTAACCGGCTTTGGCAAACCGTCCGATTTTCTGCTGATCGACTGAAAACCCTATTTATTAAATGGAAAGAACAACGGAAAAAATCAAAAAAAGACGCAATAATAAAAAGAGATCCGGAAGCCGATCAAGAGCGAAAAATAATGATCAAAACCCCCAAACCGCGGCCGATAAAGGAAGCGCCAGTTCCGCGACAGGAAGTATTTGACTTTATGCACAGCGGAAAAGGATTTCAGCTCCCTTCCATCAATCTGCTGGACAATTTCAAGGAAGAGCTCTCATCCGCGGATGATGAAAATCTGAATATGCAGTCGAAACTTCTGGAAAAGAAGCTTGACGATTTTAATGTCAAGGGGAGAGTGGTGGCAGTATCACCCGGTCCTGTTATCACAACCTTTGAATATGAACCCGCTCCGGGAATTAAAATAAACAAAATCGTCAACCTTTCCGACGATCTTGCGCTGGCACTCAGGGCCACAAGCATCCGAATTGTGGCGCCGATTCCCGGAAAAGCAGTCATCGGAATCGAACTCCCCAATGCCAAAAGAGCGATTGTAAGATTCAGAGGGCTCGTTGCCTCAAGTGCCTTTGAAAAATCGAAATCCAAACTAACCATCTGTCTTGGCAGGGATATTATCGGGAATCCGGTGGTGGCGGAACTTGACAGGATGCCGCATCTTCTCATTGCCGGAGCCACCGGAACCGGAAAAAGTGTTGCCCTGAATGCCATGATTTGCAGCCTTTTGTATAAATCGGCGCCCGATGAAGTTAAGCTCATCATGATTGATCCTAAAAGAATCGAACTTTCAAGTTATGACGGCATCCCCCACCTTATTACACCGGTCGTAACCGATGTAAATAAGGCAACCAATGCGCTTTTCTGGGCCGTCCGGGAAATGGAAAGAAGGTATGAACTCCTGTCGGAAATGAAATCCAGACATGTAAAGCAGTATAACCAGAAAATCGAAAAGGAGAAGGATTCCGACGAGGGCCAGACATTGGAGAAACTGCCGTATATTGTCATTATCATCGATGAACTTGCCGATCTTATGCTGGCAGCCTCAAGGAACGTGGAAGTCGCCCTGACGCGTCTTGCCCAGATGGCGAGAGCCGCGGGTATCCATTTGATACTGGCTACCCAACGACCGTCCGTGGACGTACTCACCGGAATTATCAAAGCCAATTTCCCAACACGCCTTACATTCCAGGTTTCTTCAAAAACCGATTCCAGGACCATCATCGATACAAACGGTGCAGAAAATCTTTTGGGAAACGGAGACATGCTCTTTCTGCCGCCGGGTACCGCTAAACTCCAGCGCATCCATGGCGCCTTTATCTCCGAGGAAGAACTTTCAAGAATCATCGGGTTTTTGAAAAAGCAGAAAACACCTGAATACGACAAAACCATTCTCCAGGCGCCGCCAAAGGAAGAAAATGAATCCGATGAAAAAGAATATGACGAACGATATGATGATGCCGTGGCACTCATTACGAAAACAGGACAGGCTTCAATATCGATGATTCAGCGCCATTTGCGCATCGGTTACAACAGGGCCGCCCGAATCATTGAAATGATGGAAAAAGAAGGAATCGTCGGCCCGTCGGACGGTGCAAAACCAAGAGAGGTTCTGGTTAAAGGGTATGGGGATATTCCTTAGTTCACTTTTAACTTTGCATACATAGAATAAAAAAAACAAGCTATAAATACGTAACCGTATTTACGAATACATTTACTTAGACGTATCGTACGGGTAAATTTTTGACTTTTTCATTGCAATGCCAGATTTTCAAGTATCGCATCATACTGCCCGATACGATTTCCCCATGCAAACCGCCCCATAACTTCGGAAAGACGATGTTGTTTTTCTTCAAATTTTGAATAATTTAAAATAAAAAAGCACAATTTCTCAACCAGATCCGCTTCAGTTTTATAGAGAACATCCCCATGGAATTCCTTTGGAATGATTTCCGGATACGAAAGCCGGTCCGGCAAAATAGGGATACAACCGTAACGGATGGCTTCAACCACTGAGATCCCGAAATTTTCCTGGGTTGCCGTGCTGATAACAATCGTCCCCTGAATTAGCCAATTGCGATATTTTTCCCTGGATGGTTCATAGCCGTAACAGACAATCCGGCCTCGAAAACGCTCCAGGGCAGCCACAAACGCTTTGGGTAGGACCTGAAAATTTTCTCCCAAAAGCGCGAGGCGGAAATCCAAACCTCTATGGAGGACCTTATCAAGCGCGTTAAAAAAAACTTCCGGATTTTTGTCAAACTCCCACCGGTGATTCCAGATGATCAGCGGCGGCAGATCGGGTTTGGGAAAAGGGAATTCCGGCAAAACTTCTTCAGCAGGAAAATGACATCCCGGATGGAGGACGTCGGCTTTATTCCGTATTTCATCAACAACCCACTTCGGTCGGTATTCGGGCATCATATTTAAAAAACCGGGTAGTGCGGAGAAAAAGGCGTCATAATGGGTTTGAGAATTAAAGCTTATTCGATCCGCTACCAAAGCAGTGGTGATATCTGTGAATCCAAACTGAAAATCCATGTTTTCTCCGGGTGCCAAGGGATAGGTCAGTTGGTTCTCGTGAAAATAGACCATCGAAGGCGGACAAAACCGGCCGCATAGCGCCTTAAAATCCGACAGGCTCATAAGATCGGTTGTGATCAATCCGTTGTAGTCTTCAAGGGAGGGGATCATTTTTACAAAATATAAGGCTGCTCCTCGCATCCGCCACTTCCAGAAACGGGCAGGCAGCGTGACGAGGTCGATTGTATGTCTGGAGTGTGAAACCAGGCCTTGGGCAAAATCCTGATGGGATCCGCCAAAAAAAGGTTCCAAAAATAATAATCTCACATCCGTTCGGTCCTTCAAAAAAATACCCCTTCAGATGGTTCAAGCTTTTGGCGGGAATCAGTTGAATGTTCGTCAACCGATTTATTTCATGAGTTTAATGCTGATCATGCTGAAATCGGATTAAAAAGCAAATCGGAAAGAAAGGCAAATACCTTTTTTTTCCAAATCAGCCGAAAGGTTAATCTGAGTATTATTTTTTAATTTGTGAATAAACTGGCCGGTTTTTTTTCGATTGAATTTGTGCGCACTTGATACTGCGCCGTATATGTTTCCGGCATAGAAGCCGAATCCAACAAACGTAATGACGCCGCCAAGTGCATAATGCTCTTCATCAAAAGATTCATAGGCGGCATATATCAGACCGCCGTTCAGTAAAAAGGCGATCAGGGCGTCCCGATACCTTTCGCAATAAAGATATCCTGCCCCTGGAAGGATCGATAGGAATCCCGCCAGATTTGGATTTTTTCGGGGAATTAATGCCTCTTTGTCAAGTTCGGCAGCGAGTTTTTCAAGCTTGTATTTATGTTTATTTTGAAGGCTGATATTTGAAAATGAGCGCCTTGCTTTATCCCATGATGCCGTTTCGATATAAATCCACCCCATCCTGTAAAAGGCTTCATCCCTTATATCCTCGTCATGTGTGACGGTAACAAGGTTGTTAAGATTGATTATGGCAAGATCAAAAGCATTTAGGTTTGTGTAGGCTTCGCTGATTTTGAAATACGATTTTATAGAATACTCGGTTTCATTATACTTCTCTGTTAATCTTTTGAAGGCGCTGATGGCCTCGGTAAAATGCTTGTCGAGGTAATAGGCCATACCGATTTGGAACATTGCCAGTTCAATCCTTTCATCCTCTGGGAAAAAGTGGATGAACTGCTTGTATTCACTGATAGCCGTTAAATAATCTTGGGTTGAAAAAAGTTCTTGTGCATAACCAAACTGTTTGTCCGGGCTTAGGATGAGAAAAGAGTCGGGAACGGATTGGGATTCGGATCCGGCAAAAGACGGAGAAACGACGATAATAATAAAAAATATGCAAACGAGTGCGAAGGGTAGATAAACAGAATAGGCGTTTCGGATCTGCATGATCATTACTGTCGCCAGAAATCGTTATTACTTACAGGATCATAACTGTGCTTTACATTGTCTATCCAGACCGGATCCGATAATTTTGTCTCATCTCGACCGCAACGCAGGAGGCGGTCCGAACACATGATCCATCCCATGATGTAACCGTGTTTTGCGAACGCCTCGTTACAGTATTGCGAACATGTCGGATGCATCGGGCAGCGATTACCGTCAGCGCTTGAAATAACATCTCTATAAAATTTGATGGGATAAAGGAGAGGATCTGTATGTTTTTCTTCGGCCCTGTTCGAAACCTCGGGATATTCGTCAACTTTCATTTCCTGTCCGGCAAATGAATTCTCCCATATTAAACCTAAAATTATAAAAAAAATGATGAGCCCTGATGTCTTTTCCATGGTTTATTTCTGGGTAACTCTGAGTACTTCTTCAATTGTGGAAATGCCGGCTAACACCTTTTGAACGCCGTCCTGACGGAGGGTAACCATATTCCGACGCACCGCTTCAAGCTTTATCCGGTTCGAATCATAGGTCTTAAGAATAAGGCTTTTCAAACCGGAATCTAAAACCATCATTTCAAAAATTCCGGACCGACCTCTGTAGCCTGTATGGAAACATTTCTCACACCCTTTCGCTTTATAAATGACGGCCCCTTTAAACTGATCATGGGTAATACCGATGCTGCTCAGGGCCGCCTCATCGGGTGTATAGGCCTCCTTGCAATCTTTGCACAGCACTCTGATCAGTCTCTGGGCAACAACACCCAGGATGGATGATGAAATCAGAAAAGGTTCAACCCCGATGTCTACAAGGCGTGTAATGGCGCTTGCAGAATCGTTGGTATGAAGGGTGGAAAAAACAAGATGCCCTGTCAGTGCCGACTGAACGGCGATTTCGGCGGTCTCCTGGTCCCGTATTTCACCGACCAGAATAACATCAGGGTCCTGTCTGACAATCGATCTTAGCCCGCTGGCAAAGGTAAGGTTTATCTTTGGGTTGACTTGAATCTGATTGATCCCTTTGATCTGGTACTCGACAGGATCTTCGATGGTGATGATATTGATATCCGGGATGTTGATGGATGACAGAATGGCATAAAGGGTCGTGGTCTTTCCGCTTCCGGTGGGTCCGGTTACAAGGATAATACCATTGGGAGATCTGACAAGGGTTTCAAGAATATCCAGTTTTTCGGAATCAAGTCCGAGATCCGAAAGGGATATCAATGACCCCGATTTGTCCAGAAGTCTGAGCACTACACGTTCTCCAAAGGAGGTCGGGATGGTTGAGACACGAACATCAATCTCCTGATTACCGATTTTCACGTCCAAACGGCCGTCCTGAGGAAGTCGTTTCTCCGCGATGTTCATCTTGGCCATGACCTTGATTCTGGAGATCAGCGCCAATTGAACCCATTTTGGAGGCGTCAGGAGGTCATACAGAATACCGTCTACACGATAACGTACCTTAAAACTGTCCTGGTAAGGTTCGATGTGAATATCGCTTGCCCGTGCTTTCACGGATTGGGAAATAATATGGTTCACAAGTTTTATGACCGGAGCATCACTGATGTCATCCAACAAATCCGACTTTTCTTCAATTTCACTGATAATGGCACTGCCGTCTTCTTCCATATCCTGAACAAGCTGTTCGGCGGAACCCCTGCTGAGGTCGTAGGATATATTGATGGCAAACAGAATGGCGTCCTTTGTTGACAGAACGAGTTTTATGTCCTGATATCCAAGCATTTTGGCCAGGTCGTCCAAAGGCTGAATGCAGGCAATATCATTTACAGCGATGACCGAACCATACTCGGCAACATCTTCCCCTGAATCCTGCATGGCTTTTTCATCCCGGTTTTTTTCGCTGCCTGGATCGTGGATTTCCGCGATGAGCGGAACCATGATGTATTTTTTTAAAAATTGAATCGGGATCTGGCTGGTATAACCGGTCGAATATTTCTCGAGGGGAAGTTCAGGCCAAAAAGGAATGTCGTATTGAATGCTTAACGCTTCAAGGAGCTGTCTTTCGGTAATCATCTTTTTTGAGACGAGTATTTCTCCGAGATCGCCCCCTTTTTCAGTTTTTATCTGATAGGCCTCTTTTAGGTCCTCTTCCGGAATGTTGAGGTACTGTTTGAATATCAGTGAAAGGTCTCTCTGCATGGTTTTTGGCAGTTGTTGATTTTCAGGTGACGGTAAATAAGGACTTGCGTTATTGTTTGGGTTCATTATCGGTTTTGTCAAAACCCTTTTCGTACATTTTAATTTTTCCCTCTTTGATCTGGCCAACTTGATCTTGCTTGCTGTCTAATATCGCTTGTGCTTCAGCGGGATTATTAACGACGCGGGGGGAGATAAATACGAAAAGATTCGTCTTGGCCGATCCCCTTTCCGTAGTCTTAAACAAATAACCGAGCATAGGAATATCCCCAAGACAGGGAACTTTAAATTCCGAGTCCGAAAAGGTGTCATCGATAAGACCGCCGATGACCACCGTATTTCCATCTTTGACAATCACCGTCGTATCGATGGTGCGCTTAAATGTGGTCGGGCGATCAGCCGAAGTGGTGGTTTGTAGATCAAGTGCGGTCAATTCCTGGGAAATATTAAGTCGAACCAACCGTTCGTGACTGATCTGAGGGGTAATCTTCAAGGTGATGCCGACATCCTTGTATTCATAGTAACTGTATTGATCCACAATGTTTTCGCCGGAAGCAGCCGATCGGGTCTGAAACGGCACATTCTTTCCCACCGTAATACTGGCTTCCTCGTTGTCCGTTGTGAGAATCTGAGGCGTAGAGAGGATATGAACATCCTGATCCTTTTTAAAGGCATTTACGACGGCATAAAGATTGGGGAATGTAATGCCGCCGATGGTAATCGCCTCGCTGAATATGCCCAGGGAAAAACCCTGTGGGGACGGCAATGTTCTTAAAGGCGTCGATATGATACCGGTTTCCGGTATAAATCCGCCGCCAAAGGCTGCATCTTTATTGTCAATCTGGGTCGTTCCGCCGGCCTGCCATTGGACACCGAGATTAAATTCCTTGTTGACATTCACTTCCATGATCAAGCTCTCGATATAGACCATGGACCTTGGAATATCCAGTTTCTTGATGATATCCTCCAGAACCTGATAATCTTCCTTTCCTCCCATGATAATCAGACTGTTGGTGGCCTTGTCTGCGGTAATTTTAACATCTTCCGAGACAAATGGGGCTTTTGCCGGGCCGGGCGTACCACCCTTTTTCGTCGGCAGATCCTGGAGAACCTTTCCCAGGTCTTCGGCATTGGCATTTTCAAGATAATAGACCTGGATGTTCCCTTTTCCTCGGGGTGTTTCCTGGTCCAGCATTTTGATCAGTCTTTTGATCCTGGATGTTTCCACTTCGCTGGCCATTAAAATAATCGTATTGGTTCGTTCATCCGCAACGAATTTGATCTCTGTTAGATCCGGTGTTCTGGTTTTTCTCTTGTCCTGGAAAACAGAATCAAGAATCTTGACAAATTTCGAAGCATCGGCATGTTCGAGTGGGATGACAGAAAGTTCCTGCCCCATGCCGCTGATGTCAATGGCATTTATAATTCGAATCAGCCGCTGTATATTTGAATATACATCCGTTATGATCAGCATGTTCGTCGGCGGATACGCAAGGGTAACACTGTTTTTTGAAACCAATGGCGCGAATAGCTTTTGTATTTCGGGAGCGCTTGCAAATTTTAAAGGTATCAATTGGGTGACCACCCGATCTTCCGGAGAAGCCGCATCTTCTTTGAGCCGTGTTTCAATATTCTTTGATCTCGCATCCGGAGCCGGTACGATTTTGGTCACTTCTCCGGCTTTCACGGTGGTATATCCATGGACTTCCAGAACAGATTCAAAAACCTTGTAAGCTTCTTTCACAGAAATTCTGCTGGGGGAAATTATCGTTACCTTTCCTCTTACGCGTTCATCAACAACAAAATTTTTTGACGTCAATTCACTGATAAATTTAATAAAAACATTAATATCCACATTGTTGAAATCTATTGAAATGAATCGTTCCGAATCCTGATCCACCTGAATTTCTTTTTTATCTTTTTGTGGTTGGACTGTATTCCCAGATGGTTGAGTTTGACCATAAAGAGGCAGATGCATTGTCAATATCAGAACAATGAAAATAAGAGCGTATCTGACAATTTTTGAATGGCCTTTATGTGTTTTCATTATTGCCGATGGTATTTTCAACCGTTTCAAGATCAGGATTCCATAAAAGGTAGCGATATGCCTCGTTGCAAGCAGACTTATTTCATGAGTCTGTAAAAAAATAATTCAAATCGGCCATTAAAGATGAAATGCTTAAAATCAAAAACAACATGAATTCGACCCGTTGCGAATTCATCAAAATACATTCGCAAACCGAACCTTACCGGATCATCTATAACATTGATTATATTATCATACATATATTACTTATTCAATGTTATAATTAATGGTTTTTAACTGGCCTCTGCGTTTAACCTGAAGCTGGGCTCTGGAAGACGACTGCAGGTTTTGATAAAATTTAATCGCATCGTCAACAGATTCAATATTTTTACCATTCACACCCGTGATGATATCTCCGCTCTTTAATCCCATATTATAAAAAACGGAGTTGGGTCTGATCCCTGTCAGACGAAGACCGTCAGGTTTCCCATTTGTAAAATGAGGCTGTATTCGGATTTGTTTCATGAGATTATTTACATCCGTAATCGCCGATTCTATCTCTGAACGTTTTACGGCTATATTTTGCGATCCTTCTGCCGGTAAACGCCTTGAAGGCGTTGAAGACGTCTTTACCCCCTGACCACCTTCAGGTTTCTCGATCCCAAGGACCTCATCTTTGCCGTTGACATTGAGCACGACTTTTTCTCTTAAAATCATCTTAAGCGTTGCATTTTGAATGGTATCGCCGATTCGATACAGATCCTGGCGTTTTACAGCGGTATCTTCAATGACGGCACAGGCCTTTTTTTCGTCGCCGGTGATTGTCCCTAAAAGTTTCAGATTCAGATCTGTCGCTTTCAGGGTTTCAATATCGAGTTTCTCGGGCTGGCTTTCGATCGCCGTTCCGGTTTTGAATAGATTGCGTTCATGGATGGCGTTATAATAAGACATTTCGTGCTGTTTTTCAGTTTCCTGGGGAACAACGATATGTCTGGCAGTCTCCTTTAAAGGGCGGCTTGAATCGATATTGGCTGTTGCGACTTTATACAATGCCTTAACAACAAAAAATACAACACCTGCAATCAGCAAAATATTTAATATGGTAAGATATCGTTTCATCATCAACGGATTGAAAAATTTTATTAGTTAAAGAAAAAACGGGGTTCGTCCAGCGTACCATAAATTCTGATTCGCACCACGCTTTTACCAACGACTTGTTTGGGCATTATGTTCGCAGGAAGATCTCCTGCCGACTTTGAAAAAAATTCCGGATTGGGTTTAAGCACCCCTGAAAGTCTCAAACGACTCTGCCCCGGAGTCTCACTTAAATTGACAAAGCCGGAAATACTGCCTTCCAATTGATCCGCCTCTATGATGCATCGATTAACTTTAACCATTTGATTTTTCATTTTCAGATCGGCCTCAATCTTGCTGAAGGGTACGTTCCCCAGTTTCAAAACAGGCATTAATAGTTCTAATTCACCACCTGAAATGACAAATTTGGCCTCCAGATCTCTTCCAAATTTTCCACCTTTGCTGTAGGTAAGGTCTCCTTCAAGTATTCCCGTTATATTTAAATGTCGGCCAATAAAATGTTTGACAGCAGAAATCTCTTTTATGGTAATGCCGGAAAGTTTTCCGACGACAATAGCATCTTGGGCAGGATTGTTTTTCGCAAACTCTCCCCTTCCTTCCAAAATGCCGTCAAAAGCGCTGCCTTTGAAAAAAAAAATGACTCTTGAACGAAAAAGTGACAAAAACCTTGGAACGACTTTCATTTGTTCCGTTTTAAATAAGGCATTGTTATTGTAATAAAGTTTTACATTATACAGCTTCAAGCCTATAGGGAAAGCCAGGCGTACTTGATCAATCGTAATATCAATATCGGAATTGATCGTGTTGAAACGAGATATCACTTGGTTTTTTACGATATCCGATGGGAACAGATAATAAATGCAAAACACCGTCACTGCAAAAATATATAAAAAATACAGCAGGAATTTTCTGGTACGATTCATCGTTATTTCTCAACCGTCTCAACCTGCAAGACAGCATCGATAAAACCTTCTTGTTTGCCTGTCCTTGTAATTGAAAGTCTCTTTACATATACCATATTTTTTGACGTTTCGACCATATGCAGGAAAGTGGTCAACTGCTGTAAGGTTAAACCCTGGAGTTTTATTTCAACCTGTGAAATTTTATAAGCACTGTCTTTCCGAACCGTTGTTGAAGGCTTCATATATGTTACACGATCTTTTATCCTTGCTTCACCAGTAAGGCTGTCAAGGAAAGAAAAGAGCGTAAACGCTTTATCCCTGTTCGCAAAACGCACTTTTGAAAACTGTGTTCTTTTTTCAATTTCGTCGTATTCGGACTTAAGGGCGATCATTTCATCAATATCGCCTGCTTTGACCTGAAGGGCTCTTTCCAGACGTTTTCTCTTGTCAATAGATGGGAAGACAAGAAATTGAAATAAAATAAACGAGAGGATAACACCGGATAGAACATAGATTGAATATCTTTCTCTTTTGGTCAGTTTTCTTATCATAAGCGTCATCTATCGCCGATAATTTTTTAATATTATTAAT
>Ga0210127_1000008_pt1 | contig 22301 bp, 22 predicted proteins | sample RushSE_CattailNL_FD_185566 | JGI IMG/M metagenome (GOLD analysis project Ga0210127, IMG submission 185566) | Wetland microbial communities from San Francisco Bay, California, USA, that impact long-term carbon sequestration - RushSE_CattailNLC_D2... | ecosystem: Environmental > Aquatic > Marine >...
CAATCATGGGTATCTGGCTTCTTGTTGCTATTTTAAGAAAAGGAAGATTATAGCGTCGTGTATCCGGGCCCTTCCCCTCCTTCAGGGCATGTCCAGGTTATATTTTCGTAAGGGTCTTTAATATCGCAGGTTTTACAATGTAAACAATTGGATGGATTCAGCTTCAGCCGACGTGTTGATGTTTTTGGGTCGGTTTCTATTTCATAAACGTCGCCCGGACAGAACCTTGTGCATGGAGACTTAAAGGTTTTAAAACATTCGTTGACGCAAAGGTCCTTGTCGTGAACGATAATGTGACTGGGTTGATCTTCCCGGTGCATGGTTTTGGATAAATAAACGCCGGTCAATTTGTCTACAAACAAAACGCCATCCAGCATCTTTTTGTCAGCCACCGGACGAACATCCGCATCGTTTTCTCTTGCGGGTTTTAATGTTTTGAAATCCGGCTGAATCGGCATATTATCGACAAAGCCCCGCCCTTTGGTGATATATTGAGCGCCGATGTGAATCCACTTTATCGGACCCTTTTTTGAAAGGGCTTGTGAAAAATTTCTGGCCTCATAAATCTCCGTACTTGCCCAGCTTTTATCAAACAAATCCTGATAGATACCGAGGGATTTATGTGAAAAATCACGTTTCTCAAGGGCGGTTATAATCGCCTCTGCCGCCAGCATTCCTGATTTCATGGAAAGATGTATGCCCTTTAAACCCGGTGTGTTTTGCATTGCTGCGCACCCACCCACAAAAACACCTCCGTCAACGGCAAGTTTGGGAATGGTAAAATAACCACCGCTGGAAACGGTTCTTGCGCCCTGTTCCAGGACTTTTCCGTTTTTGATGATGTCGGCCACAAAAGGGTGCTGTTTGAATCTAATGAATTCTTCATAGAGATCCAGCATGGGATTCTGGTAGGCAAGTCCCACGAGAAAGCCGATGGCCACCTTGTTGTCTTTGATTTCGTAAATGAAACCACCGCCCGGTATGTCGAGGCCGAGGGGATATCCGAGGGTGTGAATGTCATTGACGTTGTTTGATGTAAAGTAATTATTTTCAGGCAGTTGAATCACTTCTTTGATACCGGTCTCAAATACCTGGGGCATTTTCCCGGAAAAGAGATTCAGTTTTTGAGAGACATCCTTCGTCAGGCTTCCCCTCGCGCCTTCACCGAATACCGTAACCTTGGCCATCAAATCGATTCCAGGTTCAAAGTTACCCTTGGGACGTCCATCCTTGTCAAGGCCTTTATCGCCGGTTCGCACGCCGGTTATGGTCCCTTGATCTTTTTCATAGAGGACTTCTTTGCCTGAAAAACCGGGGAAAATATTAACACCGAGATCTTCGGCAATTCTACCCAGCCATCTGGTGAACCTGGAAAGGCTGATGATGAAAAAGCCTTTGCTGTGCATATACCTGGGCGTTATCGGAATACGATAGTAATTTTTTCGAGTTAAGAAGTAGAATCCGTCTTCTTTCACGGTGGATTCTATGGGACACTCTTTTCTCGAATAATCCGGGAGCAGTTCCGTTAGGGCAACCGGATTCAGGATGGCACCGCTCAATGCATGAGAGCCTACATCCGCGCCCTTTTCGATGAGCGCCACTTCAAGGGTCATATTTTTTTCCTTGGCAAGCTGCATGAGCCGGATGGCCCCGGCAAGATTTGCGGGTCCGCCACCCACAAATAGCACATCAAATTCGATCTTTTCACGTTCAATGTCCATTGTTTTGAAACCTCAATTCGAATAACGGGTAAAAAATATATTATATTCGTTACCAAGTTGTTGGCTTAGAAACCCGGTTAAATGAAGCAATTTGGATAATTGCTCGTATCATGATATTTTTTTTTTGTAAACCCGATCTGCATCATTTGTATTTATCAAAGAATTAAGCAGTGGTCCATCGTTTGAGCTGACTTTACATTAAACCCGGTATTGAAGCATTGATTTTTAAGGCAAGAAAATTTGAATGGGAGGATATGACCGAATAAGGGGCTAATCTCGATGGTGTACCAAAAAAACAAGATGAAACTGCAATCTCAAGTTTGGCACTTGTATTTTTATGTGAGTTCATAACCTTGTTGTGTATTTTTCCGATATTAAGTGTATCAAAATGAATTGGTTATTGCGATGACGCCTTTTTGATCTTCTCAGCGAATCCCGCTTCAACCCGATTCCGGCCGTTTTCCTTTGCGCGATACAGGGCTTCGTCGGCTACTGCAATCAAATTGTCCACAGTTATATCTCCGTTGCTGGTTGCCAGCCCCTGGCTGATGGTAAAAGGAATACTGACATCGTCAACGTTCACATCTTTTTCAATGATACTGGTTCGAATTCTTTCGGCAATGCAAAGTGCATCTTTCTGAGCTGATCCGGGCAAGACAACAATAAATTCCTCTCCCCCGAACCTTCCGATCGAATCATATTTTCGAATAGAGTTGCCGACCCGATTGATGCAATCTCGGAGCACTGCGTCACCCAAAAGGTGCCCGTAGGTGTCATTTATTTTTTTAAAATGATCGAGGTCCAGCATTGAAATGCTGATATTCGAGTTTTCTCTTTTTGATCTTGAAAGTTCACTTTCAATCAGAGATAGGATGGCCCGGCGATTCAGCACACCCGTCAACGGATCGGTCCGTGATTGTAGGAGCAAGTCTTTTTTAGCTTCCAACAGTTCAGACTGTAACTGAACGATTCGTTGACCGGCACGAACGCGTACACGCAGTTCATGCTGGTCAAAAGGTTTGGTGATGTAGTCGTCCGCACCGGCATCCATGCCGGTAACAATGTTCTCCTTGGATTCTTTTGCGGTAAGCAGTGTTACATATGTATATTGATCCTTGCTTTTTGCATTTTCACGAATTTTCCGGCAAATCTCGATACCTTCCATACCCGGCATCATCCAATCCAGGATGACCAGTTTTGGCGAATTCTCTTCTTGAAGCTTTTCCCACGCATCGTTCCCGTCTGTAGCAGAGACAACGTCATAACCCCATTTGGTCAGCATGTTTTCCAGGATAAGACGGGATGTAACATCGTCTTCGGCGATTAATATTCTCATGGTTCATTCCTAATTTTTATAGATTTCGATCAGCCTTTAATAAGCAATAAGTGTGCCGACACTTTATGAAGAGGGAAATGGTTTCTTTTTTAGTAAATTAAGATGGTTGTTGATTGGATTGAGTCCGTTTTGTGGATAGAATTTGACAAAGATAAACCTTAACTGTCAAAATATTGACTGTTGTTATTATGAGATCATCTTGCCGGGGCCGGATTTTTAATTGGATTTGATCGATGCAGGATGTATGCGCTAATGAAGAAGAGACCTGACGGCTTCAGCGATGTCATGACTGAAGGCTGCGATCAACCGGCTGTGCGCGGCGACAAGCGCCGAATAGCCGGTTCCTGCGGTGGATTCGGTGTATTGTGATGTTTTTTTCAATAGAACGGATTTTTTAGAAGGGTTTATGATCGCCCATTGGGTAGCAAGAACAGCTTCGCCTCCGGGCTTTCCGTCCATCCGAACAATTTCAATATCAACCTGGTAGTCGATGCGGGAGGATGTTTCCCATGGATAAATGGCCAGAGCCTTTGTGCAGAGCAGTCGGGATATATTATCTGCCAGAACCCCCATGACATTGGCTTGCAATGGTTCTGCCCAGTGATCAAGTTCTGCAAGCCTCAGTTCATTTGGGCTGATACGTGTCACGATCTGGGGTCGGTCGAGATACGATGGAAGATGGACCGGGCCAATACCTATTGATGGGCAGTTTTCGCCTTTCGCATCCTGTTTCCGGGTCTCAGGACCGATCAATGGGCTCAGAATATAGAATTTCGTTGGTGCACTTGCTCTTGACACACATCCTCCGAGAAACAACAGGGCAACCCCCAATATGAGAAATGTCATCACATCATATTTTTTCATTGTTTTCACCTATTGTTTTCGGTTTTACCCCGGATCAAGGCTTCGGGATGTCTGTTAAGATAATCCGCCAGATGACGTATCGATTGCGCTGCAGATGAAAATTCTTTTAACGTTGTCTTCAGTTCGACTGTTGTTATGGAATCTTCACCTAAAAAGTTCTCGAGCGTCTTCAGGGTCTTATCTGCCTGTTTCGATGCCTCGGAGACCGTTTTAACAAGTTCATTGACGTCGGATGCCAGCGGATCGACCTGCTGGTTTAAATTTTGAGCAAGCCGGCCATATGCCTTTAAGGTCTGATCTAAGGTGTTTGTCAGAGGTTGAAATTCTTTGTTTAGTTGATGAGAAATTTTTCTTGCATCTTCTATGGTTAGCTTTATGGATTGTAAGAATTCCTGGGTTTCAGGTGAATTTAACAGTGTCTCAATTCGGTTCAGCAAGGACGACAGCCTGTCAACAATCACCTCAATCGGAAGCTTTTCTAATGTCTTCGTGAATCTTTCAAACGTAGATGGAATTGTTGGGATCTGCTGATATTTTGTATTGTTTTCCAAAATTACGGCCTTTTCTTCCGGATAAAAATTAAGCTCTATTTGCAACTGGCCGGTTACCACACTTTGTAACCCAAGCCTGGCTCTGAGCCCCTGTTTTATGAGTTGATTACAGTATTCATATATTTCTTTGGTACCACTGATATCCCGGGATTTAAACTTTTTGATTTTACCTGATGTCAGTTCAACAATGACTTGAATTAAAAAGGAAGACTTCGAGGGATCTTCAATCAAGGTAATTTCGTTCACTTCACCGATTTGAACCCCCAGAAAAACAACAGGAGCGCCCGGATTTAGGCCTTTTACGGAATCTTGAAAAAACAACACAAATCTGTATCTTTCCCTAAAAAAGTCACCGGAACCAAAAATCAGAACCCCGGCGACAACCAAGGCCAACGCACTGACGACAAAACTGCCGATGACGGTTTTACTGGCTTTTTTGCTCAAGATTTCAGTCCCTCCGCGCTTCCTCTCATGAGGAAATTAAGTATTTTGGGATCTTGGGAATTTTCAAGCATTGCCCTGGGGTTTCCTTGGGCAATCATGGTTCGGGTTTCCGGGTCGAGGAATACGGAGTTGTTTCCGATGGCAAAAATACTGGCCAGTTCGTGAGTTACCACGACGACGGTGGCTCCGAGGCTGTCTCTTAGTTCAAGGATAAGATCGTCCAGCCGTTTCGCACTGACGGGATCCAGTCCGGCAGACGGCTCATCAAAAAACAGGATATCCGGATCCAAGGCAATGGCGCGTGCAAGTGCGGCCCGTTTCCGCATTCCTCCGCTGATCTCCGAGGGATAGAATTCTTCAAATCCCGCAAGACCCACCATGGCAAGTTTCAGGGACACCAGTTCTCGAATTTCATGGTGACCCAGCTCCGTGTATTCCTCGAGCGGAAGCGCTACATTCTCGGCAAGGGTCATAGAACTCCAAAGTGCGCCATACTGATAGAGAATACCAAAATCCTTCATGATGTTTTTCCTGAGGGAAGGGTCGGCTTCCCAGAAACTCAAATTTTCATACAAAACCTGTCCCTTTTCAGGTCGCTTAAGTCCCACCATAATCTTCATGAGCGTAGTTTTGCCGCAGCCGCTGCCTCCCATAATAATGAAGATATCACCACGATCTATCGTAAAATTAAGATCTTGCATGACCACAAAGCTTCCATAAGCCATTGTCAGGTCGCGGACAGTGATGTATGGAGCGTTTTTTGTCGTTTGTTTCGGGTCAGACATTTTTTCTTAAACTACTGTAAATCCGGGTTAGATGCCGATCACGTTACATATCACCGTTATGATTGCTGTTGCCACGACAATGCTTACGATTGCGGTTACCACCGCCGAAGTGGCTGCGTTCCCGACATCGGAAGCACTGCGACCGCACTGCATTCCCCTGAGGCATCCTGCCAGCGCCACCAGAACACCAAAGACGGCGCTATGGAAAAGTCCGATCCAGAGGTCATTCAGGCTGACGGCGTTTTTGGTCTGGACATAATACTGGGAAAAATTTAAGTCCAGCATTCCGACGGCGACGATGGATCCGCCCAGAATGCCCATGAGGTTCGCATAAAGACACAAAAGCGGCATCATGAGGACCAGTGCCAGCATTCTCGGTAAAACCAGAAATTCCATGGGTGAAATACCGAGGGTTTTAAGGGCGTCAATCTCCTCATTGACCTCCATTGTACCGATCTCAGCGGCAAAGGCGGCCCCTGTTCGTCCGGCCATGATGACGCCGGTCATAACAGCGCCCATGACCCGGACCATGGCAATCCCTACGAGATTGGCAATGTAAATTTGTGCGCCGAACATTTTTAACTGTATGGAACCGATAAAAGCAAGAATTAAACCGACCAATAGGCTGATGAGAGATACGATTGGAAGCGCCTGTGCACCACACTCCTGGATGGTCATGGTCAGGTCAGAGCGACGATATCGCGCTTTGCCTTTAAAAAAATTAACAAAAGCCAAAAATACCCCACCGATGAACGCAGTCATTTCTCTTGCTGACTTAAAAAAACCAACGGTTTCCGCACCGACAAGGAAAAAGAAGGTTTCTTCTTCCTTCACTTTTTTAGCATCTTTTATTTCCGGAACGGTTGTGGCCAACTCGAGGAGACGTTTCGCACCTAAGGGGAGCCCGTCATGATCCAGAAAGATCTTTTTTTCGGAACAAAGTGTGTGGATTTTCTTTAAAAAAATGAGCAGACTGCTGTCCCATTGGGTGAGGTTCTTTGAATCAAAGGCGACTTTTTGAATTTCTATGTTCGACGTCAGTTGACGTTGAATTTCGTTGATGGAAGGCAAGGTTTGACCGATGCGCCAGTCCCCGGAAACGCGAATCAGCAAAACACCGTCAACAGGCCCATTGAAGCTCATTTTCATGATGCATGTTCCTTTACAGGTCTTAGATTCTCTTTCAGGGTTCCGTTTATCTTTATCCAACGATTAGTCTAATCAGAATTTTTAAGAAGATCAACGGTATTGAAACCTGTCCGGAAGATTTAACTACATCCGTCAATAGGCGCCATCGAATATACAGTGAAACAAAACCGACCAAAAAACTTGAAATTATTAGGATTCGATAAATATTCGATTCGAACCCTCGCACCGATAATGACTTCCGGTAAAGTACCGATAGTGACTACCCATGATACCGGCCAAGTCATTCGGCATTCTTTGAAGTAACCATAAACGTCGATTGGAATTGCCGTGATGTTGAAAGCTTGATTCGTTCCGCCTGTGAAAATCTGACATTTTCGGCAGAGTTCATTAAGTATAGGAATCCGAGTTTATACCATATGGTGGTCATAAAATAATGGCCTATGGTTTATTCCCTTTATCCAAAGAATGACCCAAAAGGATATGGGTGAGCCCCATCGTAATAGATTTATCTCTTAGAAAGTCTATCGCCTGTTGCCCACCTATTTTTCTTGCCTTATCGAAATCGCCATCTCGCTGCAGTTCAAGTGCCTTCCTGGCAGCGTCGCTACCTGTCTGTTCCCCGAATATCGTAATCATAACAGCGACCAACATCTCTATTTTTAAGTCCATATCCTGCAGCTTGATTGCTATCTGGGCACCGTCGACAAACCCGAAAATATAACCCAACGATTCTTTTGTTATGAGTTGCCCCCCCGACTCCCACCCCTCGGTTTGAGTTGCCAGATCAATCTGTTTCCCGAGGACATCACAAATGCTATCAATCGTGCTTTGTAGCTCGTCGTAAGTATCCATTTTTTCTCTATCTCCTTCATAGCGATGAGAGGTTTCGTTCAATCAGGGGAATACGAACGTGCGTCATTTGAAAATATTCCTACACCCTTCTTCACTACGCTCTTTTTTTGGTTCAGCTTTACTAAACTGAGAATGCGAATAGTTGGAATCTCAGAGATGTCTATTCGATTTTAACTTTCTCCTCTGTTCCTCGGTGCTCTGGTAATAATTCAAGAGATATTTTTGAATTATAACTAAATTTCATTAAAAATAAAAGGGCTTAGATTTTCACCTAAACCCTTGTTTTTATTTTGGTGCGCCCGACTGGGTTCGAACCAGCGACTTTCAGCTCCGGAGGCTGACGCTCTATCCACTGAGCTACGGACGCAATATTGTAAGATGACCAAAATTTGAATCGAAAAATAGTCTATTGCCTGCAGTATGTCAAGCGTGATGATGTTTTCTTCCCGGCGAAGAATGAAACGCATCATCGTTTATGGGGATAAATCATTTTCAGCTTTCACCGCCTCATGTTTCGGCCGGATAGATGGGAGCGAAACCCGAGGCTTAATTTTTTCCTAAAAGATCTGTCCGTTTTTCAAACAGTTCTTTGGCTTCCCCGACCACGTAAAGAGATCCTGCAATGCAGATGACATCTTTCGATGAAGCGTTTTCAATGGCATATAGGATGGCCTTGTCGACATCCGGAATGATATGAATGTCTGAAATTATCTCTTTGGCTGTTTTGTAAAGGGTTTCCGGTGCCAAGGCCCGATCGATTTTAGGGCGGGTCAATATGGCTTTCCTGCACATCGGGAGAAGGTCTTTTAATATGACCTTATAGGGCTTATCATCCAATATGCCGATGATCATTGTTATATTGCGGCCGGAAAGATCCTCTGATAGGTATCTTGCCAGATGACGGGCTGCCATTAAATTGTGGGCGCCGTCAAGCAATATCAGCGGGGATGAAGAAACCCTTTCCAGTCTTCCCGGCCAGTTGTTTTGTTCCAGTCCATCCTTGATGTTTTTTAATGAAACATCGAGATGATTTTTTTTCAGTATTTCGCATACGGCGAGAACCAGTGCCGCATTATCGGCCTGATACCTGCCGGTTAATCCGGTTCGGATGTTTCGCCATACATAATTGATTCCAAAATAATTAAATGTCGCATTGCTGTTTCGTCGAATACGAAAAGCGTCTCCAAAACGATACAAAGGCGCGGATTGTGATTCAGCAATGGATTTTAGCACTGAAATGGCGGTTTTTTGAGTTACACCCGTTACAACAGGAACCCCTTTTTTGATAATGCCCCCTTTTTCCCGGGTGATTTCGGCGATGGTGTTTCCCAGGTAAAATTTATGTTCAAGGGATATATTGGTAATGATTGTCAGGGCGGGTGTAATCACGTTGGTTGCGTCGAGCCGTCCGCCCATGCCGGTTTCGATAACGGCCCAATCCACCTGATGCCGGCCGAATTCATGAAACGCCATGGCAGTTGAAAACTCAAAAAAGGTGGGTTCACGAGATCCGTAATGTACGTTTTTTACAGCCTTATAGGCATCAACTACGTTTTTATCAGAAACAGAACGATTGTTTATGCGGATTCTTTCATTGAATCTAACCAGATGCGGAGATGTATATAGTCCGACCCGATATCCTGCTTTGTGAAGAATTGTGGACAGAGCGGATGCAACGGATCCTTTTCCATTGGTTCCGGCAACATGGATCGTTTTAAAATTATTCTGAGGATTCCCCAGTCTTTCAAGGATGTTCTCAATGGTGTCCAGTCCCAGAATGATGCCGTATCTTCTGAGGCTGTACATGGTCTTTAGGCATCTGTTATAGGAATCTTTTGTTGTCATTTTTACAGAAAAAACCCGGCAGAATGAATACATTTGCCGGGTTTTCAATTTTCTTGAGCGTTGGTGGTTAACTACGGAATTTTTTTCTGGAAGCCGCTATTCTTTGTCTTCTCAATGCTTCGCGCTGCTTGCGACGACGATATTCACTCGGCTTTTCATAGGCTTTTTTCATCTTTAACCGTTTAAAAAGGCCGTCATTTTGAACCTTTTTTTTCAGAATGCGCATCGCCTTTTCAAGGTCATTATCAAAAACCTTGACCTCAATATCCTTCAAATTATTCGCCCCCCCCTTTTCCCCATCACCATTAAATCATCAATGTTTCCGATGGTTATTTTCCTATTATTGTTTAATCTAATTTACATATCCGAAAATTAACCCATTGGCAAGGGAAAATATTTTTTCATGTTTCTTTTCCCAAAAAACCGTTACAAAGCGAACCAAACGTACTTTATTGCTTTTCGGTGTTCAAATTTGGTCGACTGCGGTGAGTAAGAAAAAAGTAATTATTCAGGGGGGCAGTTGTTTTCCAGTGACGGAGACACCGAAGTGAAGGGGAAATGACTGCCCCCTGAACACATACACAAAAAAATGTGTCCGTGCTGAAATAACCTCACGGACACATTATAAAATACAAAATTATGCGCTTAAAAAGTCGTTGAACAGGTGGGTAATATTTTACAGCTTTGAAACGAGTTCTGCTGTGACGTCCTTTACGCTGGGTTTGCCGTCCAGGGTAATATATTTCATTTTTCCTCCCTTGGCGGCAAGCTCCTTAAAATAGTATGCGGATGCCAGGGTTCCGTCGATCGTATTATAGTAAATATCATGTCGTTTGTTAATGGCCTCCTCATCCTGGTCATCGGCTCTGGTCTTTAAATCACCGCCGCAAACACGGCACTTGTCCCCATCGGGTTTGATGGCATCAATATAGATGTTGTTGGGATGGTTGTTGTCGTTTACGCAGAGTCTGCGCCCCATGATCCTGTTTTTGGCAATTTCCCGGTCCAGAAGTATTTCGACAACAATGTCGAGTGACAAACCGGCTGATTTAAGCGCTTCATCGAGTTTTATCGCCTGATTCTTGTTCCTCGGAAATCCGTCAAGAAGCCATCCATTTTTACAATCACCCTGTTGCAAACGGTCGAGGATCATGGGGATTGTAATTTCATCCGGCACCAGATCGCCACGGTTGATGTATTCCTTTGCTTTTGCACCCAATTCGGTCCCTTTTCCGATGTTATCACGAAAAATAGCGCCGGACTCGATGTGGGGAGTATTGTATTTATCTTTTAAAATCGCTCCCTGGGTTCCCTTACCGCTACCATTCGGTCCAAAAAACAAAATGTTCATGCTGCAGGTCTCCTTTCATAATCGGTTTTAAGATCAATAATCTATATATTTTCACAAATAACATTATTTCGGCCTTACTATATAAACCGAGGTATATTGTCAAGGGCTCGTACATAAAATTTGGCGGTCTTCCCCTTATATCTTCAGATAATCTCTAACCAGTTTGATCGCTTCTGAGCGGTTATTAATGGTATCCGCAAATTTTGCCTCATCCACAAGGTTAAGAATTTTTTTAAATAATGGTGAGGGCGTAAGACCGAACATATGAATGAGATCATGGCCGGTTATCAAGGGCGGTTCTTGGCTTAATGGTTGAAAAATATAAAAATAATCATGGATCATCTTTTGAATAAAGGATATAAATCCCATGTTTTTTTGACTGATTTTGTCTTTTTTTGCCTTTACGTCCGCAGTGGCAACCAGAAGCAGGGCAGGGGCAAGGTCACCGCATTTTTTATAAAACCGTGATATGCCTTTTTGTGTTAATGTCTTTTTTTCATAAGCTGTAAAAAGAGAGAGCGGTTTCATGTGGTTTCGGATGATGTGATCAACAAACTGCTTTTCATGGTTCGAGAATCGAAGTCTTTGACCGATTTTTTCAGCCATGTCGGCACCTTTTCGGGCATGACCATAGAAATGGTATTTGCTGTTTCTGTCCAAAGTTTTTACCAGGGGCTTTCCGATGTCGTGCAAAAGAATTGCGCATTTGATAAGCGCTTTTCTATTTTTATTAAGATATTGCCGAATTTTGATAGATGTATCCGGCAGGACTTTTCCGGGATCATTGAGCATGGTTTCAAGGTGGCGGTAAGCTCTCATGGTATGCTCAAATACATCAAAATGGTGGTAATTGTTCTGGTCACATCCTTTTAAACGACCAAGATCGGGGAAGATGGTGAATAAAAGTCCGCTGTCTGCCATTTGAGAAAGGTAAGGATAAGATTTTGATGCGTCAAGCATCGTGAAAAGTTCGGCCCGGATCCGTTCACCCGGGATGTTTTTTAACAATCGGACATTCAATTTAATTGTCCCGGCGGTTTGGGGTTCGATCTCGAAATTAAGGCAAGCGGCAATTCTGTAAGCCCGTATCAGCCGCACAGGGTCTTTTTTGAAGATTTCCTTTGAAATCATCCGAATTTTTCTACCGGCAAGATCCTGAAGACCGCCAAGGCAGTCGATAATTTTCTCTGAGAACAGATCATAGGCAATAGCGTTGACGGTAAAATCCCTTTTCTTAAGGTCATCTTCTATGGATATGCCGTTCAAAGGTGTGATGTCGAAAATTGTATCTGCCGATATCACCCTGAAGATCATCTGTCCGGGTTTGCCGATCCGAACGAAGTGTCCGGCTGATTTAGAGATTATTTTTTTCGCAAATTTTTCTGGATTTCCGGTAACGGCAATGTCATAGTCGATAGGGGTACGACCGAGAAGCAAGTCTCTGATTGAACCGCCGATGACGTAAGTACCCTTAAGGCGCGGTAAGAAATCTTTTTTTAACTGAATCATGGGAATGGCTTTTTTATTCCGCACTATAAAACTTGGTCCTTCCCCGCAATACGGGATCTTTGATGGGCCAAGATTCTTTACTATCATCAATTTTCGGTTGTGTCTATCTGGATGCGAATATGGACAATACAGAAAAAAGCGTTTTTAAAATTGCCGTGACCGGAGGGGCCGCTTCGGGCAAAACGTCTGTATGCAATCGATTGAAAGAACTTGGCGTAAAAGTGATAAGTTCTGATGAAATGGCAAGAGAGGCCGTTTCGCCGGGTTCGACAGCTTTAAAAAAGATCGTCAATTTCTTTGGTGAAAAAGTGCTGTTATCCGATGGAACATTAAATCGTAAAATGCTGCGGGAAATTATTTTGGATGACACGGCTTCCCGGCTGACCCTGGAACGCTTTCTTCACAGAGAAATATCTGAACTTATTCATAAGAATGTGGCCTGCGCCGAAAAAGAAGGTTGTCGTATTCTGGTAGTTGAAGTCCCCCTTCTTTTTGAACTAAACATGCAGGAACGGTTCGACAAGGTTATTGTTGTGAGTGCCGGGCATGAATTAAGGGTTAAGCGGTTGATGGAGCGCGATAACACGTTACGAGAAGCGGCTGAGGCCCTCATCAATGTCCAGATGCCGGATGAAGAAAAAATCAGAATGGCTGATTTTGTCGTGTACAATGAAGGCTCAAAGGAGGGTTTGATAGAATCTGTTGATATTTTATACAGAAATCTTACCAGCATCGCCAAAAGGTAAAAACCTCTTGACATGCAGTTTGTCATGATATAATGAACTCTTAAGAATAAAACATACCTGTTGGATCCCACCATTTGGAGAGAATGCCAAATTCTTCAATCTTAATTCATTGAAAACTCATGTTCTTCCATTAAAGCCAACATGGATCCATATGAAATTAGATTTCTTGATTATTCTGTATGTTTTCAAGAGCGTAATGTGGTTGGCGAAATGATGGTTCCAGTGAAATAGCTAATCGTACCGGTTAAGAAATGTTTAATTTGATCCGACAGAAGGCATGAAAATCTTATTTCAAGTTTCGCATATCCCGCTACAATCAAAAAAAGCGAATCTTCCAAAGGCTTAGGAAATCTTTTTCCGAAATCCTTTTTGGGTAAACAACTGTGTCAAACGGTGTGGGAAAATTAGACCGAAAGCGTATATAATACGTAGCGCAACGTATTTTTAAATAAGGGCGTAAGTGTTGAAAAACATATAATTTTAATTTGGAGGAATAATTTTTTAATGAACATAGTTGAGCTTAAAGAAAAAAAGATCAGCGAGCTGAATCTTATGGCAAAAGAGTTCAAAATAGACGGGGCAGCCGGAATGAGAAAGCAAGAACTTATTTTTGCCCTGCTTCAGGCAGAGATTGAGAAAACGGGCTTGATATTCGGAGAAGGCACACTCGAAATACTTCCGGATGGATTCGGTTTTTTACGCGCGCCCAACTATAATTATTTGCCGGGACCTGATGATATTTATGTGTCGCCATCGCAGATACGCAGGTTTAATTTAAGAACCGGGGATACGGTATCCGGACAGATTCGCCAGCCAAAAGAAACGGAAAGATATTTTGCCCTGTTAAAGGTCGAGGCGGTCAACTACGAAGACCCGGAGGTCGCCAGGGAAAAGATACTTTTCGATAACCTGACACCACTTTATCCGGACAGGAAAATAATGCTTGAGGTCGATTCTGATAATTTTTCCACGAGAATCATGGACCTTTTGACTCCCATCGGTTTTGGACAGAGAGGCTTGATTGTTTCACCGCCAAGGTCCGGCAAGACAATGCTCTTGCAGTCCATCGCCAACAGTATCAGTGCCAATCACAAGGATATTATTTTGTTTGTACTCCTTATTGATGAACGGCCTGAAGAGGTTACGGATATGGAACGATCCGTTGATGGAGAGGTGATCAGTTCGACTTTTGATGAGCCTGCTGAGAGGCATGTTCAGGTTGCGGAAATGGTTATTGAAAAAGCCAAACGCCTTGTTGAGCATAAAAAGGACGTTGTCATCCTGTTGGATAGTATAACCAGACTCGCCCGGGCCTATAATTCAGTTATTCCTCCCAGCGGGAAGATCCTTTCCGGGGGTGTGGATTCAAATGCACTTCAGCGCCCAAAACGGTTTTTCGGAGCTGCTCGAAACATTGAAGGGGGCGGAAGCCTCACCATTATCGCGACGGCGCTGGTTGATACCGGAAGTCGAATGGATGAGGTCATTTTTGAAGAATTCAAAGGGACCGGAAATATGGAGATTCAACTCGATAGAAGACTTGCTGACAAACGGGTATTCCCTGCCATTGATATCAAGAAGTCGGGCACGCGCAAGGAAGAACTCCTTCTTTCTCAGGAAGTTCTTAATCGTGTATGGATTCTAAGAAAGTTGCTTTCATCATTGAATCCTGTTGACAGTTTGGAATTTTTGCTTGAAAAAATGCATGGAACCAAGGATAATAAATCGTTTTTGGAATCAATGAATACGTAACAAAAAAAGAGGAGGTTTAAAATATATGAAAACGGACATTCATCCTGAGTACGCAGATACAACCATAAAGTGCGCTTGTGGAAATGTGTTGGAAGTGGGATCGACGAAGTCGGATATACGTGTTGAAATCTGTTCAAAATGCCATCCTTTTTTTACCGGCAAACAGAAACTTGTGGACACCGCAGGTCGAATTGAGCGTTTCCGCAAGAAATATGAAAAATTTCAGAATCAATAGACAGACCGTCCCCCAATTTTTTTGCCCTCATATTGAGTCGATAAAGTGGTGGGCGGTTTCTTTTTGGAACCATCTTTTTTGTAAATAAACGCTTAGAAAAAAAATTTAGAAATTAGCAGTTAAAACAATGTTTGAAAGATTGACAGGTATTGAAGATCGTTTTCTTGAGGTTGAGAAGCTTTTAAGCGATCCCAAAATTCTCCAGGATCGGGAGGCATATCAGAAATATAGCCGGGAGCATGCCGATCTTGGAAAAATTGTATCGGCTTTTAAAAAGTACAGGCAGACCTTGACAGAGCTTGATGAAAGTATGGAGCTTTTAAGGGACGGCGATCCGGATATTAAAGCGATGGCCCGGGAAGAAGTCGAAGCACTTACGCTCACCAAAGAAAAGCTTGAAGACGATCTTAAGAAACTCCTTTTGCCCAAAGATCTCAATGATGACAAAAACGTTATTATTGAAATACGCGCCGGTACCGGTGGCGAAGAGGCCGGACTGTTTGTAAGCGATCTTTTCAGGATGTACAACAAATATGCGGAATTAAAGAACTGGAAAGTCGAGGTGTTAAGCCATCACGCAACCGGTGTGGGCGGGTTGAAGGAGATCATTGCCATGATCCATGGCAAAGGAGCATACAGTTGTCTCAAATATGAAAGCGGTATACATCGCGTTCAGCGTGTTCCGGAAACCGAGGCGCAGGGACGGATTCACACTTCGGCAGTTACCGTTGCGGTTTTGCCGGAAGCCGAAGATGTTGAAATTCATATTGATCCGAGCGACGTTAGGGTCGATGTATTTCGATCAACCGGTCCAGGCGGCCAGAGTGTCAATACAACCGATTCGGCGGTACGCATTACCCATCTCCCTACAGGTATCGTTGTTACATGTCAGGATGAAAAATCCCAGCTGAAAAATAAAAACAAGGGAATGAAGGTTCTTCGTGCCCGTCTTCTTGACCGTATGACGAGAGAGCAGAATGAAAAAAGATCTCAAGAGCGGAAAAGTCAGATCGGAGACGGAGACAGAAGCGGGAGGATAAGAACGTATAATTTTCCTCAGGGTCGAGTTACCGACCACAGAATCGGGCTTACATTGTATAAATTGGAGGATATTCTGCAGGGCGAAGTCGCTGAAATCATTGAAGAGCTAATAACGTATTATCAGACCCAGGCCTTACAGAATGCAGAATCTGCCGGCGTCCATTGATCCTGAATGGACCATAATAAAACTCCTCAAGTGGACCACATCTTATTTTAAATCCAGAGATATAGACAGCCCCAGAGCCGACGCTGAAATACTTCTTGCCCATGTATTAAAATTGCGAAGGATAGATCTGTATTTAAAGTACGATCAGCCGTTAAACAACGATGAGCTGTCAAAATATAAGACGTTAATAAAAAGGCGGATAGAAAGAGAACCGGTTGCATACATATTGGGCACCAAGGGATTCTGGTCAATGGATTTTATGGTGACAAAGGATGTCCTGATTCCAAGACCCGAGACGGAATTGCTGGTTGAGACTGCCTTAAAACTGTTGCCGGACGATACGGTTTTTAACTCTGTTTCGAAACCAAAGCGAATATTAGAACTCGGCACGGGGTCGGGGGCAGTAATTCTATCCCTTGCGTCAATCAAGCCCCAGCATCTTTTTTTTGCCTCTGATCGAATGCCTTCGGCCGCCGTTCTGGCCAGGCGGAATGCAAGGCGTCATGGCCTCGAAAATGTTGTCGGTTTTTTTTCTGCGGATTGGTTTGGAGCCTTTGAGGAGGGACGCTCTCTGTTTGATATGATCATTTCAAATCCACCGTATGTTCCAAGCCGCATTATCGGCCGTCTCCAGCCTGAAATTACCAGGTATGAACCGATTTCGGCCCTTGACGGCGGTGAAGACGGGCTTTCATGTTTGAGCCATATCATTCAAAACGCCCATCTCTATCTTGGCCGGCAGGGTGATCTTTTGCTGGAAATCGGCCATGATCAAAAAAGTGAGGTAAAGAGCATTATCGATCACAGTGCAAAATATGAAAATATCGTATATACAAAAGATTACAATGGACATGATCGCGTTGTCCAGATGCGGAAAAAGGACGAAATATAAACCCGTTAATCGATCGCATTCAAATCAGCCGATTTTTAGCACTTCAAACGGTAATCCTGCTTCAGCGAAAAAATCCGAAATCTTAATGATAAAAAAGCGATCGTTAAAATAAAAATATTAAAAATCTGTTGCGAAGCAATTTTTTATTTGTTAATTAAAACAGTTTAACTAATTTGGGGGTTGGGAGTTTGCACCGTTTGAAAAAAAGCACTCAAAAACACCCCGGCCCCTCAACCAATTCGCACGCCCTTGGACCTGTTTCCCGGTGCCCTGCACAACGGGGTTGGAAGCAGGGTTGATATGGGCGGTGGAAAAACCATTAAAAAAGGAGAAAAGAATGGCTTACCTTACGATGAAAGAACTCCTTGAAGCAGGAGTACATTTTGGTCATCAGACAAGGCGGTGGAACCCCAAGATGAAACCGTATATCTTCGGGGCAAGGAATGGCATCTATATCATTGACCTCCAAAAAACCGTTCGAATGTTCAGGAGAGTCTATGATTTTGTTGTCGATACAGTTGCAGGCGGAAAATCACTTCTATTTGTAGGAACCAAGAAGCAGGCACGCGACTCGATCTACGAAGAAGCGAACCGATGCGAAATGTTTTATATTCACAACAGATGGCTGGGCGGGATGTTGACGAATTTTCAGACGATTCGGAAAAGTATCGACCGTCTAAACTATCTCAATACCATTGTGAACGACGAATCAATCAATCTTTTTCCAAAAAAAGAGCGGCTGAAGTTAAAAAAGGAACGTATAAAGCTCGATAATAATCTTGGCGGAATCCGAACCATGAATGGGCTTCCCGGGGCTATTTTCGTTGTTGATCCAAAGAATGAAACCATCGCTGTGCGTGAAGGAAGACGGCTGGGAATACCGATTGTTGCCATTGTCGATACGAATTGTAATCCCGACGAGATCGATTATGTCATACCGGGAAATGATGACGCCATTCGTGCCATCCGTCTGATTACTTCCAGAATAGCCGATGCGTGTATTGCAGGGAAAGCGCGTATGGAAGAAAAACAGCAGGCTGAAGCCGATAAGGAAGTGGAAGATGTTTTTGTGGCGACCGCTGCCGGTGCTGAGTTAAAACCGGGGGAACGAAAGATTGTTTCAGACGGTACGGACGGTCCGGTTGTGGAGATCATTAAAAAAACAGTACCCTCGGTTAAAAAAGATACCGAGGTTTTAGATCATTTTGACAGCAGGGAACCTGAAGAAGATGCTGATGAAGAGGAGCCGGGAGAATAAAGATGTCGACAATTAGTGCAAATATGGTTATGCAGCTCCGCGAAAAGACCGGGGCCGGAATTATGGATTGTAAAGGAGCGCTCAAAGCGTGCGATGGTGATATGAGTAAGGCGGTCGATTTTTTAAGAAAAAAAGGCCTCGCAACGGCTGCAAAACGAGCCGGCAGGGCCATGACGGAAGGAATAATCGAGTCTTATATTCATATGGACGGCAAACTTGGGGTTCTGGTGGAAGTTAATTGCGAAACGGATTTTGTTGCCAAGAATAACGATTTTAAGGCGTTTGCCAAAAATATTGCAATGCATATTGCAGCGACCAATCCCGTAGGGATCCGTCCGGAAGATATTCCGGACGAGATAATTAACAAAGAGAGGGAGATTTATCGCGGGCAGGTTCTGGAAATGGGAAAGCCTGAAAAGATTGCGGACAAAATTGTGGAAGGCAAAATTTCAAAATATTTCAAAGAGAATTGTTTAATGAACCAGGATTATGTTCGTGATCCCAATATGACCATATCAGATCTTTTAAATGAAATGATTGCAAAGATAGGTGAGAACATTTCGATAAAACGTTTCATAAGATTCAGGATAGGGGAGTAATAGATTTTGACGACACCTCGGTTTAAAAGGGTCCTGTTAAAGCTGAGCGGAGAGGCTCTGATGGGCGACCAGAGTTTTGGAATAAGCCCTGATATGATACAGTATGTGGCTGAGGAGATCCGTTCCGTATTTGATCTTGGGGTTCAAATTGCCATTGTTGTCGGCGGCGGCAATATTTTTAGGGGAATTGCCGCTTCCTCATACGGTATGGATAGGGTTTCCGCAGATCGAATGGGTATGTTGGCCACTGTAATTAACAGCCTGGCTTTGCAGGATGCTCTGGAGAGAAGCGGTATGATAACCCGTGTCCAGACAGCGATTTCGATGCATGAAGTGGCGGAACCCTTTATTGTTCGAAGGGCCATTCGACACCTGGAAAAAGGACGGCTAGTGATATTTGCAGCCGGTACAGGGAACCCGTATTTTACAACAGATACGGCCGCGGTGCTCAGGGCCCAGGAGATACATGCCGAGATTCTTTTGAAGGCTACAAAGGTTGACGGCCTCTATGACTCCGATCCCTTTGTTAAAAAGGATGCTAAATTCATAAAAAAAATCAAATACATGGAGGTTATTGAGAAACAGCTCCATGTGATGGATATGACTGCGGTTTCCCTGGCGATGGATAATCATCTCCCCCTTGCCATTTTCAATTTGACAACCAAAGGAAATATCAAAAAAGTGATATGCGGAGAAGACATCGGAACACAGATAAGTAATTGAACACAAAAATCCAACCCCTGGAACAAGTTGAGGAAAAGCCAATGATTGAATCGATGTATCAGGAAACCAAAGAGGGCATGAAGAAGGCCATAGACGCGCTAAAAAATGAATTAAAAAAAATAAGAACCGGGCGTGCTTCCCTTTCGATCCTTGATGACATCCGGGTGGATTACTATGGTACGCCGACGCTATTAAACCAGATGGCTTCTCTTTCCACTCCTGAAAGCCGCTTGATTGTCATACAACCCTGGGATGCGTCCGTTATTAAAGATGTCGAAAAGGCCATATTGAAATCCGATCTGGGTTTAACGCCCTCGAATGACGGTAAGCTCATTCGGATCACTATCCCTCAGCTTACCGAAGAGAGAAGAAAACAGCTTGTTAAGGTCATATATAAAAAGAGCGAAGAACATAAAGTCTCAGTGCGTAATGTCAGACGTGATGCCAACGATCTGTTGAAAAGTTTGAAAAAAGATGGCGAAATTTCTGAAGATGAAGCGTTCAAAGCCCAGGATCAGGTTCAGAAGATAACAGATGAGTACATCAAACTTATCGATGACGTCTGTAAGGAAAAAGAGAAGGAGATCCTTGAAATCTAAACCGTCTTCCCCTGCTCATATAAATCTTGATCCCCAAAATCTACCCTTCCATGTCGCCATTATTATGGATGGTAACGGCCGGTGGGCCAAAAAGCGTCTTTTAAACCGGATCAAAGGTCATGAAAAGGGTGCCGAATCGGTTCGGGCCATAGTTCGTGCCTGTCGGGAAATCGGAATTGGCATTTTGACCTTGTATGCGTTTTCCACTGAAAACTGGCGAAGACCTCAAACCGAGATCATTGCCCTGATGACCCTCCTGAAAAAATTTCTGATTTCCGAACAAAAAGAAATGCTGGACAATAATATTCGACTGCATACCATCGGACAGACGGAGCGATTGCCGGAAGATGTTCGTCAACAACTTCAAGAGACCATGATGTTGACCAAAAATAATGACGGCTTAATCCTGAATCTGGCGCTTAGCTACGGGGGGCGGGCTGAGATTGTGAAGGCGGTTAAGGAGATTGCAAAAAAGGCCGTTGATGGGAGGATCGATCCCGATTTAATCACACCCGATCTCGTTTCCGAGCATTTGTATACCGGAAAAATGCCGGATCCGGATCTTTTGATCAGAACCAGCGGGGAAATGCGAATCAGCAATTTCCTTTTGTGGCAGATCGCATATTCGGAAATTTATGTTACGGATACCTTATGGCCGGATTTTGGGAAAGATGAGTTTGTGCGAATTCTCAGAGACTATCAACAGCGTGAACGACGATTCGGTGAAGTGGTTCCCTGATACCCGATCGACAGGACCCGGTTTTTACGAGTTTTATAAAACCGCATCAATTGGAATGATGGAATACTGGAAGAATGGAATAATGGGTTCCAGGATGATGCAATTTGGGGTTAAAAATAAAATGGATAACTTCCTTTCAATAAACCCATCCTTCCTTTATTCCAGTATTCCATTGATCCATGTTTTCGGCACGTGTTAAATCTTCAGGAAATGGTCTATTTTTCATTGGGTTGAATAAACTCCGAGACATTAAATTATCATGCAGTTAAAACGATGGATTACCTCTCTTGTGATTATTCCTTTTCTGATTTTGTTAATCAGCAGAGGGGGGGCATTGTGGCTTGCGGTTGTTATTAATGCCATATGTATTATGGCGCTGTGGGAATATTTTCGTATTGTACTCGATAAAGATCGAAGCACTGCGGCGTTGAGCTTTCAGATACTGGCTTTCGTCACAGGTTCGGCGGTTATATGGTCCGTATATTTTCAAGTGTTCGACATCGTTTTGGGTATTCTTATTTTAAACATTGTGATTTCCGCATTAATTTCTCTTCCCAGGTTCAAGTCTGATTCATCTGTTTTGGGAATTGTTTTTAAACAGGTCGTTGGCGTCATATATATCCCCCTTTTTCTTTCATATCTTGTTCTTATCCAAAACGGAAATGACGGCGTGCCTTGGTTATTCTTACTCCTAATTCTGGTTTTTTTAGGAGATACGGGTGCATACTATGTCGGATCATATTTTGGGCGGCACAAACTATGCCCTGCCGTAAGTCCGAATAAAACCATTGAGGGCTCCGTCGGCGGGCTTGCTGCAAGCCTTGGTGCGGGTGCAGTGTTTAAGCACTTTTTTTTGCCGTTGTCGCCATGGGGATTGAGCCTGTTGTTCTTCTTATCCGTCAGCATCGTGTCTCAGGTAGGGGATTTATTCGAGTCTCAATTGAAACGGGCTCACAAGATAAAGGATTCAGGAGTGTTACTTCCGGGGCACGGCGGCGTCCTTGATCGGATTGATGCCTTGCTGTTTGCAGCACCGGTGGCGTACTTTTTTAAAGAATATTTACTCACCGGGTAATCGCGTGCCGGTTGTTTTTCGCGCATTCTGCGTGTTCGTTTATTGAACCTGGACTGATCGGTTCCAGGA
>Ga0210127_1000009_pt1 | contig 21389 bp, 18 predicted proteins | sample RushSE_CattailNL_FD_185566 | JGI IMG/M metagenome (GOLD analysis project Ga0210127, IMG submission 185566) | Wetland microbial communities from San Francisco Bay, California, USA, that impact long-term carbon sequestration - RushSE_CattailNLC_D2... | ecosystem: Environmental > Aquatic > Marine >...
CATCTGCTTAAATTGGCCCGTAACCGTGAACTGGTTACGGGCTTTTTTAAAAAGCAATCAGAAATTCTGTTGGCTTTCAGGATTTCAATTTGCGTTTCCACCCGCAAGCCTCTTGCCAACACACCCTCCGAAAGGTATAAAAGCCTTGCAGCCGATTCAGGCTGAACGGTCAGCGAATACATTTTGCTATTTTTTTATGATCACCGGGTTTGAAAAAATCGTGGAGGAGCGGATCCGGCGGGCCATCGAGAAGGGCGAGTTCGACGACCTTCCCGGTGCGGGCGAGCCGCTTGCGCTGGAGGACGACAGCAGCGTCCCCGAGGAGCTGCGCCTGGCTTACAAGATCCTCAAGAACGCCGAGTGCCTGCCGCCCGAGATCGAGCTGCGCAAGGAAATTGAGAAGACCGAAGACCTCCTGGCAGCGCTGCCCGACGCGGCGGAAAAATACCGGCTTCTTAAGAAACTGAACTTCCTGATCCTCAAGGTGAACGCGGTGCGCCGGGCCTCGATCGCCAACGAGATCCCGCAGCACTACGCCGCCCGGATCGTGTCGCGGCTTGAGGCGGGAAAGCCCAAAAAATAGTGCCGATAGTGAGCTAAGGTACCTAAAAGGGCAGTGCCTAAAATTGATATGAAAAACCGTGAAAAGCAAAAGGGAAGTTTGACAGGTGAAATCGACTGATGGTTTTCAGGTCTGCGTTTTCGAAGCATAGGCCGCTTTTTCAACTTTAGGCACTTTAGCGCACTTTAGGCATTTTAGGCACTGTCTCTCATCTCTTCTTCCTCAGCCGTTCCATCGCCATGCGCAGGCTGGTCTGCATGCGGCCGATGGCTTGGGCAAGCAGGCCGATTTCGTCGCGCGAGGTTACGTCGATCTTGACGTTCATGTCCCCCAGGCTCATGCGCTCGGCGGCGTCCGTGAGCTTCATGATGGGGTTGACCAGGCTGCGGGCCGAAAACCAGGCGATCACCGCGGCCAAAAGCGCCGTGATGGCCAAGAGCGCCAGCGCGAAGTTCTGGATGAGGGTCAGCGAGTCGAACATCTCCTGCTGCTCCTGCTGGAGAGCGAGCACCCACCCGTAGTTGTTTCTGCGGGCATGGCCGAGGGCGGGTTGGCCGTTCTCGTTGGTAAAAGGCGTGGTGAGGGTGGTCCAGCCCTTCTTGCGGAACTCCGCGATGAGCGGGTGGTCGTTCAGGTTCTCCCGTTTTTGGACCATCTGTCGGTTGGGGTGGGATATGACAAAACCCTTCTCGTCCAGCAGGAACGCCGAGCCCGTCTGACCTTTTTTCCAGTTGGCGATGTGCTTGGACATCTCGTCCACGGTCATGGCCGCCGCCATCACGCCGATGATCCGGTTGTCCTCCTTGATGGGAACCGCGATCACAAGGGCCGGCACGTTCGATGTGCGTCCGATCACGGTCTGCCAGCTGAGGGCTTTTCCGGCCAGCACGTCTTTCACGTACTGGCGGTCGGCGTAGCTGACCAGCGGCTCACCGTCGTTGCGGGCGTTGTTCATGCCGCTGGGGCTGACGGTGAACACGAGATACATCCAGGGGTATTCGCGGCCGATGGCCTTGAGGACCGGCTCCTGCCTGTCACGGTTCATGGACAGGATGTCGGGGAGCTTGGCGGCCGTGCGCAGCACGGCGAAGTTGGCGTTGATCCAGCCGTCCATCTGGTCCCCCAGCCCCTTGGCCGTCTGCGCCATCAGAGCCTCCGAATCGGTGCGGATGCGGGCGCTGGTCTCACGGAAGGTGATGAACCAGAAGATGGCGAACGGCAGGATGCTGATCAGCAGCATCACGATCATGGTTTTGCCGAAAAGGCCGAAGCGGGGTTTGGCAGGGCTTATGGCCGCCGGATAGGCCCTCGCCTCCACCGCCGGTTCGTCGGTGGGGGGCTCGGGGGATCGCATCGTCGCGCCGGGGCTCTCCGAGGCGGGGGCTGCGTCCGGCAGGCCGGTCGGCGGGGGCTCCTCTGCCGGCGGCGCCGGCGCACCGGTCTCGAAGATGGATTCCACCACGAGTGCCGTTTGAGGTTTGACGACGGTGATCAGATGGCCGCAGGCCTTGCACTTGACCTTGGCCGAGTCTGATTTCATCCGGGTGTCATCGATCCGGTAGCGCTTGCCGCAGGCATCACAGCTGACATCCATCATGGGCGGGCTCCTGTCTTACGGTTTTACCGTGTTGATGAGGGGGATCAACGCTTTCCGGAACTGGATCCGGTTTTCCTCGTCGGGGATCTCAAGGGCGAGATGATGGATGAGCTCCGCGGCCTGGTCCAACGGGATGCCGGCGGGGTCGAGGTTCATCTCAGCCACCGTTTCCTCTAAAACGATTTGCGCTATCGGCCCGATTGCCCGGGACAGGCTCAATCGCACCGTTTGAAGGAAGGTTTTGTCGAGAACCGGGGCATGTTTTTGGACAGTTTCGACGAGGCCCTGCTCGAGCAGCCGCTGCAGGTTTTTTTTGAAGGTTGCCGCATCCATCTCCACTTCGGCCGCAATCTGGTAAAGGCTCTTGTGCTCGTCGATCACCAGCAGCAGCCGGATCATGTCCGCATCCAGTGAAACCGTCTGGAGATCCTTGCGGATGTTCTTGCGAAAGTACAGGCCCGGGGCGGTCTTGGAGGTGAAGTCCATGCAGTCCCCTGAGGTTAGGATTTGGATTTTCTGTCGAGTTCTTCCTTGAGCTTCTTTTCCATCTCCGCAAAGAGGTTTTTCTTCTTGCCGGCCTGCTCGACCCGCAGCGACTCGATCTTCTGGGTGAAGGAGCGCTGGGTGTCCTGAAACTTCTTGACTTCGTCCTCCAGTTTGCGGCCGAGCTCGCCCCGTGGAATGTCTTCGAGCTTGAGGTGATCGCGGACGAAAAGCCTGGTCCCGAAAGACCCCTGAACCGCTTCGATGACGCCCAGGTCTTCGAGCTTGCGTGCGATGATGCCTGCGTGCTCCGCGGAAAGTGCCAGCAGTCTGCAGACGTCCTCAAGTGTCGCCGGACGTGAATGAACATGCTCGTGCACCCGGATGGCGGCCACCAGCAGATGGGCTTCGGTGTAAAAATCCTTGCGCGGGCTGTCCATGGGGGCGTCCATCCTCTCTTGACTTCACCGACAGTTCAGACTAACATTTTCGATTAAATTGTCAAGCCGGGGAGCCGAACGCGACTGCCCCGCTTCGGAGGATGCGATGACGGAAATTGTCGAGGTAAAGGCCAGGGAAATCCTGGATTCGCGCGGCAACCCCACGGTCGAGGTGGACATCCACCTGGCCTGCGGCGCCATGGGGCGGGCGGCGGTTCCGTCGGGCGCCTCCACCGGCACCCGGGAGGCGCTGGAGCTGCGGGACAAGCGTTCCAAACGCTACGCCGGCAAAGGTGTGGCCACGGCGGTCGTGAACGTCATGAACCGGATTGCGCCGGCGATCTGCGGCCTGGATGCGGCGGAGCAGAACGCACTGGACCGCCGCATGATCGAGCTTGATGGAACCGCCAACAAATCCAAGCTCGGCGCCAACGCCATGTTAGGCGTCTCCATGGCGGCAGTACGCGCCGCTGCGGCGGCCTACGGCCTGCCGCTTTACCGGTACATCGGCGGGATGACGGCGCACACCCTGCCCATCCCGATGATGAACATCATCAACGGCGGCGCCCACGCGGCCAACACCCTCGATTTCCAGGAGTTCATGATCATCCCCTTCGGCGCCGGTACTTTCGCGCAAGCCGTGCAGATGGGTGCGGAGACGTTTCACTGCCTGAAGGCCATCCTCAAGAAGCACGGCCTGAGCACGGCCGTGGGCGACGAGGGCGGGTTTGCGCCGGATCTGCGGTCCAACGAGGCGGCCATCGCCTTCATCATGGACGCCATCCGCGCGGCCGGCTACCGGCCGGGGAAGGACATCGGCATCGGCATGGACGTGGCGGCCAGCGAGTTCTACGAGGGCGGCCACTACGTGCTGAAATCCGAGAAAAAACGCCTCAGCACCGGGCAGATGATCGGACTGCTGGAAGGCCTGGTCGAACGCTACCCGATTATCTCCATCGAGGACGGGTTGGCCGAAGGCGACTGGAAGGGCTGGAAGACCCTGACGGACCGACTCGGCGGATCGGTGCAGGTGGTGGGTGACGACATCTTCGTAACCAACCCCGAGATTTTCCGCAAGGGGATCGAGCAGGGCGTCGGCAACTCCATCCTCATCAAGCTCAACCAGATCGGGACCGTCACCGAAACCCTCGAGGCGATCGAGCTGGCCAAGAATGCCGGCTACACCACCGTGATCTCCCACCGCTCCGGTGAGACCGAGGACAGCTTCATCGCCGACCTGGCGGTCGGCGTGAGCGCCGGCCAGATCAAGACCGGTTCCATGTCGCGCAGCGACCGCATCGCCAAGTACAATCAGCTGATGCGCATTGAAGAGGAGCTGGGCGAGGCAGGGAGCTATTGCAAGACCCTATTTTGATCACATTGCAAACCGCCGTTCAGGCGCATGTTGATTTTGTATTTAAAATCAAATCCCCCTTCCCCTCCTCTTCTAAAAAGGTCGGGGGGATTTTGGAAGCGACTTGATCTGAAGTCCGACCAGAGATTGTTTTACGGGTGTTTGCTCCTAAATCCGGCTAAGCCGTTTCAGGTGTCAGGTGCTAGGCAAAGGAAGACATCCCCTTCCGAGATTCATGCTCCGCCCGACACCTGACACCTCACATCCTCTCCGGTATTTTCTGTTATCGAACCAACAGCCCAGACCCAACCATTTCACTGAGGTATTTCTATGCCATTCAACACCAAGTTTATTTTCGTGACCGGCGGAGTTCTGTCCTCTCTCGGCAAAGGGCTTGCCTCGGCCTCGATCGGCGCCTTGCTGGAGTGCCGCGGCCTCACCGTTTCGTTGCAGAAGCTCGACCCCTACATCAACGTGGACCCGGGCACCATGAACCCCTTCCAGCACGGCGAGGTCTTCGTCACCGACGACGGCGCCGAAACCGACCTGGACCTGGGGCACTACGAGCGCTTCACCCACGCCACGATGGGCCAACGCAACAACTACACCACGGGCAAGATCTATTTCTCGGTCATCAGCAAGGAGCGGCGGGGCGACTACCTGGGCGGGACGGTGCAGGTCATCCCCCACATCACCGACGAGATCAAGAACTGCATCAAGGGAGTGGCCGACGGGGTTGACGTGGTCATTGTGGAAATCGGGGGCACGGTGGGCGACATCGAGAGCCTGCCCTTCCTGGAGGCCATCCGCCAGTTTCGGACCGACGTGGGCAAGGACAACGTGCTCTACATCCACCTGACCCTCGTGCCCTACATCAGCACCTCAGGCGAGGTCAAAACCAAGCCCACGCAGCACAGCGTCAAGGAGCTGCGCAGCATCGGCATTCAGCCGGACATCCTGCTGTGCCGAACCGACCGGTTCCTGTCCAAGGATCTCAAGGCCAAGATCGCCCTTTTCTGCAACGTCGGGGTCGATGCCGTGATCACCGCCAAGGACGTCGGCTGCATCTACGAAGTGCCGCTGGTTTTCCACCAGGAGGGGCTGGATCACAAGATCGTGGAGCTGCTCAACATCTGGACCCGGGCGCCCAAGCTGGATGCGTGGGAAGAGGCGGTGGCCAACTTCAAGGCGCCGCAGCACGAGGTCACGATCGCCATCGTCGGCAAATACGTGAACCTCACGGAATCCTACAAGAGCTTGAACGAGGCCCTGCATCACGGCGGGGCGGCCAATCGCAGCAAGGTGAACCTTTATTTCGTGGACTCGGAAAAAATTGAGGAAGGCAACTGCGGCGAAGTGCTTTCCAGGGCGGACGGCATCCTGGTGCCGGGCGGGTTCGGCAGCCGGGGGGTCGAAGGCAAGATCTGCGCCGCCCGCTACGCCCGCACGAACCAGGTTCCCTATTTCGGGATCTGTCTGGGGATGCAGATCGCGGTGATCGAGTTCGCCCGCCACGTCGCCGGCTTGAGCCGGGCCAACAGCGCAGAGTTCAACGAGCTCACCCCCGACCCCGTGATCTACCTGATGACGGAGTGGTTCGACGAACGCACCCGCACGGTCCAGCGGCGGGATGCTTCCTCAGAAAAGGGCGCCACCATGCGGCTGGGGGCCTACCCCTGCCGGCTGGCGGCCGACAGCCTGGCGCGTCGGGCCTATGGCTCCGAGCAAATCGCAGAACGGCACCGCCACCGCTACGAGTTCAACAACACTTACCTGGATCGGCTGGCGGAAAAAGGGCTGTTGTTCAGCGGGATGTCGCCCACCGGCGACCTGGTGGAGATCGTTGAGCTGAAAGAGCACCCCTGGTTTTTAGGCTGCCAGTTCCACCCGGAGTTCAAGTCGAAACCGATGGCGCCTCACCCGCTGTTCCGCGATTTCATCGGCGCCGCGCTGGAGTACTCGCGGGAAAAATCCACCAAATAATTAGACAGGATTAACAGGATTTTCAGGATTCTCGCCTGCTCTATTTTGTCAGGCATTCCTGTAAATCTACTCGGATGAAACCTTTCGTCAAATCTTTCCTTCCGGCTCGTACGGGTTGGGCAGAAGCTATTTCTTGGCGGGATTTTTTTTGAGTTCCTTCTCGACCGCCGCGGCGATGGATTCGAAGCTGCGGTCCCGCAAGCGCTTGCCGTTGACGAACACCGTCGGCACGCTGTTGACCCCGAGGCGATAGGCCTCGTCCAGGTCCTTCTGCACGTAGTCCACCACGCGTTGACTGTTGCGGTCCTTTTCGAGTTGTTCCTCGTTGAGCCCTGCCGCGCGCACGATCTCCTGGATCTTTTCGTCGTTCAACTGGTCGGTGACCTTGAAGAACTCGTCGTGCACCTTCCAGAATTTGCCCTGCAGGTGGGCGGCGTAGGCGGTCAAGGCCGCCTTGCCGGCGAACTTGTGGCTTTTCAACAACGGGTAGTTCTTGAAAACGACCTTGATTTTGTCGGGGAAGGTCTCGAGCACCTGCTCGAGGACGGGCTCGAGGCCCGCGCAGTACCCTCACTGGAAATCACTGAACACGGCGATCGTCACCGGAGCTTTTTCGCTACCCTTGAAAGGTGCGCCGGTGAGATTGATTTGGCGCACGTAATCGAGCTGGATGACGTCGACGCGCCTGCCCTGGCGCTGGGTCACGTACAGGCGATCACCTTCCGGCGCCACGGCGATTCGCTCGGGCTGGCCGCCAACGGGAATTTTTTCGGTGAGGGCGCCGTCGCCGGTGTAGATGGAAACAACGCCGTCATCGGTCAGTACGAACACCGACTTGCCGTCGGCCGAAACGGCCACATCCACCGGCCGTGCGCCGGTGTTCAGGCTCTTCAGAATTTCCCATTCAAGAGCGGCTCGGCAGGGACCGGCTGATGCCGCCAACAATGCCAGCACCAGCTGGAACGCTAAAATCCAAATAGTGTTTCGACGCATGTTGATTTCCTTGATGAAAAAAATAGCATCCCGCCGGCCTGACCCGGCGGGATGCTATTTTTTTATGAACTGCTGCAGGGTTCGCTGAGCGCACTCCGGGCAATAACTCGAGGTGATGTCGAGCTGGGCACGTTCGTGGATGAACTGCTCCACCGGGACCCACGGCCCACGGCCGGGAACCTTGCCGGTGTCGTCCCGGATCTTCTTGCAGACGCAGCACATGGGCAGGATCTTCTGGTAAAGGTGGATGCGGCGTGCCAGCTCCAGCTTCTCCAGGCAGCGTTCCACCCGGAAATACATCTCGGAGGACTCGCAGGGCTTGAGCATGTAATCGTCCGCCTGGCTGCGCAAGGCTTCGATGGCGGAGAGCATGTCACCGAAGCCGGTCAGGAGGATAACCATGATGGTGGAATCGATCTCCTTGGTTTTTTTGAGGACCTGAATGCCGTCGGTGCGCTCCATGACCAGGTCGGTGATGACGAGGTCGAAGCTCGTGCGCTGGAGCAGGTCAACGGCTTTTTCGCCGCTGTTCACGCGCGTCACGCAATAGCCGCGCTGCTCCAGGTCCTCGCCGATGCCCTCCAGGATGAAGGGGTCATCGTCGACTAGGAGCAGGTTGTACTTTTTCGCTGCTTGTTCCGGCATCTGCGACCGCAAGCCTCCACTCCGTAGCATTTTCCTTCAAATGAACTTATACCATGAGAAGTGGAAAAACAACACCCCTTTTCAATCGAGCATGGTGGATCGTGGACCGAGCACCCCTCACTTTATGCGGCGTCAGCGCCTTTTCACCTCGCCGACGATGAACTCGCCGACCTTCTCCGCCGAGCGGCCGAAGAGCTCGTCGATGGGCACCCGGTCCAGGAGGGCGTCGTCCCAGGCGACGCTGTTTTCCTGGACGATGTTCTTGATGTGCTCATACTTTCCGCCGAGGGTTCGGATTTTCTGGTTCAGGGGAATGCTTTCCTTGAAGCAGATGTGCAACAGCAGCATGTGATCGATTTTGCCGGCATGGGAGGGCGCCGAGGAGAGCAGGGGGATGACCAGTATGCTGCGGTCGTCCTTGCGGCCCTTGCCGAGGTAGACGTTGCCCTGGCGCACGATGATGCGCTTGCTGCCTTTGAGGCTTTTGTCCGCTTCCACCCGGGAGGGGACGGCGGCGGTCTTGCCGCGCTTGTTCAGCACCTCGATGGTGGTGCGGTCGTCCGGCTCCCCCAGGAGGTTCAGGCCGGCGATGCGGTACAGGACGGAGCCTTCGATTTCGCGGATGACTCCCTGCGCATTTTTCAGCACGATCAGGTTGGCGGGGGTCAGCTGCGATATGGAAAGGTTTTCGGCTGCGAGGGCTGCAAAGACGATGCCCTCCAGTTGCTCGCTGATGCGGCTGGTTCCCACAGTGACGGTCTTGGCCTGATGTTTGATGGCGTCCACGGGTCGCGCAAGGAACCCGACGGCTTCCCCCAGGCGGCCGAGCAACACCTGGAGCATGTTGGCGGCGGTGCCCTTCATGCCGAAATCGAGCTCGAAATCGGACCCCGGCAGGCGGCCCGCCAGGTATTTCAGCAGCAGCGTCAGGTCCGTGGCGGCGTCGTAGCCCACCGTGACCGGGAACTCGCGACGGACCCGCTTCTGGCGGAACTCAGCATAGAAGGACGCGACCTGTTCGCGGAAGTTTTTTTCGAGGACCAGCTCGAAAATATCGATACCGTTGCGGCCGGCCTCGGTGATGGTCTGCTGCAGCTCTTCTTGAAAACGGTAGAGAAAGCGGGAGCCCTCGTGGATCGACAGGGCGGCGTAATAGCCCCAGAGGTGGCCGACCAGGGTGTTCAGGATGGGCGCGAGGTGCTCGCCTACCACAGGGACCTGGAAGACGTCTGCGGCATAGGGGTCGAAGCGGTCCTCGCCCTCATCGCAGATGACCACCGGAGTGGCCTTGTGGGCCTTGAAAATGGCGGTGTCCTTGATGATGTCGCCGATGACGGTGGGCCGGGTGCCGGCCGCGCACACAAGGATAAGCGGCTCCGAGGACAGGTCGATGTGTTTCTTGTCCTCGACGTAGTCCGAGGAGATGGTCTTGTAGCAGAGCTCGCTCAGCTTGATGCGGGTTTCGTCGGCCGAGGCCTTGTTGGGGCCGCTGCCCACCGCGGCCCAGTAGGTCTTGGTTACGGCCAGCCGCTTCGCCGAAGCCTGGATGCGCTCAGCCATCCCCAGGACGCGGCGCATGTGCCCGGGCAGGGCGCGCAGCCGTTCGATCTCGGCCGACACGAACGCCTCGTCCCGCCGGCCTTTGAGATGCGCGATGTGCAGGCCCAGCAGGGCACCGGCGACGATCTGGGCATAAAAGGCCTTGGTGGAGGCGACTGACATCTCGATGTCGCGGCCGCTGCTCGTGTACATAACGCCTTGCACCTTGAACGTCAGGTCCGAGTCCCGGCGGTTGACGACGGCGAGAGTGTGGGCCCCGCGCTGCCGCACCATGTCCACCGAGCGGTTGGTGTCGGTGGTGGTGCCCGACTGACTGATGGCGATGACCAGGGCGTCCGCCATGGACCGGCCGTCGGCTTCATCGCTCAGCGTAAAACCGCTGAACTCCGATGCCTTGAGGGCCTGGACATGGACGGCCGGGTCGTTGAGGTAGAAGCCCAGGATGTTGGCGCAGGCCAGGGCGGCCACCCCGGCCGTCCCCTGGCCGATGAAATAGATGCGGCGGATGGCACCGTCGCGCAGCGCTGAGTTGATGGTCTCCGGGACCATGCGCTCGTCCAGCGCGACGACCATCCGGCGTTGGCCGTTCTCCTTGATTTTCCAGCGGTTTTGCAGGGTTTTTTCCACCGAGGCCGGCGATTCCGATATTTCCTTCAGGAAATAGTGCGGGTAGTCCTGGCGGTCGATGTCCCGCGAGGTGAGGGCCGTGCGTTTGAGGTTTTTGGCGGTCAGCGCCAGCGGCGTGCCGTCGTAGGCCATGGCGCTGAGCCCTTCGATACCGCCAGCCGAGCGCTGGTCCAGGACGACGATCTGGCCCTGCGTTTTGCCGCTCTTGCCTTCTATGACGGATTCGCCGTCGAGCTTGATGTACTCCTGTGTTTCCTCGATGAACCCGTAGACCTCCGAGGTGGGCATGTAGTGGCCGGCGGCGATGCCGACGAAGATCGCCTGGCCGCTGCCCCGCTGGGCCAGGAACAGCTTGCCCGGAGCGAGATCGGTGTGCATGGCGATGGCGTGCGACCCCTTGAAATCGTTGACCGCGAGGCGGAAGGCCTCGCCGACGTCGAAGCCCTGCCGCAGGTAGTGCCCGATCTGCAGCGGGATGATCTTGGTGTCGGTGGTGACCTCCGCGTGGATGCGACGGCCGCTGCGCTCGAAGACCTCCCTGAGTTCGTGGAAGTTGTCGATGTCCCCGTTGAGGCAGGTGTGGATAATGCCCACCTCGCCCGCGGCGCCGTTGATCCCCCGGTTGTCCACCGGATGGCAATTGGCCTCGGTGATCGCGCCGACCGACGCCCAGCGGGTGTGGGCATTGACCGTGTGAAACTCGGCCGGGAACCCGGCCATGGTGTGCAGGATCGGGTCGGAGGCGATCTCGCGGCGCAGGAACCGGATGTTGTCCCCCAGGCGGCCGATCTCGACGGCCACCTTGTACGTGAACGCCACGGCGACGGACCCTGCACCGCGGTGCACGCTGACGCTGCGGTTCATGAGCGGCTCCGTCTCCCCGCGGCGGGTGAACTCGGCCTGCCTGCCGTCTTTTTCCAGCGCCGCGATGAAGCGCTCGTAGTCCGCCGGCAGCAAGGTGAAAAGGAGCGAAATGCCGGCCGAATCCCGCCCGCGGACTTCCATGCGGTCGATGCTGTTCAGCACGGCGTTCAGGTTGCGGAACACGAGGAGGGACTGCGTCGATACCGCGTCGCCTGATCCTGCGGCCAGCTCCCGTACCTTGGCGAGATTGCCCAGGACCTCCGCGCGCAGGCACCAGGCGATGTCCCGCAGCCGCTCGACCTGCTGGGACATGCGGTCGGCGTCCGCGGCGCTGAGGCGCCCCACGAGCTCACCGAAGCGCCGGCCCTCCGCCTCTGCGCGCTCGGTCAGGACGGCGACGAGGCCGGCGATCCCGGACTGCAGGGCGCCGTCGGCGAAGATGGCGCTGAAGGCCTCCGGGCGTTTCAGCCCCAGGGCCGACTGCCAGAGCGCCTCGATGCCTTCCGCCCCGCCGAGGTAGTCCTCGGCCAGGCGGCCGTCGGTCGAGTTGCAGGCATCAAACCCGCGGCCGTCCACCCGCTCCGCCAGCGCTGTAATCCCCGGGATGGAAAGGCCCTGCGCCGGCGAGGCCGGCCGTTTCAAGGCCACGATCCCGGCGATGCCGCAGCCGAGCAGCGCGCGCTGCAGGGGAAAAATCACCAACGAACCGGCCGGGACACTGGACAGGCAGCGGCCGAAGTAAACCGGGGTCTTGAGCCGGCGAGGCAGCCGGCAAATCACTGCGCGCAGGGTCCGCCAGGCGCAAAGGACAAGGGGTCGGAAGCAGGGTTTCATGGTCATCCTCAAATATAAGCGAGTGGTTTTGGAAACGGGTCCGGTCAAATAGAGAATAATGTTGCAGGAAACATGCCGGAGTAATGACTCAACCGAGACACGCCGAGATGAAATTCGAAATTCTAATTGTTTCCGTGTCGCATGGCATTTCACTATCAAGGAAGCACCGGCTCTATGCCGATCTATCGCAGGGCGGTCCCCGGCGTCACGGTTTTGTCGGGCAGGACCAGCACCGGCCCGGCAGTCTCGCCCGCGGCGAGCAGCATACCCTGGGAGACCACCCCCATGAGCTTGGCCGGCTTGAGGTTGGCTACCACAATCACCTGCCGGCCGATGAGCGACTCCGGCGTGTAGTGCTCGGCGATGCCGGCCACCAGGGTCCTGCGCTCGCCCATATCGATCTCCAGTTTGAGAAGTTTTCTGGCCTTCGGAACCCGTTCCGCGTGCAGAACGGTGGCCACCCGCAGGTCGACCTTGCGAAAGTCGTCGATGTCGATCTCCGGCTTGGCCTCCGGCGCTGCCGGCGATGGGGCCGCGGCCGGCGCGGTCCCGGGCGCCGGCGTATCCGTCTCGATGCGCGGAAAGAGCATCACGGATTTGGGGAGACGGGTGCCTGCGGGAACCGGTTTCCACAGTCTTAGGTCGTCCAGTACATAGAACGGGGCATCGGGGTCCAGCCCCAGATGCTTCTGCATGCGTGCGGCGGTCTCCGGCATCACCGGGTAGATCAGTCCCGAGATCAGCCGCAGCCCCTTGAGCAGGCTGTTCATCACGGCCTCGAGCTGCTTGAGGGTGGTTTTTTTCTTGGCGAGCTCCCAGGGGGCGCTGACGTCGACGGCCTTGTTCATCCGGCCGATGAATTCCCAGACGGCGGCGAGGGCCTTGTGCAGCTCGAAGCCGTTCATGGCGAGTTCGTACTCGGCGATGGTGCGCTGGGCCTCGGGGCCGAGCCCCAGGCCGTATTGCCGGCCCATCTCGGGTTCGACCTCAGGCACCAGTCCGCCAAAGTACTTGTGGGTCATGGAGACCACGCGGGAGAAAAGGTTGCCCAGGTCGTTGGCGAGGTCCGAGTTGAGGCGCTGCACCAGAGCGGCCTCGCTGAAATTGGAGTCGAGGCCGAAGGTCATCTCGCGGATGAGGAAGAAGCGAAAGGCGTCGAGACCGTAGGTGTCCTTCATCTGCAGCGGCTCGACCACGTTACCGATGCTCTTGGACATTTTCCCCTGGTCGACGTTCCAGTAGCCGTGCACGTTCAAGTGCCGGTAGACCGGGATGCCGGCGGCCTTCAGCATGCAGGGCCAGTAGATGCCGTGGGGCTTGAGGATGTCCTTGGCGACGATGTGCTGGGCCGCCGGCCAGAAGGTGCGGAAGCGCTCGCCGTCCGGGTAGCCCAGGGCGGAGACATAGTTCAGCAGCGCGTCGAACCAGACATAGGTCACGTACTGCTCGTCGAAGGGCAGGGTGATCCCCCAGGTCAGCCGCGATTTCGGCCGTGAGATGCACAGGTCCCCGAGGGGCTCCCGCAGGAATGCCAGCACCTCGTTGCGGTAGCGCTCCGGCCGGATGAAGTCCGGGTGGGCCGTGATGTGGTCGATGAGCCACTGCTGGTAGCGGCTCATGCGGAAGAAATAGTTCGACTCGCGGATGGTCTCGGGCTCGGTCTGGTGATCCGGGCACCTGCCGTCCACGAGTTCGCGTTCGGTGTAGAAGCGCTCACAGCCGAAACAGTAAAGCCCCTCGTACTCGCTGAAGTAGATGTCGCCGGCGTCGTAGATGCGCTGCAGCACCCGCGAGACGACGGCCATGTGGCTTTCGTCCGTGGTGCGGATGAACTGGCTGGGCCGGACGTTCAGATCCGGCCACAGGTCGCGGAACAACCGACTGATCCGGTCGACGTAGGCCCGGGGCGTCATGCCCTCCTTCAGGGCGGCCCGGACGACCTTGTCGCCGTGCTCGTCGGTTCCGGTCAGAAAGAAGACCTCTTCGGATCGCATGGCATGGAAACGGCTGACCACGTCGGCGACGATCGTGGTGTAGGCGTGTCCGAGGTGCGGTCGGGCGTTCACATAATAAATCGGGGTGGTGATGTAAAATGGCATCTCGAGTTCCTGTGTCAATAGGGTTCAGGGGGCAAGGGTTCCAGGGGAGATGCAGGCAGCAGCAAATTACATGACCCCTTCACCGCTCGAATCCTGGTCACTCTCCATCCAAATTGCGGAGTTCGGTCGATGACAGCTCACCGCGATGATGTCAGGGCTGCACCTGGATGTTCTCAGCCGGGGTTTCGATCTCGGAGCCGTCCTCCAGGCGCACCGTCAGGCGGTTGCCGACGGCGTTTTGACGGATCACCTTGCCGGGGCCGCTGGGGGTCTTCACTATCGAACCGACCTTGGGCAGCGCCTTCTTGAGTTCCATGTAGGTCTCGTATTCATAGACGAGGCAGCACATGAGCCGGCCGCACTGGCCCGATATCTTCGTCGGATTGAGCGACAGGCTCTGCTCCTTGGCCATACGGATCGACACCGGTTCGAATTTTTCGAGGTAGGAGGAGCAGCACTGCTCACGGCCGCAGCGGCCGAGTCCGCCGCACATCTTGGTTTGGTTGCGGACGCCCACCTGCCGCATTTCGATGCGGACCCCCAACTCCTTCACCAGCGTTTTGAGGAGCTGGCGGAAATCGATGCGGCCTTCGGCGGTGAAAAAGAAGGTGCACTTGCTGCCGTCGAACGATTTTTCGACCGCGAACAGGTTCATTTCGAGAGAGAGATCACGGATGCACTTACGGCAGAACGCGTGCGCCGCCCTCTCGTCGGCCGCCTTTTTTTCGAGTTGCTCGAGGTCCTTGGGCGTGGCCAGTCGATAGATTTTCTTGAGCGGTTTTTCGGGCGTCGACTCCTCGACCCGTCTGGCCGCGGTCGCCACGGTCCCCAGGCTCATCCCCTGCTCGGTTTCCACGATCACGTGGTCCCCGGGGGCGAGCACATAGGCCCCGCTGTCAAAATCATAGATCTTGCCGGCCTTTTTGAATCGAACACCGACGATCTTCACCATAACAACATCTCTTTCAGATGGCATCCGTTTTACGAATCCATCGAAGCGGATTGCTTTTCAAAAGCCCATTAAGCCTCGGTGCGCATGGCAGCCGCCAACCGGATGAGCAACGCCTCTAGACTGAGCCGCGGGTTGGCGTTGGCCTGAATGCGACGCTGAGTGTCAGCCAAGGCCTGCGACGCCGGAGGGACAACGCCCTCACTCACGCTGAGCGCGGCGGCTGCGATCTCGGTCCGCAGATCCTGGTGGATGATCCGTTCCGGGTCATGCCGGGCCACCGCCAGATCCCGCACCCAGGACGCCGTCAGCTCCAGGTAGTCGGGGATATCCTCCTTGACCTGGGCCACCCGCTCCGCCAACACCAGCAGCGAAGCGACCGGCAGCCGGGGCAGGGCGGACAATTCGGATAAAAACCAGTTCCGTCGCCGCACCCAGTGGCTGCGCTGCATGGTCAGCGCCCGGGTGACGCTGCCGTTGGCCATGGCCGCCGTCAACGCCGCCTCTTCCGCCGTGAAGCCGTACGCCCTGACCAGCATGGCGGCCAAGTGCCTACGTGCAATCGGCTTGAACCGCAGGTGCCGGCAACGGGAAACAATGGTCGGCAGCAGGTCGGCCGTCTGCGGCGCGGTCAGAATCAACACCGTGCGGTCCGGCGGCTCCTCCAACATTTTCAGCAGCGCGTTGCCGGCCGCCGTGGTCAGGCGATGGGCTTCGGCGATGACCGCCACCCGAACCCTGGCCTCGTATGGTTTCAGGGCCAGCGACTGGCAGAGGTCCCGGACCTGTTCGATTTTGATCTGGGGCCCGTCGGACGCCACTTTCAGGACGTCCGGGTGTTGGCCGGCCGCTATCTTGCGGCAGGCGGCGCACTCGCCGCAGGCCTGGGCGGAGGCCGGCGGCCCCCCGGGGTCCACCCCTTTTCTCCGGGGACCGTCCGTGCAGTTGCAGGCCATGGCAAAGGCGATGGCCGCTGTTCGTTTGCCGACGCCTTCGATCCCGGTGAACAGAAGGGCGTGGGGGATGGTCCCGTGGGTCAGAAAGGAGGCAAGTATCCGGATGGGGCGCTCTTGATCGATGATCGAGTCGAACCCTGGCACGAATCTAATAATCTACGCGTTCCTTGAGTCTACGCGTTCCTTGAGTTCTTTTCCGGACTTGAAGAACGGAAGCTTCTTGGGTTTGATGGTCACTTTATCGCCGGTCTTTGGGTTCCTGCCGGTGTAGCTCTTGTATTCCTTGACGAAAAAGCTGCACAAGCCCCTTATCTCCACGCGCTCGCCGCGCGCCATGGCGTCCGCCATGTGATCGAAAAAGATCTGGACCACTCGGGCGGCTTCCGCCTTGGAAATGTTTGCTTCCGTCTTCAATGCGGAGATCAACTCCAGTTTGTTCATACATCCTCCTTAAGGGCCGGCCTGGGCATCAAGTACTTATTTTATGTTTATATTCTGAAAGTTGATAAGATGTCAAGCAGTTATGCAAGGATGGGCGGCAGGATCTCGATGTCCTCCTCCTGGACATCCACGCCGGCGAACTGCCCCAGGGCCTCGATGTTGACGACCACACGGCCCTGGCCGCGGTAACGGACAAAGGTCCCTGCCACTCCGGCAAACGGGCCGTTGACCACCAGCACCCGTTCGCCCTGTTGCAGCCGGTGCCCGGTCGTGATCAACGTCTCCGCTGCCACCATGATTTTCAGGGATTCGACGGTCTCATCGGCCACGGGCACCGGACCTTGTTTGGTCCCGATCAGCCGCACCACCCCCGCGGTTTTTACGATGTCGAGGTGGGTGTGCGGGTGCAGGTCGGTCTTTACGAACACGTAGCCCGGAAACAGGGGGATGTGGATCATGGCCTTGCGGTCCTTCCGGGAGCTGCGCACCTTGACCCTGGGCAGAAACACCTCCATGGATTTTTTCGACAACCCTTCGATGACGACACTCTCGTGCCGGCTTCTGGTGTGCAGGACGTACCATAGCCTCATCAGTCTGCGGTCTTCCATTTCTCCGTGTCCATTGGTTGCCAAATTATTATTCCTCAACCTAATGATTTTGGTCCCGGTGTATGATTCTCATGCACCGGGGATGCTGTTAAAAGCGGCTTTGAGTGTTGAACCCGTAGATGATGTTTTGCGTCCCCGGGCGCAAAACGCTAAAAACCGAAATCTCCGATCCCTTTCAGCCGCATGCGGATGCTCAGGCCGACATCCTCCTCCTCGAGGCCGAACACCGCCTGCAGGACCCAGCACTGGCTTTCGTAGATAAAACCGATGCCGTAGGCCGGGACGCGGTTGTACACAAAGTCGCGCTCATAGGAGCCCAGCAGGGAAAAACTGTCGGTCAACCCGATGCGCGCTTCGGTGTAAAGAGAGTTGATCTGCTGTTGCTGGGTCGATTTTTCCGGCTCGACGATCTGGCCGTAGTCATACTCGTCGTTTTTCTCATCCTGGGCCGTATCGCGGTCATACCGATAGCCGATGGTCAAATGGGCTTTTTTCTTTTCTCCAAACGTCACGCCGAGATTGAAGCGGTCCGGCAGGTTCGTGTAGGTGTTGTAGGCCACCTCGTTGTCAAAGCTGATTTTTTCGGCCGGGGTCAGGGTCAGCTTGCTCACGATCGGCGAAAACGGCTGGAAGTGCCTGGCGAAATCGTAGTATTGGCCGACCCTCCAACGCAGGAAATCGCTGTAGTCGTACTCCCCCAAGGGATCGATGACGGCGCTCTCCGACTCCTCGCGTTCGGCGACCTCTTTTTCCGGGGGCCGGCGCAGCGCCTTGGAGGTCAGGGTGTTGGTGAGTGAATAACTGACCCGGTTCCGGTTCTCGATGCGGTCGCGGGAGTCGATGTTCGGCAGGTTGTCCTGGGACACCTCCGGGACGTAGGTGTGGGCGATTTGGGGCAGGACCCTGTGCTTGATGCGTTTGAGGCTCTCGCCGTCGACGTCATAGATCTTGTAGAAATCCGTGCCGATCACCGTGCGGATGTCGTAAAGCTCGCGGTGGAAGTACGCGTCGTCGGACCAGGGGTCCGTGTCATCGGTCTGGTATTGGTCCCACAGGGTCTGGCGCCAGCCGACCGAGGGCTCGATGGTCAGGTAGGGCGGCACGAAATAGGGGTAATAGAGGCGCGGCCAGACATCCATGCGCTGTACGCCGAACCCCCGTTCCCGCCAGAAGTTGTCGTACTCGGAGCTCAGGTTGTACATGAAGGGGCTGTCGGCGATCGCCTGCTTCGGGGCGCTGAAACGGCCGACCGGCAGTCGCTGGGTGACGTCCTTCCAGTTCTGGCCCTTGTTCGAGTCGTTATATAAAATCGTGCCGGCGTCAAAGTTGAAGCTGGGCCATACTTTGCTGATCAGCAGCTGGTTCGTGCGCACCGGGTCGTCGTAGTCGTCCAGCACGCGCCCGAAAAATGTGTTGAAAAAGATGCTGGAGTCTTCGAAACCCATGTAGCCTTTCCTGAACATGCGCAGGTAGTCCTGGTCGCTGACGATATCCAGGTCGAGCCTGCCCGTGGCCCCTCCCGGCAGGGGGTTGTAGTGGCTCATCCGGAACCAGTAGCGGTCGCGGTTGGGCCTCAGATAGTTGTCGTCGTCGTAGCCCCAGTCTTTGCTTGAATTGCCCTCCCCGTTGTCGATCTGCTCGTCGTGCAGAAAATCGAACATGACGGCGCCCTTGGCGTCCCGGGTGAGATAGTACCGGTATTCCAGGCCCGGCTTCACGCCGCGCTCGCTCATGTACTCCATGTAGAAGGTGGCGTCCGACTGGTCGTCGATCGCCCAGTAAAACGGCTGGTTGTAAAAGGCGCCTTTGCGCTGGCTGTATCCGAACTCGGGGAAAAGAAACCCGCTCTGGCGCTTGTTTCGCGCCGGAAACGACACGTAGGGGAAATACAGCAGCGGGACGTCGCGGACGTAGATCAGGGCATTCCAGGCCGACCCGGAGCCGTCGTCGTGGACCTTGATGTCGTTGCCGGAAATCGTCCAGTCGGGCGGGCTGCCATCGCAGGTGGTGACGGTCCCCCGGTTGATGGAATAGAGGTCCGCCCCGACTTTGTCGATCCGTTCCCCTTTCAAGTGGTAGTTGTTTTCCTTTATGAAAACGACGCCGTCATCGAGATGCCCCTTCTCGCTCTCCATATCGAATTCCAGGTAGGATCCCGTGAGGACATCCGATCCGGCGGTTAAGGTCACGTGGCCCTCGGCATAGATCATCATCGTCTGCTGGCTGTAGCGGACGAGATCGGCGGAGATCGACCGATCCATCTTGGCGATGACGACGCTTCCTTCGGCGATGTATTCGTCGCGTGACTGGTCGTAGCGCACCCGATCGGCCTCGATCGTCCAAGGCAGCTGCGGGTCCAGGGGGGCCAGGCGCGGACCTGCAGTCGCAGCTTGCTGGGCATAGGCCGGGGGGGGCGGGACGAACGGCGCACATAGAAATAAGATGCATCCGAGGACGGCCGGCAGCCATTGCCCGGCTCCGCACCGGCGCTCTCGGCATGGCCTCTCGGATGCGTCCATTCGCGTGTGTTCCTCCGGTCTCAGCATGCGAATTCGGGGAGGGGTGGGGTTGTGGCGGCCGGCCGGAGCCTCGGCCCTGGACCTTGAACCCTGCCGAAAATTAAGCTATAAAACTGACTTAACCTCAAAAGTCAAGATGTTGTTTTCCCATGGATATTCTTCTGACCAACGACGACGGCATCTATGCCGAAGGGCTGTGGGCGCTGGACGAGGCTCTGCGGCGGGAGCACACGGTGACGGTGGTCGCCCCGGACCGGGAGCGCACGGCGGTGAGCCACGGGATCACGCTGCACCAACCGCTGCGGGCCAGCCGAGTGGCCCTGAACGGCCGCTGTGAGGGGTATGCGGTCAATGGGACTCCGGCCGACTGCATCAAGCTTGGTGTGCTGGAAATCATGGCTCGCCGGCCGGACCTCGTGGTGTCCGGGCTCAACCCCGGCGCCAACGTGGGGGTCAACATCAACTACTCGGGGACAGTGGCCGCTGCCAAGGAAGCAGCGCTGGCAGGGATCCCGTCCGTAGCGGCCTCCATTGAAACCGGGGCACCGTACGCCTGCGAAACCGCTGCCGGTTTCATCGCTCGGTTGGTGCGCGCGGTCGCTCTGCGCGGGCTCGCTCCCGGGACGTTTCTCAACGTGAACTTTCCGAACGCCCCCTGGCATGACCTTGCCGGGGTGCGGGTCAGCCGCCACGGGCTTTCCCTATTTAGAGAATACATGGAAAAGCGCATTGACCCCCGCCAGCGGACTTACTATTGGCAGGGAGCGGACATGCAGACCTTCGACGACGACCCGGACATCGACGGCGCAGCGCTGCGCCACCGTTTCATATCCATCACCCCAATCAAATGCGACATGACCGATTACGACGCGCTGAAGGATCTCAGGCAGTGGGATTTCGATTGGCGCGGCGAGGGCTGATCTGATGCGGGAGGCGAACGCCATGTTCATCACCCTGGAAGGCGGAGAGGGCGCCGGCAAGACGACCCGGATCGTGGACCTGGCCGGATTCCTCGCCGAGCGCGGGCTGAAATGCATTCTTACGCGGGAGCCCGGCGGCACGGATCTCGGCAAGAAGATCCGCGCCCTGCTGCTGAACCCCGACCACACCGGCATGGCGCCCGAAACCGAGCTGCTGCTCTACATGGCCGACCGGGCCGAGCACATCAGCGCGGTCATCCGGCCGGCCCTGGCGGACGGCAAAACGGTCCTCTGCGACCGCTTTTTCGACGCCACGCTCGTTTACCAGGGGGCGGCTCGGGGTCTTTCCCCGGAATGGACGGCACAGCTGCATGCTCTGGTGTTTGCCGGCCTCACGCCGGATTTGACCCTGCTGCTGGACCTCCCGCCGGAGGTGGGCCTGGCCCGCGCGCGCCGCCAGCTGGAGAAGGGCGCACGCTCGGCCCGGGAGAGCCGTTTTGAGGATGAAACCCTCTCCTTCCACCAGCGCGTGCGCGACGGGTACCTGGAGCTGGCGCGCCGGCAGCCCGAACGGTTCAGAGTGATCGACGCCGCCCAGGATGAGCCCCGGGTGAAGGAAGAGATCCGCTCCGCGGTGGAGGTGTTTTTGAACCAACGCCGGGAAAAAAAGTAACGAGCAACGAGTGGTGAGTTATGAGTAATCAGCAACGAGAAACGAGCAGGAAATAGCCCCGTGTGTTGTTGACTCTTTTTAACTTTAGGCACTCTATCCACTCATGGCTTTCACCATCCTCGACGCTATCGGCAACACACCCCTCGTGGAGATCGGGCGGATGAGCCCGAACCCGCGGGTGAAGCTCCTCGCCAAGCTGGAGTACCTGAACCCGGGGGGATCCATCAAGGATCGGCCGGCCTTGTACATGATCGAGGCCGCCGAGCGTTCCGGGGAGCTGAC
>Ga0210127_1000010_pt1 | contig 21327 bp, 22 predicted proteins | sample RushSE_CattailNL_FD_185566 | JGI IMG/M metagenome (GOLD analysis project Ga0210127, IMG submission 185566) | Wetland microbial communities from San Francisco Bay, California, USA, that impact long-term carbon sequestration - RushSE_CattailNLC_D2... | ecosystem: Environmental > Aquatic > Marine >...
CCTCTGCGGCCAGTGCCTGAAAAACTCGGTCTACCGCCCAGGCCAGGTTCACTGCGGTAGGCCGTGCCGCCCGAAGCCGCGCCCCCTCCTTCTCCAGGTAATCGAGTCCTCGGCCTTGTTCGGCAGCGTGGCGCGCAGCGAGGACCATGCCGTATGCCGCCGTTACGCCGATGAGGGGCGCTCCTCTCACCGCCATCGCGGTGATGGCATCGATGACGTCGTCGACGGTTGCAAGCGCCCTGATCACGAATTCATGGGGCAACAGGCGCTGGTCGATAACCTTCACCTTTCCGTCCTGCTCGTCGAGCCAGATCGGACGAAGCGGCCGCTCCCTGGAATTCAACCGCGGGTTTTTCACCTGAACCTTCTGCTTTTTGGTCTCGATCGTTCGGATTCCGGCCGCTGCTATTTGCCCAGAACAAACTCGTTCAGCACCTCTCCGTTGAGGATGTGCCGCTGGACAACCTGCCGGATCTTGGCGGGATCCATCTTCTGATAGACGACCGGTTCGGATCCTTTGAAGGCCACGGTGACATTCGGCTCGCTGGCACACGTGCCGAGGCACCCGGCGGCCAGGACCCGAACGTCGGGGCGCTCGGCAGCCGCCACCTCGCCCAACAGGGCTTTCATCACCTCCCGGGCCCCGGCGGCAATGCCGCAGGTCCCCATGTGGACGGTAATCGTCGCTCGGGTCTCGCCCAAACGCAGTGCCATGGCGTTTGCGGTTTTGGCCTTTATGTGTTTCAGGTCCTCTACGGTCAGCTTAGGCATCGGTGCCCTCCATCGACGGACTGAGATTGGGGCCGGCGGCCAGTTCCTCGAGCGCGCGGCGGACGAATTGCGACACGCGGTGGACGACCATCGGATCGTCCAGGGACAGGCCTCCCGGCTCCGTTTTGAGATCGCGAGTGTCCAGAATAAATTCTCTTCCATCTACCCTGTGAGTGTAGCGAAAGTCAATATGCGGATTGCCCAGGATCAGCACCGCCAGGGTCGCAGCCATATCGCCCAGAGGGGCGCGGTCGACATGGCTGCGGCGGAAGCTCGCCGCGACGCGGGTGCCTTTCCCGGGCCTTGCTTCCACGGTGATGTCCCCTTCACAGCGCTTGGCCGCCGTGGCGAGCAGCGAAAGACCCAGGCCCACCCGACGGTTCTTGCGGGTGGTGACGAAAGGGTCTTCGATGTGGTTGATCTTTTCCGGCGGGATGCCGCGCCCGTTGTCTTCCACGGAGAGCATCAGCCGGTCACCGGCGCCGGACTCCTCCACCCGGATGAGCAGATGATCGGCGCCGGCGGCGATGCCGTTCTCGGCAATATCCAGTATGTGCAGCGACAGCTCTCGCATTCAGCCCAGAATCTTTCTTCCGTGAACCCCCTTCAGCGCCCAGCCCACCTCCTCGATGGTGGGGGCCGCCATCCGGAGCACGCTGTAGGCCCGGCCGATATCGTTCAGGCCATGGGCATCGGAGGATGTCAGGCAGGGCCGGGGTCCGATGCCGTGCAGGGTGGTTTTCGCATCGACCGGCGATATTCGACAGGACACCTCGACGCCATCGATACCCAGGTCCGCCGGGATGAACCCGAGCTGGCTGATGATGCTGTTGGCCGGCCGGTCCACGTGGGCGGCCAGGCTGAGGCCGTTCAGATCATGCGTGGCGCGGACGATGTCCATGAGACCCAGCCGGGTCGCCCCGATCAGCAGGCGGGGGTTCTCGGCAAGCACTTCGTCGGCCTCGGTGGCGACAATCTGATGGCCGAAAATCTCCGGCCGGTTTTCGCCGGGTAGGTGACCATAGACGATCTCCTGCATGGTCATCGCCTGCTCCAGCGTCCCGAAGACCGCCAGCACGTGCACTTCCTCCCGCGAGCAGATTTCAAGTCCGGGCAGCACATAAATCCCGTTGCGGAGCCCCTCGCGCATGACGGCGTCATTGTTCTCGGCGGAGTTGTGGTCGCAGACGGCAATCAGGTCCAGCTCCACCTCCCGGCTGCGCCGGATGATTTTCCGGGGGCTCATTTCCCAATCCGCGCAGGGCGACAGGCAGGTGTGAACATGAAGGTCCGTCTTGAATTCTTTCAGCAACGAGCGTTCTCCCGAGCGTCCGGCTTGAGGCGATTTAAAAACGGCACACCGCTCCGCCTGTTCGTGAGATGCTGGAATGAGACATGTTTAATTGCCGCAATAGTAAGTGCCCACCTCAGACTGAAGATGCCGGTCGTCCCCTATCGCTGCGCACCTTGGCCGACAGCCCCGATGCGGGTTGTTCAAGTGCCGTGTCGGGCCGGCGAAGACGCCCCCACCCCGAGCGCATACATCTCCCCGGCCAGTTCGTACGACGAACCGGGCCACCGCAGGATCGGGATGTTCTCCTGGTCGGCCTTTTTCAAGGTGTCCGGGTCCGGTGGGCGATCACCGGTGAGGATCACCGCTGCCAGTTCCCGGAGAACGGCAACCGCCACAATGTTCTGATGGCCTTGGACGGTAAGCCAGACGCTGCCGACCGGGGCGTTGGCAATGACATCGCTGAGCAGATCTCCGCAATATCCGCCTGTGACCTCGCGTTCGAGGCCTTTTCCCCCGGCCGCCGCTTCCAGTCGGAACCGTTCCATGATCTGTTTGACGTTCATGATTTCTCTCCCCTTCCGTCATCGGTCGACAGGTCGAACCGTGCCGGTTTTTTTTTCTGCTTGCGGGCGTGCAGCCAGATGCAGTCCGTCAGGGCGGCGTTTCCTCCGACGACGTCCTCGGCAAAGGTCCTGCAGTCCGGCGACCCGCAGGCCCCGCAGTCCCGGCCCTCGATATCGTTCAGCACCGCCTCTACGCGTCGCGCCTCATCCAGAGACATCGCGGGCTTGCAGGCTCCGAAAAGCCGGGTCAGCATCCGGGGATCCTGATCCGGCTGGAATTGTCCCTTTTCATAGAGGCGCAGGATGGTGTCCCGAGGCAGGCGTCTCCCCAGGCCGAAAACGCCGACCATTTTCTGGACGTTGCGTTTGGCGATGTACGGGTCGACCGCCGTCAGCACCCCGCCGAGACAACCTTCGCGGCAGGTCCGGAATTCGATGTATTCGAAGTCCTTGAGAAGCCCCATTTCGATTTTGTGAAGATATGCGATCGTTTCCTGAAGGCCGTGCACGGACAGGGATTTTTCGATGTCCATGTTGGCGATCTCGCCGCCGGACATGGCCCCGAGGGCGGCATTTCCACTGGAGCAGGTTTCAAACTCGAAGCCGCTCCCCGAAAACGGAATCATGTCGGAATCGAGAACCTGATCCACTTGCCGCTTCAGCTCGGAGAACAGATCGTTGATCCCGATGGCGGCCTCATGGGGTTCGGGCGCCGCCCCCAGTCGATCGGAACGGGCTTCGGCTTTCGTCGGGCAGGGATTTATGAAATACAGGCCGACCGACCGGCCCTGAGACGTGTGGGCGGGGATGATCTGCTTTTTTACCTCGCGGGCCATGAGGGCCACCGGCCTCAACACCGGCAGGACATGGGGAAGAAGGCTTGGAAACTGGAAGGCGATCAGTCGCACGACGACCGGGCAGATGGGGGAGATCAGGGGCCAGGGGGAAACCGGCGAACGGCGGTTGCGGCGGATGAATTCCTCCGCCGCGTATTGGAACATTTCCAGAAAGAAGGACATGTCCACCGTGTGCTGAAACCCCAGGCGGTGCAGCCCCAGCAGGACACCTCCCGGCATGACGCCTGGAAACTGGGCGTAGAGCACGGGCGACACCAGCGCGATCGCCACCTGATCCCCGCCGATGCCCTCGAGCCCGATGGTGGCGGCGCTCACGGCCCCGGCCGGACAGGCGCGGATGCAGGCCCCGCAGCCGATGCATTGGTCCACAATCCGGATCGATTTTTGGTGGCGGATGCGGATGGCCTTGGTCGGACAGATCCGCAGACAGGCGGCGCAACCCGTGCAGCGCTCTTCCTGAAACCGGACGAAATGCGTGGAGTGCCGAACGCCAACCATGGTGCTCATCCTCCTTCATTCAGGAAGAACCTCATTCGGACCCGGGTGCCCTTGCCCGGTTGCGATTCGATGGTCATGTCGTCCGCGTTTTTTTTCATGTTCGGCAGGCCCATGCCCGCACCGAATCCCATTTCACGCTGTTCATCCGAAGCCGTGGAATACCCGGGCCGCATGGCGAGCTCGATGTCGGGGATGCCGGGTCCTTCGTCGTTGATGTCCAGCTGCAAGACATCGCGGTCCAACTCCATGTGGAGGTTGCCGTCGCCGCCGTGCATCACCACGTTCATTTCGCCTTCATAGCTGCAGACGGCGATGCGCCGGACCAGACGCGGGTCGTACTGCATGGTTTTGAGGAGGTGCTGAATACGGATCGACGCCTCGCCGGCGTGAATGAAGTCGCGCGCCTTGATAAAGAAGTTTTTCCGGAGGCCGCTCATGGCGTTGTTCCTCCGCGCGAGGTGGACGGGCTGTCAGCGGAACCGGTGCCCCTGCATCAGCGGTTGCCGTTCAGCCCGGTCAACCGGCAGGCATGCAGGCGGCCGCAGGCGACGAACATGGAACAGGGAGTCGAGATCAGCGGGATCCCATGGACGTTGGCCAGCTGCACGACCTCGGCCGACGGAACCTTGCCGCGGACAAACGCAATCGCCCCGACACCGGCGATGCTGGCCGTCCGGACGGCCTGAAGCGTGGTGAGCCCGGTCAGCAGAAGGCTTCCTTCGGCCAGGCCCGCCAATATGTCGCTCATGAGGTCGCTGGCCCCGCAGCGGACGATGTCGGTATCGAGCTTGGCCTCCCCGGCGAGAAGGGCGGCGTCCAATGTCCGAACAATCTCTGCCAGCTTCATCGGCAGCACCCGTGAAGATGCGAGTAAGGGTTTGAAGCAATTATAGAATAGTACGGCTGGAGGGGTCAAGCAAAACGGTCCGGTCAGACAAAGAGCGGCACGCGCTTGAACTCACGCACATCCACCAGTCCCAGATCGGTAATCTTCAGTTCAGGGATGACCGGAAGCGCAAGGAACGACAGCGTCATGAAGGGGTCCTTGAGCGTCGAGCCCAGGCCGCGAGCCGCGCGGACGAGCCGGTCCATGGCGTCGCTCACGGCCTGAACCGGCTCCAGGGACATGAGCCCGGCCACGGGCAGCGGCAGCCGGGCCGCTATCCGGCCCCCGGTCGCGGCGGCGATCCCGCCGCCCATCGCCACCACTTCCCCCACGGCCGTGCGCATGTCCGCGTCCGTCACCCCTGCGACGATGATGTTGTGCGAGTCGTGGGCGACGCTCGATGCCAGCGCACCCTGCCTGAGCCCGATGCCGCGGACCATCCCGAGGCCGATGCGACCGCTGCCGGTGTGGCGCTCGACGACGGCGATCTTGAGCAGGTCCCGGGAAGGGTCCGATACCAACCGGTTCCCCTCAACCGGTGCGGATTCGATCGACTGCCGCGTTACGATCTGATCGGGGATCACGTCGATCACCCGCAGTCGCCGCCCGCCGGCGGGCAGGGTGAAATCCAGTGCCTGGAGGTTCACCTTCATGGACGGCGGGACCGGCACGGGAGCCGGCGTCCTGACCCCGTCCGCCGTGCGTCCGTTTTTCGCAACGAGCTCGCCGCGGACATAGACATCATCGACCCGGAGGGAGGTGAGATCCGAAAATACCACCAGGTCCGCCTGCCGGCCCGGGGCCACGGCTCCGAGATGGGTGAGGCCGAAGCGTTCGGCCGGGTGGAGGGTCGCCATGCGGATGGCGGTCACGGGCGACAGGCCGCCGCGGATGGCTGCAGCCACGATGGAATCGATGTGCCCCTCGTTCAGCAGATCGTGGGGGTGGCGGTCGTCCGTGCACCACATGAGCCGGTGCGAGGAGCGTTCGGTGACGATGGGCAGCAGGGCGGAGAGATTGCGGGCGCCGGTGCCCTGGCGGATCATGATGTGCATGCCGGCCGCGAGTTTTTCCAGCGCCTCGGCCGCCGTTGTGCATTCGTGGTCGCTGGTGATGCCGGCGGCGACATACGCTGCGAGATCCCTTCCGGAAAGGCCTGGGGCGTGCCCGTCGACGGGCTTTCCGTGCCTGCGGGCGGCTTCGATTTTTTTCAGGACGTCCGGGTTGCCGTGCAATACCCCCGGGTAGTTCATCATTTCGCCGAGGGCGACGATGCGCGGGTTTTCGAAAAACGGCTCCAGGTCGGCCGCCGCAAGGCGCGCGCCCGCGGTTTCCATGTCGGTGGCCGGAACGCAGGACGGGAGGGTGTAAAAGACGTTGACCGGCTGATCGTTGGCGGAATCCAGCATGTACCGGATCCCGTCGCCGCCCAGCACGTTGGCGATCTCATGGGGGTCGGCAACCACCGCCGTGGTGCCGCGCACCACCACGGCCCGGGCGAACTCGCCGACGCAGGCCATGGAGCTTTCGATGTGAACGTGGGAATCGATGAACCCGGGGGCGAGGAAGCGGCCCGCCAAATCGACGGTCCGGCGGGCGGGGTATTCGCCGATGCCCGCGATGCGCCCGCTGGAGACGGCCACGTTGCCGGCGATGATCTCGCCTGAAAAAACATCGACGATGCGGGCATTGGCCAGAAGCAGGTCGCAAGGGTGATCGCCGCGCGAAGCTTTTATGAACTCAGCTGTCTGCATGGTCGCTCACGATTTCCTTTCAAAATGGTCTACTTCGGCGACGCCGCGCGAATCCAAATCACGGTTGGAGGCATGGTTTTTCAAGACCCCGCTAATGCGGGCGACCTGATGCAGGGCCTCCTCCGGGTCGATGGTCGCCACCCGACGGTCCCTCACCAGCAACCGCCCGGCCACCATCACGGTTTGCACGTCCGAGCCTTTGGCGGCGTAAACGACGGCGGATGCCGGATGATGGATCGGTGTCAGATGGGGCTTGCGGGTGTCGATGAGGATGAGGTCGGCCTGCTTGCCGATCTCGATGGACCCGATCTCGCCGTCGAGCCCCAGGGTCCGGGCGCCGTCGATCGTGGCCATACGGATGACGGTTTCGGCCGAAAGAACGATGGGGTCGAGTCGCATGACCTTGTGCAGTTTGGCGGTCATGTCCATGGCCTGGAAAAGATCCATGTCGTTGTTGCTGGCGCAGCCGTCGGTGCCGATGCCGACCGTGATGCCGGCGGCATGCATCTCTACCACCGGCGCCACCCCGGAGCCAAGCTTCATGTTGCTCTCGGGGTTGTGTGACACTTTCGTCCGGCGGCCGGCGATGACGGCGATGTCGTCGGCGTCGACCCAGACGCAGTGGGCCAGAAGGGCACGCTCATCGAGGACCCCTGCGCGCGCGAGAAGACCGACGGGCGATGCGCCGTGCACCGAGCGGAGATGTTCGTTTTCCCAGCGGGTTTCGGCGGCGTGCACCTGGAACAGCAGCCCGAACTCCTCGCAGAGCCGTTTGGCGCCGGAAAGCGTTTCCGCCGAGCAGGTGTAAGGGGCATGGCAGAAGACCGAGGGGCGGATGCGTTCCGAGCGCGCGAGCCAACGGTTGCAGAACTGACGCGCCACAGACAGATTGAGGGCGGGATCGGGCACCCCCGGTGCCGGATGGTCGATGACTCCTTGGGCGATCACGGCGCGCAGACCGAAATCGTGCACGGCCTGGGCCACGGCTTCCGCGAAAAAATACCCGTCGCAGCAAGTGGTGGTGCCCGAAAGCGCCATCTCGGCGCAGGCGAGCAGCGTGCCCCAGCGCACGGTTTCCGGCCGAATAACCGTGCGCTCGGCCGGGAAAATGTGATCGTTCAGCCAGGCCTGCAGCGGCAGGTCGTCCGCAAGCCCGCGGAAGAGCGTCATGGGCAGGTGCGTGTGCGTGTTGACCAGGCCCGGCATGAGGATGCCCCCGCGGGCATCGATGCGTTCACGTGCTTCGGTCCGGCCGGATGCGGGCCCCGTGCCCAGGGCCTGGATTTTCCCGCCGGAGACCCCCACCCACCCTTCGCGAAGGATGTCGAAGCCGGGATTGCACATGAGGATGACGGCATTGTGGATAAGGGTGTCGAATTGCATGGCAGTCGATCCTTGCTACCGGATACTTGATGCGCGGCAGGCAATTGTCAGAAACAGGCTTTCATCACATATCCTGTACCGCACGAAGCGCCTCTCCAGCATCCGTCAATTTTGGACGCATGGATCAGGACGGCGGGATGCAGCATCCGGCATTGATCTGCAGGGCAATCCGGTTCACATCGTCCATCGCCTGCTCCACGTCGAAGGTCAGGATGCGGCCGTTTTCCATGACGATGCGGCCGTCGATGACGACCGCGGTGACGTCGCTGCCCCGAGCCGCGTACACCAGTTGGGAGACGGGGTGGTACATGGGGACCAGGTGCGGCTGACGAGTGTCCAGAACGATGACATCGGCCTGCTTGCCGGGCTCAAGGGACCCAATGCGCTCGCCCAGTCCAAGCGCCCGGGCGCCGTCGATGGTGGCCATGCGCAGGACGGTGGCGGCGTCGAGCACCGTGGGGTCGAGGCACTGCACTTTGTGGAGCTTGGCAACGGTGTCCATCTCGAGGAAGAGATCGAGGTTGTTGTTGCTGGCGGCCCCGTCCGTTCCAAGCCCCACGCAGACACCGGCCTCGATCAAACGCGGCACCGGCGCGATGCCGGAGGCGAGCTTCATGTTGCTCTCCGCGTTGTGGGACACGTTGACATTGTGGTGTTTCAACCGCGCGATATCCTCCTCGCTCAGCACCACGCAGTGACAGGCGAGCACGTTCGGCGCGAGCAGCCCCAGAGCGTCCAGATGCCCGACCGGGGTCCGGCCGTAGCGGTCGCGGATGGTTTTAACCTCGCCGGCGGTTTCGGAGAGGTGGATGACCATCGGCAGGCCGTTGCGGCCTGCCAGGTCGAAGGCGCGGGCGAGAAGCTCGGGCGCACAGAGATAAGGCGAGTGCGGCTCCACGGCAATGGTGATCCGGGGGTCGCCCCGAAAGGTGTCGATGAGCGCTTGGGTGGCGGCGAAGCCCTCCTCGATGGGCCCGTAGTTGGGAGAGGGGAAGTCAAAGAGCACCTCGCCGACCACGGCCCGCATGCCGGCTGTTTGCGCGGCGCGGGCGACCGCGTCTTCGAACAAGTACATGTCGCAGAAGGTCGTGGTGCCGGACAGGATCATCTCGGCGCAGGCAAGGAGCGCTCCGCAATACACTTTGGGGTGGTCCAAAGCGGCCTCGGCCGGGAAGATGTGGTCGTTCAGCCAGGCCATGAGAGGCAGGTCGTCGGCCAGTCCACGGAACAGGGTCATGGCGGCGTGGGTGTGGGTGTTGACGAGGCCCGGCATGATGATCCCGCCGCGGGCGTCGATCACCCTGACGGGTGCGTCGCCGCCGAGGTCCTCGGCTTTTCCGACCGCCGAGATCCGATCCCCGCGGATCGCCACGGCGCCGCCTGGAATTGTACGCCGGCCACCGTCCATTGTAAGGACGATCCCGTTGGTGACGAGAATGTCAACCGGAGACGCCGTCATCGAGTTGCCTCATGACCTCCGTCAGGAGCTTTGCGAGGTTCGGTGCCGCCCGCCGGGCCACGGCGATGATCTCCTCCACCGTGGCCGGAACGGGCCGGTCAGGATCGTTCACGTTGGTGATGACGGAGATGCCGAGCACCGCCATGCCGGCATGCACGGCCGCGATCACTTCCTGAACCGTGGAGAAGCCCACCGCTTCCGCGCCGATGATTTTCAGGAGGCGGGTTTCGGCCGGGGTTTCGAGCGATGGTCCCTTGAGACCGGCATAGACACCCGTGCGGAGCGGGATGCCGCCGGCCTTGGCCGCGCCCTTCGCCAGCCCGATCAGCTCCCGGTCGTAGGCGCAGGTCATGTCCGGGAAGCGCGGCCCCCAGCTGTCCTCGTTGCTGCCGATCAGGGGGTTTTCCCCGGTCAGGTTGATGTGGTCGGTGATCAGCATCAGATCTCCGGGCACAAAAACCGGGTTGAGGCCTCCCGCTGCGTTGGTCACCAGGAGTCGGCGGACTCCCAGCTCCTGCATCACCCGGATGGGGAAGGCGACCTCCGCAGCCGAGTAGCCTTCGTAGAGGTGAAATCGGCCCTGCATGACCACCACGGACCGGCCCGCGATGTGGCCGAAGAGCAGCCGGCCGGCGTGGCTCAGCACCGTCGACACGGGAAAATGGGGGATATCCCTGTACTCGAATACCGTCGAGACGTGAAGCGCCTCCGTGGTTTCACCCAGCCCGGTCCCGGTCAGCAGACCGGTCCGGGGTGAATAACTGATGCGGCTCCTCAAAAAATCAGCGGCTTCAGTTGCCCTGTTTTTGAAAGAATCCATTGAGGATGGCCTCGGGATTACCGGTGAAATCGTTCATTGGCTTTTTTGCGAAGCCGTCAAGGGTGGCAATAGTAGACGATGACTGAATACCCGTCAAGCCTGGACGAGGGCAACTCTAAGCCGTCATTGACTTTTATTTTCGGGTATGAAATAGATTTCGGCTTAAATTGGGTTCAGTTGTTGAAAATCACCTTGAAGCGTGAGGAGAGCACCCGCATGACAACCGGTTTCCATCCGAACCATCCTGATATCACTGAAGAAATGTGGGGTCGGATCGAAGGCGTCATTTCCCGCTACAGGGGTATCCCGGGCTCGGTCATCGGCGTTCTGCGTGAATGCCAGGATGTTGCGGGGTACCTTCCGGTCGAGCTCATGGATTACATCAGCTCCGGCCTCAACCTGTCCCGCAGCGAAGTCTTCGGCGTCGCATCCTTTTACGCCTTGTTCTCGCTCGAACCGAAGGGCCGCAACCTGGTCAAGGTGTGCATGGGGACCGCCTGCTACGTGAAGGGTATCAAAGAGGTCATCACTCGCATTGAAAATCATTTTCATGTGAAGCAGGGCAGTACCTCCTCCGACCGCCGGTATTCTCTGGAGCCGGTGCGCTGCCTCGGTGCATGCGGCCTGGCGCCGGTCATGGTGGTGAACAAGGACACCTTCGGCGATGTCAAGGCCGACAAGGTCGTCCAGATTCTCGACCAATACGAGTAGCTAACTCTCCGGGGTTTTTTCATCATGAAGATATCCGAGATCCGTGACGTGTTGAAAGCCGAAGTGCTGGTGGGGCATGACCAGTTGGAAAACAGCGTCGTGGCGGGCGGCGGCGCCGATCTGATGGCCGATGTGCTCTCGGCGGTGGCCAAGGGAGCGGTGCTGCTGACGGGGCTGACCACCGAACAGGTCCTGCGAACGGCCAGAGTGGCCGGTGTGGTGCTGGTGGTCTTCGTGCGCGGCAAGCGGCCGGACGAGCCCGTGCTCGAGCTCGCCCGGTCTTACAACATGCCGGTTCTGCTGACCCGGTATTCGCTTTTCGTGGCGAGCGGCCGACTTTATATGAACGGCTTGCGCGGCCTCGACGGTTCATGGTGATATCCCGGGAATGCGCGCGAGGTGGCCGATCGGGCCTGCGCGGGCGTGCCGGACCTTGCGTGCGAATGCGCGTGGCGTTCTGTTGGAGACGATCCTGTGGCGGCGGGAGGACCAGGAGTGAGGGATGAATAACGTCAGGACCCAGTTGATGTTGTGCGGCGGCACCGGCTGCCATGCCAATCACAGCCTCGAGTTTCGGGACGCGCTCCGGAAGGAGCTGGACCTAAAGGGACTTGCCGAGGAAATTCAGATCATTGAGACCGGGTGCAACGGCTTCTGCGCCGTCGGGCCGGTGATGCTCGTCCAGCCGGAGGGGATTTTCTACCAGAGGCTCACCCCGGAGGTCGCCCCGCAGCTGGTGGAGGAGCATTTTCTCAAGGGCCGTCCGGTTCAAAAGCTCTTTTATGTGGAGCCGTCATCGAAGCAAGCCATCCCGAAGATGGACCAGATCCCTTTTTTCGCCAACCAGATGTTCTGGGTGATGCGCAACAAGGGTGTGATCGACCCTGAGGTGATCGACGAGTACATCGCCCGCGACGGATATTTCGGAGCCGCCAAGGCCCTGCAGGACATGACCCCCGATCAGATCGTCGAAGAGGTCAAGATTTCGGGGCTGCGCGGCCGCGGGGGCGCGGGGTTTCCCACCGGCCTCAAATGGGAATTCGCCCGCAAGAGCCCGGGCGAAACCAAATACGTGCTGTGCAACGCCGACGAGGGCGACCCCGGGGCGTTCATGGACCGCAGCGTGCTCGAGGCGGATCCCCATGCCGTGCTGGAGGGAATGATCATCGCCGCCAAGGCCATAAACGCACGCCAGGGCTACATCTATGCGCGAACGGAGTACCCTCTGGCCATTCGGCGACTGGGGATCGCCATCCAGCAGGCTCGGGAATACGGGCTGCTCGGCAAGGACATCCTTGGGACGGGGTTCGATTTCGACATCGAAATATACCAGGGCGCCGGCGCCTTTGTCTGCGGCGAAGAGACGGCCCTCATGCGCTCGATCGAGGGCAAACGCGGCATGCCGCGCCCGCGGCCGCCGTTCCCGGCCATTAAAGGGCTGTGGGAAAAGCCGACCATTTTGAACAACGTGGAGACCCTGGCCAGCATTGCGCAGATCATCACGAACGGCGGCAAGTGGTACGCCAGCGTCGGAACCGAGGGCAGCAAAGGCACCAAGGTGTTCGCCCTTTCCGGAGACGTCAACAACATCGGGCTGGTCGAGGTGCCCATGGGCACCACCCTGCGCAAGCTGATCTTCGACATCGGCGGAGGCATCCCGGACAAAAAGAAATTCAAGGCGGTGCAGCTGGGCGGCCCATCGGGGGGGTGCGTGCCGGAACAGCACTTGGACATCCCCGTGGATTATGAGGCAATCGCCAAGGTCGGCGCCATCATGGGCTCCGGAGGCGCAATTGTCATGGACCACGAAACCTGCATGGTGGACATGGCACGGTTCTTCATGGATTTCGTGCAGGACGAGTCCTGCGGCAAGTGCACCCCCTGCCGCGAGGGCACTCGGCGTCTTTTACAGATCCTGGAAAAAATCTGCGAGGGTCGCGGCGAGCCCGGCGACATCGGAATTCTCGAGGAGCTCTCCGGCATCATCAAGGACGCCTCCCTTTGCGGCCTGGGGCAGACCGGCCCCAACCCCGTGCTGTCCACCCTGCGCTATTTCAGGGACGAGTACGAGGCGCATATCAACGAGAAGCGCTGCCCGGCCAAGCGCTGCGTGGCGCTGCTGAAGTTCGAAATCGACCCGGAGATCTGTACCAAGTGCGGATTGTGTTTTCGCGCTTGTCCGGTCGAGGCGATCGCTTGGAAAAAGAAAGAGATCGCCCGTATTGACAAGGACAAATGCATCAAGTGCATGACGTGCTTCGACAAATGCAAGTTCGGGGCCATTTTTTAGCGTTCGACCGCCGCTGAGACCTACTCATAAAAATTGTTTTCGCCGGCTCGAGCGCAATCGGAGTTACGCGTATGACGGAAGCTCTCATCATGATGGGCGGGCTGGGGCTGGCCATCGGCCTTATGCTGGCGGTGGCGGCCAAGGTCTTCTATGTCTATGTCGATCCGATGGTCGAGGCGGTCACCTCGGCGTTGCCCGGTGCGAACTGCGGCGGCTGCGGCAAGCCGGGCTGTGCCGTCAACGCCGAGGCGATCGTCGCCGGCCAGGCCTCACCGAATTCCTGCGTGGCGGCCGGCCCGGAGGTGGCCGAGGCCATCGCCGCTCTTCTGGGCGTTGCGGTGACGGCCATGGAGCCCAACATTGCGCGGCCGGGGTGTTATTTCGGGATCGACAAGGCCGACACCCGGTTCGTCTACCAAGGCCTCGATGACTGCCGCGCTGCCGCCATGCTGAGCGGCGGCATGAAGGTGTGTACCATCGGCTGTATCGGTCTCGGAACCTGCGTACGCGTCTGCCCGTTCAACGCCATCCACATGGGTCCGGAAGGGCTTCCCGTGGTGGATCCGCAGCGATGCACCGGCTGTGGGACCTGTGAGCGCGTCTGCCCGAAGCACATCATCAACCTGTCCTCTGTTACCCGCCGCATCCTGCGCGAATACACGGTGGAGGAGTGCACCACCCCTTGCCAGCGGGCCTGTCCGGCCGGGATCGACATCCGGGAATATGTCCGACAGATCGCTCTCGGCGATTATCTCCGGGCCGTCCAGGTCATCAAGGAGCGCAATCCGTTCCCGGCGGTCATCGGCCGGATCTGCCCGCGCCCCTGCGAGACGGAATGCCGACGGCAGCTGGCCGACGAGCCGGTGGCCATCAATTACCTCAAGCGCTTCGCGGCTGACTTTGAAAAGCAGGGCGGCAGCCGGGTCCAACCCTACAAGGCGCCGGCCAGCGGCCGCAGGGTTGCCGTGGTAGGGGGCGGGGTGGAGGGGCTGTCCACCGCCTTCTTTTCCGCCCGGCTCGGCCACTCGGCGGCGGTCTTCGAGGCCGCCCCCAAACTCGGCGGGATGCTCAGAAGCGCGATCGCCAGAGAGCGCCTGCCTGAGGAAGTTCTGGACTGGGACATTCAGGGCATTCTCGATTTGGGCGTCACCGCCGAGACCGGGAAGACGCTCGGGAAAGATTTCACCGTGGATTCACTGCTGGAAGGTGGATACGAGGCCGTCTTTCTGGCGACCGGTGGCTGGGACAGCCGACTGGCGCGGGGGATGGCAGGGGCGGTGGAATCCGCGATCCCGGGGACGTTTCTCCTGGTGGACCTGCTGCGGGCGGGTGCGGGCCGGCCGGTTCCGTTACCCCATGATTCGGAGGTCATTATTTACGGCGGCGGCCGGTTGGCGCTGGATGCCGCCAAGCGCTGCCGGGATCTCGGAGCCCGGGCGGTAACGATTCTTTTCAGGGAGCCTCGGGATAAGACCCCGCTGACGGACGCAGACGTCGCCGCCGGCGGGTTTGACGGCTTGAGCATTCGCCACGGTGCGGCCATTCAGAAACTATTCGGCGAGGCCGGCCGGCTGACCGGCGTCGAGGTGGTGGAAAACGGCAAGGATCAGGCTTGCCGACTGGCCGCCCAGACCCTGGTTCTGTCCGCCGGCCGCTTCCCGGAAATGATCTTTGTCCCATCCGGTTCAGCCGCGCCGCCCGAGCAGGGCGCACCCGCCGCGCCGCCGGCATGGGAAGGGATTTTGCCCTACAAACAGCCCTGGTACCGTGATCAGTCAGGGCTGTATGCGGAGGGCGATGTGATTGCCGACTTCAGTGCCGCCATCAAAGCCATCGGAGCCGGTCGGAGAGCGGCGGCATCCATCCATCAAGTGATGAGCGGCATCAGCCCCCAACTCAGCGAGAAGGTGATCGACCCGATGGCCTGCATCCAGAACATCAGCCGGGTTGAAAACATCAAGCTGTTCCCGCGGCAGATCATGCCGGTCTGCACCGGAACAGAGCTGATGCGTTGCGGCGAAGTCGAGCGCGGGTTCTCCGAGGACGCAGCGCGCAAGGAGGCCGGCCGTTGCCTTCAGTGCGGGTTGATTTGCTACCGGCAGGCCCCCCCCAAGAAACGGACCGATGTCGCCGTCTCCGTCTGACCGGAGCACATGAATCGAAAAGGGGGATGCAGGATTGGCCAGCGAGGAAGGCGTAGTCATCCGCATGGATGCATCCGGCACCTGGGTCAAGACGGTTCGCAGCGGGGCTTGCGACAGTTGCTCTTCCAAAGGCTCCTGTCAAACGATGGGCGGGGGCAAGGAGGCGGAGGTGTCCGTCGTCAACAGCCTCGGGGCCCATGTCGGCGATCGCGTGGTTCTCAAGATGGACACCGCACCGCTCTTGAAGGGCACCTTCCTGGTCTACATGTTCCCCATTCTGCTGCTCGTGGTCGGAGCTGCGCTCGGCGAGTGGATCGCGCGCGCATCAGGGCTCGAATCGCCCTGGCCCTCGGCGATGATCGGCTTCGGGTCACTGGCGGCCGGCCTGATTCTCGTGCGAAGCATCGGCCGGCGCCTATCGGAGCGGGCCGAGTATCGCCCGCGGATTTCCAGGGTGGTGGGCCGGGCGGCAAGAGAATTCCTGCCCGATGAGCTGCCCGGTCGGCATACGGACGGTGACGCGCGGTCCCACCAAACGGATGAAAAAACGTGATGCCAGGGGACCAAACCCCGCGACCGCATCCAAAGGTCCGCCGGTGTCCGGTTCGTCACGTCAAGGCACAACCTATCTCTCTATTCCCGATTTGCCCGGGAAAAGATCTTCGATCTGCACATCCCTGATCTTGGCGAGACAAGATTCCAGGGCCTCAGGCTCGGTCTCGCCGACTCCCTGATATTCCTGTTTGGCGATGATGTTGATGAGGTTCGGCACGGCCACGAACCTGGCGGCGAGTTTTCCCCGCACCGCCTCGTGGACATCGATGTAGATCAGGCGCTGGTTGCGGATCAGGTTGTAGCGAGTGATTCTGGTCAGGATGTCGTTGGGATTCAAAGGGTGCATGGGTGGGCTGCCTTTCGTCGGGTCACTCCTCTTCAATCGTCAATTTCAGCGGGAAGCCGCTCTCACGCGCGGCCTCCGTTACGACCTTCACCTTGGTTTCGGCGACTTCGAGCGGGTAAATCCCGCAAAGTCCGGTTCCATTGCGATGGGTCTGCCACATGACCTGGGTGGCTTCCTCCAGAGACTTGTTGAAGACCACCACCAGCAACTCAACCACAAAGTCCTTGGTGGTGTAGTCGTCATTGTGAATCAGCACCTTGTAGAGAGGGGGTTCGGTGACCTCGTCGCGGGACTCCGCAAGATCGCCTTCTATAATTTCAGGTTTCATGTCGCTCATGAGCCGTCTCCCGCCGGCGCCCTTTAGGTCGCTGCAAATCCCCGAAAAGAGCAGAGGCGCCGTGAGCAAAACCCTCCTCAAACCGTTATTGTTGCACGGCGGATAGCCCCACCGGGGCCCTTTCGGACCGCAGGAACCCTTCAGATTGGGTAAAAGTAAGCGCCTCGTGTTCGAAGTCAACGCGTATGGTCTCAATCGGATTGCCTCAGTGGCGAAAATCATAGATACCATCACAAATGACGCGAAGCATGTGGCTGTATTTATGAAACGATATGCTTGGACGCGAAGTTGGGCCCCCCGGCCGAAACAGGCACACGCGCGTATCGAAGATTAATGTTGCTTTCAACTCTTCGAACTTCATGATAAAATGAAAGAAACTGCGGATAATACAGCGTCGACCCGGGATCCCGAGCGAGAGACTGCAATGACCGAGACCGTATACATCACCAGCAGCAACACGGCGGTTTTCCGCTGTCCGAACTGCCAGCGCACCAAAACCATGGATGTGTCCGCCTTCGAGGAGCGTAGCCAACCGCTTCGGTTCAAAGTGAAGTGCCCTTGCGGCCACGCCACCGTCGCCACCATCGAAAAACGGCGCCGCTACCGAAAGGATACCGATTTCCCGGGCTCCTATGTGCACTACGTCAACGGCCAACCCAAGGGCAAAGGGTCTTTGAGGGTTAAGGATCTGTCCACCAGCGGCATGAAGCTCATGATCGCCGCCAGTGAAAACTTTGCGCCCGGCGACATGCTGAAAGTTTCGTTCAACCTCGATGACGCCCAGCGCAGTCTGGTGCAGAAGAAGGTTGTTGTTCGCAACATCAGTCCCCCCCATGTCGGCACCGAGTTTGCTCCCACCGAAACCATCGACAAGGCCCTCGGGTTTTACCTGCGCTCCTGAGGGCCGTCCCCCACAAGGAAGGCTGAATGACCAATACCCGCTGCGCCTGGGCTGGAAACGACCCGCTGTATGTCCGCTATCACGACCGTGAATGGGGGGTGCCGCTGCACGACGACGGCCGTCTGTTCGAGTTCCTGGTGCTCGAGGGCGCCCAGGCCGGCCTGAGCTGGATCACCATACTGAAAAAACGCGAAAATTACCGGAAAGCGTTCGACGGATTCGATCCCAAAAAAGTTGCGGCCTACGGCGAAAACAAGATTGCCGCGTTGCTGGCCGACGCCGGGATCGTCCGCAACCGCCTCAAGATTTCAGCCGCCGTCCGCAACGCCCGGGCGTTTCTCGATATTCAACGGGAGTTCGGCAGTTTCAATACCTACCTGTGGCGCTTTGTCGGGGGGCAGCCGAAGCAGAACCGCTGGAAGGCGCCCACGGAGATCCCTGCCGAGACCAGCGAATCGCGCGCTTTGAGCAAGGACCTGATCCGCCAAGGATGCGCTTTTGTCGGCCCCACCATTTGCTACGCATTCATGCAGGCCGTGGGCATGGTGAACGATCACGTGGTGGGTTGCTTCCGGTGTGACGAAGTGGCGAGAATGGCCGCATGACACGCGGGACCGGTGTGCATCTCGACCCATTAAAATTTGGTTTACAACCCTATCGCAAGTGCTACTATGAGCGGCATGAGATACCTTCCTCGGACGCTGCGCTCCCAAATCATGATGTCCTTCGTGGTCTGCTTTGCATTCATGGCCGCGATCATCGTCCTCAACTACAGCAACTTCAGCCGGCTGTCCCGCTCCATGCAGTTTTTCGAGCTGGCCGAAGGGCTCAACAGCAACATCTTGGAGATGCGGCGATACGAAAAGAACTATTTCCTTTACAACCAGAATTTCAGCTATGAAGAGAATATCACCTACACCAATCAGCTTGCCTTGACGCTGCAGCGTGAAAAGGACACTTTGGTCCAGGCCATCGGCCGGAAAAATTTCGACTTGTTCGGCAAGTATGTCCAGGAGTACACGGAGATGATGTCAAAACTCCATCAGACCCCGTGTGCACCCGACGGTTGCGCCGAGCTTCAAGCCCTCATTCGCGGCGTCGGCCAAAACCTGCTGACCCTGGCGGACCAGTTGGTGTCGGTGGAACGACGCACCATCCACGGCCTGCTCCAGCAGATGATCCCCCTGCCCCTGATCAGCCTTCTGCTGCTGGTGGTGCTCCTGGGATTTGTCATCTTTTACATCGGTGAAAAGGTGATCCGGCCGCTGGCGCGAATCACGCGCGAAGCCGAAGCCGTGGCCCGAGGTGCTTTCGAGCGCATTACGCCTTACGGGGATGACAAAAACGAGATTCATCATCTAGTGGCCGCCGTCAACCGCATGGTGGGCGAATTGGAAAAGCGCCGGGAACAACTGGTTCAATCCCGCAAGATCGCCTCCATCGGCACGCTGACCGCAGGGATTGCCCACGAAATCAACAACCCCATCAACAACATTTCTCTCATTCTGGAGTCCCTGCTCGAAGATGAACAAACCCTGGACGACGCCGAACGCCGTCGACTCTACCAGGAGGCCATGGATCAGGCCGACCGCGCCAGCGAAATCGTCAAAAACCTGCTGGAATTTTCGCGGGCCAGCCACCCGCGGATGGAGGAAACCCGCCTTGAGGAGGTCGTCGACAAGACGTTTCGTCTGGTCAAAAACGAATTGGACCTGCATCACATTCGTTTCGTCAAGGAAGTGAACTGCGATTTTCCACCGCTGCAGTTGGACAAAGGCGGATTGCAGCAGGTGCTGCTCAACCTGTTTATGAACGGCATCCAGGCCATGGAAAAAGGCGGCGAACTGAAAGCGGTGATCCGCGCTGCGGAAACACCCGCTGAGGCTCGCATCGACATCGTCGACACCGGGCCCGGCATTTCGCCGGAGCACATCAGCCAGGTCTTCGACCCCTTTTTTACGACCAAGAAGGTTGGTGTCGGAACGGGACTCGGTTTGTCCGTCAGCTACAACATCATAAAAAAGAGCGGCGGCCGGATGGAGGTCGACAGCCGACCAGGCCAGGGTGCCTGTTTTTCCATCTTCCTGCCGCTGGCCGGTCCCGCGGCCGTCGAGGGCTGAGGCGATGGAGCGTTTCCGGATCGCTGTCATTGACGACGAACCCATCATCGGCCGCGAAATCAAGCGCGGTTTGTCCAAGGAACCCCTTTACGAAGTCGAAACGTTTCCGGACGGCGAGTCCGCCTTGACGCGCCTGGAGCAAATGGGCTTCGATCTCCTCCTGTGCGATCTGCGGCTGCCGGCGATGAGCGGCTTGGAGGTCTTGCAAGCGGCACGCCGGCGCCTGCCCCATTGCGAAGTCATTCTCATTACCGCGCACGGCTCGGTCGACTCGGCCATCGAAGCCATCCGCGCCGGCGCCTTTCACTACGTGACCAAGCCGGTCAAAATGGCCGATCTCAGGCTTCTGGTAAAACGGGCGCTCGAGAAAGTGACCCTGGTCCGGGAAAAAGAGGCCCTCAAGGAAGCCCTGTTTTCCCAGAACCGTCCGGCCGAAATCATCGGCAACAGCAGGGCCATGCTTCATGTTTTCCGGCTGATCGAAAAGGTGGCGCCCTTGGACAGCAACGTACTGATCCAGGGCGAAAGTGGAACGGGCAAGGAGATGATCGCCCGGGCCATTCATCAACGCAGCGGCAGGAGCCAACAGCCTTATGTCTCCTTCAACTGCGGAGGCTTCACCGAGGAGCTGATCACCAACGAGCTGTTCGGCCACGAGAAAGGGGCCTTTACCGGCGCCACCGAAACAAAGATCGGCCTGCTGGAGGCCGCTCACCGAGGTACGATTTTCCTGGACGAGATCGGTGAGATGCCGGCCAGCATGCAGGTCAAGCTGCTGCGTTTTGTCGAGGAGCGCACGCTGCTGCGGGTCGGCGGAGTCACGCCGCTGCCGATCGATGTGCGCCTGATTGCGGCCAGCAACCAAGACCTCAAAGAGATGGTCAAAGCGCATACCTTTCGGGAGGATCTCTACTACCGGCTCAACGTCGTAATGATCCCCCTGCCGCCGCTGCGAGCCCGGCCGGACGACATTCCTCTGCTGATTCGCTGCTTCCTTGAAAAATACAGCCGCGCCTTCGGCAAGGAGGTCAAAGGTGTATCCTCGGAAGTGCTGGGCATCCTCTCCGGCTACCCGTTTCCAGGCAACGTCCGCGAACTGGAAAACATCATTGAGCGCTCCGTAGCCCTTTCCGATGAACCTGAAATTTCGGCACGTGATCTTCCTTCCGATCTCAGGGAGCTTTCCATGCAGAGCATCGAGGCTGCGCCCAGAATGACCCTCGAGGAGGTGGAACGAAAACACATCCGGGACGTTTTGATCAAGACCAACTACCGCAAGAGCCTTGCCGCCGAAATTCTCGGCCTGCCCCGCACCACCCTCTGGCGTAAAATGAAGCAGCACGGTTTGGAATAAGCTAAGCCTCTGTACCTCCCTGTACGTACCGCCTTTCTTGTCGAGTCTCGCGTGGGTGCGCCATTTTTGTTCCGATTTGAAACAAACATATTAACATACTGATATTATTTATTATAAAATTATATCTGGCCTGCGGGCGGGGGCGTTTTGTTTCAATTAGAAACAAAAACGACGTGGCCTGGGGCTCTTTTCTTGTTTATAAGCTGATATTATTGAAAATTTTGTTATGGCGCGGAAATTGAAATGCTGTCGATTGAGCAATGGTGCCTTGTGCCTTGGAGAAT
>Ga0210127_1000011_pt1 | contig 21316 bp, 15 predicted proteins | sample RushSE_CattailNL_FD_185566 | JGI IMG/M metagenome (GOLD analysis project Ga0210127, IMG submission 185566) | Wetland microbial communities from San Francisco Bay, California, USA, that impact long-term carbon sequestration - RushSE_CattailNLC_D2... | ecosystem: Environmental > Aquatic > Marine >...
CGCGACCCTCGAAAATCTGCCGCCGGTGGCCGGGATTATCACCGCCGACAAGGGTAACATGCTCTCCCACGTGCAGCTTCTGGCCCGAAACCTCGGCATTCCCAACGTGGCCGTTGGACCGGAGCTGTTGCCGCGGGTCCGTGCGCTGGAGGGGCGGCGCGTCGTTCTGGCGGTGAGCCCGGGAGGCGTCGTCCGCATCGCCGCAGACGGGCCCGACTGGGACGAGGTCTTCGCGCGGGAATCCAATCAGACCTCGGTGGTCATCCGACCGGACCTCGCCAAACTGGACTTGTCCACCCGGCGGCTGATCCCGCTGGCGGAGGTGCGCGCCGCAGACGCGGGACGCATCTGCGGGCCCAAGGCGGCCAACCTGGGCGAACTCAAGCACCACTTCCCCGAAGCCGTCACCGAGGGTGTGGTGATTCCCTTTGGGGTCTTCAGGGCCGTTCTCGACCAACCGCTGGAACCCGGCGGGCCTACGGTTTTCCAATGGATGCAGGAGCAGTATGCGCTGATTCGCAGCCTCGCCGCGGACCCGAACCGCCAGCGCCAGGTGTCGGCGCAGTTTCTCGAGCGCATGCGGGTCCGAATGGCGCGGGCCGACCTCGGTGAGGACTTCCTCAGCGCCCTGCGGGCCGCCATGCAGAAGGCCTTCGGGCCCGACGGCAGCTACGGTGTGTTCGTACGCAGCGATACCAATGTAGAGGATCTTCCGGGGTTCAGCGGCGCGGGGCTCAACCTTACCGTCATGAACGTGGTGGGATTTGACCGCGTGGCGGAGGCCATCCGCCAGGTCTGGGCCTCGCCCTTTGCCGACCGCGCCTACCAATGGCGCCAGTCCCTCATGGAAGAACCCGAGCACGTTTACGCCTCGATCCTGTTGCTCAAGAGCGTGCCGTCTGAGAAATCCGGCGTGATGGTCACTGCCGATATCGAGAGCGGCCGGCCGGGGCGGCTGTCGGTGGCCGTGAGCGAAGGGGTGGGCGGCGCCGTGTCCGGGCAGACCGCCGAGGAACTGCGGGTCGATCCTGCCGGGCGCAAGGTTCGCCTGCTTGCGCAGGCCACGGAGCCCCTGAAATCGGTGCTGCATCGCGAAGGTGGGGTGGCCCGGGTGCCGGCTTCCGGCACCGATGCGGTGTTGAGCGAGGCGGAGATCGGCCGGCTCATCGATTTGGCGACGGTGCTGCCGCAACGGTTTCCGCTCATCCGCGACGGCCAGGGCCGGCCGACGCCGGCCGACGTCGAGTTCGGATTCGTCCAGGGCCGTCTGGTGCTTTTCCAGGTCCGGCCCTTCTTGGAAAGCGCCCGGGCCCGGCAGAATCTGTTCCTGAACCGCCTCGACAAGACGGGAAGCAAGCCCGTCGAAAAGACCGTGAACCTGGATGAAATCCCTGGGAGGTCAGGATGATGGCCACACGGCGGAGGCTGGGCATTGCGTTGGCGGCGCTTTTCTGGGCAGGCGCTGCACAGGCTTATCCGCTGGACGGATACCCGCTGACCGGGATCCTGCGCCTTGAGGCCTACCGTCTGGCCCAGCAGGGGAAGGTGCGGGGGCCTCAGGAGCCCAAGGGTGCCTTGCTGGGACTGGATCAAGTGGACCTGCGGCTCGCCCGCCGGCCGAACGTGGATCTGCCTGCCGCCGACCCCCGGTTCAACGCGGCGCTGGCGGCGTTTCTTGGCGGAGAAGCCGAGCGCTACGGCATCGCCGTGCTCGACATGTCCGACCCTGACGCCCCCCGGTATGGCGAGATCCGGGGCGGCTACCGCGCCAACCCGGGCAGTGTGGGCAAAATCGTGGTTGCGCTCGGCATATTTCAGGCACTGGCGGACATCTACCCGGATGATGTTCCGGCGCGCCTGGCCGTGCTGAAGAATTCCATGGTTACGGCGGACGAGTTCATCCTCACCGACAGCCACGAAGTACCGATCTGGTCAACGGGTCAACCCGCCATCCAATACCGGCGGCTCCAGGCCGGCGACCGCGCCAACCTTTGGGCCTATCTGGACTGGATGCTGTCGGCGAGCTCCAACGCGGCCGCCAGCATGGTGATGCGCGAGCTGATGCTGTTGGTGCACTTCGGCAGGGACTATCCGGTGGATGCCGCGCAGGCCAGGGCGTTTTTCCAGAAAACACCCAAGAAGGAGCTCTCCGATCTATTGACCAGATCCCTGATGGATCCCGTGGCACGCAACGGCCTCAACCCTGCGGAGCTGCGGCAAGGGTCTTTTTTTACATCCAAAGGCAAACAGATCGTTCTGGGAACGAGCAGCTACGCCACGCCCAGGGAGCTGCTGCGTTACCTGGTGCGTCTGGAACAGGGGCAACTCGTCGATCCGTTCTCCAGCCGGGAGATCAAGCGCCTGCTTTACATGACTCAGCGCCGGATTCGCTTCGCCTCCTCGCCGGCGCTGACCGACGCCGCCGTATATTTCAAGTCGGGCTCCCTGTTTCGGTGCGAGCCTGAACCCGGGTTTGCCTGCCGTCAATACCAGGGCAACGTCGAGAACATGATGAACTCGGTCGCAATTGTCGAGGCGCCGGCAGGAAACCACCGGCTGCATTACCTGGTGGCCGTGATGTCGAACGTGCTGCGCAAGAACTCGGCGGTGGAGCACCAGACCTTCGCCACACGCCTGCACCGGTTGATCGAGGGCTATCATAGAGAAATATCGAGCAAGCCCTGATGGCTTCTTATTCGACGGATACGAAGGAGGTGCGAGGCTGCGCGCTCGGATGGCGGCGGGCTTCAGCCGTGGATGCGACCCGGGCAAGGTCTTCCGGCGTCACCGACCCCGGGCGGCAGATGAGGTTGTCCATGGCGACGATCAGCTCGCTCAGCCACCTGCCGCCGTCGGGGCTTTGGGACAGGGCGACGGCGATGTAACGGTGGCCCTCATGTTCGACGAGGGCGCTGTCGGAGTGAAAATCCTGCCAGGTGCCGGACTTGCGGTAGATGGTCGAATCCGGGTGCAGAGTCTTGAGGCCTTGGACGAACTTGTGGTTGATTTCGGGGTTGCCCAAAATGGCCTTCATGGTGCGGCTGTGTTCCGGTGAGACCAGCTGTCCGGTTTCGAGCAGGTAATAGAAGCGTGCGACCTGGAGTGCCGTGGCACCGTGCGAGAGATGGTGCAACGGGTCCCGCCGCAGCGCGGAGGACTTGCTGTATTCCTTGCCGACCCACAAGCCGCCGTCGGTCTCCGGGTCGTAAAGGCGATAGCGGGGGGATTGCAGGACCTCCAGAATGAAGTCTTGCCCAACCCGATTCAGCATCTCGGTGGCCGCGCTATTGGACGAACGCCGGATCATCTGCTTCAGCTTCTCCAGCGTGGGAGCGTCCAACTCCATCTCGCCGCGGCCGATGCGCTCGAAGGCCCCCAGGAGAATGGCGATCTTCGGCAGACTGGCGGCATACATCATGTGGTTGGGGTTGGCAAAGGCCAAACGCGGGCAATCCGGGTCGGTGATGTCCACCAGAACCACGCTGAGGTTGCGGGTGCGGACGGCCTCGTTCAGACGCAGGGATGCGAGGCAGTTCTCAAGCCCTTTTTGCAGCCGTGGGTCGCAGGATTCCGGCAGAAAGGGTTGGGGCTGGGCGCTGCCGGCCGGACCCGCCGCAGCCAGAAGCATTAAAAATGCCGTGACAACCATCAAAAAATGACTCATGGATTAAATCCTATTACCAAAGTGGGATATATTTCAAGTGAAAAATGGACTGGCACACCCGGTGGATGAATGTCAGGCCCGCTTTCCATTGCTACGCGCCGTCGGTTTGAGATCCGGCCTTTTATCGTTTAATTTTTTTTTAATTATTCTGGCCCTCTATCAGCTTAAACCGGCCAGCCGGTCGCTTTTTATCGAGTCCCTCGGCGCCGCGCAGCTCCCCTTCGTGTGGATTGCAACAGCCGTGGTGATGGGTATTTTCATCGGTTTTTACCATCGCTGGGTGCAACGCTACAGCCGCGTTCGCGTGGTGCTGGCCAGTTGTCTTATAATTGCAGCCATACTGACGGCCTTCCGGCTGTTTTCTGCAAACCCGGGCCCTGTCAGCTCGACCTGCCTGTTTGTTTTCACGGACATCCTCGGAGTGGTGCTGGTGGAACAGCTGTGGAGCCTGACCAACTCGATTTACACCACGCCGGAGGGCCGTGGATGGTACGGGGTGGTGGGAACCGGCGGTCTCGTCGGTGGGATGGTCGGCGGCTGGCTGGCGGGGCTCCTGCTCAAGCACACGGCCTTGAAAACGCCGGACCTGCTGCTGACGGCGGCAGGTATCATCGTGCTTATTTTTTTGCTGACCTGGTACATGAGTCGCTCCGGCATGTACTGCGAGGTCGATCAAGCGCCGCGGCCCTCCGACGCCCCTTCCCCTCATGGCTGGCGAATTCTCGGGCACAGCCGCTACCTGCTCATGATTGCGGCGTTGCTCCTGCTGGCGCAGCTGGCATCGCCGCTGGTCGAATACCAGTTTCTGAACACGGTGGAAGCGGCCTTCGCTGAGCGCGATGCGCGCACGGGCTTCCTGGGTGACTTTTACAGCCTGCTGGGAGTGGTTTCGGTGGCGGTCAACGTGGTGGCGACCCCCCTCGTCCATCGCGCTTTCGGACCGATTGCCGGCCTGATGGTCCAGCCCTTGTTGTTGGGAGTCTGCTCGTGGGGCTTTCTGCTGGCGCCGACGCTTTTTTACGGCGGGGCCGCCCGGATCAGTGATCGGGCCCTGTCCTACTCCATCAACCGGGCGTCAAGGGAGCTCCTTTATGTTCCCGTGGATCCGGTGGTCATTTACCAAGCCAAGGCCTGGATCGACATGTTCGGCTATCGCACTTTCAAGATAGCGGGCTCGGTGCTGATTCTGCTCTTCACCCAGTGGCTGCCGTTTAACTTGGGGGTTGCTCGGTTGAGCTGGTTCACCATCGGCATTTGCGCCGTTTGGGTCATCCTGGTCATCGTCATCCGCAACCATTACCGGCTGGTGCGGCAGGCGGGGCGGTAGAGCGTAAGAAAGGGTGAGTTGGAATTGACCGGCGGGACGGGGTGTGTCTTGAACCGCATGAGGGATGGCGGTCGTACGCCGGCCGGACGTGAATTCAGAACAGCGTCAGTTGAATCAGGTAGCCGATTCCGCTGAAGAGCCCGATATAAAACACCATCGAGAAAACCGCTCTGAACCAGCCTTTCATGGCTTTGCTGGACAAGGTCGCCGCTCCCTGGGGAAAATCACCGTACATGTCCATTCTACCCTGAAACGTCCCGGCTGTAAAGAGATCGATAGCGGTGATCAGGCGGCTCGCAGCCCGTTTTCTCGAACGTCTTCCACCAGCACATGTATGAGTTCCGGATCAAACGCCGCTCCCGCCAGATGTGCCATGATGCTCATTGCCTGCGCCGGTCCGCGGCCTTTCTGGTAGGATCGGTCCGTCGTCAAGGCGTCGAAGCAATCCGCCACGCTGACGATCGCCGCAGCCCGGGGAATCTGAGACGCTCTCAGCGCATGCGGGTACCCCGACCCGTCCCGCCGCTCATGATGGAAGCGCACACATTCGATCACCGGCTCGGCCACGCGGATGGCCTTTAGAAAATCGCCCCCGATCTCCGGGTGCCGGCGGATTTCGGCGCGCATGGCCCGACTCAGCTTCGCATCGCGATTTTTGAGAAGCTTGTGGCTGAAAGCGATCTTACCGATGTCGTGCAGCAGACCGCCGAGGCGGATGGTTTCGATCTCCTCGGAGGACAGCCCGAGGCGTTGCGCCATGCGTTCGGCATAGGCCGCCACCCGGCGCACATGCCCCTGGGTATAGAAATCCTGCGCTCCCATGGCCAGAGTGAGAGACGTCAGGTTGCAGACGGTGGCGGCGGAATCCTCTCGGCTTCCCTGAATGCCGTTAATTGCCCCGGGGTAAATCAATATGGCGTGCGGCGATATCATAAGTTATTCAAGAACAGACCCTCTCCGGGAGGATCGGAAGCACCATCGAATTGCTATGTATTTTGCGGACGGCTGTATAGGGTAAAGACCCGCGGCTGTCAAGGGAAAAAAGCGCTGGTCCTGTCGTGTCATCCGCCGCCCAGGAGGTCCGTTGCGCGTACGAAGGCCAGGGGGTTGACGTTGATCGAGTTGACTTTCACGCCCCAGTGCAGATGCGGGCCGGTGGCGCGGCCGGTCGCCCCGGCCAGCCCCACCGCCTGGCCTTTTCCGATCTTCTGGCCCGCCTTCACATCGATTCGGCTCAAGTGGGAATAGGATGTGAACACGCCGGCCCCGTGGTCGATGATGACGGCATTCCCGGAGTAGAAGAGCTCCTTCGTCAGGCGCACCACCCCGGCGGCGGCCGCATGCACGGGATCCCCGGTCTGGGCTCGAAAATCGGTACCCGTGTGGTGGCTCTGGAGCTCGCCGTTGAAAACCCGGCGCGTGCCGAAAGAACCGTTCATTTCACCCGGCACAGGGATCTGGAAGGCCCCTTGCCAGAGCGGCGACCGGCTGCCGGAAGCGTAGATCTGCTTCAGTTCTGCCTGTTCGCGGCGGATGCGTTCGAGGTCCTTCGGGCTTGGGCGGACGTGGCGGGGGTCCACCGTCAGGGTCTCCTCCCCGTACATCCCCTGCCGGATCTCGAAGGGCACCTTCCGGGTGAGCCGCTGGGCGCCGGAGCCCCACTCGATGGTCAGGTGGGCCTTCCCCGCCGGCGCTGTGAGCGGAATTCCGACCAGCCCGACCTGGACCGCCGGGCCCTTGACCGGATGCGGAAAGACCATGACTTTCTGGTCGGAAAAAATCAGCCGCAGATCCCGGTAAGCGGCCGGCATGCGGCGGCAGTCGATCTGGACGAACAGCGTGCCGCCGGTTTCGGCTTCAACGGCCGAAAGGGTGACCTCGGGCATGACGCGATCGGTTGCCGATTGAGCATGGGCGTATTCCTCTGTCACGAGCGTTGAAACAACCCCCAGCCAACAGGCAAAGAAAAAACAAGTCGCAAAACGGGAAATGCGGCTTCCAGCTCGCGATGAAACCATCCAGGTGTCGGTATCCATAATGAAAGGAATAATAGGCGTGCTTCAGCGCCTCGTAAAGGGGCTCCGCCCATCGGCGGAGCCCCTTTTATGAGCTCATCCCTTGATGATCCGGGGCAGCATCATCTGGTGCTGCGGGCAGATGGAGCGCGGGTTCTGGTAAGCGGCGCCGGCGAAGGCCTTCAGATAGTTGCGGATCGCCGTCATCTTGGCCACCTCGTCCACCAGGCCGTGCTGGGCACAATAGATCGGCCGGGAGTTGTCGTAGTAGGATTTGACCAGTTTATTCATTTCCTCGATGACCGGCTCGAGCGGTTTTCCGCTCTCCTTCTCCTTGACCAGCCGCCGGGAGTAGCTCGCGGCTGCGGCGGTCTCACCGTGCATGACGTAGATTTCGGTCGTGGCCGTGCCGAGCGTGAAGGCGTTGTGACGGTTGGCCGTGGGGCCGCCCATGACGTAATGCGCCGCCGCTGTTCCCTTGCGCAGCACCGTCAGGATCATTGGAATGTCGGTCTGCTGGATGGAGTAGATCAGCGACTGCCCCAGGCCGAGCAGCTCGGCTTTTTCCGCGATGTCGCCGACGTCGATACCCGATGTGTCCTGGAACCAGATGATGGGCACCCGGTCGCGACCGCAGTGCACCACGAACTCGTTCATCTTGATGAGCCCCTGGCGGTAGAGCTTTCCTCCGATCCCGGGATAGGGGGCGTATTCGGGGTAGTCTTCGCCGAGAAAGCCCTGGCGGTTGCCGATGACCCCCATGAGGAAGCCGTCGATCTTGACCAAACCGGTGTAGACCTCAGGTCCATAGCCGGGCCGATACTCCATGTGCTCGCTGCCGTCCACCAGTCGGGCCAGGATCTCGTCGAAGTTGTACATCTGCTTCTGGTTAAAGGGCAGCAGGTAGTAGATGTCCTCGGCCGGAAACCGCGGTTCGGCGGGCGGGGCTACCCGGAAGAACTTCGGGTGGTAACCGGGCATGTCCTTCATGTAGTCCTTGATCCCGTCCAGCACCTCTTGCTCGGTGTCGTAGACATAGCGGAAAAATCCGGTGGCATCGTGGTGGATCTTCACCGAGCCCGGGGGCTCCGCCTTGAACTGCTTGGCCGCCGCGATCAACTGCTCGGCGCCCTCCAGGTCGAAAAAGCCCTTGGGGGACATGCCGCTTAAAATGCCGCCGCCGCCGACCGCGATGTTGGCATCCTTATGCGCGAAGAGGATGGTGGGGCTGATGCCCTGATAGCCGCCGCCCGCAGGGTTGGTGCCGTAAATACCGGCCAGGATGGGGATTCCGGCCTGCTCGAGCTCCGCATGGCGGAAGAACGTCGTACCGGAGCCGCGCCGGTCGCCATAGAACTTTTCCTGTTCGGGCAGCTTCACCCCGCTGCAGTTCACCAGCCAGACCAGGGGGATGTTCAGCCGTTTGGAGAGGTTGGTGGCGCGGAACACTTCCTCCGCCTGGCCGGGCAGCCACGCGCCGGCGATCACCTTGTTGTCGAAGCCGATGACCACCGCCCATTTGCCTGCGATCTTGGCCAGACCGTGGCAGACGTTGTTGGTCCCCTCCACGTTGTTGTTGGGGTTGTAAAGCGTGTTGAGCGGGGTCCACGTGCCGGGCTCCACCAGGTATTCCAGCCGCTGCCAAATCGTCAGCTGCTTGCGCTTGTTGATCACGGCCGCTGGAAGACCCACGTTCTTGAACGTTTCCACCGCTTTTTCCACTTCGGCTTCGACATCTTTGATCAGCTTGACGTTGTTTTCCCTGCTTTTAATCATTCCGGGCTTGAGCGCACTGCCGAACTCCTGCATTTTCTCGAAATACGATCGCATGTCCTCTCTCCTCCCCGTCTGAAGTGGTTCCCGGTCTGGCCAATCGGCTCGCCGCACGGCCGGATTTTCGCGCACACAAATTCAGAAGTTTTTCTTACTCAAAGTGAAGCGATGCGTCAAGGACCATGCGAATGCGGGCCGGTCTTTGCCCTTGACATTCATTCAACCTTTAAGTATCAGACACCATTCTTTTCACACGTGGCCCTTAGCGATTGACTGCAAAAATATCAAAGCAGGAGAGCAAAGCATGAGCAAGCACATCGTGGCTCCAATGCCCGGCAAAGTCGTCGACATCCTCGTCAAGGTGGGGGAAGAGGTTCTCGAGTACCAGGAAGTGCTGGTCTTGGAAGCCATGAAGATGGAAAATGCCATCCCCTCGCCCGAATCGGGGAAAGTGAAGGAAATCAAGGTCAAGAAAGACGACGCGGTGGCCGCGCAGCAGGTGCTGATGGTCCTGGAGTAGCCCCCGGCTAACGTCGATCAGCATCGATTCTGATAAACTTAGGCCCATGGGTGAAATGGGCCTTTTGTTTTGAACAACCGCCGATATGCGGCGACGGTCACAGCCATTCACCCGGTGCAACCCGGCAAACGACCTCCAGAGCGCCGGCCAAGGCATCGCCCTTGAGTCGCGCCGTCAGAGCCGCTTCCAGCATTTCCGGACGAATCACCACGCCCAGTTTGGACAATACCCCCAGTGACGCCAGGGCCCAATCCGTTCCCTTGAACCCCTGCCCCTTGAAGTCCACCCGGTGGGTGCGGGCGCGGCCGGCGGGCACGTCCACTCCCACCGCTTGAATGACGGTGCCGGTGTCGTCGAGGGCCGCGAACATTTTTCTGCGCCGCGCCACGCCTTCCGGCCCCAACGCCACGACCACCGAGGGTCGCTGGATGCTCGTGCAGTCGATCGCCTGCGGGGAGAGAATCATCTCGCTGATGGAGGGGCCCCGCAGCACGGTAATGTCGTAGTCGTTTTTCTGGGTGGCGTTGAGGCCGGCGTGCAGGCCCGCCAGGCACAGGATCTCGCCGGCGGTGATGATGCGCTGGCCGGCGCTGCCCAGCATGATGACCTCCTGCCGGTCGCAGCTGACCGGGGCAAATGCCGAAGTGATGGCCTGCGGCGGCGGGACCGTTTTCTGCGCGGCGGCCAGTTCGCGGTAGTGCTCCCCGAATTCCCGACGCTGATTTTCGGGGACCTGCCCCTCGAACGGGGTGAGCCTGGACAGCATCTCCTCGATGCCTTTGGTCGTCAGCCGGTTGCGCTTGGAGAACCGGCCCGGGCAGATTCCCCAGATGTCCACCACTGAAAACCCCTTGAACTCGACAGCCTTACGGATTACCTCGGCGATGTCGCTGCGATAGGCCGAGCAGCGCACGACGTAGGGCGCGCCGGCGGCCCTGGCCACGCCGCAGATGTCCAACGGCTGTTCCAATCGGTTCAAAAACCCGGAGCCCACCTCGGCGTCGGGCGGGGTGGTTGCGGAATACTGGCCGCCGGTCATGCCGAAGTTGAAGTTGTTCAGCACGAGCAGGGTCAGGTCCAGGTTGCGGCGGCAGGCCGCCAGCAGGTGGGCACCACCGATGCCCTGGCCGCCGTCGCCCATGGTCACCACGACCGTGAGCTCGGGCCGCACGAGCTTGAGTCCGGCCGCATATGTGAGCGCCCGGCCGTGCAGGCCGTGGAAGGCGTGGGTGTTGAAGAAGGTGTCGAAGAGCCCCGAGCAGCCGATGTCGCTCACCATGGCGATGCGCTCGCCGCCCAGCCCCATGGTTTGAAACGCCTTGTCCAGGGTGTGGGTGATGCGTTCGTGGGAGCACCCCGGGCAGAACACCGGCGGCCGCGCTGCGTTCAACAGGCTATCCATGGATGACTGCCTCCACGATGGTTTCCGGGGCGATCAACCGGCCGTCCATCTGACCGCAGAAGCCGACCGCTTGCCCCGGCAGGATGCGTTCGATCTCGCGCACGTATTGCCCCAGGTTCATCTCCACTGCGAGGATGCGTTGAACGCCTCCCGCAGCCCGGCGGATGGCCGCCGCCGGCACGGGCCAGAGGGTCTTGAGGACCAGCAGCGAGGTCGGCTTTCCCCGGCGCTGCAACTCGCGCACCGCGGCGCCGGCGGCCCGGGACGAGACGCCGTAGGTGACGATCAGCGTTTCAGCATCCTCGGCCGGATGATGGTCGACCATCGCCACCTGATCCGCAGCGGAATTGATCTTGGACTGCATCCGCGTCAGCGCCCGCGTGATCTCGGACGGGTCCGTCGTGATGAATCCGTCCGGACCGTGGGTGGAGGAGGTTTGACGCACTGGTATTCTGCCGCCGATCGGCAGAAAGCCCGGCACCCCCTCGCCGTCGGAAGCCTGAAACGGCAGGAAGGGCTGATCCGGCGGGGGCGCGACTCGGTCGACCGGGGCCGGGGGTGTCAGGCGCTCCAGGTCCAGGCTCTCGCGGGTCATGGCGATTTCCTTGTTTGAGGCGACGAACACCGGGCAGCGGTAGCGTTCCGCCAGGTTGAAGGCGTGCACGGTGAGGGTGTAGCAGTCCGTCACATCGGTCGGCGCGAGGACAATCACCGGCAGCCCGCCGCTGTTGCCCCACTGCAAAAACTGGACGTCGCCGTCCGCCCCGCGGGTGGCCGACCCGGTGGAGGGGCCCAACCGCTGGATGTCGACGATGACAATGGGGATCTCGCTGCCGATGGCGAAGGAGATCTGCTCGCTGTAAAGGCTGATGCCCGGCCCGGAGGTCGCCGTCATGGCCTTTACGCCCGCCATGGAGGCGCCCAGGCAGAAACCGATCGAGGCGATCTCGTCCTCGCCCTGGATGCAGACCCCACCAAGCGGCGGCAGCATGGCCAGCATGTGATTCAGAATCGTCGTTGCCGGTGTGATCGGGTAGCCGGCAAAAAACCGGCACCCGGCCGCCACCGCCCCCCGGGCGATGGCCTCGTTGCCCTCCATCAGAGCTAACGCCATGGAGCCACCTCACGATGCCGTTAAGGTTTTGGGAATGGTTGCCGTTGGGTGGATGCGAGCGCTGTCGATCGGGATCCCGCCGCATCAAGCCGCTTCAACTAACATTTCGCAACGCGTAGGGCAAGCTGAAAATCCTATCGGTTTTTTTGAGTCTGAGGCGGCGGCTGCTGCCAGGGGTAACGGATGCGCGCGTGGAAGGAGGCCTCCAAAGCGTCCACCAGGGAGCGGACGATGGCATCGATGTCGCGCGTGTCGAGCACGCACTCGCCGAACTGGCCGTCGGCGATGCGCTTGACGACGATGAAGCGGACCAGTTTATCAAAGGCCGGCCGGCTGGGAGACTTCAACGATCGGGAGGCCGCCTCCACCGCATCCGCGATCATCAAGAGGGCCGCTTCCACGCTCTGGGGCTTGGGGCCCGGGTAGCGGAATTCGTTTTCACTGACGCTTCCCTCGGGTTTGAGCTTTTTGGCTTTTTCGAGAAAAAAGTCCACCGTCTGGGTCCCGTGGTGCTGTTGAACCAAATCGATCACCATTCTCGGCAGCCGGGCATCGCGGCAGATGAGCAGGCCCTGCTGCACATGCCCCGTGATGATCTCGATGCTCTCATAAGGGTCAAGGGTGTCGTGCAGGTTGACCCCGTTCAGTTGGTTCTCGACATAGCCCTCCGGCCGCCGGATCTTACCGATGTCGTGAAAATAAGCGCCGATCCTTAGCAGCAGCGGATTGGCTCCGACGGCATCTCCGGCTGCCTGGGCCAGATAGGCCACGTTCATGGAATGCTGATACGTGCCGGGGGCTTCCGCAAACAACCGTTTGAGCAGCGGCTGGTCGAGGTCGGAAAAGCGTCGGAGTGTGACCGTCGAGCCCACCGCCCTCCCGGCTTTGAGCAAAGGAAGCAGCAGCAGCGCCAGGGCCCCCGATGAAATCCCGCCCAACAAGGCCCAGCCGCTCTGCGCCGTCCACGGGTTGTCCGCCAGGGATCGCAACGCTGCCAGATTCCACTCCTCGGGCAGATGGGTCGCCAGGACCATGGCGGCCCAGTCCACGCGTTGCAGCGTCAGCAGGACCGCATGCACCACACCGATCAGCAGGCATGGCAGGATTGCGCTGCGCAAACGAAGGGTCTTGGGTGCGAGCATGACGGCCGTCAAACCGATCACCAGAAAACTCGTGAAGAGCTCATACGACTTGCCCATGAAAAGAGCCGTCAGCAACACACCGACCAGGAAGGTGCCGACCGCGGTCACCCGGCCCTGGTTCAGGGCGATGACCAGCAGCGGCAGCACGGCCAGCGGCAACGCTTCCACCGGGAGGTTGGTGAAAAGCAAGAACCCCTTCAGGATCAGGCTGTGCAGAATCAGCAGCACCAGCAGCAACGGGTGAGACACGGCGCGCTTGTAGCCGCCCCGCGGCAAGGCGAAGAGGAAGAACCCGAGAAAGACGACCATCCATATGTTGACAAACAGGACCAGGGGAGATTCCCGGAAGATCGCTTCCGACCGTTGGCCCTCGAAGATGCTGGCCAACTGCTGGTCGCGGTCGTCGATTTTCTTGAGAAACGGTACCAGCACCTCGCCCGCATGAAAATCGGTGCCCTGGGAAACCGGGAGAGTCCCTGTCGGCGTGCCATCTGTTTTCGGCGCCGGCAGGGTGAGCCGCCGGTCGGCCCGCAGTGCGAACGGCGCCGTCTGCCCGAGCTGCAGCGGACGGACGGTCAGATAGATCTCCTCGACAAAGCAGGATAAAAAATTGAGCAGAACGAAAGCCAAAATGAGCGCGGCACGAATCATGAGCGACCATCCGGGCGCTGCCCGGCCGGAGATGTGTTCCCGCCGGAAGCCCCGGCTAAACGGCAAAAAGTCGATATGGACTAAAGTTTTTATGGATCATGACGATGACACCCTTGAGAGACCATCTTAATCAAGCCGGCGGGCCCAAGTCAAATGGATCGAGAAGCGACGGCGCCCGGAAGCGGTTTGCGGCAGATACATAGCCGCCCGACGGCCGAAGGAGAAACCATGCTATCAAGCCGCCCGACGGCAAGCGCCAAACCCGAAGCGAGCACTCCCCCGGGGCCTGGGGGATTGGCCCGGCTGGTCAACTCGGCGGGCCGAATCGGCCTGAACCTGCTGCAGCGGATGGTCCAGGCCGTCTCTTCCGAGGATTTCACCCGCTTCATGCAGAAGCCGGTGCTGGCCGGCTCGGCCATTCACCTGGGCACGCTGGCGGCCCGGTCCGACAATGGTTCGCGTGAGATGAACCGCACGATTGTGTTCGAGCCCGTCGGGGCCGGCGAGGATGCCGTGTCGGCGTCCGAGAGCCTGAAGCTCGCAATTTACCCCTTGGTCAAGGGGGAGTATGCGACCTCCACCGGCGAGGTCTTTTCCATCGGCCGCATCGACGGCAACGACTTCATTATGCCGGATTACGCCATCTCCAAGAAACATGCCTTGATTGAAATCAAACGCGATGGTTATTTTCTGAAGGACTGCGGCTCGACGAACGGGACCCTGTTGAACGGGACACGGTTGCAGACCAAGCCGTTGGAGGTCCACGACCGGGACGTCATCAGTTTTGCCCGCTACGAGTTTGCATTTCTTTTCCCCGGCTCGCTCTATGACATGCTCAGGCAGGGATAGGGGCGCCTCTGCCCGTCGCCCGTCAGACGCTCGGTCCCCGAAAAATCCGTCTACCTTTTCTTGTCCAGCTCCACCCTCACGGCCCGCCCGAAGGTGTGCAACAGGTAGGGTTTCTTGATGTAGGCCCCGGCGCCCAGCCGCTGGGCCTCCCGCACGTCCACGGATTCCGAATAACCGCTGGCGATGATGGCCTTCTGCCCCGGCCGCAGCGCCTGGATGCGTTTGAAGGTTTCAAGCCCGTCGATGCCGGGGGCCATGATCATGTCGAGCACGACCAGATCGGCCGGCTGCCGGCGCAACTGCTCCAGAGCCTCCTCCCCGCTGTGGGCGGTTGCCACCGTATAACCCAGTCTTAGGAGAATTTCGGATGCGATTTCAACCTGCTCCCGGGTGTCATCCACGAGCAGCACCTTTTCTCCCCGGCCTTTGAATGCATCCAGCGACACGATGTCGTCCCGCTGCAGGGCCTGGCGGTGGGTGGCCGGAAAGTACAAAGTGATGTCGGTGCCCCGGCCCACCCGACTGCGCATATCAATATGGCCACGATGGTCTTTCACCGTGCCCCAGACAACCGCCATCCCCAGCCCCGTACCGCTTCTGCCCATGGCTTTTCGGGTGTAGAACGGCTCGAAAATACGCTCCATCTCATCCGCGGGTATCCCGATTCCGGCATCCGAAACGGTGAGGCAAACGAAATCGCCCGACACCGGTTCTCCGTACCCTATTTTCTCGTGCTCCAGGTTCCGGTTTTCCGTGCGGACGACGATGGACCCGCCATCCGGCATGGCTTCAGCGGCGTTGGTCACGAGGTTCATGATGGTTTTCGACAGGTGCACCGGCGAGCCGACAATGTTCAGCAACTGGTCGTCTAGGTGGGTTGCCGCGGCGATCCCCGGATGGTTCAATTCCAGCTTGGAGAATTCGGGGCTGCCCAGGTAGTCCGTCACGATCTGGTTCAGGTTCACCACTTCGGTGGTTTCAACCCCCCGCCGGGCCAGGGTCAGCAAGTCCTGGACGATGGCCGCCGCCCGTTCGCCCGATTTCTTGATGGTCAGGATCGGTTTACGCAGCAGGCTGTCTTCCGGCAGGTCCAGCAGCAGCAGCTCGGGGTAGCTGACGATGCCCGAGAGGATGTTGTTCAAGTCGTGAGCCACCCCTCCGGCCAGGGTGCCGATGGCTTCCATTTTCTGGGCACGCTGCAGTTGGGCCTGCAGTTCCTTCTTCTCCTGATCGGCGCGTTTCAGCTCCGTAATGTCGTTGCCGATGCACAGAACCTCCCGGAAGCCGCCGGCGTCGTCGAAAATCGGCCGGTAGGTCCAGGCAATCCAGACTTTTTTGCCGGAGCGCAGGGTGGCTTCGCTTTCCCTGACCGTCGGCCGCATGGGGTCGCGGCTCATGGCGACGATCATCTCATCGAACCTGCCGGCGTCCGCCTCGCTTTCGGGCAGGACCAAGTCCGTGGCTTTCTGGCCGAGAAGCTCCGGCTCGATGTAGCCCAACAAACGCTGCGCGAACTCGTTTACGAAAGTAATCCGGCCGTCCTGGTTAACCCGCAGAATAAGGCTGCTGGCGGTTTCCACCAGCTCGCGATATTTTTTTTCGCTGTCTTGGATCGCCTCGAACGATACGGCATTGACGATGCTGGTGGCAAGCTGAGACGCCACCCCGATGAGAAGACTCATGTCGCTTTGCCGCAGGGGCCTTTTGGATGCACTGTTGTCCACGACCAGTATGCCGAAAGCATCGGCTTTGTGGACAATCGGGACACAGATCAACGACTGGCTTCCCAATTTCCTCGCAAATTCGAGGCTTTTTGGGGACAGATCGCCTTCGACCTGCTGGAGGTTTTCAACCAGAAGCGGCCGGCGTTCACGCATGGCCAGAATGAACACCCCCTTGGAGTGGGGGTTTTCCAGATTGAACGCTGTGGTTCTGAGAAGGTCTTCCTGGGCCGGGTCGAGGCCGAAGCCGGCGGAGTACTGCAAAGAGGATCTTTCCGCATTCGCCAGCATGATCATTCCGCGGTCGAAATCCAGCCGGTTCTCAATGATGCCCATCACGGCGGAGATCAGATTGTTGATGTCCAGGATGGTGGATGTGGCCTGCCCGATCTCCTGAACCAGCATGGCGTTGTTGTACCGCACTTTGCTTTCAAACAGCGTTTCCTCGGCGGCCTTTCGCTGGGCCTCAACGGTTTGCTCCAATCTCTTGCGCTCAAGACGTTCGGATTGAAATGCGCAAAGCCCTACAGTAGCGGCCAGCACCAGGCTCAGCACGGCCCAAGCGTAAAGCGGCATGAAGCTGAAGCCCGTCGCAGAAATAACGACCCCCACTGCAGCGGCGACAGTGCTGATCCTTCGCCATAAGCGAGACGGGCTTTCCCCCCAGGTGATGATGTAGCGGCAATGGGGGGCCCCCTGGTGGAAGCACTCGGGGTGTTCGATGTGGGCCAATTCCCCGGTGGACCAGCGGGCCAGGGCTTCAAAAATACCTCTTCGGTTTTCGCATTGATAGGGTTTTTCCGCCACCCCGGTCTTGGGGGTTGCGGTGATCGCGAACTTCGCGGACCCCAGCTTCTTGGTCTCGATGCTCGCCGCCCTGCTAAGCAGCAAATAATGCCGTTCCATCAACTGGTAGACGATGGCCGGGGTCAGCAATCCCAGCATGTACTGCTTGGCCGCTCCCAACCCCCTGGAGGAGGCCGCAAACCGCCCAACCTGTCTGGATATATGCACATCCCCCGTTTTAGCAACGATGACCGCATTAAACCGATCAACCTCCTCTTGGGTGAGCCAATGGGCGGGGTCTTCGATTTGGTAGGTAGTAATGCCGGCTTCCTCCAAAACGGATTCCACGTTGACTTGAGGATGGTGCAGTCGCAGGTACTCAACATACATCTTTGTCAGGCGACTGTTATATAGCGACTGGCCGTTACTCATAGACACCGGGTCTTTCAGGTAAGCAGCTGATCGGCCTGGTTGGCGTTGGGCCGGCCACGGTCGCACGCATGCATGCAACCCTCCAGGCCCAGAGTCTCTGCCGGGGTTTTCGTCAAAGGGAGACCCGCGCAATTACACTAGAATCTCCACCATGCTATGCAATTTTAACACTTTCCAAGGCGACTGGGAATTGGAATCTACCCGATCACGCGAACCAGGCGCGAGGCGGGGACGAGCTCCACCTGCTGGCGCAGCGCCGGAAGTTCTTCCTTGAGAACGTTGTAGGTGGTCGGGTGAGGATGGGCGATCCCCACGGCCTCGCCTTTGCGCTGGGCGATGCGCACCAGCTCCCGGATCTGTTTACGAATGGAGACCGGGTCGTGGGCGTGGTCCAAAAACACGTCCCGCTGGCTGAAGGGGATCTGGAACAGGCGCGCCGAGGGTCGGCAGACGCTTTCATCGGTGGTGCGGCTGTCGACGAAATAGAGCCCGTGGCGCTTCAGCGCCGAGAGCACCTGGTACATCTGCTCGGAGTTGGCGGTCAGCCGGGAGCCCATGTGGTTGTTGGCCCCCTTGATGTGCGGCACGGCCTTGAGGTCCTCCTCGAGCACTCGCAGCAGCTCGTCCGGTCCCATCGATGCCAGAAGAGCGCCAGGTCCGGGATTGATCTCCGGGTATTCCATGGGTTCCATCGGCAGGTGGAGCATGACCTCCAGGCCGCGATCATGCGCCAAGCGTGCGATCGCTCCCTGATGGGGGCTGTGCGGCAGGATGGCGACGGTGAACGGTGCGTTCAGGTCGATTAATTTTTCGGCCAGCTGCCGGTCGTAGCCCAGGTCGTCGATGATGATGGCCACGCGGGGCGGTTTCTTGAGAGGCGGTGGTTCAGGCGGCGCGGGGGGCAAAGCTGCCTGCAGGGCGTCGGACTCGGCTGCCGGGGTCTTGGGTAATGACGGTTTTTCCGGAAACACCTCATAGAGGGGTGGCTTGGCGGTGACCGGCTTTTCAGTGCCGGCCGCTCGACCGGGCGGCTTCGGCGCTGCTGGCCCGGATTCCGCCTTTTTCTCGGCGACAGGAGGCTTGGCGGCGGGCGCCTGCTCACGCGGGATGGCCTTCTTGCGTTCGGTCAGCGACGGTCGAGGCTCGGTCCCGGACCGCCAGCGAAGCCCCCACACGACACCGCCCACGACCACCGCCAGCAGCGCGACGGCGATAAGCGCCCTGAACATCGGCCGAGTTGTCTTTTTGGGACGGGGCGCGCGGCGGCGCGCCCCTTTGCGCGGTGGCTTCTTCGCTGGCATGCCGGAGCGTTCGGGTGCGCTCAGTTCTTCGCTTGTCGGAGCACGTCGTATCCGATGAGAATCTCAAGCGCCCGCATCAACTGGTTGTCGCTTTGCAGCGTCTCCAGCTTGAGGGGGCCGACCCGGGATTCGGCATCCTTCATCCGTTTCTTGGGGTCTTCCGCGGGCTTTTCCGGCTTCTTCTTGGGCTCGGCTGTTTCGGCCTCCCCCTCGGCCTCCAGGTGGTTTTCGAGGTCTTTCTCCTTGAGCATGGCGTCTTCGGTGCCGGTCGCTTCTGCGGCGTCCAGGCGTTTGAACTTGAGCGTGATATCGGGCTCGATGCCCTTGGCCTGAATGGAACGGCCGTTGGGCGTGTAATAGCGCGCGATGGTCAGTTTGAGGCCGGAGCCGTCGCGCAGGTTCTCAACGGTCTGTACCGAACCCTTGCCGAACGTCGTGGTCCCGAGGACCAGGGCGCGCTTTTGATCCTGAAGCGCGCCGGCCACGATCTCCGAGGCGCTGGCCGTCCCGCCGTTGATCAGCACCACAATCGGATAGGAGCGCTGAACCGGGGAAGGCGTGGCGTTGAAAACCTTCGTGTTTTTCTTTTCGCGGCCTTTCATCGACACGATCGCACCCTTGTCCAGGAATTCGTCGGAGATGCTGATCGCCTGGTTCAGCAACCCGCCGCCGTTGTTGCGCAGGTCGAGCACCAGCCCTTTCATGGGTTTCTCGGAGGCCTCCAGCTTTTCAAGCGCTTTCTCAAACTCCTGGGTGGTCGTTCCCGTGAAGTTGGAAATGCGCACATAGCCGTACCCCGGCTTGAGGCTGATCGACTTGACGCTTTGGATCGGGATCTCATCGCGGGTGATTTCGAAATCGATCGGCTTCTTGACGCCCTCGCGCAGGATGGTCACAACCACCTTGGATCCTTTGGGGCCGCGCATCATGCGGACGGCCTCGCGCAGGTCCTTGGTCAGGGTCCCGTCCACCTTGATGATGCGGTCCCCCGCCTCGATCCCGGCCTTGTGGGCCGGCGTGTCCTCGATCGGCGATATGACGGTGACGAAGCCGTTCTGCATGGTGATGTGGATGCCGATGCCGGTGAATTTGCCCTTGGTGTCGATCTGCAGGTCCTCGAAGGCGTCGGGCGGCAGCAGGGAGGAGTGGGGGTCCAGCCCCTGGAGCATTCCCTGGATGGCCTTCTGAATGAGGTCCTTGGGCTCCACCTCGTCCACGTAGTCCTTCTGGATCAGCTCGATGACATCGGAGAAGATTTTCAGCTGGTCATACAGGTCGTCCTTGCCGGCTGAGTTGGCGTGCTGGAACCCGGTGCTCAGCATCCAGACGACGAGAGCCGCAACCATGATCACCCACAATTTCACCGGTCGGTTGAATTTCCCGATCATATAAAAAGCTCCTTATGGAATAGTCGGCGAGGGGTTTGGGAGGTTTTGTGTCGCGCCATTTCCCCGCCTTTAGAATCGTAATTTCCAAAAATAAGCACTAAAAACCGTTGATCCAATACCAAACTCGTCTCGTTTTTATCCACGCTGCAACCACTCCAGCGGATCCAGGGGCCGGTCGTGATGGCGCAGCTCAAAGTAAAGCCCCGCGCCCCCCAAGGCGCCGGAGTCTCCGGCAGTGGCGATGACATCGCCTCCCTCCACCCGATTGTCCACCGATTTGAAGACGTCTTCCAGGTGAGCGTAGACAGAGTAGAAGTGATCTCCGTGATCGATGATGACGACGTTGCCGTACCCCTTGAACCAGCTCGAATAGAGAATGGTGCCCGCATGCACGGCTTTGACCGGCTCGCCACGTTCCGCCGCGATGTCGATCCCGTTGCGAAAAGCCGGAATGTTGAGCCGCGGGTGCCGGTAAGACCCATACAGATTCACGATTTTACCTTTAACCGGAAAGATAAGCAAGCCTTTCGAAGCCGTGATCGGTTTGACTGCAGCCGTCGGGCGGGCGGTGCGGGCATCGGGCGGGCGGGTCAGCGACTGGATTTTCTGTTCCAGCATCTGGGCGGCCTCCAGCAGGCTGCCGACGGCCGCCTGCTGGGCCTGCTTATCGGTCCGGATGCTGGCCAGCAATTTCTCCCGGTTCGCCTGCTCACGGTTCACGGCGGCAAGCTGCCGGTCGTAATCGGCCGCTCGGGAGCGCTGTTTTTCCTGGTGTCCGGTCAGCTGGGAGCGCAGCTCCTTCAGCTCGGCGGAATAGGTCAGCAAGGACCTCTGGACCGCTTCATCCTGGGACACAATGCGCTCAAGGGCGGCCTTGCGCTTCACCGCCTCCATCATCGAAGCCGAGGACGCCCAGGCGTCGGCAGCCCCCAACCGGCGGATCGTGTAGAGGGCAACCAGGCGTTTGGACAGATAGGCTTCTTTGGCGCGGATGCGCCGGAGCAGATCCTCTTCGGCCGCGCGGGTGCTGGCGATTTTGTCCTCCAACTCCTCCAGCTCGGCCTTGACGGCCTGCGCCCGGCGTCGGTGACGGTGCAGTGCCTGTGCCGCCGTCTCCAGGGCATTCACCATGTCGTTCTCACGGCGGCTGATACGGTCGATCTCGGCCTGGCGCTCCCGGAGGTCACGCCCGACCGCCTCGGCCTCCTGGCGCAGATTTTCCAGGGGGGCA
>Ga0210127_1000013_pt1 | contig 20512 bp, 17 predicted proteins | sample RushSE_CattailNL_FD_185566 | JGI IMG/M metagenome (GOLD analysis project Ga0210127, IMG submission 185566) | Wetland microbial communities from San Francisco Bay, California, USA, that impact long-term carbon sequestration - RushSE_CattailNLC_D2... | ecosystem: Environmental > Aquatic > Marine >...
TGGTGTTGCTCTGCTGGTAGTTGAAGGCGGTTTTCACGATGGCGGCCGCCAGGCCGGGAAGCGACAGGGGCAGATCCCCTTTGTGCAAGGTGACGGTGTGCTCCATCTCCCAGATCACCTGCCCGGTGCTGCAGCGCAGCATCCGCGTGCGCAGACCCGCCTGCTGGTTGGCGTAGACAAGGGCATAGGTCTGCCCGAGCGCCAGGGCTTCTCCCACCACCACAGCATCGACCCCCAGCAGTTGTCCGAGCCGTTCCAGCGGCAAGGATCCAACGGCGGCCGGGTCTTCGGCCATCCGGCCGGCCTCAAGGGTTGCGTCCACTGCGGCCGGCTCAACGTCCGCATAGTTGAGCGAGCTGAAAAAATTGAAAAACATCCGCCGCAGCACGGTAGCAGCGTCGGGATTGGCGGTGCGGTTTTCAAAGGGCAGCACAGCGACCTTGCGCGGAAGGTCCATCGCAGAGAGGGGCGCGTTGACTGCGGGCTTGGTCACCCGCGTACAGGCGCAAAAGGCCACGAGCGCCAGGAGAAGCCACCCGAAGGCGATCCGGCTACCAGGGGGTCTCAGGGTCGCTTTCACGGGGGCTCTCGTCAAAAAGGTATTTCATGATCCAGGAACTCTGGGCCCCGGATTCCTTGAGCAGCTGCCGGACCTTTTCCTGCTCATCGGGTTCCGCCGGCGCAAGCGCTTGGCTTGCGGAGGTCGACGCTGCGGGTGATTGAGGCGGTTCAGCCAGTTTGCGGTGACAGAAGGTGATTTTTTCGCGGATGTCCATGGCGTCCGGGTCGATGAGCGTATACCGTTCAAGGTAGGCAAGCGCCTTGGGCCAGTTGCCCGCCTTGAAATGAGCATCGCCTTCGGTGCGGTAATAGGCTTGAATTTGCTCGATGCGCTTCAGCGCGGTCTCATTTTGGGGCTCGAGGGCGAGCACGGCCTGGTAGATACTGTAAGCATTCTGATGGACCGGGGTCAGGTAGCGTTTTACAGCGAAGTGGGCCTCCGCCTCTTTGAGAAGCTGGGCCACCGTCTGCTGCTGCTCGTTTCTCTGGTAATCCAGCCAAAGCCGGTGGATGGCTTTCTGCGCCTCGGGGAAAAACGGGCTGTCCTCGGGAATCGCCGAATAGTAGGCGAGGGAACGGTGATAGTCTGCGACCGCTTCCAGACGCTGACCGATCTGCATGCGATAGCGATTCAGCTGGTCCCACACCGGAGCGGCCTCCTTTCCGGCGCCGTGAGCGGCGAGGTGTTCTTTCAGGAACGCCGCTGCATCCTCCAGGTTTCCGCTCCGGGCCTTCTGACCGGCGGTCTCTGCCACGGCAGCCGCCAGGAGCCTCCTGGCGGCCGAACCGCTTTCTGGTGACGGATCTTTTTCCAGGAAATTGAGCAGGTGGTCGCGTGCGCCGCCGAACTCGCCGGCGTCGATCTGCGCGGAGATTCCGTTCAGCGTATGCTCGTCAATCCAGGGCACGAACACCAGGCCATAGGCGGCATATCCAACCGCAGCGGCAAACAGAAGGGCGAAAACCCACCGCCGATGCATGGCATGGCGCCGATGAGGCTGTTCCTGCCGCCGGGTGTCGTCTCGACGGCTGGAAATGAAGGCCAGAGACCAGGCTCCGATCTTCAGCTGGTCCCCGGAATACAATCGTTTTTCGGTCGCCGGCTCATGGTTGATCGTCAGGGGGTTGGACGAGCTGATGTTGCGGATATGGCAGGCGCCCTTCCGTGCCTCGATGACACAGTGGTACCGAGAAACCGAAGGGTCGTTGAGGACGATGTCCGCCTCCTGAGAGCGCCCGATCACTATCTTGGGCCGGGACAGGGGATAAGCCGCCGCCAGGCCCGATGGAGAGGTGCACACCAGGCGCCTTTCGGGAGGTGTGTCAGCGGTGTCGGCGGCGAGGATCGTCTTGGCATCGGGGGTGGATTCCGCTGCCGGCTCCGCGCCGGCCTGATAGAGGAAGCTGGTTTTCCCGAAGGTGATCTCATCACCGGGCTTGAGGAAATCGCCTGCAGTGGTGCAGCCGTTGACGCGCAGGGCGTTGCGGCCTAAATTTTTGATGAAGTGGCGGCCGTTTTCAAACGACACCCTGGCCTGAACGCGGGATACACAGGCCTCCGGAATGATGATGTCGCATTCCTGCGACCGGCCGACCAGAAAGCTGTCCCTGCGTGTTTCAATGCACCGTTTCGGGTTGTTCTTCTGGATCAATCGGAAGGCGCCGTCCACATTGCTTCCCCTCGCACCCGTTGCCTCTGAAAATACCTTTTCTAGATCTCTATCGGCTTTTCAGCGGCAAACTTGAGTACAAGTGCCACTCATTTTGGAGGCGAGGATGGCGTTGCGATATGGCGAGGCAGATCAGAACGGGCAGGCCGGTCTGAAGAGGTCGAAAGGCAATGGGGTCGAGGAGATGAATCAATAGGCTCTTTACTCGAACCCTTGGACCCCCATTGGGCATTTAGAGCAGAAAAGCACGTTATGTATACAGCTTGGACCACTCCCGGCGTTTGCGTTTTTTCCAGTCCTTCCGGTGATAAAGGTGGCTCACGATGAGCGGCAGGACAGATGTCGCCTCTGCGAAGACCATCTGCTCGAAGGTCGTGTCGACCTTGCCCCAGGAGGAGGCTTCTTTTAGAGTGGAACTTGAGCAGGCACCGTCGCGTGCGTCGGCCACGGTGATCTGCACTGCGTATTTGTGCATGGGGACTTCCTTGCCGAGCACCTCGGCGCAGATGACCGTGTCCTGGACGAAGTTCTTGGGTACGCCCCCGCCGATCATGAAAATTCCGGTGGTCTTGGCTTCCATCTTGATCCGGGTGAGCTCATAAAAATCCCGGACGGAGTCGAGCGTGAGATGCCGGTCGGGGCGGTCCACCTGGTGCTTGACCAGACCGAAGCCCGCGCTCGAATCGACGAACGCCGGGCAGAAGACGGGAACGTTGTGACGATAGGCGAGTTCGACGAGCGATCCCTTCTTGACCGCGTGCGTGGTCAGGTAGCGGCCCATTTCACGGATGAACTCGCGCGATGAATAGGGCTTGGGCGGCAGGCGGTCGGCAATCTTCTTGACCGTCATGTCGCAGGCCTGCAGCTGCTCCTCGTCGATGTAGGTGTCGTAGATGCGGTCGATGTAAAGCTCGCGCAGCTTCCGGTCGTCAGCGGTGGGCGAGCCCTGGTAGTGCTTGAAGCCCAGTGCTTCGAAGAAGTCCATGTCCACGATGGAGGCGCCGGTGGCCACCACCACATCCACCATGTTGTGGCGGATCATGTCGGCATAGATCTGCATGCAACCGGCGGCGCTGGTGCTGCCGGCAAGCGACAGCATGATGGTGCACCCCTTGTCTCGCAGCATGCGGGAGAAGATGTCGGCCGCCACGGCAGTGTCTCTCGAGGTGAAGGACATCTCGCGCATGGCGGTGATGATCGGGGTGGCGTCGAAAGCGCTGACGTCGACGTGCCGGACCTGTTTCTTGAGAACGTCTTTCTTCTTCATCGACGGGTTCCTTCTTTAAAAAAAGATTCTGGATACGGGATGCTCGATGCTGGATAAACCACGTAACAGCGCCTATGGGTCTTGGGCTTTATCCAGCGCCCAGCATCCGGTATCCAGGTTGCGGCGACGACTCGCCACCCCTCTCGCGCCGCTTGGCTGCGCAGGCACCGGTGACCCGACAAGCAGCCGAATGGCCGTCTCGCCCGGCGGACCGGGCGACAACATTTCCCTTCCGATGTGCCGCCTCGGCGCTCTCCCGGGGATCGCACCGAGCCTAAGCATCAGGCGTTCAGGTTTACCCGCAGGATCGGGTAATGGTAATTCACGAAGCACAGGGCGGCCAAGGCCGTGCCGTACTTCTTTTCGGGCACAAAGCTCTCGGTGATGAGACGCCGATCCTTGAGCTCGAAATCATCCGAGTAGCCGTTGTAGTAGAGCTCCTCGACGCTGGCGTGCAGCCGGCGCTCGATTTCGGCAATCGCGTGATCGCCGTAGAGCTCGCACACAAGGCCCCCGTACTTGTGGCGCGTTTTCTTGTCGTACAGCCACCCGTAAATGATCCCGGCCGTCGCGCGCTCGCCCTTGTTGACCGTGCAGACGGAGAAAATAGACTCCATCACGGAACCGTGGACGAGGCGTTCGGGTCTTGGGATTTCGGTGGCGATGCCCGGCAGGATTGAGGAGTACGTCATGATGTTGCACATCTCGACGCCTGCCTGCTTGAGGGCAAGATGGTAGGAACCTGCGTGAACCGTGAGGTCACTTTGCCCCGTACCCTTGGTGACAAAGTAATCCTTCGGGATTCGGTTACCGATAATCAGTTCACCCAGACGGCCTTCCGCGTGCAAGATATCTTCTTTTTCCACTCCCTGTGTTCCCCTTTATTCGCATAAAAAATCCTGATTTCAGGTTTGATCGAAGATCCCTCCCGGCGGTCACATGCCGTTGCAGGGGTGCCGAAAGGAATCTGCCCCAGCCATCAAAAAAGAACGCAGAAAAATAGCACTAAAATTTTTTTTTGCAATAAATTTTTTTTGCAATGATTTCATATAGGTTTCCGAGAGTCTGGATCAAGCCCTCCTGCAGTCCTCCTTTCGTTCGAAGGTTACGGGAGCCCGGCCAGGTAATTACAAGCCGGAGCGATCAGAATCGTCTGGTCCTCATTGGCAATGCGACGGTAACCCTCGGCCGTTTTGACCAGTTGCACCGCCGGTACCCTCAGCGCGCTCTGGAATTTCAGCAAGGCCGGCGGTGGCTGATGGTCCAGGGCCTGGGCGTCGACCAGCAGTACCGGGCGTCCGTCATCGACAATCACGAAATCGACCTCCTGCTGGTCCTTGGTCCGGATGAAATGCAGACTGAACCGGCCGTAGCCCATCTCGTTCCACGTCGACACCGCCCGGCAGAGCTCAAGCGCCACCATGTTCTCGAAACGCGCTCCGGGATCCTGAACCCGGGGCACATCCCACAGGTAAATTTTCTGTCCCTCCCGGATTGCCCGGGGCACCCCTCGCGACCAGGGCGCGAGGCTGAAGATCGCAAAAAACCGTTGCAGCGTCACCAGCCAGCTGCGGATGGTGTTGTAGGCCATCTGCAGCCCCTGGGCCAGGGCCGGCACGGACAGAAGCTGCCCCGTCTGCGCCGGCAGGAGTTGGTAGAGCGTTTCCAGTTCGGCGATGGCCTTGATTCCGGTCATGTCCCGGATGTCCTCCCGGATCAGCTGCTCCGCATAGGCCGAGGACCATCTGCGGTAGGAGGTTTTTCGGCCGGAGAGGTACGGTTCCGGAAAGCCGCTTTGCTCCGAAAGCGTCTGCCACAGCTCGCTGAGTTCGGAATGCCGTTCCATGCTGACCTGCTGAGGGTTGCTAAAAAAATCCTCCGCCTTCAGATTGGCCCGGCCCAGCTCCGCCTGGGTGAAAGGCCACAAGTGCAGCAGGTAATAGCGCCCGGCCAGGGAGTCCCCCCTGCGCTGGGGATAATCCAACCGGCTGCTGCCGGCCACCAGGAACTGGTAATCGCCCTCGACCCGGTCGTAGACACCTTTGAGGTATTTGCGCCAGCCTCGGTGCCTGTTGATTTCATCGAACATGATAAACGGTATCGATTCGTTCCGGCGCTCGATCGCTTCGAAAAAGGCCGGTTCACGAATCAAGCGCGCGCGGTGTTCGGGGATTTCCCAGCTCAGGTAGTCACGGTTCGCAAACGATTCGGCGATCATGTCCCCCAGGGTGGTCTTGCCCACGCGCCGCGCCCCTTCCATGAAAACCATGCGGTTTTCCTTGGTCAGTTCCTTCCAGATATTCCGATACAGGGGCCTGTCGAGCATGCGGGCATTGTTTCATAGCGATGAAAGTTAGTCAAGTCTAAATTTCATTGGCAAAAAAGATAACCAGCCACTATTCGTTGTCAATTATTTTTCGCCTGGTATGAACAGGTTGCAGCGACAGGAAGTGGTGCGGCTTAAAATCCTTGCTGAGCGGCCTTGATTTTTAGGCGAAAAACAACCACGGTTTTTTCGCGCGAATTGAGCGCCCGGCTGCCGGATAGAATCGTAGGCACAAATCGGTTGTGAAAAATCGTATGGCCTAATATGCTTCGAATATGGCCCAATAGCGGCCGGCCAATCAACCGCCGTCAAACATTTTCGGCTGATGGATAACTCTGACACAACAAGACATGCTCGGCAGGTAAGGGAGTATTACGACCAAAACACCGAGCGGTTTTTACGGTGGGGAAAAGACCAAGGCACCTTCAACCTTCACGCCGCGTTGTGGCCGCCCGAAGTCAAATCCCTGGGCGCGGCCATGCACTATTCCAACGAGCTGGTTGCCCGCGAGGTGGAGCAGTGCCCTTACCCTGTTAACCGCGTGCTCGACCTGGGCTGCGGAGTCGGCGGCAGTCTTTTTTATCTCGGCCGGCGACTCCCACGGGTTCGATCCTTCACAGGCATCAACCTGAGCCGGATACAAATCAACCGCGCCCGGCAAGGGATCCCTGAAACCCAGAAGAACCGGTTTCATTTCAAAGAAGGCTCCTTTCTGCTGCCTCCGTCCGAACGGTTCGCGGCCGACTTTTCCTATTCCATTGAAGCTTTCACGCACGGGCCAGATCCCGATATTTTTTTTGGTGTTCAGACGGGTGTATTGCCGCCCGGCGGCAGGCTGGTCATCATCGACGATTGTTTAAGCGATCGCGTGCCCAGCGGCCGGGTATCCGCCCGGCAAAGGCGGCTGCTGGATAGTTACCGCCGGAATTGGCTGTTGCCGGGCTTGCAGGGCCTCCCTGCTTTGAAATCCATCGCTGAGGAAAAGGGCTTCCACCTCATCAAGGATCAAAACCTGACTTCGTATTTGCGCATCGGCCGGCCGCGGGACAAGGCGATTTCCCTGCTGGTGAAATTGGCCGGCCCCCGGATGGAGCGCGGCACCTATCTCAGGTCACTTTTGGGCGGGGATGCCAAACAAAAATGCTATCTGGAAGGCCTGATCCATTACCGGCTCCTGGTGTTTGAAAACCGCGTAACCGATGCAGGGAAATGAATGATCTGAAAAGCCGTCTGGGCCTGCTGCGATCCGAGTTGATCTACGTTTGGAAACCCTTCAACCGGCGCAGGCTGCGCCGCTTTTACAGCCAGTTCGTCCATCCGGGCGCGCTTTGCCTTGACATCGGCGCCCATCTGGGAAGCCGCAGCCGGGCGTTCCTGGACCTCGGCGCCCGCGTCGTCGCACTGGAGCCCCAGCCGCAGTGTATCGCCTACCTCAAGAGGCGATGGGGCGATGAGCGGCGATTTGCGCTCATTCCCAAGGCCATCGGTGCGCAGGCGGGCATGGCCATTTTGCACGTCAACCGCATGAACCCAACGATCAGCACGCTGGCGTCTGACTCCTGGAGAAGGGCAATGGCCGCTTCCGCCGCGCAGCCTGAACACTGGGATCACCGGCTCGAAGTGGAGGTGACCACCCTGGATCGGCTGATTGAAGAATACGGGGTGCCCCATTTCTGCAAGATCGACGTGGAAGGATCAGAAGAGCAGGCCCTTGCCGGTCTGTCCCACCCGCTGCCGGCGCTGTCGTTTGAATTCATCAGCTTTGGAATAGCCGGGGCATTGGCATGCATCCGGCGCTTGACGTGCCTGGGGGCCTATCGCTTCAATTGGAGCCTGCGGGAAAGGCTCCGGCTGGAAAGCCCGATGTGGGTGGATGCCCCGCGTGTCGAGCAGATGCTCCACGCCCTGGGGGCAGGAATCGTTTCAGGAGACATATACGCCCGCTTGGACATTTGATGCTTGCCCGGCACCGATTTTACGAAGCGGGAAACGATGCCAGCGATCCGGCGCGGAGCTGGTTGCGGGCTCACATGTATTTGACCTGTCTGGTCCGGAACGCGGTCATCGGAATGCACGGCGGCGGGGTGCTCACCACTTCGATGAAGTCATCCTCTGGGATTTTCCAGGCGAACGCGAATTGTGTTTTGTCGTAATTGCTGCTTATTTCAGGCGGAGTGGCCTTGATGATCTGCGCTTCTTTGTCCGACAGATCATCGAGTTTTTCCAGGGCATACCTGCGCATATCATCCACAAAGGTGCGTGGATCGGATTGTTCCTCCATCATCTGCCGGGTCTTCCTCAGGTCGTCTCTGACTGCGGTTCTGTCCGCGGAGCAGCCCGAAATCAGCAGCGCCGACAAGGCCGACACGAGAACGGCCAGATTCTGCAGCGATACGAACACGCTGCGGCTGGAAGGTATCTTCATTAGCGTTGAGCCCCCCTCTTGTGGTCTGATGGATACGGGTCCGATGATGGTGACCTGGTACGGACGAATTGGAATAGCAGCACGGCGATGCACCGTCAAGCCTGTTGAAACCATGACAAGGCCGTCCAAAGCATGGGCCATTGGACCAAGGTCCAATAGCCGTCACGTCGTCGCAGGATTAGTCTTCCCCACAAGAATTTTAGCACGCCGGGCCTCTTGAATTTCGAGCCGGCGGTCATAGAGTGGAACCAAAAAACTGCGGTGGTAAAAGATTCACCCGCGGTCGGGAAAGGACAGCGCCATGGTAAACATTAGGATCATTTTAACCTCATCGATGGTCGTCATGGCATTCACGCTGCCGTTGCTCGCATGGAACTGAGCTCGGATTGCCGGTCATTACGCATCATTTCAGAAAGGAAGGAGAAACAATGAAAAACGGATGAGGCTCTGAAACAGTTCCAGACCAGCAAGGGCTGGGAGGTCGGCGTCGACGCCAACGTGGCTTTGGTGAAAATCGGTGGCGGCGAAAGGGTCGACTTCATCAAAATGAAAGACCCCATCATCGGGTTTGTTTTCGATGTCAAGGGGTTCATGGCGGACATCTCCCTTAAAGGTGCCAAATTCACCAAAATAAACCCCAAATGAGACCCTTTTGAGATCGACCTCGGCGGTTCGGGTCTCAACAACCGTTTCTCACCTCGGCCCTTGATCGGTGCGATTCCGCAGGCACCGTCAGGGCCGAAGTCGTTTCCACGGTCAGCGTGACGGCACCCCAGTCCTCCTCGACTTTCCCCGCAAGCAGATACGGTCGCTCACGGTCCAGCAGGTGGCAGAAGCGGCGGTAGGCCTCGGGAAAGAAGGTGGTTTCCACCAGTCCCGTCTCGTCCTCGAACGTCAGAAACTCCATGGGCTCGCCCTTCTTGGTTTCCACCACTTTGCCGGTGATGAGCCAGCCGGCGAAACGCACGTGCCGCCCGACGCGGCGCGGGACATCGGCCGCCTTGACCGCCCCCGCCCGCTGCACGGCGTCGGCGTAGAGCTCCATCGGGTGCCGGTCGCAGAGGAAACCGAGCACCGCGAACTCCCGTCGCAGGCGTTCGCGGGCGTCGTCCGGGGGCAGGCGGGGGGTGCGTTCGTCGGCGCCCGGCGTTTCGAACAGCGACCGGTTACGGGCCGCTCTCCCGGCGGAGGATCGGGGTTGCAGTCGGCGCGCCGATTCCCACAGGAGCTCGGCGCGGCCGGCCCCATGGGCGAGGCGGTCGAGCGCCCCGCAGTGGACAAGCGCCCGCAGCTCGGCCGCATCCGGCCGCACCCGTTCCAGAAAATCCCCCAGACCTGCGAAGGCCCGGCCCCGGCGGCAGGCGACGACCCGCTCCCGGGTGGCCGTTGCCAGGTCCTTGATAGAAAGCAGTCCGACCCGGAGGGCGGCCTCTTTTCCAGTCCAGCGCACGTCGCTTGCGTTCACGTCCGGCGGCAGCACCTCGAGGCCCAGGCGCCGGGCTTCCGAGACGTAGGCGAAGGCGCTGTAGAACCCGCCTTGGTTGCTGATCACAGCCGCCATGAACTCGGCCGGGTGGTGGACTTTGAGAAACGCCGCCTGGAACGAAACGCGCGCGTAGGAAGCGCTGTGGGGCTTGCAGAACGAATACCCGTCGAAGCTCATCATCATGTCCCAGATCGCCGTGATCTGCCCTTCGGAAACCCCCTGCGTCCGGGCGCCCTCCCGGAAGCGCCGGGCATAGTCCCGCAGCTGAAGCTCCCGATCCTTCTTGGAGAGGATCTTGCGCAGGCCGTCGGCCTCGGCGTGGGAGAACCCGGCGAGCGCCACCGCCGTCCGCGACACGTCCTCCTGGTAGACCATGATGCCGAAGGTCTCCTCCAGCACATCCGTCAGCAACGGGTGGATCGGGTCCCACGGCCCGCCATGCAGACGGCGGATGTACTCGCGGATGTAGTCGTTGGCGGCGGGCCGGATGATGCTGCTGTGGATGACGAGGTGCTCGAAATCGCCCACCCTGGACTTCTGCTGCAGCAGGCGCATGGCCGGGCTTTCGATGTAGAAGCAACCCATGGTGCGGCCCTGGGCCACGGCCTGCTGAGTGGCGAAGTCGTCCTCAGGCTCCCAGCGGGATTCGTCGAAGACGGTCCCGTTCGCGCGCAGGTTGGCGAGGCCGTCGCGAATCACCCCCAGGCTGCGGTTGCCCAGGAGATCGATTTTCACCAGCCCGGCATCCTCGGCGGCGTCTTTCTCCCACTGGATGATCGGGACCCCCTTGGGGGCACGCTCGAGAGGTACGTACTCGTCGATCGGCCGGGGGGTGATGACGACCCCGCCCGGGTGCACCGAGAGGTGGCGCGGAGTGCCGATGATGCACCGGGCGTAACCCAGGATGTCGGGCCAGGGCGGCGGGAACTCCAGGGTCCTGGTCTCCGGCTGTCGTTTCAGTTCGCTCAGGAAGTCGGCATGGGTTTCCTCGGTGCGCCAGTACCAGGGCAGGCGCTTGGAGACCCGGCCGATCTCGGCCTCGGTCAGCCCGTAGACCTTGGCCACCTCGCGCACGGCCATGCGCGGCTGGAACAGGACGTGGTTCGCCACCATGGCGGCGTGGCCGCGGTGGCGCGCGAGCACCGTTTCGAGGACGGCGTCGCGTTCGTCCCAGGCGAAGTCCACATCGATGTCGGGCGGGTCCGTGCGGCCCGGATTGAGAAAGCGCTCGAAGTATAAATTGTGCTTGAGAGGGCAGATGTTGGTGATACCGAGGCAGTAGGCGACGAGCGAGGCCGCCCCCGAGCCACGGCCGCAGGTGCGCGGGCTCAAGGCGACGATGTCGCGCACGATGAGAAAATAGGCGGCAAAGCCCATCTGCGCGATGACGGCAAGCTCGCGTTCGATTCGCTCTACAACGGCTTCGGCAAGCTCTTCGCCATAGCGGCGGCGGGCGCCGGCGTAGGCGTCCGCGCGCAGCCGCTGCGCTGCGGAATGCGCACCGCTCCCCGGCAGGGGCGGGAGCACCGTGCCGAAGTGCGGGCCGGTGAACGTGAGGCGCTCGGCGACTGCGGCGGTCGCAGCCAGGGCTTCCGGGCACACGGCGAAGCGGCGCTGGTACTCGTCGGGGTCGGCGAGCCAGGCGTCGGCCGGGGCGATGGCCTCAGGCGCCAGGCGCGGCAGACAGGTGTTGCGGTCGATGGCCCGCAGGAGGCGGTGGACGGCGATGTCGTCGGGCCGGATGAAATAGCTGCCGGGAACGGCGACCACCGGCACGCCGAGTCGGCGGGCCGTGATCCGCAGGGGGTGGCCGGCAGTCAGGGGCCGGCGCGGCATCGCAGCGGCCACCGCGATCCCGGCGGTATGCCAGGACGTGAGCAGCCCGGGATCGAGGGTTAGAACCGCCAGCCCGTCGGCACGGGCGACGAGATCGGTTTCGAGGTCAAACGTCTCGATCTCCAGGTGCCGTCGCGTCAGCAGGCGGCAGAGGTTGCGGTAGCCCTCGTCGGTTTCCACCAGACACACGGCGCGGCGGCTGCGTCCGGGTTCGGTGATCTCCGCGCCTACGATGGGAGTGACGCCTTCGCGCCGACAGGCGGTCAGAAACGGCCACAGCCCATAGAGGTTGTCGGTGTCGGTCAGCGCCAGGCGTTCATACCCCAGCTGCCGCGCGGCGCGGCACAACTGCCGGGGCGCGGCCGTGCCCCACATGAGGGAGTAATGGGAGTGGACGATGAGGGGAACCATCGCAAATCCATTTTCACCGCAAAGGCGGTGAATGCTTTTTAAGGTCTAAGCTGCCAATGTTCGTCCCACGTGCAGCGCATTGCCTCCGAAGCGGCGGCGGACGGCGTCCAAGGCGCCGATGAGGCGGTCGCGCTTTTCGGTCTGCTGCCGGTCGTCGCCGAACAGCGCCAGTTGGGCCGGCGGGAACACCAGCCGGTCGCAGACGAGCCGCAGGTGCCGGACCCGCACGCGCCGGACCCAGGCCAGAAACAAGGCCTTGCGGGCGGTATCGAACAGGGTGATGTCGTTGGCGGTCGCAGGCCGGGCTGCGGTCGAACGGATGCAGCGCACGCCGTCGGAGTAGTCCAGGACGACGGCCACCCGCTGCGCCGCCCGCCGCCGTCGGCGCAGCTCGCCCCCTGCCTGCTCGATGAGCCGGTAAAGGGCTGCGAGCAGGGCGTCGGTTTCGTTGGTGTCGGTTGCGAACGCGTGCCCGGCTGCGACGGCGGGCGGCTTTTCCCCGATCGCCAGCACGGGGGAAGGATCGATGCCGCGCACGGTCTCGTAGATAAACATCGCGCGGCTTCCAAACGGCACCCGCAGCTCTTCCAGGTGCAGGGCGGCGACGTCATGGACCCGCGTCAGATTGAACTCGCGCAGGCGAATAAGGTCTTCCCGTTCGATGCCGGGGATCACCCCCAGGCCGAGGGGGGCGAGAAACGCCTGCTCTTCGCCCGCCGCGACGATGTACTCGCCTTCGGGCTTGACCAGGCGGGTGGCCACTTTGGCCACCAGTTTGTTGGGCGCCACCGACCAGATGGGCGCCAGACAGAGGCTGGAGCGGATCTCCCGGCGCAGACGCCAGGCGACATCCATCGGCGGCCCGAACAGGCGGCCGGTGCCGGTGGCGTCGATGAAGAGATGACCGTCGGTGTCGCCGGCCTCGATGCGCGGTGAGTACGGGAGGGCGCGCTGCAGCAGGGCGTGCATGGCCTGCTCGTAGCGCGCCGGGCGCGGCGGCAGGAGGCAGGCGTCGCGGCACAGGCGCGCCGCCCGGGCCAGCGCCATGCCTTTGCGAACGCCCGCCCGGTACGCTTCCTCGCTCATGTCGTAGACGGCCGCTCGCGCTGCGCCTTGCGGGGCGATGACCACCGGCCGGCCGGCAAGCCGACGGTCGATGGCCTGCTCCACCGCCACGGCGAAGTCGGCCACGTTCAAATGGATGATGGCACGTTCCATGTTCAAAAAAAACAGTTTTACGTTTTAAGTGTCACGTTTTAAGCAGAAGGCTGCAGGCCTCATCACATACCATGGACGTCGCGGCGGGCTGCGCACAACGGCTTGGAATCGCGGCAGGATGCCGCTCCCACAGAATTTGGCGGCTTCGTAATGAGCCCGAGTTCAAGGCGCGCGAGCCTCCGCCGAGTGAGGCGTACTCCCGTACGCCGCAGCGAGCGCGGGGTGAAGCGCAACGCCGAAATCGGGCTCATTACGAAGCCGCCGCGAGCAGACGCGTAAGCTGTGCGGCATTGCGCGGCGCCTGGGCGCGAACGTGGTTGTTGAAGAAGATCACACCCCGCGCCGTCCGGGCGGCCATCCGGGGGATGCGACCATCGGCCCACTCGCGCAGCTCATCGTCGCGGTAGTCGTAGTCGAACTGCTTTTGCATGTTGCCCGAGCGCCAGCCCCGCGCGTTGCGGCCGTGGAACCGGATGTAGAAGAGAGCCGGGTTGGTGACCACGTCGAGCTTCGGGAAGAGGCCGGGCAGCTCCGGGGCGTCTACCGCCACCAGGGTGGCGCGGCGGCGCTCCAGTTCGGCGAACACCCGGTCCGCGGCCCAGGAGGCATGGCGGAACTCCACGGCCAGGGGCAGGCCCTGAAGCGCGTCCAGCAGCTCGGCGAGGTAGCGGCGGCTGGCGGCATCGCGGGCGAAGCCTGGCGGAAACTGCAGCAGCAGGGCCAGGAGCTGGCCGGACTGGACCAGCGGCGCGATCCCCTCGCGGTACAGGGCGGCCTGGCCGCGCCACTGGCCGGCGTCGACCTCATGGGTGAGGGTGCGCGTCAGCTTGGCGGTGAAACGGAAGGCAGGCGACGCCAGGCGGGCCATGCGCTCGATGGCCTGGGGTTTGGGCATCTGGTACCAGGTGAAGTTAAGCTCGGTCGCGGCGAACTGCCGGGCGTAGAGAGGCAGCATGTGAGCGGCCTTGGTGCCTGGCGGGTAGAAGCCGGCCTCCGCCCACTCGGCGTACGAGTAACCGGATGTGCCCACGAGAATGGGGCAGCCGGCATGTTGAGGTGGAGCCATTGGATGGTTCATATGTCCCATATTCAGGCGTTAGGAGCGCCCCAGAGGGGCTTGAGGAGCGCTGCGCTGGAGGCAAAAACTTTTATCTTTTGCCTCCAGGCCCGCAGGGCCGCTCCTAACGCTTCATTATTGTGCGCTGCAGCCCGATCACCTTGCCCTGCACGAGGATCTCGCCGAAGCCAAAGCGCATGGGGGAATGGCTGGGGTTTTCCGGGCGCAGCTCGATGTGGTCGGTGCGCCGGAAGAAGCGTTTCACGGTGGCTTCCTCGCTGCGGATCAATGCCACGACGATCTCGCCGTTCTGCGCGTACTGGCGCGGCTCGCAGATGACGAGATCCCCGTCCAGGATGCCCGCCCCCTCCATGGAGTCCCCGCGCACCCTCAGGGCGAAGAGGTTCTGTCCGCGGAAGACCTCGGCATCCACGGTGATGCTACCGGCCCAGTCCGTCTGGGCATACATGGGCAGGCCGGCTGCGATGCGCCCGACGATCGGCACGTCGCGGCCGCGCTGCAGGGCCGAGACCTCGCGGGCACGGTTGAGCAGGTACACCGTGCGGCCGTAGCGCCCGTCACGCTTCAGGAGCCCCTTGGATTCAAGCACGCGCAGGGTTCGGGCGACGGCCGCGTGGCTTACCTTTAGATCCGATGCAGCCTCGCGCAGGCTGGGAACCCGGCCGTCGGCCGCGATTTTCCGGTGCAGGTAGTCCAGCAGGCGCTGCTGGGTCGGGGTCAGGCTGTTCGGCATGGATTTCATCTCCTTGACGGCGCTATGGGTGTGAGGAGCGGCCTGCGGCCTTGAGGAGCACCCCGGAGAGGTTTGAGGAGCGAGAGTGTTCCTCAAACCTTCAGGCGCTCATCTTGCCCACATTTTAGCAAATAAAATGTAAATGTCAATGTAAACTTAAATGTATACTTGAGCGAGGCGTTTTTCGCCGAAGCGCAGCGGCAGGATGACGGCAAGGATGCTCAGGACGAAGGCGGCGCTGAAGGCGGCCGTGATCCACAGCCAGACCGACGCCGAGAGGGGCCTCCCGTGCAGGTCGGCCATGAAGATTCGGTACACCGGCCCGGCCTGGAGCAGGATCACCAGCCCGATGTAGCCCGCACAGGTGATCATAAAGACGAGCCCCCCGAAACTGGTGACCGTCTGGGTCGGGTTTTCCGCCTTGAAATCCGGGTAGGCGGCGCCGAGGCCGATGCCGATGGCGACGATCCCCGGCACCAGGAAGAACACCGTGACGGTGGAGAGCGTCATCATGAACGGCGTCACCTTGAGCAGGAGGTTGGTGCCGACGATGAGGATCTCGGTCAAGACCAGCAGCGGCAGGTAGTAGATGAAAAACTTGATCAGCAGGAAGGCCCGCAGGGAGAGCGGCGAGGTTTTCACCAGCCAGAAGGCCTCCCGCTCCAGGCTCACGGCCGGGTAGGCGAAGCGGGCGGTCACCGCCGTCAGCACGAAGAGCGCCAGCCCCATGTTCAGGAACGAGAACAGGTTCTGGAGATAGACCGTCTGGATGGGGGATTTTTCAAGGGGCAGCGCATCGAAGTTGTAGATGTAAATCACCAGCAGGGCGGCGATCAGAAACAACTGGGTCCACTGGGCCTGGTCGCGCAGGAAGGCCTTGATCTCCTTCAGCGTGAACGCGCGCACCGGGCCGGGCAGGAAGCCAAACAGCCGTTCGCTGAGGCCGCTGCTGCGAATGACCCGCACGGCGGCCGTCTGGGTCTTGGAGAACCCCTTGAAGTAAACGGCATCGGCGGTCAGGATCAGGAGGCACGCCATGGCGGCGGCAAAGCTGGCGGCAAGCGCCAAGTGAAAGAGGCTGGTTTGCACCGAGCCCCTCAGCGCCGCCAGGATGCAGTCATAGGCCCAGGTGCTCGGCAGGAACGGTGCGGCCGGCGCCTGCAGCGAGGAGATGTAGACCAGCACCGAGTCGAACACCTCCGGGTTGACCAGCTGCTCCGGCCGCACCAGGCGGATGGCCAGGTAGAGCATCACAAAGAGCAGCACCCCCAGCAGGATGACGACGCTGCGCATGCGGGTCGCGGGCACGAGCATCACCCCGACCATTACCAGCATCGCGCTCAGCGCCGAGGCGACCGCGGCCAGCACCGCCAGGGCGAGCAGCGTGTTGGCATAGTAGGCCGCCCCTGCGCCGAAGACGATGCCGTAGGCCAGGAACACCGGCATGGTGAAAACGATCACCATCCAGGAGCTGTCGGCCGTGCTGTCGAGCCAGCGGGCTGCGAAGATGCGGTGGCTTGCCACCGGCATCGAGTGCACCAGGAAGAGATCCCGCGACAGATAAAGCGTGGACAGGGAGGTCAGGATGCTGCTGAACAGCAGCAGGGCGAAGGACACGATCAGGATCATCGAGAGCAGTTTGTAGGCGAGCAGATCGCCGATGTCTTCGATCCCCTGAAAGTAGCGCAGCACCCGCCAGGAGATCCAGAACAGCCCCCACCAGAAAGCGGTCCCCACGCTGCCGAGCACCAGCAGCCGGCCTGCCCCGCCGCGGGTGCTGCGGGACAGGCCGCGGTGCAGGACGGGCCAGAGCCGGGGTCTCAGCAGCAACCCGATCTCGTCGATGAATCCACTCATGGTAACCCGCTGCCCTCCTTCCCCGGTCCGACGCTCACTCCGCTGCCTGCGAGGGGGCCGTCAACGTCAGAAAAACCTGCTCCAAGTCGGCCGCGGTCACATTGGCTTCGCGCCGCAGGTCGGCGGCGGTGCCGCTGGCGATCAGTCGGCCGTGCGCGATGACGCCGATGCGATCGCAGATGTCCTCGGCCACTTTCAAGGTGTGGGTCGACATGAAGATCGTGACGCCTGCAAACGCCAAGCGTTTGAAAAGGCCCTTCACCATGATGATGGCCAGCGGGTCCAACCCCACCATGGGCTCGTCCACGATGAGCACTTCCGGTTCGTGCAGGAGGGCCGCTGCCATGATCAGCTTCTGTTTCATGCCGTGGGAATACGACTCGATCAGCTCATCGGACCAGTCCGCAAGCGAAAACGCCTGCAGGGTGGCGGCCGCTTTCTCACTGAAACCGTTCTCCGGCACGCCGTAGATGTCGGCGGTGAACTTCATGAACTCAAGGCCGGTCAGCTTTTCGTAGAGGTAAGGGCGGTCGGGAATGAAGCCGATTTTGCGCTTGGCCTTTTCGGGCTCGGCCTGCATGTCGATGCCGGCGATGGCGACACGGCCTCCGGTCGGCGTCATGATGCCGCCCAGCATTTTGATAGTTGTGGTCTTGCCGGCGCCGTTCGGCCCGATGAAGCCGAAGATTTCGCCTTTGCCGATCTGCAGGTTCAGGCGGTCGACGGCGAGATAGGTCCCGTAGGTTTTGGTCAGATCCGTCAGTTCAATCATGATCAGTCAAGAACCTCGATCGTGATGGTCCCGATGACTGCCGCCAGGTCCAGCTGCTGCTGCATGGAGCCGGTGACCAGGCGCAGGTGGGCAGCGTCCGCCGGCAGCTGGCCGAGGACGGCATCCGCGGTCACCCAGCGGCCCAGATAGAGAAGGTTCCAGGCATGGTAGTAGAACCTGCCTTTCATGTATGCCAGTCCCGCCTCGACCCGGGCGGGGATCCCGGCGGCGCGCGCCAGGGCCGCCAGCAGCATGGCGTGCTCGTTGCAGTCGCCCATGCGGTTTTCAAGGGTTGAGAGGGCATCCGGTACGGAGAGCACCGGCCGTTTCTCGATGTTGAGATGAACCCACTCCATGAGGCGCCGGGCCTTGGCAAGGGGCGTCAGGTGGGGCGAGTCGCCGAGGATCGAGCGCACCAGGGCGCGGATGCGCTCATGGTCGGACTGGATGAGCGGCTCCGGCTTGAGGTATACCCGTTCCAGCGCGGCCATTTCCTGCTCCTTCGGTATTTCCGGGAGGTCGGCCAGGTTCTCCCGGCGTACGGTAAGAACTCCGTCGCCAAAGCGTTGGCGTCCGCCCTTCAGCTGAAGTCCCTCGCTCCGGATGCCGCCGACCCTGACCCGCAGGATCTCCAGCGCCATGGGGTCTGCCAGTTCGCGGTTCGAAGCCACCGAGGCGAGATCGGTCAGGTCCTCGCTGGCCGCTGCGCCGAGGTCCTCGAGCGCCCCATCCCGGGTGCTCTTTTCAAGGCGCATGCCGAGTAACCCGCGCTCCCGGAGCAGTTCGCCGTTGTCGGCGATCCACGCGGTCTGGGTCATTCCCCGGAGGCTCATGCGGATGCGGGTGGCCGGATGCGGGTGGCCCATCACCGGAATGTCCTCGCGGCCGATGATCTCGGCCTGAACCTCGGTCTGGCCCATGGTGGAAGGATCGAAAATGTCAAAGCGGTAGCGGTCGCCGGCTTTCAAGCTTTGGGAGGAAAGGGCGTGGATGACGGCTGCCGTGAGATAGGGTTTCTTTTTCAGGGGAATCTCCATCGTCCGCCGGTCCCCCGCTGCTTCGGTCAGCACACTGAGCGTTTCCCCGGACACGACTCCCTTTGCCCCAAAGCGGAACTGCCCGGAGGCAATCTCGAATTCGAAGCGTTCCAGCGACAGGTCGGCAAGCAGGTCGGCCCGGGTCTGCAGGTTGAGGTCCTGGACCATGCCCATGGTGTTGACCCGCATAAGGACCCTTTCCCGCAGCTCATAGCCGGCTGCCTGAGGCGAGAGGCGCGTGTGCGAATAGCCGATCCGGCGGTTGTTCTGGTAGATGCTCATCCAGGATTCGCGGCCGGCGGCGGTTGAAAGCGCGCCCGCCGACAATGACTTCGGGCCGGAAAACAGGAGTTCGAGCACGTCCATCCGTATCAGGAAGAGGATGGCAAAAATCCCGGCCGCGATGAGTCCGGCGACGCGAAAGGGTCTCATGTGTCTGGATGCCATGGGGCGGTGTCGTACGCCTCGGTTTTCGGCTTGGAGAGCAAGTGTTTTCGTTTGGAAGCGGTGCCCTGCCGGGCGCGGCTGCCATCCGAAGCCAAGCTGCGCGATTCGCGCGTGCTCAAAGATCAAACTTTAACACGTTTCCGGCAAGATCTGAAATTTCGCGCTGCCGGACCCGTCTATAGATGTTGCCCATTTTTTATGCACAACATATGGGGGCTGACCGAACCGCCCGAATTTTTAGTATTTTCATGCAGTTTTTTTATTGACAATCGCCTCGATTTTCAGGATAGTATGATCCATATCATAACGTTAAGCGTTGGTTATGTGCCCAGAGTTTTTTTTGATTCAACGAGTTCCCGATGCGTCTTGTTTCCAATTGAGGCGGCTTGACCAAGCAGAGCCAGTAATGGCTCTGCTTTTTTATTTGGTGGCTGGCTGTATCAATCTTAACCGCAAGACGTGGGGGTGGGGCGTATGCAAGAAGGAACGGTGAAGTGGTTCAACAACAAGAAAGGGTGGGGATTCATTCAAAAGGAAGACGGTGGAGATGTCTTCGTGCATTACTCCGCAGTAAAGGGGGATGGGTACAAATCGCTCGCTGAAGGCGACCGGGTGCGCTTTGAAGTCGAGCACGTCGGCAAAGGGCCGGCCGCGGTGAACGTTGAAAAAATGGTATAGAACAACGCAATGGGAGGAGGAGCACTATGTCGGAAGGAGTCGTGAAGTGGTTCAACGAGAAAAAGGGCTACGGCTTCATCAAGAAAGATGACGGCCAGGATGTTTTCGTCCACTACTCCGCCATCAAGGGGCAGGGCTTCAAATCGCTGGTGGAGGGCGACAAGGTTCGCTTTGAAATTCAACAGGGCGCCAAAGGCCCTTCGGCTGCGGATGTCGAGAAAGTGGCTTAGCCCGGAAACGGCCGCCCAAGGGGATTTTTAGAAGCGGCCGCAAGAGAAGCTGCGACCCTTTCGTGCGTGTCCGCTATCGATTTTTGAACCCCTGCCCGGTCGGGGCGACCGGAGCAGGGGTTTTTATTTCTTCAGCAATTCCTTGGCATGCTCCAGCGTGACGCGGGTGATTTTCTCCCCACCGAGCATCCGGGCGATCTCGCTGGTGCGCTCATCGGCCGAAAGCGGTGTAATGGCGGTGCGGGTGCGGCCGCCGGCCACTTGCTTCGAGATGCGGAAGTGGCGGCTGCCGAACTTGGCTATCTGCGGCAGGTGGGTGATGCAGAGCACCTGGCGGTTCCGGGCGATCTGCTGCATCTTTTCGCCGACGGCGTTGGCGGTCTCGCCGCCGACGTTGGCATCGACTTCGTCAAAGACGAGCACGGGAATCTGGTCCTCGGCGGCGAGCACGGTTTTCAGGGCCAACATGACGCGGGCCAG
>Ga0210127_1000016_pt1 | contig 19932 bp, 16 predicted proteins | sample RushSE_CattailNL_FD_185566 | JGI IMG/M metagenome (GOLD analysis project Ga0210127, IMG submission 185566) | Wetland microbial communities from San Francisco Bay, California, USA, that impact long-term carbon sequestration - RushSE_CattailNLC_D2... | ecosystem: Environmental > Aquatic > Marine >...
CAAAGGTCCCGGGCCGGTAGCATTCGGTCAGCCCGTCGAACATCTTCACCATTCGGTAAAAGGCCTCTTTCATCTGATCCAGATGATAATCCATGGTGATGTAGTATTCGTTGGGATTCGCGTTCAGAAACCCCAGGCCGGTACCGGTCATGGGGCGGGTATCGTGCAGTGGATACAAGTAACATTCGTTGAACGGGGAGGTATGCCGCATGGGATCACCCATCCTCGGCATCTCCACCTTGACCACCTCGGCCCCCAACTCTGCCAGGTTGGACACGGAATGGGGCGTGAAGATATACATGGTGGTGCTCATCCATCGGATCCCCCTCAACGGCTCGGGTTTGGTGTGTTCGTTGCCCGGATCAAAGGCCGCCCGGCAATATTCCTCGTAAGGCATTTTCATTTCTTCAAGTTCTTCCTTGCTCTTGGGGCCTGGCAGATCCTCTATCCTCGTTTCTCTCATATCTTTTGCCATTATATCACCCCCTTGCTCTTGAGTTCTCTGACTTCATTTTGACCCATGCCGAGCCAATTCAGGTACTTGAGAAAGTTATCCTTTCCTAAGGGCCTTCCGATCCACTTGACCCGATGCGGCGTCCTGTACTGGAAGGAATTCGGGGACGTCGAATAGAGCACGGTCCCGTACTGGTCGCTGTCTATGGTATACACCCAAGGACGGTACTTGAAGTGGGGGAACTCAGAGACCTCGTCGATAAATAGAACCGGCCCTGCCGCAATCTCATATTCCAGCAGCTTCTTCTCGGCCTCAATTCGGTTCATATCGCGCAGCCAACGGGTGGTTACGGTGTAAGTCTTGATCAGGGCCTGGAGCGCGTTGCGGGCGCCCATCTCTTTGAGGAACGGGTCTTCGTGAATCAACCGGCCGAATTGAATATCATCCCGCTCGATGCACTGGCCGATTCTGTACCAGAGGCGGTCGGTCTGACCGCCGATCATCATGTAGCCGTCCTTGCAGGGGTTCCACTCATATTGGTTCAAATTGGGATCCCAGCCGCCGGTTCGGGCCTTGATGCTCTTATTGAAGCCGTACCAGCTGATATCAAAATCCAGAATGTCCATCTGTGTCTCGGCACCGGTCACTTCGATGAACTGCCCCTCTCCGCTGAATTTGTTTCGCCAGAAAAGGGCCGCCATGATGCTGCACGCCCCCTGCTCGCCGGCCACATAGTCGGCAAACCAGACCCCGGAACGGGTGGGGTCGCCGCCCCTGCCCCTGGGAAGCTGGTCCTGGGGGAAACCGGTGTTGTGCACAAATGAATTGGCACAACCGCCAAAAGGCTCAAGGGTCCACTGACCGAATTTGGAAAGTTTGTCCTTATACGGTCCCCATGACCCCCGTACGCCGATCCAGCAATACACCAGTTTGGGGTTGATCTCGGACAGTTGCCGGTAGCCCAAACCCCGTTCATCCATGTAGCCCGGCGGATATTCTTCAATGAGCACATCGGCATGGGCCGCAAGCTTTTTATAAATCTCTTTTCCTTCTTTGGTTTCGATGTTCAACGTAATGGAGAACTTGTTTCTCATTTCATGGATGAAATCCATGCCGTTCTTTTCGCCGGTTTCTCTGTCCTCGAGCATCAACTCTTCTCTGCCGAAGGGTGTCAGTTTTCTTAAAGGGTCTCCTTCAGGCGGCTCGATGTTAATCACCTCGGCCCCGGCTTCGGCCAATAACGATGAGCAAAACTTGTTGCCCATCCTATACAACCCCATACACAGCACCTTAAGACCCTGAAGAGCCTCTGGTTTGCCGAAGCTGTACTCAAACCGGAGGTTGTCCTCACACCACTCACCGAACCTGGCTGCATTCCGCTTGGCATAAACCTTGGATACTTCTTCCCGCGGCGGCGGTGGCGTTACGGGCCAGGGCCTGATCTCGGGATGCATCAGCGGAAGGGCGTCCGCTATGCTGTTTATTTCCACATCTCTTATTTCTGCCATATTCTAACCTCCCATCAATTAATTTTGCTTTAGACTAGATCCAAACCCCTCTTCAACATAGCAACGAACGGCGTTATCTGCTCGGAACCATACATTATTCAAGATAACCGTTCGTTGGGAGGAGACGTCTCTTCTGGTTGTTCTCACCTCCTTTCCTGTAATGTGAGCGGTCGTTGTTCAATTTACATCAACCGGACCGTCTGGACTTGTTGGTCCTCCAGCCTCTCTCTTTCAGAGAAAGAATACACAGCGCCGGTTTAACTCCCTCTCCGGTTCAGCTTGCAGCAAATGGCCGGGCAAGCAGATAGTCGAAAGCCTTTAACGGTCACGGCCAATAACAACACCGCCATAAATAAAGCCATCCGGCAAAGCGTCACTTCATTATTTCAATGGTGTAACAGACGTGAAATATATGATCGTGTCGATCGCCTTACGAAACAAAAGACTTTTTGATAACGGGTTTCTGGAATTCGAACGTGGTCGGCCAAGGGTTCATCGGACAAAAACAAACGATAGCGCACCAAAACATTTTTGGTGCTTCAGCGAAATCTCTTTCAAGAATCCTGCCAGGCAGGAAAAAGCCGTTTAAAATTTAAGGTCATTTTTCTGATTCTAACGATTTTTCAGGAGGTTAGCCATTTAAAAAAAATGAGATGTTGCGAAGGATATCGGTGCTGCTGAATGAAAAACCCAGGGGGAGTGTATGGATTCCGACCCAAAAGACTCTTAAAAAACTTTAGGTGAGTTACGGGCAAGGATTTAAAGGCAGTACAAAAAAGGACCCCATTTGTCCATAAATGATACGCTAAGTGGTCCTTTTTTCCAGGCGGTGGCGGCGGAGCTTGCTGTAAAGGGTGCTGCGACTCACTTCAAGGCGCCGAGCAGCCTCATGCTTGTTCCAATCGACTTCATTGAGCACCTCCAGTATCAGCCGCCGCTCATTTTCAGCAAGAGAACTGGACGATGGTTCGGCGACAGACTGTTTAAGAAATTGGGGCAGGTTCCCTCTTTCAATAACCGGGTCCTGAGCCAGGATAACGGCATGACTCACGGCGTTTTCAAGCTGACGCACGTTTCCGGGCCAGTCGTAATCCATCAGTGCCTGCATGGCTCCCGGGGAAAACGATTGGATGTCCTTTCCTTCTTTTACACTGTATTGTTTGAGGAAATGTTTGCAGAGCAAAGGGATATCTTCCTTGCGGTCACGCAACGGCGGCAAATGGATGGTAACGACGTTCAACCGGTAGTAAAGATCGTTTCTGAATCGGCCGGCTTCGGTCTCCCGATAAAGATCCCGGTTGGTGGCCGCCAGTACCCGCACGTCCGCTTCCATGGTTTCTTCTCCGCCGACCCGCTCAAAACAGTGATCCTGAAGAAACCTGAGCAATAAAACCTGGGTGGCCGGCGCAATATCGCCGATTTCATCCAAAAATAAAATCCCGCCTTGCGCCCGCTCGATGCGGCCTTTCTTCATCTTGATGGCGCCCGTAAACGCACCTTTTTCATGACCAAAAAGCTCGCTCTCCAGCAGGGTCGGCGAATAGGCGGAACAGTTGGCAACCACAAACGGCCCGTCTTTCCGGTAGCTCTGCCGGTGAATGGCCTCGGCCACCAATTCTTTTCCGGTCCCGTTTTCTCCTGTTATCAATACGGTTGCATCGGAAGCAGAGACCAGATCGATCAGTTCATATATTTTTTGCATCTCGTCGCTACGCCCAATAATCTTGCCGTGGGAAGTACGCTCGCCGACCCTTTGCCGGAGGGTGTTGATTTCAGATTCATGGATAATCAGATGTCGAATATGACCGGCCACCTGATTGAACAGGGCTAAAAAAAAATGCATGTCCTCATGGGTGAATTCATGAACAGAAGGAAAGCCCAACAGAAAATAGCCGATACATTGTTTGGGCAGGGAAATGGGCAATCCGAACCAATTTGGGTATCTTTTTGAAATTAAATCCAAAAAAGGCGGGATGACACCAGACTTCATCGAATCGATGATATGATACTCACTGATTTTTTGCAGGTACTGGAAGAAATCGGAAATGAGTCCGGACTGCTCAATCTGTCGCAGCGCTTTCAAAAACGGTTCCAGCACGGCCGGATTGCAGCCTTCCAAACCAATGAAATCCTGATTTTTATCATCCAATAAAAAAATCAATGGATCAGAGTCGGGGAAAATACCCTGGACGATGCCATGAATATAATCGACAATTTCCGACAAAGAATTTTTGGCGCTCACCTGGCGTGAAATTTTGAACAACTCCTCGAGTTGGTGTTTCGCACGCTGCAGCTCCTTTGAACGGAAAGCCAATGCTTTCTCCATGGCCCGTGTTTCGGTGACATCGCGTTCCAACCGGACAATGGAAGCTATATCACCGTTATCGTCAAAAATCGGATAGGTGGCAATCTGCAAGATCCGGTCCTCCCCTCTGGCGTTCGGATACACTTTATCAGACAGGCTTGAATGCTTTAAACGAATCGTATCCTGAACCGGACACGGGAACCCGTTATCTACACAGGGTGTCATGCACTTTCGCATCAACTCATGGCATCTTTTTGTAATGACGGCAGAATGTTCCAGTCCGACACGGTGGCAGAACGATTCGTTGGCCTGAATAACGCGAAGGGTCTTTGGGTCAATCACGACGAGGTTGTCCGTGATGCTGTTGATGATCTTTTCGTTGAATTGTTTGGAGGACAAGAGCTGGTCTTCAAGGTATTTACGTTTCGTTATGTCCCGCGCATATTCAATTGCCTGCGTGGTATTCCCCTTTTCATCCTTCACGGGATAAGAGAATACTTCGAAAATGTGCTCCCTTCCGTCAGGTATTGGAATTCGCTTTTGGAGCATCCGCGGTTCACCGTGCTCAAACACCTCTTTCACATGGCAATTCGTACATACCGCTGTACGGTCATAAAAAAGTTCGTAGCAATATCGATTGATAATTTTTTCTAAAGGAAGTTCAAAACGGGCCAACAGGGCCTGATTCACCCTGATGATTTTATATTCCGTGTCATAAATGGCCATGGGATCAGTAACGCTGTCAAAAACTTTAGAAAGGAAATGTTCTCCGTAACGGTTCATCACCGCCTCACTTTACGAACAAGATTTCTCAAACCCTTCTCTGCGACCTTCTGATTCCATAATGCGGCATCAAAAATAGGTTCACCTGCCGTATGGCACAGGGAAAGCAAACAGAGACTACTGTTGTAACTTCGCTGATGTGTATTAAAATTGTATGTTGTGCAATTCAGATTTTGGCCATGTAACATAAAAGATAACTTGTTGTCAAGAAAGACTTTTTTAACAATTGATGCGTTTGTGTTGGAATGAATCTTTTATGGGCAGGTCGAAAACAGTACACTTATCATTGAAATGTTTGATGATACAGTTCGTTCCAGGGATAATATTTGTGTTCCCGGTAGTTGACCAGCGCAAGGTACAGGGCACCGGCTGCCAGTTCGGCGCAATGCAAATCTTCTTTGGGTAATGTTTTCAGGTAACTTGCTACCTTTTCCGGTGTTATCCCCCAGGCTTTATTAATCGTTTTGCCCTCGGCCAGCAAAGCAACCGTATTGGCGCACGCATAGGTGTTGATACCGCCATCCGAAATGAATGTGACCGATTGGATGCATTCATGACGGACACGAATATACATTTTAACCGTATACCCGCACGCCCCTGTCCGTTTTCCATATCCGTCAGGATTTTCCATGATTTCGTGCTTGTCTGACAGAAAGGCCATCTGCAGATAATGAAGTGAATGGTTTCTATGTAAATATGGATCCTTTTGCTCCATTTTCTCGCAACGTATTTCAATTTGCCCCACATACCCCCATCTCGCCCCTCGATTTCGAATGGAGGTAATATGCCATTTAAGTTATACTTCGGGTTTTCTACGAGGGGCGAGCGGAGCTCAAAAGTTTTCTTTTTTCAATTGTCGTCAGGGGAGTAGAAGATCTCCTACTCGCAACTTCCGTCTCTGTTCCGCAACAGCGCTACAAGTCATAATCATAACTCTCATCGAGGGGCGGTTTAATATCTTTTATCATAACTGCAAGATCAACAGGCATGTTCTGTCTATCCTTGACCATGTTCGGGATCACTGCGGCGCGATAAAATCCGGCTCTGGTAAACGTATTAATTGCGGCGGTGTTGGTATCCGGAATTTCAAATACGAGTTTTTCAATTCCAAGCAGGTATGCAATCTGAACGAGCTCATTTACGATAAGTTCCCCAAGGCCAAGATTCCGGTAATCATTGTGAACAAAAATCCGAACAGTCCCCAAGTGCCATTTCCAACCGGAACGGCGGCGATTGATGGTGGCATCGGCAATAATGAGGTCGTCTTTTATCGCCAAAATGGGCAGGGTCCTGCCGTAATCGAGGTTCTTTGCCCAGGATTCAATAAGAAGTCTGCTTTTAACATCGTCGCGAAGATACCGGGCCTCTTCTTTGGGAATCGCCTTGAAAAATTCATACAATGCTTCTCCGTCTTCTTTCACCATCGGCCGCAGAAGAACCTTTGATCCGTCTTTCAGTCGTGCTTCTTTTCTGTACGTATGAAGATCTATTTTTGGATATAAGGCATGCTCCAGCATATAAATCACCTCCTTTCATCCATTTTAGGTCGGACAATATGCTTCTCCTCCCCTAACGCAGACGATCTTCTTTTCGAATTCTAAGCTTAATCCAAATTTCCAACCCTGTTCGGACATGGAACTACCCGGATATAACCTGTTTCGAATTCTATCCATGTCAAAGCTTAAAGGATTAAGCTTTTTGATATTTAGCCTCCATTTCCCGGCGATCGGCCATATCCATCAAGACCCTATCCCTGGCCTTATCGATGCCCAGTTCTTTACGTTTCTTGTCGATATGGGCGATCATCTTCCTGGCATGTTTGATCGGATCGGGTTCGATATCCCACATACCGCCGTAAATCTTTTCGAGATCCTTGCAGATATAGTCATGAAATACCGGAGCGCCGGAGGTCGGCAGGGTAACGCCAAAGACCGTGTATACGCCGGATGTAACAAAATAATGACCGATACTGATGGCCTTTTCACTCATCCACTCGGGCGCGCTGCCTGCGGCCGGAAGATCAGAGATGTCGTTTCCGAGTCCTCCGGCCTTAACAACCTCGGTTGCCGCCAGCAAGATCCGGCTGTTGTCCACGCAGGAACCCAGATGAAGCACCGGCGGAATACCCACGGTCTCGCACACTTCGGCCAGACCCGGTCCACAGAAAACCTGTGCGGTTTCAGGCGTCAGCAGCCCTTCCATGGCACAGGCTATACCGTTACAGCCGGTGGTCAGGACGATGACGTCATTTTTGATCAGCTCTTTGACAATGGCAATATGGCCTTCGTTATGTCGAGTTCTTGCATTGTTGCACCCGACCACACCGGCAACCCCCCGAATACGGCCGTTGATGATATTGTCATTCAAGGTATAATAAGAGCCCCGAAAGGTTCCGCCCAGATGGTACTCGATGGATTCAACACCGAACCCGGCAACCTGAACGCCTTTATGTTTCGGGATCATCACTTCCCTGCCCCGGTTCGGAAAGTTGTCAATGGCCATCTTCACGATTCGTCGGGCATCTTCGAAAGCATGATGCTCGTCGAACTCGATGTGAATGACATTGTCCTGCTCCATCTTTGCAATGGGATGGGTGGTGATCAGTTTGGTGTGGAAACATTTGGCCACGTTGGCAAGGTTTTGGAAGATACACTGGATATCCACCACCATTGCATCACAGGCACCGGTAATTATGGCAAGTTCCTGCTGCAAAAATGTTCCCACCGGCGGTACGCCGTGACGCTGCAATATTTCATTGGCCGTACAGCAGATTCCGCCCAGCTGAATCCCTTTGGCCCCTTTTGATTTGGCATAGTCGATCATTTCCTTGGACTGGGCGACCGCCACGATGATCTCCGAAAGAACCGGCTCGTGACCGTGGACAATAAGATTGACATGATCTTCCTTCATGACACCGAGATTGGCTTCGGACTGGATGGGATAGGGCGTCCCGAAAAGTACGTCCTGGAGATCGGTGGCCAGCATGGAACCGCCCCAACCATCCGCAAGGGCTGCCCGGGTGCCCTGCTTGATCAGATTCCTGAAATCCTGATCGACACCCATATGGGTGCGATGCATGATTTCAACAATTTCTCTATCGATATTTCTTGGAATAACGCCGCTTTTCTTCCATTTTTCATAGAGAGGCTGAGGCGCCCGCTTCATGTAAAGGAGTTCACCAACGGGTTTGCCCCACTCATTTAACGCCTTTTCAGCCACCTCGAGAGCGATCTCATCAAGATCTCGATCGACCTTTTCTCCGTCAACTTCAACCATGGTATCAACACCCAGGTAGGGAGCGATCTGTAAGAGCTTGTCAACATCTTTTATCTTGTAGGCATCTGATTCTTTTCTGGCTGCGGACATGAATACTTCGGCCACACATCGCCCGTGATCCGAATGCGCTGCGGCGCCGCCGGCGACCATCCGGATAAAGTTACGCGCGGCAATGGTGTTGGCCGTGGCGCCGCACAAACCTTTTCTGGTGTCCTCGCCTACAATGCCCGATTTTGGAAGCGGGAGACGGCACGGGCCCATAGCGCAGTTTTTACAGCAGGTCCCCTGTATCCCGATATTGCAGGGCTTCATGGCCGCTGCCCTGTCAAATACCGTATCAATACCCAGTTCCTGAGCCCGAACGATCATTTCCTGCGTTGCCTCATCTATGGAAGATGCCACCGGATCAGCCATTTTTTTCGTCTTTTCCGAACTTTCCTTTTTTTCCTCCGCCATGCCTTCCTCCTTTTATTATGGTCGTTATTTAAAAGTTTCTAACTCTCTAAGGTTGGTTATACTGGTCAAAATGATTGGTCTTGCTTCCCGGCAAGAAAAACCCGGAATGATGCAAATCCCCGTGTAGATAAGCATCTAAAACCTCTTCTGCCGGACCGGATATCCCGGATATTACTTCGATACCGGATGCTTTAAGCATATCTGAAAATTGGCGAGATACAGCCCCGCAAATCAGAACATCGATATTAAGACTCCCTATAAAACGGCACCTTTTAAATATGTTATGTTTCAAAAGATAGACCTCATGGTGGGAAGATTCTTTTTGGGTCTCGTTTTCGACAACCAGCAATTTAGATGCCGTATCCAATACCGGTGAAATCCTGTCTTCCCAGATTGAAATTGCGACCCTCATGTTACATTACCTTTTTATTTGAAATCTCAAAAACAAATCGTTTAATCTTTCCCCCGTCTCATCCCGCCTCCACCATATTCTTCTTCGACTCTGCTAAACCCCACATGCAGAAACAGGTGAATCCCCCGACAGCGTTAATAGTCTAAACAAATAGCATGAACCATGCCATGCCGGAGAAAGAGGGATAGATATAAATAACCTATTGTATTAAAACTATAATTTGAAAAAAGAATTGCAATCGGAGGATTGGGGGAGGACGTCTTACTGTTGCATGATTGCAGCATAAAGTTTGCATAAATGCAATATTGCAAGATTCACGGGATTACATCCAAATTAATGACTTGAGCTTTTTTTAAAAAACACCTGGCGATGCTCCTTCCCTGCAACATCAAATTCCTGGCAATCGAATTTTAATATTGGGCACCATGGTTTGATCCCAAATGTAGACTTTCGGAAACCCGAATTTTTTCTCGCGAACCCGGAGAACGGAGATTCGGCCATCGACCCACCGGCATTTTCGAAATCGCTAAAGGGTGATGCGATCAAAGGTCTTAATGGCGCACAGGTCTCCGCACATGGTGCAGACATCCCGATCGTGGTCTTCGCTCTGCATGCGGCGCTTCCGGGCCAGTTGCGGATCAATGGCCTGGCTGTACATGGCTTCCCAATCGAATTTCCGTCGGGCCAGGGACATGGTTCGATCCCAATTTTCGGCTCCCGGCAGCCTCTTTTCCAGATCACCGATATGAGCCGCAATCCGGGTGGCCATGACACCGTCATGAACATCCTGGATCGTCGGGAGATGCAGGTGTTCGGCAGGTGTGAGGTAACATAAGAAATCGGCACCGCTGGCAGCGGCTATTGCCCCTCCGATAGCGCCCACCAGATGATCGTAGCCCGGAGCGATGTCGGTAGGTAAAGGACCCAGAACATAATACGGAGCGTTGCCGCAAAGTCGCTTTTGCAATTGTACATCCCCGGCAATGTATCTCAAAGGAACGTGGCCCGGGCCTTCGATCATCACCTGGACTCCGGCATTGCGGGCCCGGCGCGCCAGCTCGCCCAGAATTAACATTTCTGAAATCTGGGCTCGATCTTCGGCATCGTGGATTGCGCCGGGACGCAGACCGTCTCCCAGAGAAAGCGTCACATCGTGTTGCCGGCAGATTTCCAACAGACGATCGTATTGGGCGTACAATGGGTTTTCCTCTTTATGGACAATGATCCATTCAGCCATAAAGGTGCCCCCCCGCGACACCATCCCCATGATCCGGTCGCACCCTTTAAGAATGCTTAAGCTTTGTCGAGTGATGCCGCAATGTACGGTTATAAAATCGACTCCTGCCACGGCCTGCCTCTCGATTTCCTCCATAATGTCGTCTGCGGTCATCTCCGCAAGCGCTTTGTTTTCTGCCATCAACTTGCTCACGACTTTATAGATCGGAACCGTACCCACCATGACCGGTGAATGGTTCAATATGGTCTGCAAAATGTTGTCGAGGTTTCCGCCGGTGGAAAGATCCATCACCGCGTCCGCACCGGCTGCAACAGCAGTATCAAGTTTCGCAAGTTCTTCCTTAAGGTCACAATGGCTCGGTGAAGTGCCGATGTTGGCATTCACCTTGGTTTTCAAACCCTGGCCGATGCCGCACGCCTGACCATTTCGGTTGCGGTTTTTAGGGATCACCACCACGCCGGCAGCAACTTTTTCGCGAACGGTTTCAACGGTGAGACCCTCTTTTTGGGCAACCTGATGCATGGCATCCGTAACCCGATTGCTTCGGGCCGCTTCAATTTGTGTCATTTTTTTCTCCATTGCTTGAGTCTTTTTTACCATGTTATGGGAGTTCAAAAAAAAACACCGTTCCCCCGAATAGAGAAACGGTGTTTACAATAACGCTCAAATCCCAGGTTCGTTTCCCTTCGCAGGCATTACCCTGATCAGGTGGCTAAGGGTTGTCCTTTCCCGGACTCTCAGATGATACCAACACCCCTAACGAGATGATTCGATGATAAAACTATGTATTAAAGCTGTCAAGTTATCTTTGATACCCCCCTATATGCGTGTGACTCAGGTATCTCTCGATTGAGTTTTGGTAACGCCTAACATGCGCTGTAGGCGTAACCAACCATCAAATGTTGCCGGTGTGTTGATTACAAACTCCTTGATTTTGGGAATCGCCTGAAACAGTGTCCATCCATAAATGAGGATTTTTTTCAAGATCAAGCATGCGAAAAAATAACCACCCCGACGGAAAGCCTGCCGGGATAAGATGGCATATGATTGATATTTTGAGGATTATTTTTTGAGCATAACGAAGAGATTCGGCAAAAAGACCATTTATGGATGGACAAATAAGAATTCTAGGTTCTGTTTACACAAGAAATCGGAACCAAATATTCAGAATATTAGGGGTCAGTAAAAATCCTGGCCCATCGAAGACCCCGTATTGCGGGGAAGGGTCAGACTTTGGTTATCCCCAGAGTGGATTTTCCTTGGTGAGTGTTCAATGACTTAATGAAATTCCAAATATCAAACAAATCCCAATAACCGAAATTCGAATATCCAAACATGTCGTCATGGAAAGTTTTGGTCATTGAATACTCGCCCTGTTAAATTCCGCCTAAAGGCGGACCTTCGCAAGGCGAAGGATTTAACAGGGTAAAAATTTGAGACCCACCCGCATGTGTCTTGCAATGGCAGGCGGGTTTATTTGTAATTTGCCTGCCCGCCGGCTTTTTGGTGGGGTGCTTGTAATTTGTATTTTTTGACACAATACTCCAAGGAAGAGCCATCTATCCCTGACTCCCGCAATGCGGGGGTTTTATAGGGCAAAATAAAATAAGGGATTGATTGGCAGGATTATTGCATTTCAAAATTAGTTTTGATGACAATGGATGCTTCGTGAACATTCTGTTCAACTGATCTCCCTGAATTTTGGTTTTACCATATTATAAGGAAATCCCTGAACACAGAATCGGGACGGTATTATGCTGAAGCTGAAACTCAAAAATTGTGTACATGGAAAAGGTGTATTCGCTGTAAATAAAATAAATGCCGGAGAACTGATTCTGCAATTTAATGGACCTGTTATACATGCAGATAAACTTCCCTTACCATATTGTGCAGAAAACGATTACTATCTTCAAATCGGACCTGAAATATTCCTTGGCCCCTCGGATGACTTGGATGATTTTGTAAATCATTCGTGTGACCCCAATTGTGGCGTGATTATTTCATCAAGGACCACCAGTCTTATTGCCATAACCCCGATATCTCCGGGAAATGAAATAACCTTCGACTATTCAACCACAATGGACAACTTCTGGTGGGAAATGGATTGCGCTTGCGGTTCCGAAAACTGTAGGCAAAAAATCAAAAATTTTGTGGACTTGGATGCCGAGATAAAAGAAAGATATGTCCAATTGGGGATCGTTCCGGATTATATTCTGCAAAAGCTGACAAAATGCCACACCGTTAACCCTCTGGAGCCATCTTGCAAGACAGAACCGATTCCATTTTTAGATCGTATGATTTTCGAAAAAATATTTTTTAATAGAAACAACAACATGATAAGGTCTTAAAACTTTACGTTTGGCGGATTGGTTTATTACCGGTTTTAAAAGGTTCCAAATGATGATGGTCTCTTAAAAAGTCGATTTTGCTCGCTCCGTGACCATTTGGGGGCGTTTCTATCGGTGACGCTAAATTTCAAGAACTCGGCGCAAGCGCCTCAAACAGCTTGAAATTTTTAACGCTTCACCGCTTGAAACGCTAATTCCCCAAATGCTCAAATGTCGCTCACAAAAGACTTTTTACGAGTTCGTCAAACGATAAAAATTTGAAAAAATTATTAACATATTGACAACTGCCCCAAAACTTCTTATTACGCCTCGGTAATCTATTCTTGAAATTGCATCGTCTAATACGAAACTCGGAATACGTTTAAAGGTCTCTCGATCGGAAGGTACGACGATATATTTTCATAGGTACTTTGCAGGACGTCGACCGGAAAACAGGCAATTTAAATCTTGGAGCAGGCGCCTGGCCCATTGGGCCATCTTAGGAGATCCGGTCACGGGGAAAGTCCCCTATTATAAGCAGTTCTGACGAAAAATATTTTTTACTCACTTTAAATCTTTTAGAGTGGAGATCAAAAAATTGAACAAATTAACTCCAAAGCGAATGTTTTTTACCAAAGGTGTCGGCTATCATCGCAACAAACTGCAAAGTTTTGAGCTGGCACTCCGAAACGCCGAAATCGAAAAATGCAATCTTGTTTACGTTTCCAGCATTCTCCCTCCGGATTGTAAGATTATTTCAAAAGACGTCGGCATAAAACAACTGAATCCCGGTCAAATTACCTTCGTGGTTTTGGCTCGTGAAAGCACCAATGAGCCCAATCGATTGGTTTCAGCGGCAATCGGACTGGCGCGTCCAAAAAACAGCAAGCAGTACGGATACATTAGCGAACATCATGCTTTTGGTGAGACAATGAAGAAATCAGCCGATTATGCCGAAGATTTGGCTGCAACCATGCTGGCTTCAACATTGGGGATCGAGCTGGATCCGGATGTGGCTTGGGATGAACGAAAACAGGTATACAAAGTCGGTCCCCGGCTGTTTGTCTCCCGCAGTATTGCCCAATCGGCAAAAGGGCATAAAGACAGCCTTTGGACGACGGTCATTGCCTGTGCCGTGATGATGCTGGACTGATGCCGTTTACAAGAACCGGCCATGCAAATATCAAAACAACAGCACATTCACCAATGAACTGAGGAGATTCATGTCACGTCCGCAATCTTTGTTTAAAGACGCCCCTGATATTATTCCACCATTGCTTTCTAAGGGCATGAGCATCACCGACCTGGTTAATTTTCTCGGGCAAACATGCTTTGAAGCCAGAAATGTTTATCATGGCGCCCGTTTATATAGACGCATGATTGATGAAAATGATGCGATCTGGCTGGGTATCGCAGGTGCCGGTATTGCAGGTGGTATGGGCGGAATGGTGATTTCTCTTTTGGAAGCCGGCTTCATCGATGTGATATGTTCAACCGGCGCACAGGTATATCATGATTTGCATTTTGCCTTCGATCTTCCGGTTAAAGCAATATCTCCCAACCATAATGATGACATTCTAAGAAGCCGGGGGGATATTCGGATATATGATATCGCTATTCGCGACAAAGAAACCCTTGAAACCCAGGATGAGATCATACGCAATTTTATCAGAGACAGCCATAGCCGACATTTAGCCGATAAACCGCTTTCAAGCTGGGAATTCAATTACGCGCTGGGAAACTGGGTGTTAGAAAACAGTAAATATCCTGAGCGAAGTTTTGTCGCCAAAGCAGCTGAAAAAGGAGTACCCATCTTCTGGGATTCACTGACCAATCATTCCATCGCTTTGAATTTCATCCTGACCGACAGAAAAGGATTCCCGATATCCTTATCCGCACAAAAAGATATATTCGACTCGGCAGCTATTGTTTTTTCATCCGGCCAAACCGGTTTTATCGTACTTGGCGGCGGCGGACCCAAAAATTTCATCCAGCAAACAAGCCCAACCATCAGTCAAATTCTCAAAATTGAATTTGAAGGGGCGGAACGTGGGATCCAAATTGGTACAGCGATTGAAAAAGAGGGAAGTTTGTCCGGCTGTACATTCAGCGAATCCGTGACTTGGGGCAAATACCGCTCTGCGGACGATCGGAAGCTGGTTCAAATATGGGGTGAATATAGCGTTATTTTTCCAATTCTGGCGACGTATGCCCTGGAAAATTGCAATAAAAGATCCTCCCGAAACATTATCTCTCATATACCGGTTTACGCAGAAAATCTGGAAAATGCCCGATGAAATTGAATCCCAAACAATTTCTCGATCCGGATGCCGAATTTTCTGATTTTAAAACCGCTGCGGTAGCGATCCTTCCGGTTCCCTATGATGCCGGTACAACATGGTTTAAGGGCACTGCAAAGGGGCCTGAGGCCATAATTACGGCTTCGCAGCATCTGGAGTTGTATGATGAAATGATGATGGCCGAGCCCTTTCGCATGGGAATCGTAACGGTCATTCCGCCGAATATCTCATCGGATCCCGAAGCCCTGCAAGCGGCAATTTACCTGAGTTCGACGGCTTTAATCCAACAGGACAAGTTCGTTGTCTTGGTAGGGGGAGACCATTCCGTCACCAGCGGATACGTTAAAGCCCTGCATGACAGATACGGCCGGCTTTCGGTCATCCAACTGGATGCCCACTCAGATTTGAGAGATACTTACAACGGAAGTCCATTCAACCATGCGTGTGTGATGTCTCGCATACGTGAAATTACCGTCGATACGCTTCAGATCGGCATTCGCAGCATGTCTTCGGAAGAAGCCGACCGGATACGGAGTGAAAACTTGATGGTATGCACGATGTCGGACTATCGAAATGGAGATTTTGATGTAAATGGCGCCGTTGAATGTCTTCCTGATCCTGTGTTTATAACTGTGGACGTGGATGTTTTTGATTGGAGCGTTATCAGCAGCACCGGAACACCGGAGCCGGGCGGATTTTTATGGGATGAAGCGTTGAGCCTGTTAAAAAAAATCTTTACGCGGAAAAATGTCGTCGGTTTTGATGTTGTAGAGCTTTCTTATACCGAGAACGACCGAAATTCACCCTTTGCCGTTGCCAAGCTCATTTATAAAATGCTGGGATTTAAGCTTGCTTCCCAAATAAGCCGAGGTTTGATGGACTGGCCGGATAAACCCCGGGGAAGCCTGTTTTTTTGATTTTGTCTGTGACAGGACCCAACTGTAACAACGGGTTCATTCTCCCAGCGACTTGATTGACCTTACCGTAGCCTTGCCTGAAATAGCCTCGATATCCACTCTTAAGCCCTGATTATATTTTAACCGTGCATTCTTTCCATTATCCGGGATTTACCTTCCGATATCGTATAGGATTCAATCAGAAATAAAAGATGGGCGAACAAAAAGATGTCAAAGGTATTGTTGACTTTCGAATAATGTAGCGATTTGTAAATATGAAACGGATAATCTTCATGGGGGGGTGGACAAGGCGGAAAAATAAAACTTTTTGTCAATATTTTTTCAGCAACAGAATCCCTTTCCTCATGCGCACATTTTATTCCAATTGATCGGATAATTCCCAGTGCACCATGAAAGGCAAGAATTTCATTGGCAAGAAATACGAAAGGATCTTCGGAGTCTTTGGGATAAAATAAGGGTTCAGTTTTGAGCAAGGCGAACACAAAAAGAGAAGCGATTTTATGTCTGTCTTTTTGTTCAACGGGGTTTTTTACTGTTATCAGAAATGAATGGTGCAGTTTTTCGAATTCTTTCCAGATTAATTCTACTTTTTCATCTTGCAAGAATACGGTATTAGAAGTTTTCTTATTCAGCGCCGATATCTTCGGCAAAAAAATTACATCCCAATATTTAAAAAATGTTTCTTTTTCCAATTAAACAATCCTCATAATTGTTATGAAAAGATATCGGTTCAGCTTCATCAATTGAAATCTCGGAATTACAGTAAAATACATACCCCTGAATTTCAGCTTTGCTGATTCCGTTCTTCAATTCATCTTTCTTTTCATCTTTTCGATCCATATTTTCTCTCAATTATCTCAAAATTTACATATGAAATAGGTATTGTTGCATCTCTTTCATTTTTCAGTTTAACGAAACAGCCTTCTATGTCAAGGAGAATTCATACGAAATTGGAGTTATAGATTCTCCATCGAGCCGGAAATCGATCAGCGGATATATAGCATCCTTCATATGTAGGTGTCCGGAAGGTATCCTTATTCAACAGCGATATTTATTATTCCCCTTCAAATTCGGTTAAAGTATATGCTTTATATTTTTTTATCTTATCCTTACCTTTAAGGTCAGGCAATTCAACGATAAATACGCACTCAACGATTTCGCCCTCCAGTTTCTCGACCAGACGTATTGCTGCGGATATCGTACCGCCCGTGGCGATCAGATCATCCACCACCAAAACCCTTTCGCCCTTTTGAATTGCATCTACATGCATCTCTACGACATTCTTCCCGTATTCAAGGGAATACGACTCGCTGATGGTCTTATAGGGCAACTTCCCAGCCTTTCTCACAGGAACGAACCCCACATTAAGTTTATAGGCCAGCACCGCACCGAAGATAAACCCCCTTGCATCAATGGCAACGACTTTATCAACTTTCATATCCTTGTAACGGTTATACAGCATGTCACATGCTTCTCTAAACGCATCGGGATCCTGTAAGAGCGTTGTTATATCCCTGAACATCACACCTTCAATGGGCCAGTGCGGTACGGTTCTGATTTTTTCTTTAAGATTCATATCAACTTCCCAGCTTAATATTTGAAACTGCATTTACCAGAAGCTTTTTAACACGATCGGCATTCTGATGGAACACCTCCAGAATTTCTTCCCATGAAACCGGTACTTCATCTTCCTTCCAGCAGTCGTAATCGGTAGACATGGCCACAGCCGCGTACGGTATCTTGGCTTCATTGGCCAAGATCGCCTCAGGAGCAATAGACATGTTGATAACATCCCCTCCCCACATCTTAAACATTTTTGACTCTGCTTTGGTTGAAAATCTCGGCCCCTCGATGGTTATCAGCGTTCCGCCAAAATGGGTTTGATACCCCAGTTCTTCTGCTGCTTTATAAAGCGTTCTTCGCAGCTCGAGGTCAAACGGTTCAGCCATGGACGTATGAACGGCTCCGTTTTCAAAAGAATCGTGAAATGTTATTTTTCGGTGTTTCGTAAAATCAATGAACTGATCGACAATCACAAAGTGACCTCTGTCTATCTCTTCTTTAAGGCTGCCGCAAGCCGTTGTCGCAAGAATATGCGTTACGCCCTGGTCTTTCAGGGCATAAATATTTGCCCTGTAGTTGACCTGGGTCGGACTCAACGTGTGTTTTTTTCCATGCCTTGCGATAACAACAACATCAACGTCGTTAATCCTCCCCACAGACAATGCTGAAGACGGGTTTCCGTAAGGTGTATCTACATGTATGATTTTCGGACGCTTGAGTATTTCCGGATCATCCAGCCCGGAACCGCCGATTATTCCTACCTTTGCCATAATTTTAGCTCCGCCTTTTTGCCTGAATATCCTTATGATATTGATATAAATAAATGCATTTATCCATAGTACACCCTAAAAACATTGTCAAATCAGTCCGGGCGGTAGGGCTTACCCAGGGCGGTCGGAACGGCGCCGGATAGAAACGCCAATATGGATTTCATTCCGGCATTACTTTCGGCCCAGTTCAGAACAGACTCTTTTTGGGCCAAAGACATGACCAAAAGGATAAAAATCATCAATGGAAACGGCGCCACCTGAAAGACCTGGGCCGGAATGGACGGCAACCATTCCTGGCAGTATATTCCGATGACCTGCAAAAATGAAAAAAGATATGCGCCCATAGCCGCTTTAACCGGATTCCACCCTCCGAAAATAACAAGCACAAGCGCGATCCATCCGGTTCCTTCAGCCCCTTGTGGCCGGCCCCACCCCGGTTTTACGGACAAAGAAAACGTTGCACCGGCAAAGCCCACCAACATTCCGCCGCAAATTGAATAGACCATCTGCAGCTTCCGAGGGTTTATCCCTCTGGCATAGGAAGCTCGGGGATGCTCTCCCACGGATCTAAGCTTCAAACCCAGTGGAGTTCTGTACATATACCACCAGCAAAATCCAATCATGGCCAGACTAAAATAAACCGGCATGTTCTGGTTAAAAAACACTTCTCCCAAAAATGGGATATCTTTTAAAAGCGGAACCGGAAGCGGAACAACTTGCGGACCCCTGAGGCGAGAAAAAGAATTGCCAAGGAAATAGGCGAGGTCACGCGTCATGAGTGTTAAAACAAATCCGACAGCCACCTGTGACTGGTTAAGATAGAGGCTGAAAAAAGCAACGATTGAAGCAACAATGGCGCCCACAATCCCGGCGGAAAAAAAACCCATTAAAATATTGTTGCTTTCAAAGGCAACAACAAAAGCGACCATGGCGCTCAATAATATGGTTCCGTCCAGGGAGAGGTTGATAACACCCGCTTTTTCCGTAATCGTTTCCCCGAGCGCCGCCAGAACAATGGGTGCTGCTCCGGCCACGACGCCGGCAAATAATATGGTTAAATCAAAGCCGGTCATGTCGTCGCTGTCCCTTCAGGCAACTTCCCGCGGATTCGCAATGCATACACTGCAAGGGTTGCCATAACCAGTGATCCCTGAATGACCCCGCTCAAGGTCGAGTCGAGTTCCAGCATCATGGGAAGCTGAATACTGCCGACGTTTAAGCACGCAAAAAAGAAAGCCACGAATGGCGTAATCCACACGTTATAATTGGCGAGCATCACAACCAGAAGGGCCAGGTATCCGTAGTTGCTCGAAATGGCAGGTAAAAGTCGGTGATACACACCGGCGACCTGCACGCTTCCGGCCATACCTGCAAACCCTCCGGCGAAAATCATGGCAATAATCATATACCGGTCTGGATTCAAGCCGAAAAGGTAGGATGCATCCCGATTATTTCCGATGGCTTTCAAATTCAACCCCATACGGGTAAATTGCAACAGGAGAGCCGTTAAAACCAAGGCCGTCAAAGCAAGAACCAGTCCTACAGGAGAAAGTCGCAAGGCAGGGAAAAAGGGAAGCCACAATTCCTGAGGGAAGAGTTCGGTTCCGCTCATGGAGGCGATTCC
>Ga0210127_1000017_pt1 | contig 19919 bp, 15 predicted proteins | sample RushSE_CattailNL_FD_185566 | JGI IMG/M metagenome (GOLD analysis project Ga0210127, IMG submission 185566) | Wetland microbial communities from San Francisco Bay, California, USA, that impact long-term carbon sequestration - RushSE_CattailNLC_D2... | ecosystem: Environmental > Aquatic > Marine >...
TACATCGAACCCACATCGCCCCTCGCCGGGGTGCGGCTGTCCGATTTGCCCGTCAAGGCCGGCAATGTGAGGCCACTGATCGCGGCGGTGGTCCGAGAGGACCGGCTCATCATCCCCCGCGGCAGGGACCGGTTGACGGCCGGAGATCTGGTGTATTTCATCAGCGAGGAGGAAAAGCTCTTCGACACCCTGGCGGTGTTCGACAAGCACGCAGAACCGATCAAGCGGGTGCTGATCATCGGCGGCGGTCGGATCGGCTACCGGCTGGCCGAACTTCTGGAGGCAAGATCCATCAGCATCAAAGTGATCGACAAGAACCCGGACCGGTGCGCCCTGTTGGCCGAAAAACTCGACCAGACGGTCGTTCTGTGCGGCGACGGATCGGATCAGACGCTGCTCGACGAGGAGAACATCAAGGATATGGACGTCGTCGTGACCCTCACCGACGACGAGGAAACCAACATCCTGACCGCGCTGCTCGCCACCCGGATGGGGGCACGCAAATCCATCGCCAAGCTTGACAAATTCAGTTATTTTCCGTTGATGAAGGCGATTGGGATCGAGCAGGTGGTGAGCCCGCGCCTGTCCGCAATCAACTCCATCCTGCAGCACATTCGCAAAGGGAAAGTGCTCTCGGCCATGGCGATCAAGGGCGAGCAGGCCGAGGTCATGGAGGCCGTCGCCATGGAGACCTCCGACATCGTCGGCCGGCCGCTGAAGGATGTCGACTTCCCCAAAGGGGCGATGGTCGCCGGCATCATCCGGGACGGCAGGATCATCATCCCGTCCGGTGAGAGCGTCATCCTGCCCGAGGACCGGATCATCATTTTCACCCAGCGCGAAGCCATCCCCCAAATCGAAAGAATTCTTGCCGTCAAACTGGAGTACTTTTGATGCGCTGGGGATATGTGATCAACGTCACCGGTCTGCTCATCTTTTTCACCGGGCTCACCATGGCGGTGCCCCTGGGGACTTCCATCATCTACCAAGACGCCGGATTCACCCCGCTGGCAACGGCCGGCGGCATCACGCTGCTGTCCGGAGCGATCATCCATTTGGCCTTTCGGAGCGCCAAAGCCGACGTGCTGACCCAACGCGAGGGCATGGCCATCGTGGCAGCGTGCTGGGCGGCGGCGGGTTTGTTCGGTGCCCTTCCCTTTTACCTGGGCCTCGATGTGAGTTTCGTCGATGCCGTGTTCGAATCCGTATCGGGGTTCACCACCACGGGCTCGTCGATACTGACCGACATCGAATCCGTACCGCGCGGACTGCTGGCCTGGCGCAGCTTCATTCAGTGGCTGGGGGGCATGGGGATCATCGTGTTGTCGATTGCGATTCTCCCGTTCTTGAAAGTGGGCGGCATGCAGCTCTACAAGGCCGAGGTCCCGACTCCGGTGCCGGACAGGCTCAGGCCGCACGTCCGAGACACCGCCAAGGTGCTCTGGAAGGTCTACGCCATCTTCACCCTGCTGCAGGTGGCGCTGCTGGCGGCCGGCGGCATGAGCCTGTTCGATGCCGTCTGCCACGCCTTCACGACCATGCCGACGGGCGGGTTCTCGACGTGGAATGCCTCGGTGAGGCACTTCGACAGCGTGTATTTCGACGTCGTCTTCATCACCTTCATGCTCATGGCCGGAATCAATTTCACGCTGCACTACCAGTTTCTGAAAGGGCAACCACTGGCATTTTGGCGCGACGCGGAATGCCGTTTTTTTCTCGGCATCGTCCTCGTCTTCACACTCGTGGTGACGTGGGACATCTATGGCGCCGTGTACAACCGCATCGACCATGCTTTGCGCTACGGCGCCTTCCAGGTCGTTTCGATCGTGACCACCACCGGTTATGCAACGGCGAACTACGAACTGTGGCCGGGGACATCCCAGATCGTTCTGTTGCTGTGCATGTTTGTGGGGGCGTCGGCCGGATCGACCGGTGGGGCCATGAAGTGCCTGCGCGTCATTGTGGCGTTCAAGTACTGCTACCGGGAACTTTTCATGCTCGTCCACCCCCATGCCGTCAGCCGGCTCAAACTGGGCGGCAAGGTTGTTTCGGAAGACGTGGCCCGCAGCGTCCTGGGTTTTCTGGCTCTTTACTTGGGCCTGTTCGCCCTCAGCACCATCCTGGTGTCGGCCACAGGGGTGGATTTCACCACGGCCATCGGGGCTGTTGCGACCACTATCGGCAACACCGGTCCGGGGTTCGGGACGGTCGGCCCCGCGGAAAATTTTGCTCACATTCCTTACGCCGGCAAATGGATTCTCATCTGGTGTATGCTGCTGGGCCGGCTGGAGATTTTCACCGTGATCATCCTGTTTGTGCCGGAATTTTACAGAAAATAACCTGGTCGAGCAACGTCCTATGCAAAAGCCCCCCTCCCCTGATCGCCGCCCCGTCGGATGGTGGCACCTCAGGCTTTTGCTGTCCCGATATCTGTCCCCTGAAAGAATTTTCATTCTCAGTTTTGCAGGGGTGATTCTGGTGGGAGGTCTGCTCCTATGGCTTCCTTTCTCGGCCGCCAAGGCTCCGCTTCCGTGGATCGATGCGCTTTTCCAGTCGGCCTCGGCCGTGTGCGTAACCGGGCTGACAACTATCCACATCGGCAGGGATCTCGGCTTGGCGGGCCAAGTGATTCTCATGCTCCTGTTCCAGATCGGAGGCCTGGGGATTCTGACGTTTTCGGCGATGTTTTTTGTCATCCTCGGCCGCGGGCTGGCATCGAAGGAACACGACATCATGCAGTCGGCTTTTCTTCACGCCCACCGCAGGGATCTTGCATCCATTCTGAAATTTATTTTGCTTTCTACGCTTTTTTACGAAAGCGCGGGCACCCTTCTTCTCTGGGCCAGGTTCTCCCAGGATTTTCAGTGGGGCGAGGCTCTTTACAAGGCTGTCTTCCACGCCGTCTCCGCCTTCAACAACGCCGGGTTCTCGCTCTTCAACGACAGCTTTGTGTCCTACCAGGGGGATCCGATCATCAATCTCACCATGATGGGGCTCATCGTCGCCGGCGGGATCGGGTTCGTCGGACACTACGAGATGCACCTGAGGGTTTTCGGCCGGCAGAGAAGGCTTTCGGTTCACACCAAGGTGGTCCTGATTGCCACCGGGGTGCTGATCGCAGGCGGCGCCGTGCTGTTTTTCGTGTTGGAGAACGACCAAATCCTGAAAGGTCTCCCGTGGCATAATCGCGTGCTGGCATCCCTGTTCCAATCGATCACCGCACGCACCGCCGGCTTCAACACGGTGGACATCGGGGGGCTCGCCAACGAGACCCTCCTGCTGATGCTTACCCTGATGTTCATCGGCGCATCCCCTGGCTCCACCGGAGGGGGCATCAAGACCACCAGCGCGAGCTTGCTGTTCCTGATCATGTGGAGCCGCCTCAGAGGCCGCGAAGAGGTGAACGTTTTCAACCGCACCATCCCCAGGGAGCTCCTGCAGCGCACGATTTCCATCATTCTGGCGGCCTCGCTCTCCGTCTGTTTCGTTCTGTCGGCCCTGCTGCTGTCGGCGGATTACGGCGGGCCTCCCGCCGAAAGCCGTCATCTTTTCGTGGAGTATATTTTTGAAACCATATCGGCGTTTGCGACCGTGGGGCTTTCCATGAATTTGACCCCGAGCCTGAACACGCCCCAGAAGCTGGCCCTCATCCTGATGATGTTCGCCGGTCGCGTGGGGCCGCTGACCTTGGCCTTTTCACTCGCACGCATGGCGACGAGGAAAAACTTCACTTATGCGGAAGAAGGGGTCATGGTGGGATAAGGAGGCTATGCCATGAAACGTGTGGTGGTGATCGGGTTGGGGATTTTCGGCTCACAGCTGGCCCGGCATCTTTACGAAAGCGGCCTGGACGTCATCGCCATCGATAAAAACAAGGACGTCGTCCAGAGAATCAAGGACTACAGCACCAAGGCCGTGGTGGCGGACGCGAGCGAAAAGGAAGTCCTCGAGAGCATCGGCGTCGCCGAAAACGATGTTGTCGTCATCTCGTTCGGCGAAGACCTCTCGGCCAGCACCCTGCTCACGCTGCACCTGAAGGAACTCAAGGTCAGGACGATCATCGTCAAGGTGCCGAACGAGGACTACAAGCGGATCCTGCTCAAGGTGGGCGCCAGCGAGGCCATCATCCCCGAGCGCGAAATGGCCAACAAGGTGGCGCGGAGCATCATTTCCCCCAACATCCTGGAGTTCCTGCCGATCTCGGAGGATTACACCATTGTGGAACTCGCGCCGCCGACGGCCTTCATCGGCAAAAACCTGGCCGAACTGGACCTGCGCAAGAAATACAACCTCCAGGTGATCGCCATCCGGGACGTGCTGGCCAATAAGATGCAGCTGGTGCCGCGGGCCAGCTCCGTCCTCAAGGACAGCGATGTCCTTGTGATCATCGGCAGGGAGGAGGATATCCGGAAGGTCAAATAGGCGGGGTCATGGCGTTCCCGTTCTTTTTCTCTATCTGAACTCCATCGCGAACCAGTCGATCAACCGGCGGGCGATGCTTATGGCCGGCGGTATCTCAGGCAGACCGTCCGCGGCGAACCAGCCGGCGTCGGTGATCTCCGCCGGGTTCGCGCGGATCTCCCCATCCGCATATTCGGCGGTGAAGGCGACCATGAGCGAGTCCGGGAACGGCCAGGGCTGGCTGCCGAAATAGCGGATGTTTTTGACGCGCACGCCGACCTCTTCGAACACCTCCCGCTGCACGCACTCCTCCAGTTTTTCCCCTGGTTCAACAAACCCCGCCAGGACGCTGTAAAAATTTGACGGAAACCGCTGGGAATGCGCCAGAAGAAGCCGGCGGTCCCTGACGACGGCAACGATGATCGCCGGCGACACCCGTGGGTGGTTCAGCAGGCCGCAGGCCGGGCAGATCTTGGCCCGCTCCTCCGGGTGATCCGAGGCAGGCGCTCCACAGCGGCCGCAGAAACGATGATTGCGGTGCCAGTGCACCAGCTGGCCGGCCCGGCCCGCCACCCAGACCAAGTTTTCGTCCATTCGGCCGAAGAGCTCCCGCAGCCCTCTCGTTTCATACCCGCCGCCCACGGCCGCATCTTCCGGAAGGCAGACGGCATAACATCCGGCGCCGTTCCAGGTGCCGAAGAAGTGCACCCACGGGGGGGTCGCGCTGAACGAGGTCACAGTCGACAGGGATGGGATGCGGGCACGCCCCTGCTCCACTCTGACCAGGAGCTTGTTCCCCTGGAAAGCAAAACCCAGCGAAGAGATCCCCGGCGAAATATGTGTTTCAAACCCCGCGACGAACATCACCGTCAAACCCTCCCAAACCCAACCGCCCATCGCCGCCAACCGATTGCCGTCGCGGGTTCTTGGCGCCTGAGCGTTTCTCTTGATTAGCGCAAGTTAGCCCTTCCGGCAAACCGAAAGGTGCTCACTGAAAGCGACGGATGCTGAAAGGCCCGGCGTCGATGTGCGGCGGCGCGCCGCAGACGATCTCCGCCACCAGTTTGCCGGTGGCCGGCGCGGTGGTGATCCCCAGCATGCCGTGGCCCGTGGCCAGGATGAGATTGCGAAACCGCGGGGCGCGGCCGATCACGGGCAGGTCATCGTAGGTCATGGGTCGCAGGCCGGTCCACTCCTCGTTCACCGGATGACCGACCGGATCCGTCAGGTACTCGCCGGCGGCATGTTTAAGGGCCTGGATTCTCTCGGCATTGAGCGTGCTGCTGAAACCGGAAAACTCCATCGTGCCCCCCAGCCGATACCCGCTGGGCCAGGGGGTCGCCACCACGCGACGCTCATAGAGATAGCAGGGGATTCGGGGGCACACGGCCGGCCTTTCCATGGTGATGCTGTAACCTTTGCCCGGTTGGATGGGCAGCTTGAGGCCCAGCTGCTTTGCGATGGCGGCGGACCAGGCACCGGCCGCCAGGACATAGTGCTCCGCTGAAACGTCGCCTTTGCCTGTGGCCGCACCCTCAATGCGATCGCCGGCCAGATGGAACCCTTTGAGCCCGCATGCCTCCTCGATGGCGACACCGGCGCCCAGCAGGGTCCGCTTCCAGGACTGCAGCAGTCGGTCCGGCCGCAGGTGGCTGTCCGCATGATGGAACCACGCACCGTAGACATCCGACCGCAACGCCGGTTCGTGCAACTGCAGATGTTTCCCTATCAGGGCCTCGGCCGCAAGACCGTAAGGCTCCAAGTGCGAATTCACCCACTCATAGCCCCGCATGGCCGACTCGGTGCGATAGACCAGCAGCACACCCCGCCGCTCGTACTCGGCTTCGATCGCCCCGCTCTGCACCAACCCGGCGAAAAGGAGACCCGAGCTTTGCAGAAGATCCGCGCGCGCCCGCATTGCATGCGGCAGGTACTCGGCGCGGCACATTCCGGCAAACCGCAGCAGCCAAGATAGGCGGGCGGGGTCAAGCGTGGGCTTGATGTACAGCGGTGAGCTCCGGCGCAGCATGCCGGCGATCTCCTTGCGCACCGCCCCGGGAATGCACAAGGGAACGATGTCGCTGACGAAGACCAGTCCACAGTTGCCGTGGGATGCGCCGGCGCCGACGGCGTCCTGCTCGATGACGCGCACCGCTCGGCCCGACTGCGCCAGGTAATGGGCGCATGCCAAGCCGACCACCCCGCCCCCGATGACCAGCACATCGCTGTGGTTCCGGCCCGTCATCTCACCTCATCTCTCTGCGATGATCTTCCGGACCGTTCCGCAAACAAGTAGCAATTGACAGCATGGGTGTATTTTGCCATACGTCGCCATCGGAAGTCACGTCCTTTGAAGGTTATCCGGATAAAGCGGAAAAGCGATCCTGAACCAGGGAGCCTTCGGCATGCTCGAACTCGAAATTTGGTTGACCGGCACGCTCATTTTTCTTGCACGCATCTGCGATGTGTCGCTCGGTACAGTTCGCACCATTGTCACCGTCCAGGGCCGGAGTGTCCTCGCTTTCTGTCTGGCCATCTTCGAAATCCTGATCTGGATCTCGGTGGTGAGCACGGTGGTGCAGAAGGTCGGCTCCCAGCCGATCCTGGCCCTATTCTACGCATTCGGCTTCGCCACCGGCAACATCGTAGGCATCGCCGTCGAGCGCAAGATCGCCCTGGGATTCATGGTCCTGCGGGTTTTCACGCGCACGGCCGGCAAATCCATGACCGAACGGCTGCGGGCCATGGGACAGCCGGTGACGGTGTTTCGGGGTGAAGGCATGCACGGCCCGGTGGACGAGCTCTACATCGCCTGCCGCCGGAGGGACATGAGAAGACTGCTGGAGATCGTCAACGGAGAAGACGCCGAAGCTTTTTACATCACGGAAATGGCACGCGACGTCTGCCGGTCCATCCGTCCGTTGTCGCCGGAATGCGGCGACTGGCGCTCGGTCTTCAAACGCAAATGAAAGCCTTCACTCTTTGTGCGGCAGCCCCGCCCGCATGGCTGCGATCAGCTCCTGCTTCATCTGCCACATTTTCTCGCTCAGCGAGACGTGGTAAATGTGGGGGTTCATCAGACGTTTGACGCCCGGGTCCAACCGCTCCATGTCGGACTGACGCCGGCTGCGAATCTCCTCGATGCCCGGCGACGGCGACCTCAGCCGGCCTTCTTGCAGGATGTCCTCGAGCAGCGGTTCGATCGCGAAGAGGTCTTTGGAATGCAGGGTGCGCCGGAGGCTCCTCTCGGTCATATGCCGGAGCACAATTTCCGGCATCTCCGCCGGGGTTTCGTCCTTGGTGCTGACCAGATCGGCGGTCGCCTTGTTGCGGCGATCGTAGAGGCGCCAGACCCGCTTGTCGCCCGGGTTGGGGATCTTGGAGGGCGAATCCGAGAGCTTCATCGCCGGCACCCACTCGGAATCCCGTCGCAGGGCAACCAACTTGTAGACCCCGTTCAGCGCCGAGTCCCCGGCCGAGGTCACCAACCGGGTTCCGACCCCGTATGTCAGACGACGGATGATGTGATCCGCCTCCAGGCCGTTGCGCGCCGCCTCCTGGTCGATCTGGGTGAGGATCTGCCAAATGCTCAGCTCATCCAGTTCGTTGGACAAGACGATCGTCGTGTCCGGAAAGCCGGCCGCGTTCAGCATCCGCACCGCCTGGATGCTCAGGTGCGCGAGATCGCCCGAATCCAGCCGGATCCCGACGGGGGCGTGCCCCTTGCGTTTCAGCTCCTCGAACACCTTGATGGCGTTGGGGATGCCGCTGCCCAACGAGTCGATGGTGTCCACCAGCAACACGCAGTCGTCCGGATAAGTTTCGGCAAACGCCCGGAACGCGTCCAGTTCGCTCATCCCCAGCGCGAGAAAGGCCTGCACCATGCTGTGGGCGTGCGTGCCCTTCGGCGGCAGGCCGAGGACATGCGAGATGCCCACGTTTGAACTGAAATCCGCCCCGCCGATCAATGCCGCCCGCGCACCGGCCGTGACCCCCTTGCCGTGACCGCGGCGCGTGCCGAACTCAATGACCAGCTGCCCGCGGCCGCTCTCGCGGATGCGCGCGGCCTTGGTGGCGATCAGGGTCTGATAGTTGAGATGGTTGAGCAGCGCGGTCTCCAGGATCTGGGCGACCGCCAGCGGGCCGGTGACCACCGCCAGCGGCACATTGGGGTGGACCACCCGGCCCTCGGGGATGGCGCGCATGGACAGACCGTCGAAGTTGCCTGCCTTTTCGAGCCATTTTAGGAAATCGGGGCTGAACACCGGGGTGCCGGCCCGCCCGGTCTGGGACCGGAGACATTCCAATTCGGGCCGGCGGAAGCGCGCCGCCTGCATCCAGTTCAGCAGCCACTCCAGACCGGCATTGATACAGTAGCCGGCCTTGTGCGCACCGTAGTCGGGGCAGCCCCGGAAGAAGTAGTCGAACTGCGCGGGTTTCTCGTGCAGCCCCAAACGAAAGTACATCTGGGCCATGGTGAACTGGTATTCGTCGGTAAAAAGGATGCCTTCGGTCAATTGCTGTTGGGAAATATTCATGGCCGATTTTTACCGGACGAGAGAGAAAAATTCAACTGAATAAAAAGCCTTCTGCACGGCCTTTTATTCGCTGATCAGCTTTTGACGGTTCTGGATGTACCCGTTGCGGATGGCCACGTAAGGGTCCAGCGAGGCCTTCTTGATGGCTTCGTAGTCCCCGATGCGGAAGCTGGTGTCGTTGACCGCCTCCCCGACCCGCTCGGCGACAGACTCGGGGATCCCGGGGATCAGCCAGAACAGGGGATCCAGGACCATGTCGGGTATCTTTCCCAGCGCGTCGCGCACGGTGGACGGGCCGAAAAAGGGCAGCGTCAGGTAGGAGCTGTCTTCCCACCCCCAGACGGCGAAGGTCTGACCCATGTCCTCCGGGCTCTTCTTGAGCCCGGGTTGAGAGGCGGCCACATCGGCCATGCCCAGGAACCCGGCGGTCGTGTTCAGGAAAAACGCGCCAAACTCGTCCCCGGCCTTCTCCCATTTGGCCTGGAGCAGGGAGTTCACGAAGCGCACCGGGAAGCGGATGTTCTGAAGCATGTTGCGAAAAATCGTCCGGAATTCCCACGGGATGATCGCCTTCTCGCCCTTGGCGGCGGGCTCCAGCGCGTACAGCACCAGAAAGTCGTTGAGAACGTACATGTCCTGGTTGAAGGGCTGCAGCGGGTCCGCGACGGTCACCTTCTTGGCGTCATCCTCGTACTCGTCTTCGTAATCGTCCTCTTCAGCGGATTTGGCCTGCGGTGGCCCCGAGGCGGCCGCGGCCGAGGTCCCATCGGCTGCGACAGAGACCGCGGGCGGGCACAGGAGCAGGAGGAAGGCGGCAAAAACCGTGACGACGAAATAACCATTTCTCGGCATGGCAGATGATCTCCTCGACATCAGCTGGAATAGACGTCTCTCTGGTGGTTTTTATAAGCAATTCAAGACGCCGGCCGCGGTCACTTTCTCTTTTCAATCTTGATGGCGATCGCCTCGGTGACCCTCAGGACGACCTCGTCGCCTTTCTTGATTCGCTCGAGATTCTTGAAGCCCTTGTCGACCGCGACGACCCGGGCGCTTCGATGAGGTTCTTTGAGGGTTACCAGTCGCGCCTTGAAGTCGATGGACTCGACGGCACCCGCCACCTGAAGGGTTTCGGCGAGAAGAACACCACGATTGGAGCCCTTCGGTGCCACGGATACCAACCGCACCTCGGCGGCGCTTTGCGGTGCGGTGGCCTTGCGGATGAAGATCGCTATGGATTCGACGAAATCCGTAAGGACCACGTCGCCTTTTTTCAAATGGTCAAAATTTTTGACCGCCTTGTCCGCCTTGAGGGTGATGGCCGTTCCCTTATTGTCCTTCAACGTCACGGTGCGCTTCTTGTGGTCGATGGCTTCAAGAACGGCCTTCACCTCTAGGACGTCGGCCACAACGACCCCCGGCTTGGCCATCTCTCTTTCAGCGGCCGGCGACAACCCACCCGCATGCGCAGCCCCCGCGCCGATCCATCCGATCAGAACAACCGCCGCCAGCAAACGTTTCATCAGCTATCCCCTGCCGCGAAAAGCGAAATCTTGTCCCGTCGAAAAAACTTTCTGTTAATTAAATGGCATATATAACGATTAGTTAGAAAAGGCCAGACAAATCTCACCATCACCCGGAAACCGTGATCATAGGTTGTCCCCCGGCTTCTTCATATGCTTTGATCGACTTCATAGCCAAGCGACCACTGATATCAGGGTCTCAAAAGCCTGGCTCTGTTTGCTGCGGACGCAAGCAGCGTCGGCAGCAAAAAAAAATCAAGGGCCCAAGATTGCTCTTACGCCCTTGATTTGAAAATGGCGGGGACGACGAGGCTCGAACTCGCGACCTCCGACGTGACAGGCCGGCGCTCTAACCAAACTGAGCTACGCCCCCGCAAAATGGATTGCCACTCATTCATCCGCTGCACCTACCACACCTTCAGTGTGGTAGGCGGAACAGGGATCGAACCTGTGACCTTCGGCTTGTAAGGCCGACGCTCTCCCGGCTGAGCTATCCGCCCTGAGCGTTAACGCAAAAATTTTAGTTACCAGCTTGCGTTGCCGGTGTCAAGCGCAAATTGGGCCTTTTAGTTGATCGCCCGACCCGGCTTGTTCTCCTTCGCCGCAGGCATCGCCAACGGGATGTCGACCTTCTTAAAGAGCGGCTCTCCTTCCGGGACGATCAGGGCATGGCCGAGAACCTCGTCCATGTGCTCGACAAACCGGATGTCCATCTGGCTGGTGATGCTCTTGGGGATGTCTTTGAGGTCCTTCTCGTTCTCCTTCGGGACGACCACGCGCTTGACCCCGCCCCGGTGGGCGGCGATCAGCTTTTCCTTCAGCCCGCCGATGGGCAGCACCCGTCCCCGCAGCGTGATCTCGCCGGTCATGGCCATGTCCCGGTGCACCGGCCGGCGCGTCAGCGCCGATACGAGCGAGGTGCACATGGAGATGCCGGCCGAGGGGCCGTCCTTGGGAATCGCCCCCTCCGGGATGTGAATGTGAATGTCGTATTTACGGTGGAATTTCTCGTCGATCATCAGGTGATCGGCCCGCGATCGCACATAGCTCAACGCGGCGCGGGCGGACTCCTGCATGACATCGCCCAGCTTCCCGGTCACGGTGAGCTGCCCCCGCCCCGGCATCAGCAGGGTTTCGATGAACAGCAGCTCGCCGCCCACCGGAGTCCACGCAAGACCCGTCACCATGCCGACCTGGTCCTGTGCGTCCACCTCCTCTTGGCGGAAACGGTAGACCCCAAGATATTTCGGCACGGATTTCTCGCTGACGAAGAACTCGTTCTTCTCCTTGTCGTTGACGGCCTCGCGCGCCAGCTTGCGGCAGATGGATGCGATTTCGCGCTCGAGGTTGCGCACCCCGGCCTCACGGGTGTAGCGCCGGATGACGGCCAGCAACGCCTTCTTGGAGAAAGTGACTTTTTTACCTTCCAAGCCGTTGGCCTTGATCTGCTTGGCAACCAGAAACTGCTCGGCGATGTGGTACTTTTCGACTTCGGTGTAGCCCGGCAGGCGGATGATCTCCATCCGGTCCTGAAGCGGCAACGGGATGTCGGGCAGCGTGTTGGCCGTCGTGATGAAGAGGATGTCCGACAAATCGTAGTCGAGGTCGAGGTAGTGGTCGTTGAAGGCGAAGTTCTGCTCCGGGTCAAGCACTTCGAGCAATGCCGCCGAGGGATCCCCCCGGAAATCCATACTCATCTTGTCGACCTCGTCCAAGCAGAAAACCGGGTTGTTGACCCCCACTTTTTTCAAGGACTGGATGATCTTGCCCGGCAGCGCGCCGATGTAAGTGCGGCGGTGGCCGCGGATCTCGGCTTCGTCGCGAACGCCGCCCAGCGACAGTCGGATGTATTTGCGGCCGGTGGCACGGGCGATCGACTTGGCGAGCGAGGTCTTTCCCACACCGGGCGGGCCGACGAAGCACAAAATCGGCCCGCGAATTTTTTTCACAAGCGCCTGAACGGCCAGATATTCGAGGATGCGCTCCTTGGGCTTCTCCAGCCCGTAGTGGTCTTCCTCCAGAATCTGCTCGGCCTTCTTGAGGTCATCCCCCACCTCGGTCTTTTCACACCAGGGCAGGTTCAGGATCCAGTCGATGTAGTTGCGCACCACCGTGGCCTCGGCGGACATGGGCGTCATCATCTTGAGCTTCTTGAGCTCGTGTTCGACTTTTTCGGTGGCCTCCTTGGAAAGCTTCTTGTTCTTGAGCTTTTCTTCGATTTCACGGATCTCGTCGCCGAGATCGTCTTCCGACCCCATCTCCTTCTTGATCGCCCGCATCTGCTCGTTCAGATAGTACTGTTTCTGGGTCTTCTCCATCTGCTCCTTGATGCGGGTCTTGATGCGCTGGTCCATCCGGAAGACCTCGGTCTCCATCTTGATCAGGCTCAGGAGCAACGGCAAGCGCTCGGTCAGCTCGAGGGAGTCGAGCAGCCGCTGTTTGTCCTCTAGCTTGAAGGAGAAGTGGGAGGCCACGGTGTCGGCCATCTGGGACGGGTCCGTGATCGAGGTGATGTTGGAAACCAGCTCCTTGGAGATGCTGCGGTTGTGGCCGGCATACTCCTCAAAGGCCTCGACGACGGAGCGCATCAGGGCGGTCGACTCGGCCGGCGACAGCTCCCGTTCAACCAAGCGCTCGAGCTCCACCCGGAAGAATTCCTCCTCCGGCAGGAAGCGCACGACCCGCGCGCGGCCCTTGCCTTCCACCAGAGCCTTCACGGTGCCGTCCGGCAGACGCAGCAGCTGGAGCACCTTGCCGATGGTGCCGATCTCGCTGATGTCCTGCTCGCCGGGGTTATCGATGCCGGCCTTTTTCTGGGTGGCCAGAAAAACGACCTTGTCCTTGTTCATGGCCTCGCTCAGGGCGTTGACGGACTTGGCCCGCCCCACAAAGAGCGGCGCCACCATGAACGGGAACACCACGATGTCTCGCAGGGGCAGCAGAGGCAGCACCAGTCGAGGGGTATTCGCTTCACCTTCTTTGAAAAACTTGGGTATGTTCACCATGGTCCCACCGAAAAAGAAGCCCCAAGCGCGAAGCTCAAGGCGTGATTAAAAAGTTATAAAACCAATCTATCGACATCGGGCGAAGCCCGATGTCGTCATGCTTGTTTCTTGGTCTGTTCGAAGAGCAGAATCGGATCTTCCTTGTTCAGCACGACATCCTCGCTGATCACGCATTCCTTGACATTCTCCAGCGAAGGCAGCTCGTACATGATGTCGAGCATGCAGGATTCCAGGATGGCGCGCAGGCCGCGGGCCCCGGACTTGCGTTTGATCGCCTCGCGCGAGATCGCCGAGAGCGCGCTGTCGGTGAAGCGCAGGTTGGCTCCCTCCATTTCGAACAGCTTCTGGTACTGTTTGACAAGGGCGTTCTTCGGTTCCTTGAGGATGCGGATCAGGCTTTCCTCGTTGAGCTCGTGCAGGGTCGCGATCACCGGAAGACGCCCGAGAAACTCGGGGATCATCCCGTACTTTACCAGATCTTCGGGCTGCACCACTTTGAGCGTTTCGCCGATCGTGCGCTCCTTTTCCTGGACGATCTTGGCGCCGAATCCCATCATTTTGGGCCCGAGCCGCCGCTGGATGATCTTCTCCAGGCCGGTGAAGGTGCCTCCACAGATAAAGAGGATGTTGGTCGTGTCGACCTTGATGAAGTCCTGCTGGGGGTGTTTGCGGCCGCCCTTGGGAGGCACGCTCGCCAGGGTCCCTTCCAGGATTTTGAGCAGCGCCTGCTGGACTCCCTCGCCCGAGACGTCGCGGGTGATGGAGGGGTTGTCCGCCTTGCTGGCGATCTTGTCGATTTCGTCGATGTAGACGATCCCGCGCTTGGTCTTCTCGACATCGTAGTCAGCGTTCTGCAGCAGCGAAAGGATGATGTTCTCGACGTCCTCGCCCACGTACCCGGCCTCGGTCAGGCTGGTGGCGTCGGCGATGGTGAAGGGCACGTTCAGGAAGCGGGCAAGGGTCTGGGCGAGCAGCGTCTTGCCGCAGCCGGTCGGGCCGATCAGCAGAATGTTGCTCTTCTGGACGTCGACGTCCCCGGCATTGAAAGCGGATTCCAGGCGCTTGTAGTGGTTGTAGACCGCGACCGAAAGGATCTTCTTGGCCGGCTCCTGCTCGATCACGTACCCGTCCAGCCGCTCCTTGATCTCCTTGGGCGTCAGGATGTGGGTGGTGTCCTTGGCGTCCTTTTCGGTCTCCTCGTCGATGATTTCGCTGCAGAGCTGGATGCACTCATCGCAGATGTACACCGCCGGTCCGGCGATCAGTTTGCGAACCTCGGACTGGTTCTTGCCGCAGAAGGAGCAGAAAAGATTGTCGTTGTCGTCCTTTTTCTTTGCCATTCTATTTCTCCGGTTTATCCAAGCGTTCCAGATCCTGACGGTTGGCGATGACGTGATCGATGATCCCGTAGCTTTTGGCCTCTTCGGCGCTCATGAAATAGTCCCGGTCCGTGTCGCGCTGAATGGCGTCGAGGGTCTTGCCGGTGTGGTTCACCAGGATCTGGTTCAAATGATCCTTCATTCTCAGGATTTCCTTGGCCTGGATTTCGATGTCCGAGGCCTGCCCCTGAAACCCGCCCATCGGCTGATGGATGAGGATGCGCGCGTTGGGCAGCGAGTAGCGCTTGCCGTGCGTGCCCGCCGTGAGGAGCAGCGCCCCCATGCTGGCGGCCTGCCCGATGCAGACGGTGGCGATGTGGGGCTTGATGTACTGCATGGTGTCGTAGACCGCCAGGCCGGCCGTCACCAGGCCGCCGGGGGAGTTGATGTAGAAATTGATGTCCTTGTCCGGGTCTTCGGACTCCAGAAACAAGAGCTGGGCGATCAGGAGGTTGGCGACCTCGTCGTTCATCGCCGACCCCAGGAAAATAATCCTGTCTTTCAGCAGCCGGGAATAGATGTCGTAGGCTCGCTCGCCGCGGCTGCTCTGCTCGATGACCATGGGTATCAGTGGCACTTACGTTCTCCTTTGCAAATAGGGCATTCCGTGAACGCCTGGAAATTACGGCTGGCAGCTCACGACGCGGTCTGCGGCTCCACGTCCTGAATCGCGCTGCTGTCCATGATGAGTTTCGCCGCCTTCTTTTCCAGCAAGGCATGCTTGAAATAATCCATCTTTTCAGGGTTCTCCCGGTAGTAGCGCCGGATCTCCGCCACGGGCTGCTTGAAGCTTTCGGCCATGGTCTGCAGGGCCGCCTCGACCTCTTCTTCGCCCACCGCGAGATTTTCCTGCTCGATGATCTTGCCGAGGATCAGGTGCCGTTTGACCTGCTTCAGGGCCGTGTCACGGTATTTTTCAGCGATGATATCGCGGCTCAACCCCATGTCTTCCAGCGAGGTGTTGCGGTAGGAAAAAGACCGCTCCGCCTCTTCGACGATGCCCTCGAGCTCCATCTCCACCAACGCCTCCGGCACCTCGAAATGGACGCGCTCCAGCAGCGTGCCGAAGGCCTGCTCATTCAATTCCTGCTCAACGCGCTTTTTGTAGCCCTCGGTAAGGTTCGCTGTGATCTCCTGTTTGAGCGCATCGAGGGTCTCGTAGCGGCCGACGCGCTTGGCCAACTCGTCGTCGATTTCAGGCAGGATCTCCTGCCGGATTTCGTTCAGGGAAACCTTGAAGTCCAGGCGCTGGCCGGCCAGAGCCTTGTTCCCATAATCGCCGGGGAAGGCCAGGGGGAATTCCTTGGTCGCCCCGGGGGTCATGCCGATCACCTGGTCGTCGAACTCTTTCAGTACCCGACCGTCGCCCAGCTTCAGGCTGAAGTTCTCGGTCAGCGGTGTGTCCGCAAAAGGCTTTCCTTCTCTGAACCCCTCGAAATCGATCAACACGTGGTCCCCCGCGGCGGCGGGGCGCGTTTCGGGAATTTTCTCCAGCTTGGCCAGATTTTTCTGCAGCATTTTGAGCTGCGCGCTTACCTCAGCATCGCTCACGCGATATTGGTTCCGCTTGAGGTTCAATCCCTTGAACTCCACATCCCCGATGGGAGGGGTCACCTCGACAGTGGCGGCATACGTGTAAGGCTGCTCGGATTTGAGCTCGGGCGGGTCCAGCTTGGGACGGCCCACGACTCTGAGATCTTTTTCTTTGATGGCATCGATGAACGAGTTTTGAATCAGACGGGAGGACACGTCGGCCAGGATATCTTTCTTGAACATTTTTTCCAGAACCGAGCGTGGGGTTTTCCCCGGCCGAAACCCTTTGATTTTGGCCGTCCGTTTGACCTCATCGAACGCTTTGTCGATCTCCCTGGCAACTTCCTCCTTGGAAATTTCGACGTGCAACGTTTTCTTAACACTGCTGATGTCTTCGACCGTAACCTGCATTATACCCGTACCCTTCCTCCGAATATGATAGTGATCCTGATCCGTTGCCGATAGTGGACAGCGACGAGCGTGTCAAGGTGGTGCGAGAGGGGAGACTTGAACTCCCATTCTGTCGCCAGAGCTGGATCCTAAATCCAGTGCGTCTACCAGTTCCGCCACTCTCGCAAACTGAAAGGTTCCCGCCCCCAAGACAATAAAAATCCCCCCTGAGCCCCACCCGGAGCCCTAACAGCGGGCAAAAACTACATAAACGCAATTTTTTCACGCTTTTGGTGCAGTATAAAGTCAAACGCCAGCGATGTCAACAACGGCGGGCTTCCCAAGGGATATGCTGCCGGAATTGCATGCCGTGCGCTTGCGGAAACGATCGAGCCGTGTTAGGGATATCAGCTGATCGGGGCGTGGCGCAGCCTGGTAGCGCACCTGCTTTGGGAGCAGGGGGTCGTCAGTTCAAATCTGACCGCCCCGACCACAATAGGATAGAAATCCAGCCGGTTGAGGCTTCTCTTTTCAGTTTCCTTTCTCTTATGCCGCACGCGACCCGACACCGCTTTGTTAGCTGAAAAAGCGAGAAGCCCCCTTTCAGATCGCCCCTCGGCTCGTTTTTGAAATAATGATCCAAGTTCGTATCTCTTTTTGAAGAGTCAAGGTGTCTGAAAAGAATTCAGAACGGTCGCAGGCAGCCGCATGCTTGACTTTTGAAGGTTGATAAATCAGAACAGACCTTATGAGCACGCCCAGCGACATTGCCGCCATCCACCGCAGTTTCAGAACGGTCGGCTCCGCGCTCATGCGCGTGAACCTCAACAACACGCACAGCGGCAACATGTCGTGCCGGGACCCTCAAGACCCGGATCGCTTTTGGGTGACCGCCTCCGGCTCCCAATGCGGCAACCTGGCCGCGCGGGACATCGTGCAGGTGCGGTTCAGCGACATGAGTTGGGAGAGCCCTGCAAGGCCGTCGTCGGAAACGAACACCCACCGTCGCGTCCTCGGCCTGCCCGGCGTGAACGCCTGCGTGCACTGCCACTCAATCGCCGGCACGCTGCTTGGCTTTGAATCACCGCAGGAACCGGTCTTCCTCCTCCGGCACGAACCCCCAGGGACGGGGCGGGGGGACGGCCTGTTCCGGCCGATGGATCTCTGGGGTGCGGGCCTCGTCGGCTCCGTCACGGTGGGAACCTACAAAAGCACGGTCGGTTCGGCCGAAATGGAGGAGCGCATCCCCGGCTACCTGCGGCAGGCTCCCCTCACCATCGTCACGGGCCACGGCCCGTTTGCCAGGGGCGAAAACCTCGAGGAATGCCTGCATCACCTGAGTGTTCTCGAAAACAGCGCGGCAGCGGCCATCGCGCTGAGGCGGCGCGGGATCGACACCCTGGCCATTCAACACACCCTCCGGACCCATGGCCCTCATCCGGCCCTTCCCCTGCCGCCCCGACGCCTGGGCTGCGGGGACCTGCTCCCGGATCCGGCGGCCGACGCGGCGACCCGCCCCGACTTCGCCTACTGGCTGTCCTACCATTTCAATTTCGGATTGGGCGCCTTCGGCACCGGTTCCATGAGCCGCAAGCTGTCCGCCGAGGAGATGCTCTTCTGCCCGATGTCGGCCGCACCGGATGGCGTAGAGGTGCCCCTTTACCGCATCCCGCTCCGCGCCGCGCAGCCCGAAGCGGCGGATGTGCGCCTGCACCGGCTCATCTACGCGCACACGCCCTTTACCGCCTGCATCCTGGCGTCCAGCCCCCTGGCGACCGCCGAAGGCCTGGCCGCCCTGACCGCGGCCGAAGGGACAGGCGCGTTGAACGGCAAATCATCTCCAATCGAACGCACTCCGGAAAGGCACCCGATGGTGGTTCCGATAGATGCGGAGGCTGTCTACTACAAAGTTCGCCTGCCGGTGGCGGGCCTGGACGCGCTGGTGCCCGGTCCTGCGGAAAACCGCATTCCGGAGCTGCTTCGCTTCGGAGACGGCTGCTGTCTCATCGCCGGTTGCGGGGTGATCGCCGCCGGCGAGGAGAATCTCGGCCAGGCGGCCTACCGGGTATCCTTGGCCGAGCGCATCGCACGTTTTCGCCATGAGGTCGACATCAACCACAGGCTCATCGGTGGACCGCCGGCATCGGCATTTGAATGAAGTCGCAGCTTTATTACAAGCGGTATGGATCCGGCGAGCCCCTGATCATCCTGCACGGGCTCTTCGGCTGCTGGGACAACTGGCACCCGGTGGCCAAAGACCTTTCCCGCCGCTTCAACGTGGTTGTCCCCGACCTGCGCAACCACGGCCGGTCCTTTCACAGCGAGCGCTTCGACTACGACGTCATGGCCGACGACATCCGGCGCTTGATGGACGACCTGGACGTTCGCCGGGCCTCGCTTCTCGGGCATTCCATGGGCGGGAAGGTTGCCCTGCGCTTCGCCACCCTCTTTCCCGAACGGCTGGAGCGGCTGATCGTCGCGGATATCACCCACCGGGCCTCCCGTCCGGTTTACGCCGAAGCGGTTCGTGCTCTCGCACGTCTGGACGTGAAATCGATCACCCGCCTGAAAGAGGCCGAGGAAAGGCTCCGGCCGGCCATCCCGGACCCCGCCGTTCGCCTCTTCCTGCTGAAAAACCTGGATCACCTCGAGGACGGAAGCTACCGTTGGAAAGTCAATTTAGGCGCCATCCGCCGCACCATTGACATAATCTGTGGTCCGGTGGCGGTCCGCAAGACGCTTGCCCCCTGTCTTTTCATACGCGGCGGCAGGTCCGGCTACATCCGCGATGCGGACTGGCCTGAAATCCGGAGGCTCTTCCCGCAGGCGGAGCTGGCGACCATCCCCCACGCCGGCCATTGGGTGCACGTTGACGACCCAAAGGCCTTCCTGCAGGTCGTCAACGTATTCATGGCGCGCCCGTAAAGACCGTCGACCAAAACAAAACGCCTCTCCTGCTGCTTTACAAGCTTTTCGATTGGTGGTAGTTAGCCAAATTTTAGAGCTGCGGCGGTCGGATATGCCGCTTCCCAGGGGTTCATGAACAGACCCAGCGTTTTAGAAAAACTCCAGGCGGTCCAGCCGCTGGCCGAGCTGTGGTGGGATTCCTCGCCGCTCGTATACGACAATTGGCGCCGGCGGACGATCGCAAAA
>Ga0210127_1000019_pt1 | contig 19763 bp, 10 predicted proteins | sample RushSE_CattailNL_FD_185566 | JGI IMG/M metagenome (GOLD analysis project Ga0210127, IMG submission 185566) | Wetland microbial communities from San Francisco Bay, California, USA, that impact long-term carbon sequestration - RushSE_CattailNLC_D2... | ecosystem: Environmental > Aquatic > Marine >...
TGGTGCCGACCTACAAGGGCAGCTACTTCGACACCATGAATGCCGGCATCGCGGCTTTCCGCGCCAATAGCCCACCCCACATCCTGCAGGTCTTTGAAGTCGGCACGGCCACCATGATGGCCGCCAAGGACATTGTGAAGCCGGTATACGAGGTCATGAAGGAATCCGGGCTCCCCTTCGACCCGAGCGCCTATTTGCCGGCAGTTGCCGCCTACTATACCACCGCGGACGGCCGAATGATCTCCATGCCCTTCAACAGCTCGACCCCTGTGTTCTACTATAACGTCGAGATGTTCCAAAAAGCGGGGCTGGATCCCGACAGGCCGCCGAGGACTTGGCCGGAGGTGGGCGAAATGGCTAAGAAACTCTTGGCGGCAGGAGTTTGCCGTGCCGGTTTCTCCTCGGCTTGGAGCGGCTGGATTCATCTCGAAAACCTCGGCGCCTGGCACAATGTTCCCTTCGGGACCAAGGCCAACGGTTTCGGTGGGCTGGACGCGCGCTATGTATTCAACTCGCCCCTCTATGTGAAACACATCCAGCAACTCGCCGACTGGCAGAAAGACAAACTATTCGTCTACGGCGGCCGGTACGACGCAGGAATGGCCAAATTTTCCTCAGGCGAAGTCGCCATGTTCACCGACTCCTCATCCGGGTATGCCGACTTCGAGAGGGACTGCCCGTTCGAGTTCCGGACCGGCATGCTGCCCTACTGGCCGGAGGTGAAAGGCGCGCCGCAGAACACCATCATCGGGGGCGCCAGCCTCTGGGTCCTGAGAGGCCACGAGCCGGGGGAGTACAAGGGCGTCGCGGCCTTCTTCAACTTTCTCTCCAAGCCTCAAATTCAGGCCGGGTGGCACCAGGGCACCGGCTACCTACCCATTACCGCGGCCGCCTACGAGCTGACCAAGAAAGAGGGGTTCTATGAAAAAAAGCTCGGCTCGGAGACGCCCCTGAAGCAGTTGACCCTGCACCAACCGACCGAAAACTCCAAGGGTATTCGCTTCGGCGACCACGCCAAGACCCGGGAGATTATGGGCAACGAGCTCGAGGCCATCTTCTCAGGCCAAAAAACGGCCCAGCAGGGCTTGGATGACGCTGTCAAGGCAGGCAACGAGTTGCTGCAGAAATTCGAAAACGCCAATAAATAGCGGAATCGGTTCACTCCCCACCATCCCTACCATCCCTCCTCCTCTGTTCAAGGGGGATCCTTAATTTGCCTTTTATGATCACATCCACCGAAGATAGGAATGCCATTTTTCCGATCTTTCAAGTTTGGTTTTTGTGCCTGACTCGAACCTTGGATGGGGCAGAGTGGATTTTGGATTAGCAGATCAAGGGTGTCGGTTCAGGGGATCGCAGATTTGTTCCAGATTCCGGTGTGGTTAAGGTCAATCGCTCCCACAAATAGCCACGGGTTATCTCAGAAATGATATCTCGGCGACAGGCCGGCACCCTGGGCATCGCCAACCCTGCAATGGGCAACAGAAATCAGACGAATTCCGAGGTGGTTCCCGGATGATGTTTCTTTCTTTAACGGGTAAGGAAGAAAACGGGCATGCGCCCAGGAGGGAGGCTAGACGCCTGCCCGTTCGGTCCGGGGGCGCACGCAAGCGCCCCCGGGCGGGTTGAACGGCTATATGTCAAAGTACAGGAAAAACTCATGCGGGTGCGGCCGCAGACGCACTGCGTCGATTTCGGCGGCGGTTTTGTATTCGATCCACATGTCGAAAACGTCCTGGGTGAAGACATCGCCTTTGGTGAGGAACTCGTGGTCTTCCTTCAGGCATTTCAGCGCCTCTTCCAATGATCCGGGAGCCGAGGGGACCTTTGCCAGTTCTTCGGGCGGCAGGTCGTAGATGTTCTTGTCCAGCGGGTCGCCCGGGTCGATCTTGTTCTGGATGCCGTCGATGACCGCCATCAGGATGGCGGAGAAGGCCAGGTAGCCGTTGCAGGACGGGTCCGGGGTGCGGAACTCGATGCGCTTGGCCTTGGGGGAGGTCGAGTACATCGGGATGCGGATCGCCGCGCTGCGGTTGCGGCTGGAGTAGGCCAGGTTCACCGGCGCTTCGTAGCCGGGCACCAGGCGTTTGTAGGAGTTGGTGGTCGGGTTGGTGATCGCGCAGAGCGCCTTGCAGTGCTTGAGAATCCCGCCGATGGCATAAAGGGCCATCTGGGAGACCCCGGCATACTTGTCGCCGGCAAACAAGGGCTTGCCGCTCTTCCAGATGCTCACATGGGTGTGCATGCCTGAGCCGTTGTCGCCGAAAAGGGGCTTCGGCATGAAGGTCACGGTGTGGTTGTTGCGGCAGGCGACATTCTTGAGCACGTATTTGAACCACATGAGCTGGTCGGCCATCTGTACGAGCGGCCTGAATTTCATGTCGATCTCGGCCTGGCCGGCGGTGGCGACTTCGTGGTGCTGGGCCTCGATCTCGATCCCCAGCTGCTCCAGTGTCAACACCATCTCGGTCCGAAGGTCCTGGAACTTGTCCGTGGGGGGAACCGGGAAGTAGCCTTCCTTGGGACGCGGTTTGTAGCCCAGGTTCGGGCCTTCGTCACGGCCGGTGTTCCAGGTGCCCTCGACGGAGTCGATTTCATAGAAGGCGCCGTAGCTGGTGGACTCGTAGCGGATGTCGTCGAAGATGAAAAACTCCGCCTCGGGCCCTATGAAGGCCGTGTCGCCGATGCCGGTGCTCTTGAGATAGGCTTCAGCCTTCTTGGCGATGTTGCGGGGGTCGCGGGTGTAGGCAGCGCGGGTGACCGGATCGGCGATGTCGCAGATCATCGTCAGCGTGGGGGCCTGAGTGAAGGGGTCCATCTTCGCCGTGGCCGGGTCGGGAATCACCAGCATGTCGCTTGCGTTGATGGGCTGCCAGCCGCGGATGCTGGAACCGTCGAAGCCGAAGCCGTCCTCGAAGTTGCTTTCATCAAGCTGCCCGATGGGCACCGAGAAATGCTGCCAGAGTCCGGGGAAGTCCATAAAACGCAGATCCACCATCTTGGCGCCGTTTTCCTTTGCAAAAGCCAACACGTCTTTGGGTTTCATTGCAATTCCTCCTTGGGGTTAAGTGATAGTGTGTGTATGGGTAGTGTCAGATCGCATCCGTTCCGGTCTCACCGGTGCGCACGCGCACAGCTTGTTCGACCGGGGTTACAAATATCTTGCCGTCGCCGATCTTGCCGGTGTAGGCGGCCTCGCGGATCTTGGCGACCACCTGGTCGAGGAGGTTTTCGGCGACGACGATTTCGATTTTTATCTTGGGGATGAAATCGACCACGTATTCGGCTCCCCGATAGACTTCCTTGTGGCCCTTCTGGCGGCCGTACCCCTTGACCTCGGAGACGGTCATGCCCTGGATGCCAATGGCGTTCAGCGCCTCCTTGACGTCATCCAGCTTGAACGGTTTGATGATGGCTTCGACTTTTTTCATCATGGGATATTCCTCCTGTTTTCATTCCGCCCGGTTTATTCGATTTCAAAGGCCCGCTCGCCGTGCACGGCACTGTCCAGGCCGATTCTTTCATCTTCCTCTTCCACCCGCAGACCGCCGGCCAATGCCTTGGTCACGTAGATCAAGACCAGCGTTGCGATCGCCGTGAACACCGCCGTGGCCAGGATGGACACCAGTTGAATCAGCAGCTGCTTGGGGTTGCCGAAGAAAAGCCCGGTGCCGGCAGGGTTCACGGCCGGGTCGGCGAAGAGCCCCGTGGCGAGCGCCCCGAGGGTCCCGCACATCCCGTGAACTCCGAAGGCGTCAAGCGAGTCGTCATATCCGAGCTTCTGTTTCAGGCGGGCCACCGAGAAGAACCCCAGGGCGCCTGCGGCCAGGCCGATGATGATCGACGACCCCAGCCCGACAAATCCGGCCGCCGGCGTGATGGCGACCAGGCCCGCCACAACGCCCGAGGCGATGCCGAGCACGGTCGGCTTCTTGTTGATCATCCATTCGGCAGACATCCACGCCAGGGCGGCGGCCGCCGCCGAGGTGTTCGTGACGAGGAAGGCCGAGCCGGCCAGGCCGTCCGCGACGAGCGCGCTGCCGGCATTGAACCCGAACCAGCCGAACCAGAGCAAGGCGGCGCCCAGGGCCGTCAGGGCGATGCTCGACGGGAACATGGCCTCCTTGCCGAAGCCGATGCGTTTGCCGAGCACCAGCGCCAGCACCAGTCCGGCCACACCGGCGTTGACATGAACCACGGTTCCCCCGGCGAAGTCAAGCGCCCCCATGGAGGCCATCCAGCCCTTGCCCCACACCCAGTGGGCGATGGGGCAGTAGACGAAGGTCACCCACAGGACGGTGAAGAGGATCCAGGCCGAGAATTTCATGCGGTCGACGATGGACCCCAGCACCAGCGCCACCGTGATGCAGGCAAACGTCATCTGAAACAGGACGAACACGTTGGTGGGAATGGTCCCTTCGAGGCTGGCGGGCGTGATCCCGGAGAGGAAAAAAAAGTCGAGGCCGCCGATGATGCCGACCTTGTCTGGGCCGAAGGCGAGGCTATAGCCCCACATCACCCAGATCACGCTCGCCAGGCAGTAGGCGACGAAGGTCATGGCCAGGGTGTTCAGCAGGTTTTTGTAGCGCGACATGCCGCCGTAGAAAAGCGCCAGCCCGGCGGGGGTCATCATCATCACGAGGGCCGTGGACACGATCATCCAGGCCGTGTCCCCGGAGTTGAGCGCAGCCTCCGCAGACCAGGCGGAAGAAACCGGCAAAAGCCATCCTAATCCAATGACCGACCACCAACGCAGTTTCATGATTCGCTACCTTTCTTGGGGGCTTCCCCCAAATCGATTTTAGGAAGCCGCTGCAGCAGGGCCTCCTTGACGGCGGACACCCGATCGGGGTCGTCCACTTTCTGGCCGCTCAAATCCCTGACATAAAAGACGTCCACCACCTGATCCACCTTGGTGGCGATCTTGGCCACCCAGATGTCGAGCTCGCAGCGGAACAGAGCGTCCGATATGCTGTAGAGCAGCCCGGGAAAGTCGTAGGTAAAGACTTCGAAGATGGTGAAAAAGCTGGAGCTGGTGTTGTCGACCCGCACCCGGTGCGGTCTTCTGACGGTCCGAGGCTTGACCCCGCGGGCCGCATCCAGGCGCGGCTTGAGGGCGGCAGCAAGGTCCAGCGTCCCCGCCAGCACCGCATGCAGGTTTCCCTCTGTCCGGCGCCATTTTTCCTCCTCGAAAATCGGATCCGGCGGCGGCGTCACCTCGAAGATGTCCAGGGCCGTGCGGTTGCGCCAGGTAAACACCTGCACATCGAGAATGTTGATGTTGTTCAGTGTGAAGACCCCCGCCAGGCTGGCCACCAGGCCGGGCCGGTCCTGGGCACAGACGGTCACCTTGCGAGTGGTACCCTCGGCGGAGGGTTGGATGTCCCAGACGAAATCGGACGTTCCCAGCCGTTGAAAGAGGTCGATGTGGCCGGCGATGTGCTCCGCCGGCACAGACAACAGGTAGCGCGGGCTCAACACCGGGAAAACGTTTTCGATCCTCCGCCGGACAACTTCGGGACCGGCGGCGGCCAGAAGCGCCTCACGCTTGTGCTCAATGGCGGCCGTGGCTTTATCGCTGGCCAACTCGCCTTTTTCGAGGACGTTCAGCACTTTGAGGAAAAACCCCCGCAGCAGGTGCGAGGTCCAGTCGTTCCAGGCGGCCGGGCCGGTCGCCGCGGAATCGGCCACCGTGAGCAGATAAAGCATTTTGAGGCGCTCGGCGTCTTTGATGCGCCGTGCGCAGACGACGGCGGTTTCCTCATCGTGGATGTCACGGCGCGTGGCCGTCTTGATGAGATACAGGTGCTCGCGCACCAGAAACACCACCGTTTCTACTTCCTCCGGGGTCAGCCCTTTCTCCTCGAGGATGCGCCGGACCATCTCCGCGCCGCTTTCGGAGTGGTCAACGTCGGCCTCGGCCTTGCCGATGTCGTGCAGCAAGGCCGCCCAGAAAAGGGGCACCTTGTTTTTCAGCTCGCGGTGGATCCGGGCGAACAGCTTTTCGGCGGAGCGGTCGTCGAACGCGAGCTCTTTGATCGTCTGAACGGTTCGCAGCAGGTGTTTGTCGACGGGGTAGAGATGGTACTCGTCGTATTGAATGCGGTTGGAAATTCCCTGGAACTCGGGGATAAAGGCGCCCAGAAACCCGGTGGCCAGCATGTCGTCCAGCAGTCCGGCGCTTGTCTCCGGCGCATGAAGGATGCGTTCGAAGGCCCGAACGATCTCCGGCGCCGAGCGATAGGCCGGTCCGACGAGGTGCAGGAACTCCCGAATCAGGCGCTTGGCCTCGCCTGTCAGCGGCGCGTTCAGGCGGGCGCTTTCCTCGAAAATGCGGATGAGCAGCTCGGGGCGCTTGAGGATAGCCTCGGGGCGCTCGAAACAGAGCATGCCCGAGGACACGATCTCGATGCCTTCCAAGGGGGTCTTCGCTGCCTTCCGCCGCCTCTTTTTCTCGGTGCCCATTTCATGCAGGAGCATGAGGTGCTGTTGTTTCACCAGCTCCATTCGGCTGTGGAGGTCCCCAAGAAAACGCTCCACCGGCTGCTGTCCGGCCTCGGGTCTGTATTTCAGCCGCTCGGCGATCGTGATCTGGTTCTCGAAATGCAGTTGGTCGCTTTTGCGCCGGCTGATGTGATGCAGATGGTTGCGAACCGTCCAGATGAACCGAAGGGCATCCCACAGCTCCTGGAACTCGGTGTGGGAGATCAACCCGAAGTACTCAAGGTCGCGGGGCTGGCGCAGGTCGGCCTCCAGCCGCGCCACCCAGAGCATGGTGTGGTAATCGCGCAGCCCACCCTGGCCTTCCTTCAGGTTGGGCTCAAGCAAATAAGCGGAATCGCCGAATTGGGCATGCCGGCCGCGGGTGTAAGCCGCGAGTTGCTCCAATATGCGGTCCGGATGCTTGCGAATGACCTTGTCCCTGATCTTGGACATCAGGTCGGAGTACAACATCGACATGCCGCAGACGAATCGGGCATCCATGACCGGCGTCAGCACATTTAGGTCCTTGGATGCGAGCGACAGGCATTCCTTGAGGGAGCGAGTGGCATAGCCGACGTCCATTCCGATGTCCCAGAGCGGGTAGATCATTTCGCGGATGAGATTTTCGGCATCGGCCGGGATGCGCTTGCCGAACAGGAACAGAAGGTCCACATCCGAATGCAGGCTCTGTTCTTCCCGGCCGTAGCCGCCCAGGGCGACGATGGCGTAGGGGTTTTTGTTGATCTCCATGCGTGGGCCGATCATGCTCGTCTCAAAGGCCTGCTCGAAGTAATCGTCCAGGATGCGGGCGTGCTGTTTCATAAAGTCAGGCTGCTTGCCTCGCAAAAAGCGTTCGGTCAAGTGCGCAACCTTTTCCTGCAATTGCCTGGTAGCTGTTTCGTGTACGCTTCGCATGCGGGTCTTTCCTGTGATGCTGCCGGGTCTGTTGGGATTGAGCAATGCGTGTGCCAAGTGGTTCTGGGGATGGCTAAGTGTTGGTAGATCAGAGGGTTGGGAGAAAACTGGCGGCGGCGAAGCGGGGCTGAAAATTTACAAAATTGGCATTTTTATTATTTTCAACAATACAAATTTGTATCTTTTCTGCGGCTCAGCAACCGCCACTATTAGCGGAAGACGGCCTGCCAGATTTGCCGGATGCGCTGTTGCAGACGTTCGAATTTTTCCACCGGGACGAGGGCCGGCTTTTCCTGGAGGCTCAGTTGGTGGGCGGCGGCGCGGTAGATGAGGTAGGCGTGCTTGAGCACGTGGGCCGTGATCTCGTTGAGGACGGCGGATCCGATCAGCGTCTGGATCAGGCGCACGTTGTCGGTCCAGACCACCAGCTCCGGATTGCGCTGGGCGTGGAGCAGGGCCAGGTACTGAACGAGAAACTCGATATCGACGATGCCGCCGGGATCCTGCTTCAGATCGAACGCTCCCTCCTGAGGCTGCCGGCGTTCGCGGCGCATGCGTTCACGCATCTCCATGACATCGTTGCGCAGTTTGTCCTTCGGCCGCCGGCGAGCCAGAATCTCGGAACGGATGGCTTGGAAACGCGAGGTGATCAGGCGGTCCCCGCTCACCGGCCGCGCTTTGATGAGTGCCTGATGCTCCCAGGTCCAGGCCTCGGTGAGCTGGTAGTCGCGGAAGGCCTCCAGGTGCTGGACGAGGATGCCGGAGATGCCGCTCGCCCGGAGCCGGGTGTCGATGTCGTAAACCCGTCCGGCGCGGGTGTGGGAGGTCAGGATGTGGATCACCCGCTGGCCCAGCCGGTTGAAAAACTGGGCGTTGTCGATCGGCCGGGGGCCGCCGTTTGTCTGGCCGTCGATGCCGGCGTGCAGAAAGACCAGGTCCAGATCGGAGCCGTACCCCAGCTCGAGCCCGCCCAGCTTGCCGTAGGCGATCACGGCAAAGCCGCGGCCACCGGGGGCCCCATTCAGTCGGCAGACCGGTGTACCGTGCCGTTCCACCAGGTGCTGCCAGGCCAGGTCCACCACGGCGTTGATGACGACCTCGGCAATGTCCGAGAGATAGTCGCTGACGCGCATGAGGGGCAATTGGCCGCTGACGTCGGCGGCGGCCACCCGCAACACGTTGACCTGCTTGAAGATGCACAGCTCTTCGATCTGGACTTCCAGATCGTCGCTCGGTGCCTGGCAAAGGCGGCGCTTAAGCTCGGCGGTGATGGTGTCTCGGGCCGGGGGGCGGTAGAGGGTGCGCGGGTCGAGCAGTTCGTCCAGCAGCACCGGGTGCTGGGCCAGAAAAGAGGCCACCCAGGGGCTCGCATCCGTGAGCTTCACGAGGTGGCCGAGGGCGGCCGGGTATTCCAGGAGCAGGGCCAGGTAGCTCGTCCGACGCTCGATGGAGCGGATCAAGTCCGCCACTCTGCGCAGCGTGGGCAGGGGCTGGCCGGCGCGGCCCGTTTCCATCAGCACCAAGGGAATCAGCCGGTCGAGGCGCTGGCGGCCCGTTGCGCTCAGGGCGCGGGTTTCGGAGTCTCCGCGCAGTCCTTCCAGAACCTGAAGCACCTCGCCGGCCGGGTCATAGCCGATCTTCTTCAAAATGCCGGCCGCCTCGGAGGGGCCGATGCGCTTCTGCCAGATCGCGCTCAGCTCGTTTTCGAGTCTACGGTCCAGCCGGTCGCCGTCGGTGCTTTGGAGCAGCATTTGGAAGTGACCGTGGACCGCCTCGCGGTGCCGATTGAGCACCGTCCAGAACTGAGCCGGGTCTTCAAACCCCAGGCTGGCCGCCAGCCGGGCCAGACCCTTCGGGTCGGCCGGCAGCTCATGGGTCTGCTGGTCGGCGACTTCCTGAAGACGGTGCTCGACCGTGCGCAAAAAGACATAGGCGGCATCCAACTCCCGGCGGACCGTTTCCTGGATGGTGCCGCTGGAGGCCAACGCCATGAGAATTTCGCGGATCGCGCGTTTCTGAAGGCCAGGGCTGACGCCGCCCCGGATCAACTGGAACATCTGCCCGAAGAATTCGATCTCGCGGATACCGCCCGGTCCGAGCTTGATGTCCTTCTGCATTCCCTTGCGGGCGACCTCCTGCGCGATCATCTGCTTCATCGCCCGCAGGGATTCGAAGGCGCCGAAGTCCAGGTAGCGTCGATAGACGAACGGATGCAGGCGCTTGAGGAGTTCCTCGCCGGCGACCGGGTCCCCGGCGACCACCCGGGCCTTGATCCAGGCATAGCGCTCCCAGTCGCGACCCTGCTCCTGGTAATAGCGTTCCATGGCATCGAAGCTGATAACCACGGGCCCATTGTCTCCGAAGGGGCGCAGCCGCAGATCGACCCGAAAGACAAAACCCTCGGGCGTCGGCTGGCCGATGACGTGGATCAGCTTGCGGCACAGGCGGGTAAAGAATTCCTCGTTGGTCACCGGACGGCCGGTTCCCCGGGTTTCGCCGGCGGCGGAGAAGGCGAAAATGAGGTCGACGTCCGAAGAAAAATTGAGCTCCCGCGCTCCCAGCTTTCCGAGGCCCAGAACCACCAGGCTGGCGGGGGTTCCGTCAAACGAGACCGGCGTGCCTTGTTCGACGCACTGCCGGCGGAAGAGCCAGGATAGGGCCTGTTCGAGACAGGCCCCGGCGAGATCGGACAAATCGGCGGTCACTTCGGCAAGATCGGACCGGCCGAGGAGGTCGCGCCAGGCGATGCGGACCATCTCTCGGCGCCGGAAGCGCCGCAGGCGGGCGGCGAGGTCTTCGGCGTCGGAGGTTCCTTCCAGAGCGGCTGCGAGCGCTGCGGCGGTTTCCCCGGGTGCCGCGGCGTTGTGCAGCCTTCCACGGGTCCAGAGGTCGGCCGGCAGCGAAGGGTCACCGATCAGGCTTTCAGCCACAAAATCGCTGAAGGCCAGGACGCGTTGCAACTGATCCTGAAATGCGACCTCTGACGGCAGACAGAGGTCAGCCTCTCTCAGCGCCTGCTGAAGGCGCACCTGTTTGATTTCGACATCCGCTGCCAGGATCTCCGGCAGCTGTTCAGATTTCATCGCCGCCCTCTGCCGTCCGCACGGGCATGGATTCCGGCTCGTGCAGGCTTATCGCGCATAGCCCCATTCCCGCAGTCGCTGGGCGGCGTGCTGGGCGTACTTGCCCTGCTGTACCTGCTGCAGATAGCGGCGGTACTCGCGGGCGGCCTCCGGCCGGTGGCTCATGCCCTCCTGGGCATATCCCATGAAGAAAAGGGTGTTTGGGTTTCCCGGCAGCAGCCGCTGGGAGGTTTGAAAGTCCTGGTAGGCGGATTCATACTCTTTCAGGTTGAGCCCCGCGAAGCCGCTCAGATAATGGCCCTGGGCTTCCTGGGGGTAGACGGCTTTCGCCTGGCGGGCATACCGCGCCCCCTCGCTGTATTTCTTTTGGATGAGCTGGCACTTGGCCATCGAGACCAGCCCGGCATAATCGTTCGGTGCCTGCTTCAAGGCGGCCTGATAGTGGTTTTCGGCCTGGCCGAAATTCTTGGCGCCGAGGGCCTTGTCGCCTTTCTGCATCTCCTCGATGGCGCCTTTGATGGACCGCAGCCGTGCCGTGTTGTCCATGTAGCGTTCGTGGTAAAGCGGCAGGCCCTTGGAGGAGGCATAGGTGGTGCGCACGGCTTTGACCGCGGTCTGATAGCGCTCCTCGCTCATGGGGTGGGTGGCGAACATCACTTCGATGGAACTTGGTTTGGATTTGTTCAGGCTGTTGAGCATCTCCATCAAGCCGACCATGCCCTCGGGGCCGTAGCCGGCCTTGACCATGTATTCCGTACCGAGGGCATCGGCCTGGCGCTCGTTGTCGCGGCTGTAGCTTGCGAGAAAAGCTCCGGCGCCGAAGCCGCCGAGGGCGGAGGCGACTTGGCCCATACCGGGTGCGGCTACATCGGCAATGATCGACAGCCCGCCGACCAGAATGTTTGAAACCTGGCCCTTGGACATCTGTTCGGCTGTGTGCCGGGCGTTGACGTGGCCGATTTCGTGCCCGAGCAGGGCCGCCAATTCGGCTTCGTTGTCGAGCTTGAGCAGGATGCCTCGGGTACAGGCGATGCTGCCGCCGGGGAAGGCGTAGGCGTTGATATAGTCGGCGTTGACCACCCGGAAGGAGTAGGGCATGTTTGGACGGTGGGTTTTGGTTGCAATGCCGCGGCCGACGCCGTTGACGTAGGCGTTCAAGGCTGCGTCCTGGACGGGGCCGTAGTCGTCGGAGAACTGCATGGGCGAATACTGGCGGTCGATCTGGATCTCCTCCTCCTCGGAGACCGTCATGAATTGGGTGCTCCCCGTGACCGGGTTGGTGGCGCAGCCGGCGGCGACCCCTGCAGCCGCCATGCCGGCCAGCCACATGAACTGGCGGCGGCTCAGGCCGCCGCGGACATCAAGGTCAGCGTCATACGGTTTCATGCATTCCTCCAGGAAGTGTTCATCGGCAGCCAAAGCATCTAGGCAGACTGTACACGATGATTGCGAGCGTGGGGAAAATGATAAAAGAAATGCCGAGGGCTGTCAAACGCGTTCGCCCTTTGGATTGGAACCAGCGTTCTACAAATTTGTAACATTTTGCCCATTCCCAGCGCGGCGGTGTAATTTCGGTTGACTCCGCCCTTTTTTTAATTCATAAAATCCCCTTCCAGGCAACGCTCGCTTACGCCCCCGGGCATTGGGCGCGGCCTGAACGCGCATCCACCGCGGGCTTGTCCGGTACCGATTGGAGGCCATGGCACGCGGATTGCAGATTCTTGCGGATGAGGTGGGATCCACGAGGGGGATTCACGGGATTGCAGCGGCATCAGATTCGATGTTCAACCCCATCGGGCCTCGCGCCTTTTCCGAACCGCCTGAGTCCGTCATCTTTCCCGGGTTGAGTTGCAGCGTTGCTTAAAGCGGTATCCCGCTGATCGGCGCGGGAGGGAGGGGCATTTCCCCGAGCGGGAATTCTGCCGCCCTGCCGGGAGCGCTTGTTTGCTTCCTGCGGACCCCGGGTGTTGAATCACTCTTATAGTGTCTAGGAGTCTCACATGTGTCGCTTGTTTGCCATCACCAGCCGGGAGCCGCTGTCGCCCATGGTGGCTGTCGAGGCGCTCAACGTCATGCGGGAGGGCCACGACGGCTCCGGCGTCGGTCTTTTCCTGCGGGATTTGAGCGGGCCCTTCGAGGACATGAAAGACGCGCCGATCCTATCCGGCATTTTCAGCGAAGAGGGGCTGAAGCGCCTGGATGCCTATATGATGGACGTCGGCTTCATGACCAAGTACAAGATCTCCATCAAGGTGCCCAAGACCCCGCCGCCCGGGGTGCCGCGCCGGGACATCTACCTCATCCGGGCCTATGAGTATCCGGAAGAGTGGGAGGGCATGAGCCGCGAGGAACTCCAGCACCGGCTGATGACGACGCGCCTACGGCTGCGGGCGATGGGCGAGGAAAAAGAGGACATGATCGTCTTCTCCTTCTGGCCGGATGTGATCATGATCAAGGAGATCGGCGACCCCATGGCGGTGGCGCGGCACCTGAAACTGGACCGCAAGGAACTGGGCGCGCGAGTGATCATGGCCCAGGGCCGTCAGAACACCAACTACGCCATCGACCTGTATGCCTGCCATCCCTTTTTCATCCAAGGCTTTGCCAGCATGACCAACGGGGAGAACACGGCGTTTGTCCCCATCCGGACCTTCCTGGAGTCAAGGGGCTTTCCCGGCTATGTCGGCTACAACTCGGACTCGGAGGTTTTCACGCACATCCTGCACTACGCCCACCGCACGCTCGGCTTCGGGATCGAAGCCTACAAGCATGTGATCACGCCGCTGCAGGACGAGGACATCGAACAACACCCCGACGCGCATTTCCTGCGCAATTTGAAACAGACCTGCCGGCCGCTCATCATCGACGGACCGAACTGCGTCATCGGCTGCCTGCCCGACGGGAGCCTCTTCATGGTCCAGGACCGCAAAAAGCTGCGCCCCGGGGTGGTCGGGGGCAAGCCCGGGGTGTTCGCATTCTCCTCGGAGATCTGCGGCCTGGACGCCGCGATCCCCCTGCGGGACAAGAGCAGGGATTTTCAGCCCATGTACCTGGACACGGCGGTCGTCGGCCCGGACCGCCAGGAGGTTGCCATATGCAGCCAGAAAGACCCATTACCCCCAGCTCGCTGAGCGTCAAGGATCTTCCTTGGCAGATCCGTTGGGAGAAGGCCACCTGCACCCTCTGCGGCAAGTGCACGGCCGTGTGCCCCGTGAACGCCATCGAGCTCGGCGTGTTCCGCAAGCGTCTGATCGAGCCGCCGATCGGCTTCACGGAGGCTCCGGAGACAACCTACACGTCCTACTACGGCGTGCGTCAGAAGACCGATCCGGCCTACAGTTGTGTCGGCTGCGCCATGTGCAACATGGTTTGCCCCAACAACGCCATCGGTCCGGTGCGCGCCGACGAGGCCGACAAGCTGCGCTATCACATCGACCGCGGCGGCCAGCCCCGGCGCCGCGGCGGCCGGCGCAACGTGCCCGGTGTTCTGCTGGACCGCATCAAGTTCATCCGCATCTCCATGCTGACCGACCCGGCCCTCGATGCCGGCCGACATGAGTTCGAGCTGCGCACGTTGCTGGGGCGGGTGCTGCCGCCGGAGGAAAACCTGAAGCACATCCGCGAGCACGGCTGGATCCCCCCCGTGCGGGAGATCTACCCGCTCATCATCGGTGGGATGTCCTTCGGCGCCCTGTCGCCCAACATGTGGGAGGGGCTGCAGATGGGGGTGGCCTACCTGAACGAGGAGCTCGGCATGCCGGTGCGCATGTCCACCGGCGAGGGCGGCTGCCCGCCGCGGCTTCTGCGCTCGCGCTTCCTCAAGTACGTCATCCTGCAGATCGCCAGCGGCTACTTCGGCTGGGACGAGATCCTGCACGCGATCCCCGAGATGAAGGAGGACCCCTGCGCGATTGAGATCAAATACGGGCAGGGCGCCAAGCCCGGCGACGGCGGTCTGCTCATGTGGTACAAGGTCAACCACCTGATCGCCGCCATTCGCGGGGTCCCGTCGGGGGTGAGCCTGCCGAGCCCGCCCACCCACCAGACCCAGTACTCGATCGAGGAGTCGGTGGCCAAGATGATCCAGTCCATGTCCATGGCCTGGGGGTTCCGCGTCCCGGTCTACCCCAAGATCTCCGGGACCTCCACCGCGCTGGCGGTGCTGAACAACCTGACCCGCAACCCTTACGCGGCGGGGTTGGCCATTGACGGCGAGGACGGCGGCACGGGCGCGGCCTACAACATCTCCATGAACCACATGGGGCACCCCATCGCAAGCAACATCCGCGACTGCTATCAAACCCTCGTCAAGCTGGGCGTGCAGAACCAACTGCCGCTGTTTGCAGGCGGCGGCATCGGCAAGAGCGGAAACCTCGCCGCCAACGCCGCCGCGCTGATCATGCTGGGGGCCAGCGGGATCCAGACCGGCAAGTACATCATGCAGGCGGCCGCCGGTTGCCTGGGCTCCGAATCCGACCGCTGCAACATTTGCAACATCGGACTCTGTCCGAAAGGGATCACGGCGCAGGACCCGCGCCTATATCGCCGGCTCAACGTAGACGACGTCGCCCAGCGTGTGGTGGACGTCTTTTTGAGCTTCGACACCGAACTCAAGAAAATCGTGGCGCCGCTGGGCCGCTCCACCTCGCTGCCCATCGGCATGTCCGACGCCCTGGGCGTGGACGACTACCGCACGGCCGAGCGGTTGAGCATCAAATATGTGGTCTGATCGAGCTCGAGGCTCAAAGCGGACGGCGCATGGGAAAAATACCCGAAGGGCACCGGCCGGCCCGCCCGAACCACGTTCGATCCTTGGCGCTTAACAAAAGCGTCCGGAGCAAACATATGAGCGAACCCAAGCAGAGCAGGGCAACATCCGTCCACCTTGTTGCGGGCCAGCGGGACGGCGAGCGCGTGCGGTCGCGCATCCTCGAAGAGCAGGTCCAGAAGGCGATTGCCGACGGCCATCGCCGGCTGCAGATCGACGCCTTCGGCCAGCACGGCATCGGCGGCCGCCTCTGGCGGGCCGGGGGGGACATTGTGTCCATCCGCGTCACCGGCCACCCCGGGCAACGCGTGGGCTCCATGGGTTTCCCCAACACGGTGGTCGAGGTCGACGGACCGGTGTCCGACGACGTGGGCTGGCTCAATGCCGGGGCCGAGATCATCGTGCACGGCAACGCCGGCAACGGTGCCGCCAACGCCATGGCCCAGGGCCGGGTCTATGTCGGCGGCAACATCGGCGCCCGGGGCATGACCATGACCAAGCACAACCCGCGCTTCAGCCCGCCGGAGCTGTGGGTGCTGGGGTCGGTGGGGGACTATTTCGGGGAGTTCATGGCCGGCGGAATCGCCGTGGTCTGCGGCCACGAGGCCCAGACGCCCGCCAATGTTCTCGGCTACCGGCCGCTGGTCGGCATGGTCGGGGGCAAGGTTTTCTTCCGCGGCCCGCACGCCGGCTTCAGCCAGGCCGACGCCCGCATGGCACCCATCGGCGATACCGATTGGGACTGGCTGCTCGCCAACCTCAAGGTGTTCCTGAAGAAGGTCGGCCGCGGCGAGCTGCTGCGCTCCTTTTCCGGGCGCGAGAATTGGCAGCTGCTGGTCGCGCGCAAGCCGAACGAGAAAACCGGCAAGTCGGCTCGGCCCATGCAGGGATTCCACCGCGAGGTCTGGGACGCCGAGCTGGGCCAGGGCGGCCTGATCGGCGACCTGAGCCGGGTCGACCGCAGCGTGATTCCCGTCATCACCAACGGCGCGCTGCGGCGCTTCGTGCCGGTCTGGGAAAACCAGAAATACGCGGCCCCCTGCGAAGCCAGCTGCCCGACGGGGATCCCGGTGCAGCGTCGCTGGCAGCTCATCCGCGAGGGCCGGGTGGACGAGGCCGTCGACCTCGCGCTCGCCTACACCCCCTTCCCGGCCGCGGTCTGCGGCTACCTCTGCCCGAACCTGTGCATGCAGTCCTGCACCCGCCAGATCGCGGCCATGGCGCCGGTGGATACCACCCAAATCGGCCAAGCCAGCATCCGCGCCCGGTTGCCCGAGCTGCCGCCGCTGACCGGCCGGCGCATTGCGGTTGTGGGAGGCGGCCCGGCCGGGCTTTCGGTCGCTTGGCAGCTGCGCCTCAAGGGGCATGAAGCCACGGTCTACGAGGTGGCCGGCCGGCTGGGCGGCAAGTTCACCCGGGTCATCCCGGAAAGCCGGATTCCCAGCGAGGTGGTCGAAACCGAGCTCAAACGCATCCGGGAAACGCTGCCGCACGTCCATCTCCAGCAGCCTCTTAGCCGCGAGGAGGTGGCTCGGCTGCGCGAGGACGTCGACTTTGTCGTGCTCGCCACCGGTGCCCAGAAACCGCGCATGCTGCCCATCCCGGGCATCGAGCGGGCGGTTTCGGCGCTGGATTTCCTGCAGGCCGCCAAGGCGGGGACCGCTGGGTGCGGCAACCGGGTGGTCGTGATCGGCGCGGGCAACGTCGGCTGCGACGCCGCCACCGAGGCCCACCGCCTCGGCGCAGAAGACATCCTGCTGCTCGACGTGCAGCAGCCGGCTTCTTTCGGAAAGGAGCGCAAGGCGGCCGAAGCTGCGGGCGCGAGGTTCCGCTGGCCGGTGGCCACCCGCGAGATCACGGCCTCCGGCGTGACGCTTGCCGACGGCGAGAAGATCCCGGCCGAAACGGTCATCGTCTCCATCGGCGACGTCCCGGACCTCTCCTTCGTGCCGGCGGGGATCGCCGTGGAGCGCGGCTTCATCAAAGTCGACGCGAACTACCGCACCAGCGACCCGAAGATCTTCGCCATCGGCGACGTGGTGCGGCCCGGCCTTCTGACCGAGGCCATCGGCGCCGGCCGCGTGGTGGCTCAGGCCATTTGCGATGAGTCCGACGGCAGGACGCCGACTCCGTTTCGGCGTCAAATGATCGAAAAACGGCGGGTGACCGCCGAGTATTTCGACCCGCGGATCACCGTATTCGCAGATGTTCACCAGTGCGGCTCCCAGTGCCTGTCCTGCGGCGCCTGCCGGGACTGCGGAGTCTGCGTGGCGGTCTGCCCCCAGGGGGCCATCCGCCGCAAGGTGTTGGACGGCAAGGCCTATGAATACGAAGTGGACGAGAACCTGTGCATCGGCTGCGGCTTTTGTGCCGGGGCTTGTCCCTGCGGGGTCTGGAACCTGGAGGAAAACTACCCTTTGGAATGAAGGGCGAGGAAGAAACTTCCATGTCGAAATACGACACGTTTAAAGCAAATGATGTTTCCGACAAGCCTCGAGAGTCCTGCGGCATTTTCGGGATCTGCGGCCACCCGGAGGCATCCGCGTTAACCTACTTTGGTCTGTACGCCCTCCAGCACCGGGGCCAGGAGAGCGCAGGCATCGCCGTGGTGCGCGACGACAACCTCTTTGCCCACCGCGGCATGGGACTGGTGCACGATGTGTTCGACGTCGATCACCTGGAGGAACTGGAGGGCTGCTGCGCGATCGGACATGTCCGCTATTCCACCACAGGCAGCTCCATCCTCACCAACGCCCAGCCGTTTATCGTCCGCCACCGCCAGAAGTCCTACGCGGTCGGCCACAACGGCAACATCACCAACGCCCATACCCTCAAGGAGGAGCTCGAACAGGCTGGCTCCATCTTTCAATCGACCATGGACAGCGAAATCATGCTGCACCTGTTCGTTAAAAACCTGAAACACGGTTTTGAGGAGGCTCTGGTCCGATCCGTGGCACGGCTGGAGGGTGCGTTTTCGTTCGTCATGCTCACCAGCCGGGGCGAGGTGGTCGGCATCCGGGATCCCAACGGCTTTAGGCCGTTGTGCCTGGGGAAGATCAACGGCAGCCATGTGCTGGCCTCGGAAAGCTGTGCCCTCGACCTGGTGGAGGCCGAGTTCGTGCGGGAGGTCGAGCCGGGCGAAATCGTCATCATCACCCGGGACGGTATCCGCAGCATCCGCACGCCGGCTGCCGACCGGCGGGCCTTCTGCATCTTCGAGTTCATCTACTTCGCGCGGCCGGACAGCACCATCGACGGCAAGAACGTCTATCTCATGCGCAAGGCCTTCGGCCGCCGACTGGCGCGGGAAGCGCCGGTGGAAGCCGATTTTGTCATGCCGTTTCCGGACTCCGGGACCTATGCGGCGGTCGGCTATTCCGAAGAGTCCGGCATCCCATATGAGATTGGGATGATCCGCAACCATTATGTCGGCCGGACCTTCATCCAGCCCACCCAGAGCATGCGGGACTTCGGGGTGCGGGTGAAGCTCAACCCCGTCAAGGAGCTGCTGAAGGGAAAGGAGATCATCATCATAGACGACTCCATCATCCGCGGCACCACTGTGAAGACCCGCGTCAAGTCCCTCCGGCAGCTCGGCGTGAAACGGGTGCACATGCGGATCTCCGGTCCGCCGCACCGCTTCCCCTGCCACTACGGCATCGATTTTTCCACGCGGGGCGAGTTGATCGCCGCCGGCAAAACCCAGGAAGAGCTCTGCCGGCTTCTCGGCCTGGATACCCTGCACTACCTGTCCATCGAAGGACTGCTGGAGGCAACCGGCCTTCCCGATGCAGAAAATCTCTTCTGCAAGGCCTGCTTTGACGGCCGCTACCCCGTTTGCTTTGACGAAAGCCTGTCGAAAGGATGCCTCGAGGCGACGTGACCGCTTCCCGCGCCGTCTCCCTGCGTCAGGCCGCTATACCAGAGCCAGACGCCATTCCGAAACTTGTCCTTTCAGGCGCCCCGGTGTAGAATGGTTTCATCATCAAGGCCGGCGTCCGCGCACCGGCAGGAGGGGCGTCATGATCGAGTCGAAATACCTGAAGGACAATATCGAGAACATCCAGAAGCTCATGGCGATTCCCGCTCTGCGGAATTTCGAGACCAAGAGCCTGGGAAAGCTCCTGAAGCTCAGCAAGATCCGGGAATACGAGGATGGCGAGGCGATCATCCGCGAGGGCGATCAGGACACCTGGCTCTACTTCCTGCTGTCCGGCAAGATCCGCATCACCAAAGAAAACCTGGAGATCGGCGTCATCGACAAGAAGGGTGAAATCTTCGGCGAGATGCGCATCATCGACAGCGGGCACCGCTCGGCCACGGTCGCAGCCGTCGGCAAAACGGCCTGCCTGGCCGTCGACACCACCGCCAAAAGCCGGTTTGCAACCCAGACCCTCGATGAGGAGAAGCTGGACTTCCTGCTTTTGCTCTACCGCATCTTCGCAGAGTACATGTCCATCCGGTTGCGCGTGACCAACGATGAGCTGGTGGCGGCCAAGAAGAAGATCAAGCAT
>Ga0210127_1000020_pt1 | contig 19512 bp, 17 predicted proteins | sample RushSE_CattailNL_FD_185566 | JGI IMG/M metagenome (GOLD analysis project Ga0210127, IMG submission 185566) | Wetland microbial communities from San Francisco Bay, California, USA, that impact long-term carbon sequestration - RushSE_CattailNLC_D2... | ecosystem: Environmental > Aquatic > Marine >...
AAGCGATGCTCTCCCCGGATAGCACCCTCAAGGCGATCTCACCCGTTTTCCGGCCCATGGCTTCAATTTGAGTCATGCGGCCGCCGACAGTCCCATAGCCCAGGGCCGTGTCGATCATGCTGAAGAGCGGCGCATTGGCGGCTTGCGACACCAGTTTCTGGGTAACTGCCGATGAAAATATCCGCCCGGCACCGTCTCTTTGCAACGTGAGGTAAAGAATACACGTTGATGCAGGCAACCGGGATACTCGCTCGAGCAGGCTGTCCAGGGGCAGGCCTGTGAGGTCGATAAATTCGAGCTTCTCTTTGTAGTCGTTGAAGACATCGTGGAAAAGCGATAGCAGGTATTCATCAACCATGCCCGTGCCGGCGACGACGGCAATCCGCTTCAGACCAGGCTGAAGAGCGCGCGCAAGCTCGATCGTGCCGGCAATATCCAAAGTCAACGCAGTTCCGGTAACGCCCTTCCGGTGCTCCAGCCGCTTGTGCCCGTGAGCCACTTCGCCGCAATACACAACCGGTATCTCGGAAAAGATGCTGTCGCGTGCGCGAAGCACAAAATTCAGACTGGAGTGCGCTACAGGGATGATGAGATCAATTTTCATGTTGCCGTACTTTTCCCCTAAAAACTCGGCAAGGTGTTGTTGTGCAGCTTGATCGGGAAATAGATAGAGATCGAGGCTTTCACCGAAGAGAGTGGCTTCGATTTGGGGAGTTTCGTCGAATCTATGTTTAATCGCGTCGTAGACCGTCCGGTAGGCAGGGGCGGACCAGCCCTCCTCGGGAAAGATAATCAGAACCTTTTTGACATCCGCAGTGTCACCGTCACCGGGATGGAGCATGCAGATGCAGACCGCCACCAGGCAGGAAAAAACGACTCGCGCAAGTATGCCTCGTTTGGATGGGAAACGCATGCGGAAAAAACTCTTTTTTCAGGTTTTATCCGATGGCCCTAACCCTTGCACCTTGAACCAGAACCCTGTCCACCTGATTAATTTTCGAAGTTATTGTTTTTTTCTCACAAAAACAACATCAAACCGCTGGCCCATGGCGGCCTGGAAATAAACCCCGGAGAGCAGATCGCTGCGGGGGTCGTGAATCAGCTCATAGGTGGACCCGGGGTAGCCGGCGTCCCGCAGCTCGATGAACAGCTTTGCCGTGTTACCAGCGACGGACACCTCGGCCCTGGCGACGTTGATCGGTCGCGGGTTCAGGTAGGCCGCCTCCACGCGCCCGCCCGGCGCGATCCGGCGGATGGAAAGCACGTACCCGCCGTCCGGCCGCACCCAGTCCCCGATCAGCCGCTGCAAATCAGCTTTCGGCATCGCTGCGGTAGCAGGGCTTCCCGCTGCCCTCTGGCCGGGCGGCGAGAACATTCGGCCGCCCCAATACACGTATGCCGCCGCTGCCAGCACCACCGCCACTGCGATGGCGACAAGGAGTATGGACTTCCGCCTGGATTTGGCACGAATACCCTTCTTAGCTCGTTTGGCCTTGGCTGGATTCATTTGTTCTCTTTTGGGTTTTTGGTTTTGGAATTGTTTCGAATTTCGGATTTGGTGCTTCGAATTTCCTTTTGGATGGCCTCCAGCAGTTCATGCCCTAAACGCCGGGAGGGGTCTGAAGCAACCATTTTCTCGGCCATCTGTTCGGCGAGGAAAATTTTCCCCCGTTTGAAGTAAAATTCCGCCAGGGCGTAAAGAAAATCGATGTTCTGCGGTTCGAGTGAGAGCGCCCTTTTCAACGCTCCTTCCGCTTCGGCATCACGCTTCAGCATCTGTAACAGCAAGCCCTGATTGTAGTGTACCCGGGCCTGGCGCGGAAGCCCGGCGGCCGCCTTTTCAAGGTAAAGCGCGGCTTCCGCATACTTCTGCTGCTCGGCCAGCAGGAGCCCCAGGGAGTAGGCCGCATCATAGACCTGCGGGTGGGCGGACACGACTTCCCGCAGCAGGGTCTCGGCCTCCCCTTTGCGGCCCAGGCGGTCGTAGAGCATGGCCAGGTTCACCTTTGCCGGATACTCCTGGTCATCGATTTTGATCGCCGCCCGGTAGTTTTCGATCGCTGCCTGGGGCCGGTTCAGTTCGACGTCGAGATTTCCCAGGTTGAATCGGCCGAAAACGAAGTCGCCGGAGTACTCCATGGCGGCGATGTATTCCCTCAGAGCCGTTTGGAACATGGCCTGCCGGTCCGGCGGCAGGCGGCGGGAGGGTTCCCCGGCGAGCATGGATGCCGCCTGGATGCGCGGGGCCTTGACCGGGTCGTACAACAGGGGACCGGCCAGCTCGACCCGGCGCCGGGGGTCGGTGAGGTTGAGATGATCCAGCGCCGTGCGCCGGATCAGGGCCTCGGGGTCCATGAGTGCCTGCGCCAGGAGCCGGTCGAGGTCCTCGCCGGGAAAATAGGCGCCGAGCAACGCCAGCGCCGTGGATCGCACGATCACGGGATAAAGCGGGTCTCCGGCCAGCCGGATGATGCTTTCGCGGGCCCCGGCTTCCTGCCGGCGCCCGGCGGCGATGATCGTTCCGTAGTGGGGCCGCCGGCCGGGGCCATACCACTTGGTGACGGCTTCATCGGACCATTTGGCGGTCTTGTCGACGTGGCAGCGGTTGCAGGCGTTGGGGCTGCCGATGGCTAAACTAAGGTCGGGCCGCGGGATGCGTATGCTGTGGTCCAGCCGGTAGTCGACTCCCATGTAATAGCGGCCGGGCATGTGGCATTGGATGCACTCGGCGCCGGTGCCGACCCCGAAGAGCACCTTCCCATCGGCGGATTTGATCGGATCCCCTTTCTCTCCCTTCTTTTTGTGAAAGTGATGCGCCTGGGTGTCGTATTCCCCTGCCCGGTGGCACTGCAGGCAGAGGGCGTTGCCTTCCTTGTGGAGCTTGATGCTGTGCACGTTGTGACAGTCGCTGCAGCGCACGTCGCGGTGGTACATCTTGCTCTGCGTAAAGGACCCGTAGACGTAGACCTCATCCAGGATCTGGCCGTCCGCGAAATAAAGCCCCTCGGTGAGCAGGCTCGGCAGCATGCTGTCGAGCAGATCGGGCTCGGCGTGAGTGTAGTCCCCGAGGATGGCGCGCCGGGAATGGCAGGGTGCGCAGAGCTCGACCAGCGCCCGGGACCCGAGCCCCGACGTTTTTACGGCCAGGTCGTAATTCTTCACCGCCGGCCGCGCCATGTCCGGCAGCTCGGCCCACTTCAGGTGCCGCGAGCCCGGCCCGTGGCAGGCTTCGCAGCCGACGTTGATGTCGGTCCAGGTGGTTTTGTAGCTGTCGGTCCGCAGATCGTAGTTTTTCTTCAGGTTGGTGGAGTGGCACTCGGCGCACATGCCGTTCCAGTTCTGGGCGGCATTGGTCCAGTAAAGCCAGTCCGTGGGGTCGGGCGGGTCGTTCGGGTAGAGGTGATACCAGCGCTTGTCGCGCGAATCCCAGGCGATGGGCAGGCACTGCAGCCGTCCGCCGGAAAACGGCACGAGGTACTGCTGCAGCGGGAACCAGCCGAAGGTGTGGGTGATCTCGAAATCCCCCATCTTGCCCTCCGGCCCCTGGGTGTGAACGAAGAATTTGCCTTCCCTGCGGTAGAACTTCGACGATATGCCGCGGTGCTCGAAAACGGTGTCGTTGAAATCGCCGAGCACGCTTTTCTCGGAGGCCTCCCCCATGGCGTGGTCGTGGTGCGAGCCCTTCCAGAGCTTGTATTCCGGCTGGTGGCAGGCCTTGCACTTCTCGCTTCCGACAAATTCAGCCGCAATGTCGGCTGCCTGCTTCCCCAGCGCGGATTGTCGATGGTTGAATTTCACCACGGACAACGGGATCGCAAGGACGATGATGGCGGTGGCGGCAAGGCCGATGAGTTTCCATTTATGCATATGCATTTCGAACTTGTTGGCGGCTACCCGAACCCTCTCTACCTGAGAAGCAACGATTGTTCCGAATTTACCCTTTCGGGGGATACGTAACTTGTTTAGCTTCGAAGCCGCTGCGCTTTATTCGCCTGGAGGTGTCCACCTTCACGATGTTGTTCTCGATGGTAACCGGAAAAACATCAAGCGCCCGCGGCGCCGGGGCGGCGGTCACGTTGCCGGTGATATCGAAGGAGGAAGCGTGGCACGGGCACAGGAATTTCTTTTCTTTTGCAACCCAGGGAACGGTGCACCCCAGATGGGTGCACTTGCAGGAAAGCGCCAGGAATCCGCCGCCATCCAGACGCACGAGGTAGAACTGCCCTCGCTGGAATGCCTCCACCGTTCCGGGCGGAAAGGATTCAACCGCTCCGGCCGAGACCACCGCGTTTGCCGGTTGGTCTCCAGCGCTTCGTTTTCCGGGGCTCAGGAAGGAAAAGGCCACCCACACCAATTCCGCCAAGGCCGCAAGCCCGAGGGCGCCCCAAAGGAAATTGAAAAAACTCCGCCGTGAAACGCCGCCGCCTGAGGGCGTCGGCGTTTCAATTCTGACTGCCGTCGGTTTGGGTTTCTTGGGGTTCATCTATCTTTCTTCGCCCCGGCTGATTTCAAATAAGTCCGTTTTGCTTCGGATGTTCCTTTCCGCATCCCGAAGTTGCTAACTCCCGGGCCACCTGAGGGCCATGCTCTCACCTCGGAATATGGCGCAGATGATGGTCAGCATCACGAACATGACAACCAGAAAAACAACCAGCGCCTGGACGGTCTCCGGACGCGGAGCGCGAAACGCCTTTTTTATCGCGATAGTGACCCCGGCGAGCAATCCGATGAACAAGGCGGCCGGGATCAGACCGTTGCTGATTTCCGGCGGCCAGCCGGGCATCCAGCCTGCGAAATCGACCACAGCCTCATCCAGGATCACCGCCAGCGGTGTGATCAGGCCGGAGGCAACGGCGCCGGCGACAGCGGTTCGGCGGCCGATTGCCGATATAAACCAGACGCCGGTGGAGCCTGCGCTGCCGCCAAGATAGGGCAGCAGGGAAAAAGCCGCCAGCGCAAAGGCCAGGACGATCAGCAGGGCGAAGGTCGGGTGGAAGTGCACCAGCATTTCCTGGACCCCTGCAAAATACCAGGGCGCCTTGGTCGGGTTGGGGCTGAGACCGGGGTTGGCCGGCAGTCCCAGGGGAGCGTCGAAGAGCAGCGCAACCGTCAACACGAAGGCGATGGCGGAGAGTGCGACCGCCGCCTCGCGCAGCAGCAGGTTGGGGTGGCTCGGGACCATGGCAGGCTTCTCTTCGGGCACCTCCAGAGGCGAATGGGGCACCACCAGGCCGCCGGCCTTGCGGGTCTTCCAGAAGTGGTAGGTCATCAGCGCAACGATCACCACGGGCAAAACCGCCGTGTGGAGGGCGAAGAAGTTGCGCAGCGTGGCGGGTCCGAGCTGGGGGCCGCCCATCACCCACTGTTGCAGGCGCTGTCCGATCCCCGGGATGTACTCCAGCATGCCGAGGCAGATGGTGGTGGCCCAGTAAGCCAGTTGGTCCCAGGGCAAAAGATAGCCGGTAAGATTGGCGGCCAGTACCAGGACGAAAAGGCTCAGCCCGACGATCCAGTTCACCCGGCGCGGCGGTCGAAAAGCGCCGGTGAAGAAGACGCGCAGACCGTGCAGAAAGAGCACCCCCACGAGAAAATTGGCGCTCCAGAAATGGATGTTGCGGATGAACTGCCCGAAGGCAAGCCCCGCCTGCAAACGGGTCAGCGAATCGTAGGCCTGCACGGGAAACGGCTCGTAGGCGAACTTCAGGAGGATGCCGGTGAAAAGCTGAAGCGTCACCAGCACCACCGCCGTTCCGCCCAGGCCGAAGGTGAGGGTGAACCGCAGCGTCCGCTCCGCAACCATGCGGGGGCGGATGTGGAAAACCAGGGTTTTGAAAATTCGATGAGGGCTTCCGGGATCCTCGCGGCGGGAACTCAGATTAAAAAAGGAAGCGAAATTTCGGATGATTTTAACCATGCCTGCCCGGTGCGTTGGTTCGGTGGAGTTCTCCGACTCGGTTGAGGATGGCACTCAATCAGCGATTTTCATACCCCGGGGCGGCACAAACTGTCAAAACTTCTTTCTTTCGCTTTGAAATGACGGCAGGATTACGGCTTGCCCACCTTTTTGCGATAGCCTTCGGCGCTCATGATGGCATCGAGAAGGAACCCGCGGACGTGGGCGTCGTTTATCTTGAAGCCTTCCGCCGTGACGATGAAGTTGTTTTCGAGGAGGTCCTTGAGCTTTGCGCACGCCTCCAGCAGCAGCGGCGCGGCGGCGATGAGGTCTGCATCGGCGATCCGCTTGGCGTCGTCGTCTTTTTTCCTGCGCATCACGGCGACCAGGGAGGAATCCTTCCCGATGACTCCGATGGCGTCGTCTTTCGTCTTTACGAACCAGGGGCCGGGCGTGCGTTCGCTCATGTTGCTTCCTCACATCTGATCTGAACTAAAACGAGATGTTTAGCGGTGGTCGTATGAAAATCGAATTTCGAGGAAACGGCGTTCAGGCATGGGCTTCGGGGTTCAGCCCCCCAGATAGGCCTTCTTGACCTCGGCGTTCTCGAGCAGCTCCTGCGAGCGCCCTTCCAATACCAGCCGGCCGCTTTCGATGACGTAGCCCCGCTGGGCGAACTGCAGCGCCAGCCGCGCGTTCTGCTCCACCAGGAGGATCGTGGTGCCTTCCGCGTTGATTTCCTTCAGGGCCTTGAACATGCTCATCATCAGCAGCGGGGCGAGCCCCATGGACGGTTCGTCCAAGAGCATCATCCGACGACCGCTCATATAGGCCCGGGCCACGGCCAGCATCTGCTGCTCGCCGCCGCTCATGGTCCCGGCCTTCTGGCTCCGACGCTCCTCGAGCCGGGGAAACAATGTCAGCATGCGCTTCAGGTCGGCGGCGATGCGGTCTGCATCCCGACGGGCGAAGGTCGCCAGCTTCAGGTTCTCGGTGACGGTCAGGTTGTCGAACAGCCGCCGCCCCTCGGGAACGTGCGAGACCCCGAGTTCGCTGACCACGCGGTCGGCGCTGTAGCCCAGAAGGTCCTTGCCCTGCAGCGTCATGCGGCTGCCCGGCTCGGGTTTCACCATGCGCGAGATCGCCCGCAGCGTGGTGCTCTTGCCCGCGCCGTTGGCCCCGATGATGCACACGATCTCGCCTTCGCCGATCTGGAAGTTCAGGCCGTGCAGCGCCTTGATGTTGTCGTAGGATACCCGCAGGTTTTCAACCGATAACAGCGTCACGCCACCGCCTCCTTGCCCAGATAGGCATCGATCACGGCCGGGTTGTTCTGGATCTCGTGAGGGGTGCCCTCGGCGATGATCTCCCCGAACACCAGGGTCTGGATCCGTTCGCAGAGCTCCATCACCACCCGCAGCCGGTGCTCGATCAGAAATATGCCTATGCCGATTTCGTCTCGCATGCGGCGGATGATGTCCATCATCTGGGAGAGCTCCTCCGGGTTCATGCCGGCCGTGGGCTCGTCCAGGAACAGGATCTTGGGCTCCGTCGCGAGCGCCCGCGCCATTTCCACCCGGCGCTGGGCGCCGTAGGGCAGGTTCGTCACGACCTGTCCGGCCAGCCCCTCTATCCCCATCATGGCCAGAAACCGGCGGGCCGCCGCCTCGTGCTCGGCTTCTTCCCGGTGTCGTTTACGGGTGCCGAGAAAAGCGCCGGTGAGGCCATAGCTGAGCTTTGAGTAGCGCGCTAGTTTGATGTGATCGAGCACCGTCATGTGCCGCCACAGCAGCATGTTCTGGAAGGTGCGCCCCAGCCCGCGCGAGGCGACCTCGTGGGGCGCAAGACCGATCAGGTTCACCCCCTCCAGCGTGATGCGGCCCTCGGTGGGGCGATAGATGCCGGTGATCAAATTGAAGATCGTGGTCTTGCCCGCCCCGTTCGGGCCGATGAGACCGCACACCTTCCCGGCCGGGATTTTGAGATTGTAGTCGTGAACGGCCCGGAGCCCGCCGAAGAAGTGGGTCATGTGTTCGACATTCAGCAACGCAGTCATATCTGAACTCAAAGATGTTGGCGGTTGTCGGTTGCGTGTTCGATCGAGGCTGAAAGCCTCTCCCACAAAAGCGCTTCAAATGTGGGAGCGGCGTCCCGCCGCGATCCTTATCGGCTATGAACTCCGCTTGCCTTTCGGCTGAATCAGCCGCACCGGGTCGAAGTCCCGAAAGGCGATCAGGCCCGTGGGCCGGAAAATCATCACCAGGATGAGCAGCAGTGGGATGAAGATCCACTTCCAGATCTCGAGCGGCCGCAGCATTTCGCTCAACATGTTGATGCTCACCGCCCCCACGATGGACCCGTAAACCGAGTTCAACCCGCCGAAGTACATCATGGCCAGCACCTCGGCCAGCTGCTGGAGGCCGAAGGTGCCGGGGTTGACATAGCGCAGCACGTGGGCGAAGAGCACGCCGGCCACCCCGGCCCAGAAGGCCGAAAACGTAAAGGCGATCATCTTGGTGCGCTGGGTGTTGACGGTCATGGCGTCGGCGGCCATCTCGTTGTCGCGCACGGCGTTCAACGCCAGGCCGTAGGTGGAGCGCACGAAGTTGTTGATGACCGCCACGCAGATCACCGTGCAGGCAAAGACCGTCGGCAGGTTGGACCAGTCCGGCTGACCCCTCATCCCGCGCGGGCCGCCCACGATTTCAAGATTTTCGATCAGGCTCTTCACGATGAAGGTGAAGGCCAGCGAGATGATGGCGAGGTAGTCGCCCCGGGTGCGAAACGAGGGGATCGCCACCGCGAGCGCTCCCACCGCGGCCACGCACCCGCCGACGAAAAGGGCCACCGGGAACAGGAACGGGCCGATGGCGGGCGGCAGCAGCGCTTTCCCGTACATGCTGCTGTTCGTGAACAGGACGATCGTGAAAACAGAGCCCGCATACGCCCCCAGCGCCATGAAGCCGGGGTGGGAGCAGCTAAACTCCCCCATGTACCCGTTGATGACGTTTAGGCTTAAGGTGAGCATCACCGCGATGAGAGTGATCTTGACGACGATCACGCGGTAGTCGTTGATGTCGGACCAGATGTGCAGCACCGCATAGAGCAGCGCCAGGTGGAAGACAATGGACGCGGTCGGCCAGCGCCGCGCCAGAAACCCCGCCACGCGGTTGGCGGGAAGTTGAAGCAGGCGCCCCACCAGAAAAACGGGTAGGAGGTAGATCAGCAGGATGTAAAGAACGGTGCCGGGGATCAGCTCGGGTTTTTTCAGGGCGTTCTCGAACCCGAAGAGCACCGGGATCTTGGGAATGTCCACCAGGTGCGCCAGGTCCAGGCCCACAAACTGCTCCGCCAAAACCGCCGCCAAGGCCCCCGTCAGCCAGCCGAGCAGTGGGACGTCCTGGAAAATGCTTCTCAGGCGGCTGAAACGGCGCGGGGCGCTCTGAGTGTCGTTGGGTGTGCTCATGAATGCTCGTTCCCCGTTTTCCTCCAGCGGCGTTTGCGCATGGGAATTAGAGTCTCAGACGGACGGAGTAGGGTTCTCCGAAAAGGCCGTACGGCCGGAAGACCAGAATCAGCAAAATGATGGAGTAGGCGATGAAGTCCCGCAAGGTCGAGGGAAACACCATCGCGACAAAGATCTCGATGAACCCCAGGATAAAGCCGGCCAGGGTGGCGCCCAGAATGGAGCCGCGGCCGCCCAGGATGGCCGCCACGAAAGCCTTCCAACCGAACACGATCCCCATGTAAGGGTCGAGCACGGGGTAGGCCACGCCGAAGAGAATGCCGGCCGCTGCGGCGAGCCCCGAGCCCAGCGCAAAGGTCATCGCCGCAATCTTGTTGATGGGGACCCCCATCAGGGGAACAACGACATAGTCGAAGGCCATGGCGCGCATGGCCATGCCCCACTTGGTGCGGCGGATGAACTGGTGCAGCGCAAAGGCCAGGGACAGCGAGACCACCACGATCATGATCTTCTGGTTGGTGACGAACACGCCCCCGAGATCGTAGGTGACGGGCTCGACCAGCGCCGGGAACTTTACGCGCTGGGCCCCCAGCAGGATCAGGTTGCCGGTCTCCAGGATGATGCCGATCATGAGCCCGGAGATGGCGGCCGAGGCCCGCGGCGCGTCCCGCAGGGGGCGGTACCCCACGCGCTCGATGAACATCCCGAGGAAAGAGGTGAGCACCATGGTGATCAGGATGGTGAGCACCAGGATCAGCCAGCTGGGCAGCGCAAGGACGCCGGCGGCGCTGAGGGCGATCAGGCCGGTGGCGACGCCGAAGCCGATGTACGAGCCGGTCATGAAGATGTCCCCATGGGCGAAGTTGAACAGCATGAGGATGCTGTAGACCATGGAGTAGCCGATCGCGATCAGGGCATAAAAGCTGCCCCACTGGAGGGCGTTGATCAAATTTTGCAGAAAGACGGTCATGCCGAATGCCTGTCTTGGAGAAAGCCGGTTAGAGTGTTTTGTCCCGGTACGCAACGAAATCCCCCTTCGCTCCCTTTGACAAAGGGGGGTGGGGGGATTTTGATGCCGCAATTTTATTTGAAAGCAGCGCCTGCGTGCAGCGCGTAAACCGGGAAAGCGGTGAGGGTATTTTCCGTTGCCGGCTTCTCACCGGCAACGGAAACATGCGACCCTCTGCATTCACAGCGCCTATGAGATGATCGTTCTCAGCGGCGCGGGTTATGGTTTCTTACGGACACGCAGTCTTGTAGAACTCGAACTCACCCTTGTCGTTGATTTTGACGATGTTGGCGCACTTGACAGGGTCGCCGCTGCCGGGCGGGAAGGTGATCGCTCCCGTGATGCCCGGGAAGTTCTTGATTCCGGCGATACCGTTGCGTACGGCCTCGCGGTCCTTCTTGATGTCGCCGGTGATCTTGCCGGCGTTCTTGATGCCCTGGCCGATGAGGCCGATCGCATCCCAGGTGAGGGCGGCCACGTCGTCAGGGATGGAACCGTACTTGGCCTTGTAGCGGTCGATGAACTCCTTGGTGGCGCCCTTGGCGCCGGCCGCGGCGTAGTGCGAGACGAAGAAGGAACCCAGGCAGTCCTTGCCGCAGAGCTTGACCAGCTCGTCCGAGGACCAGCTGTCGCTGCCGAGGATCGGCTTTTTCCAGCCCAGCTGCTTGGCCTGCTGCACGATCAGGGGCACTTCGTTGTAGTACTGCGGGGTGAACAGGAACTCCGCGCCGGAGTTGATGATTTTGGTCAGCTGGGAGCTGAAGTCGGTGTCCTTGGTGGTGAAGCTCTCATAGGCCACGACCGAGCCGGGCCCGTTTTTCTTCTCCCAGTCCTTCTTGAAGAACTCGGCCAGCCCCTTGGGGTAGTCGCTCGCCACGTCGTAGAGCACGGCGGCCTTCTTGAATTTGTATTCCTCCGAGGCGAAGATCGACAGGGCCGGCCCCTGGAAGTCGTCTAGGAAGCAGGCGCGGAACACGTAAGGCCGATCCTTGGTGGTGTTGGGGTTGGTCGACCACCCGGTGATCATGGGGGTCTTGTAGTTGTTGCAGACCTCGCCGGCCGGGACGGCCTGCTTGGAGGCCTGGGGACCGACAATGGCGATCACCTCGTCGACGGTGATCAGCTTGGTGGCCGCCTTGGCCGCGGACTCGGCCTTGGCTTCGTTGTCCTCGACGGCGAGTTCAAGTTTGTATTTCTTGCCGCCGACCTCAATCCCGCCGGCCTTGTTGACGTCCTCCACGTACATCTGGGCCGCGAACTTGGTGGCCTCGCCGACTTTCGGGATGTCTCCGGTGATCTCGGCGTTGATCCCGATCTTGAGCGTCGGCGTCTTCTGAGCGACGGCCGCTGTGGCCATGAGAATGCCGGCCAGCAACATCAGGGAATAGACGATGGTCTTCTTCATGCCTTCCTCCTTTTCGGTTGAGCTTGGGTTGGTGGTTGGTGAAAGAATCCCCCGCAGTTCGACGAAAGTTGCTTAGCATAGTCGAAGGGTCATTGCAACGACTTAGGAGTTAAGATTCGCTTCACGCGAATAGGCAAACTGGATTCATCCGGATCATTATTATTCACCGAGGAGCAGAGCAGTTGCGGGCCTCAGATCCACGCATGAGTTTTTGTTAATTGCAATTATTGACCATTTTTAATCTGAATTTTTAAGAAAAAGAATTCCGGATTGACACAATCCGCAAAATTACCTAAAAGTTACGAAATGGCCCCGCCTGAAGCCAGACGGCGGAGTTGCAGGTCTCTCACCCTGCCAGATAAAAAAGATGGTTGCTGAAAGTTTTGAGTCGAGCGCCTCAGAGCGGTAACGCCATGCAGATCGATCCGACCAACTTGTCCATCATTCGCCAACTCCGTGACGGCCGGAAATCCTACAAGGCCATCGCCGACAAACTCCACCTCTCAGAAAATACCGTGCGCTCGCGCGTGCAACGCATGAACGAGGAGGGCCTGCTCGAGATCAGCAGCTTGGTGAACCCGGATTCGCTGGACGGCCACCGCGCCATCCTGATCGGCGTCAAGCTGAAAACCCCCGACCTGGTCGCCAAGGGGGCCGAATTCAGCCGCCTCAGGGGCGTGGTGTCGGTCAGTGTCGTCACCGGCCGGTTCGACCTGATCCTGATCGTCATGTTGAAACCGGGCTTCGACCTTTTGGAGTTCTTCACCCGGGAAGTTTCCAAGATCGCCGATGTCCTGTCGACCGAGACGTTCGTCATTTACAAAAACTTCAATCTCAGGATTCCCTATGTGCTATGATGGATCACGCCCCTCGGTCCATCGGCGACTGATAGGCCGGCAGACCCCACAACCCGCAAGAGGAGGAGACGACGCATGAAAGATGTATCCGAGCTGAAATTCCCAGAGGATCTGCACTATGTCGAAAGCCATGAGTGGGTTCGCGCCGAGGGCGGCCGCGTGCGCATCGGCATAACGGACTATGCCCAGGACCAGCTGGGGGACATCGTCTTTGTGGAGCTGCCGGCCGTCGGCAAAACCTTCACCAAGGGTGCCCCCTTCGGCAGCGTGGAATCGGTGAAGGCGGTCTCCGAGCTTTACATGCCGATCGGCGGGAAAGTGGCGGAGATCAACTCCGGTCTGGAAAACTCGCCCGAGGTGGTCAACAGCAGCCCCTACGACCAGGGTTGGATGATCGTCGTCGAGCCCTCGAATCCGGATGAGGTCAAGAGCCTTTTGACCCGCGATGCCTATCTCGACAAACTGAAAGGATAGCCGTCATGCGATATCTTCCGCACACCCCCGAGGACATTGCGGAGATGCTGAAAGCGGCGGGGGCGGAGTCCCTCGACGGACTCTTCGCCGGCATTCCCCCGGAGTGCCGCCGCAGCGCTCCGATGGTGTTGCCGAATCCCCTGACCGAATGGGAGTTGAACGCTCACATCGACCGGCTGGCCGGCCGCATGGCCGCAACACCCGACTACAAGGTGTTCGTCGGCGCCGGAAGCTACGAGCATTTCATCCCCGCATCCGTGGGGTTCCTCACGTCCCGGTCGGAGTTCGTGACCTCTTACACACCCTACCAGCCTGAAATGAGCCAGGGGACCCTGCAAGCCATCTTCGAATACCAGACGCTGGCTGCGCGCCTGCTCGGCATGGAAGTGGCCAATGCCTCGATGTACGACGGCGCGTCGGCCCTGGCCGAGGCGCTGCTGATGGCCGCGCGGATCACCCGGCGTTCCAAGGTGGCGGTGTCGCAGGCCATCCATCCCCTTTACCGCCGCGTGGTCGACACCTACCTGAAACCCACGGGCATCGAGGTCCGCGAAATGCCCTTCGGGTCGAGCGGCACCACCGACCCGGCTGCGATAGAGGATCCCGACCAACTGGCGGCGGTGGCCGTGCAGTCGCCGAACTTCTTCGGATGTGTCGAGGAGGTGGCCTCTTTCGCCGACCGGGTCCACGCTGCAGGCGCCCTGTGCGTGGCGGCCTTCTCCGAGCCGCTGGCCTTCGGGCTGTTCCGGAATCCGGGCATCCAGGGTGCGGACATCGCCTGCGGCGAGGGCCAGAGCCTCGGCATCCCGCGCTCCTTCGGAGGCCCCGGCCTGGGCATGTTCGCCGCCAAGATGCAATATGTGCGCAACATGCCGGGGCGCTTGGTGGGCGAAACCAGAGATAAGGAGGACCGCCGCGGCTTCGTGCTCACGCTGTCAACCCGCGAGCAACACATCCGGCGCGAAAAGGCCACCTCGAACATCTGCACCAACAACAGCCTGTGCGCCCTGACCGCGGCCGTCTACATGGCCTCCCTGGGAGGCACCGGCTTGCGCGAGCTCGCCCAGCTCAACTTCGACAAGGCCGAATACCTGAAGGGAAAGCTTCGCGCCGCCGGCATCTCCCTGCCCTTTTCCGCCGCCACATTCAACGAGTTCGTGGCCGCTTTCCCGGACGGTTTCGATGCCACCTACCGCCGACTGATCGCCAAGAAGATCGTCGCCGGCTTGCCGCTGGGCGCCTTCTACCCCGGGCTCAAAAATCATTACCTGCTGTGCGTGACGGAAACCATGTCCAAGGACGACCTGGACACGCTGGCAAGGGAGGTGACGTCATGACGGAATTCCTGGGAACCACCGGCCTGGTCTTGAACGAACCGCTGCTGTGGGAAAAGGGACGCAGGGGACGCTGCGGTTTCTCGTTGCCCCGGCGCGACGTGGAGCGTTGCCTCGCACCCGCAGCGCTCACTGCGGAGGGCCCGGATTTTCCCGACCTGAGCGAGGTCGACGTGGTCCGGCACTACATCCGCCTGTCCACCTGGAACTTTTCGGTCGACACCGGGATGTACCCGCTCGGCTCCTGCACGATGAAATACAACCCCAAAACCAACGAGCGCCAAGCCTCGCACCCGGGTTTCGCGGGCGCCCATCCCCTGCTGCCGAGCGACCTCTGCCAGGGAGCGCTTGAGCTGATGGCCGCGCTCGAGTGCCTGCTGGCGGAGATCACGGGGCTGGACGCGGTCACGCTGCAACCGGGGGCCGGCGCCCACGGCGAGCTTGCAGGGATGCTCATCTTCCACGCCTACCACCGGCACAAGGGCGGGGCGCGCTCAAAGATCATCGTGCCCGACACGGCCCACGGCACCAACCCCGCCAGCGCCTCCTTGTGCGGCTACACCTCGATTCCGATTGCGTCCAACGAGAAAGGGGTCCTCTCCCCGGAAGCCGTGGCGGCCGTCATGGACGATCAAACCTGCGGAATCATGGTGACCAACCCCAACACCCTCGGCCTCTTTGAGGAGAACATCAAGGCCATCGCCGACATCGTGCACGCCAAGGGCGGCCTGGTTTACTGCGACGGCGCCAACATGAACGCCGTGCTGGGCATGGCCCACATGGGAAACATGGGCGTCGACGTGCTGCACCTCAACCTGCACAAGACCTTCTCCACGCCCCACGGCGGCGGCGGCCCCGGCGCAGGGCCGGTCTGCGTCGCCAGGCACCTGGAGCCGTTTCTGCCCGTGCCGCGGGTGAAGTTCGTTGACGACCGATATATGCTTTCCGAGGACTTTCCACTGTCCATCGGCAAGCTGCAGGCCTTCTGGGGAAACACGGCCAACCTGATCCGGGCCTACAGCTACATTCTGACTTTAGGGGCCGAAGACCTGAAACAGGTGAGCCAGCTTGCCGTCCTGAACGCCCGCTATATAAAGGAGCGGCTCAAGGGGACGTTCCACCTGCCCTACGACCGGCCCTGCATGCACGAGTGCGTCTTTTCCGACAAGCTGCAGCAGGCCTACAAGGTGAGCACCCTGGACATCGCCAAGCGCCTGATGGACTATGGCTTCCACCCGCCCACGATCTATTTCCCTCTTGTGGTGCCGGGCGCCATCATGATCGAGCCCACGGAAACGGAGTCGAAGGAAACCATCGACGTCTTCATCGATTCGATGAAAGCCATTGCCGCGGAGGCCAGGGACAACCCGGAGGTGCTGCACCAGGCGCCCACGCGCTGCAAACGCCGTCGCCTCGACGAAACCGCCGCCGCCCGCAAGCCGTGCCTGAGAGGGTAAGGGGAGAGTGATGAGCGATGAGCTCCGAGTTATGAGTTATGAGGGCTGAGCCAACGGCTGCGCTCGGCGGCACTCACCCACCCGGCGCTTGTGTTACCGTTGCAGAACAATGGTTGCGGCTCTATCTTCCAAGCAAGACAATGTCCAGCGGGCCCTGAGGCAATTCGCCTCAGTCCTCATAACTCTGAGCTCAGAGCCCGGAACTCATCGCTGAGAGAACGCCCGATCCTCAGTGTTTTTGCAACGGCGCTATGAAACCCCGGAAAACGCATGTATGGCACGCCGTCGACCTCGGCCGGATGCCCTACCCGGACGCCTGGGACCTCCAGCTGCGGCTGGTGGAGGCGCGCTCGCAGGGCCGTGTCGATAACGACGTCATCCTGTTCGTGGAGCACCCGCCGGTATTTACCCTGGGCCGGCGCGGCGGTCGCGAAAACCTTCTGGTCTCCGAAGAAACGCTCCGACAGTCCGGAATCCCCGTCGTCCAGGTCGAGCGCGGCGGCAACATCACCTACCACGGGCCCGGCCAACTCGTGGTCTACCCCATCGTGCACCTTCCCGGTTTCGGCCTCGGCGTGGTGGACATGGTGGATCGCCTGGAGGAGGTCATGATCCGCACTTGCGCCGCCTGGGGGGTTGCGGCCGGGCGCAACAAACTGAACCGCGGCGCCTGGGTGGGCATGAAAAAGATCGGCAGCATCGGGATCGCCGTGCGCCGCGGGGTGAGTTTCCACGGCCTGGCCCTCAACGTGAACCTGGATCTCACGCCCTTCCGCTGGATCCAGCCCTGCGGGCTGGAGGGGGTTGCAGCGACGTCCATGCAGGCGGAAGTCCGGCACCCGGTCGACTTCTCGGATGTGAAACGCGTCATGCAGACGCAGATAGCGGCTGTTTTCGAAACTCATTTGGCAACGGCATCCATAGAAGACTTGCCGTCACTCCTTCTGCCATCCCCGGATACATCGCCGGCACGCGAGAAAGCCGTGCCGACAGCGGCAGAGAACCGACGCTCGCTTCGAGGATAACACCATGGCCGATGTCACTCCCAAACGCCCGGTCGCCCGCAAGCCGGACTGGCTCAAACGCCGGCTGCCGGCCGGCGAGACGTTCAACCAGGTGCGGGAGCTCATCGAGGCGGGCCGGCTGCACACCGTTTGCCAGGAGGCCAAGTGCCCGAACATCTGGGAGTGCTATTCCCACCGCACGGCGACGTTCCTCATCATGGGCGAGCGCTGCACCCGCAACTGCCGCTTCTGCTCGGTGGCCGCCGGCCCTCCCGGGCCGCTCGATCCGCAGGAGCCTAACCGCGTCGCCGAAGCCGTCGAACGGATGGGGCTCAAATATGTCGTGGTCACTTCCGTCACCCGGGACGACCTGCCGGACGGAGGGGCCGGACATTTCGCGGCGACCATTCATGAGATCCGCCGTCGGGTGCCGGAGGCGGAGATCGAAGTACTGATCCCCGACTTCCAGGGGGATTCCGCCGCGCTCGAAACCGTCCTGCGCGCCCGGCCCCATGTCCTTAACCACAACATCGAGACCGTCCCGAGGCTTTATCCCCGGGTTCGGCCCCAGGCCGATTACCGCCGCTCGCTGGAGCTGCTGCGACGCGCGGGGGAGATCTCCCCGGGCATCCCGACCAAATCCGGCCTGATGCTGGGCCTGGGCGAACGCCCGGAGGAAATCCGCCAGGCGCTGCAGGACTTGCGCGCGGCCGGCTGCCGGGTCCTCACCCTTGGCCAGTACCTCCAGCCTTCGCCGGAGCACCTGGCGGTGGAAACCTACGTCCCCCCCGACGATTTCGAGAACTGGCGCAAGGCCGCGCTGGAGATGGGGTTCTCCGAAGTCGCCAGCGCCCCCTTCGTGCGCAGCTCCTACCACGCCAATGAGTCCTTTCAGGCGCTCAAGCGTTGATCGCGTTAACGCCTGGGCGCGCGAGTCGCGTTCGTCGCGCAAGAAAAGTGTTTGTTCGCCCTGGATCTATCAGAGCCATACGGAACCACTCAAGGCCATCGACGAAAACTTGCGTTTTTTTTACTCATCGCATACAGTTTTGCCTTGGCGCGCTCAGGTTGACCCGACCTGTTGCAACGCGATAAGCGCAACCTGCGCGACCCGCGCAAGAAACGAAATGAACGCGACCCACGCGACAAACCCATGAACGCCATAAACGCGAGCAACGCGATGAACGCGATAAACGCCCCTCCCCTGATCTGGGCCGAAGTCGACTTGAGCGCAGTCGCCCACAACGTTCGCGAACTGCGGCGCTGCGCCGACCCCAAGGCCAAATTGATGGCCGTCGTCAAAGCCAACGGCTACGGGCACGGCGCCGTCGAAACGGCCCGCGCGGCGCTCGCCAACGGCGCCGAGTGGCTGGGGGTCGCCCGCCTGCCGGAAGCGATCCCCCTGCGCGAGGCGGGATTCGGCGTGCCGATTCTGGTCTTCGGCTACACGCCGCCGGCCGCCGCCGGTCGCCTGATCGACTACGACCTGCGGCAGTCCGTCTACTCTCCGGCCGCCGCCCGCGCCTACTCCGAGGCCGCCGCCGCGCGCGGCAAGCGCATCCGGGTGCATGTGAAGGTGGACACGGGCATGGGCCGGCTCGGGATGGTGCCGGCGGCCCTTTCCGGACAAGCACCAATCCATGCCGTCGGGGAGGATTTCATCCGCGAGGCGACGGCCATCGCCCGCCTCCCCGGTCTTGACACCGAAGGCATCTTCACCCACTTTGCCGCCTCCGACAGCTCCGACACGTCCTACGCCGAGCGGCAGCTGGCCCTGTTCCTTGAAGTGTTGTCCGCGCTGCGTGCGGCCGGCCTGGAGTTCGCGGTCCGTCATGCCGCCAACAGCGCCGCCGTCATCGCACTGCCGGAGTCCCACCTGGACCTGGTTCGGCCGGGGATCGCACTATACGGGTTAAGACCTTCCGACGAAATCGACCTCACAGGCATCTCCCTGCAACCGGCCATGGCGCTCAAGACCCGCATCATCCACCTGAAATCGGTCCCGGCCGGGGCCTGCATCAGCTACGGGATGACCTATCGCACCCCGTCTCCGACCATCATCGCCACCATCCCCGCCGGCTACGCCGACGGCTACCGCCGCCTGCTCTCCTCGCGAGGCGAGATGCTAGTGGGAGGCCGGCGCGTGCCCGTCGTCGGCCGGGTGTGCATGGACCTGACCATGCTGGATGTGGGCACGGTCCCCGGCGTTCAGGTCGAAGACGAGGTCGTCATCTTCGGCAAACAGGGTGGCGAATCCTTGTCTGCGGACGACATCGCCCGGGTGCTCAACACCATCAACTACGAAATCGTCTGCGACGTCACTGCACGGGTGCCGAGAGTTTATCAAAACAATCGATAATCATGAATCGCGGCCTTCTTTTTCAAAATATTGCAAAAAGGGCAGCGAAAATTGGTATGTTGACAAAGAGCGGGATGGAATAGTGTTAAAGAAAGTGCTGAACGAGGTGCAGATATCGACAGGCGGGAAGAGCTAATCACAGATTGCCGGCTTGTGGTGCTTTCATCCGACAAATCACAAAGTGATGGTTCATTGTGATATAGACTGCGACCATAGTCCAATTTCATTTTATTTTTGGCCCAAGACTAAGGTAT
>Ga0210127_1000022_pt1 | contig 18552 bp, 16 predicted proteins | sample RushSE_CattailNL_FD_185566 | JGI IMG/M metagenome (GOLD analysis project Ga0210127, IMG submission 185566) | Wetland microbial communities from San Francisco Bay, California, USA, that impact long-term carbon sequestration - RushSE_CattailNLC_D2... | ecosystem: Environmental > Aquatic > Marine >...
TCATGTGTTCGGAAAGCACCGCCTCCTGCGCCTCCTTGTCGGCCTTGCGGTCGCCCTTGGGCACCGAGCAGTCGACCACCACCCCCCTTTCGCGGATGAGCTTGTAGAGGCTGCGCCGCCGGTCGGCGATGTCGGTGGTGATGATGAGATGGTGACCTTTCGGGAAACCGTTTTCGACCGCCTTCTCAAGAAGGTCGGTGGCATCGACGCTCGTCGGCACCGTCAGGCGGCCGGAGGCGCAGTGCTCGAGGACGCGGTCGATCCAGGCGTCGTCCTCGCCCGGGTCGTAGCCGGCAGGCAGGAGTGCGGACCGGTTCGACGCTTTCATCTCCTCCAGGGGGAGTTTCTGCTGCGCCAGCGCCGCCAGGAAGCGCCGGGCGGCCAGAGGCAGGTCACCTTCGGCCTGGGCCTTGCGAGCGCTGCCCAGCAACTCTCCGGCATCCTCCCGGGTGTGAAACAGGCGTGCATCCTTGAGGGCCACGACCTTGGCCCCCCCCAGGAGGGAGTAGGTGTTGAGGCTCGCCACGACGTCGCCGATCCCGGCCGTTGCGCCGTCGAGCGGCTCGTAGTTGAGGCTGTCCTGGGCGCCGGGCAGAATACCGTGCAGGATTTCGTCGAAGGCCATGCGGACAAACAGGTCCTCGCCGTGGATCAGGTGGACGGCTGCCGGCGCGCGCTTGGCCGGCGCCTCGAGGCTTTTGAGGTAAGTCCTGAGCTCCTGGTAGGTAATCTCGGCCATTTTCTTATGATCTCACCGCAAAGACGCGAAGGGCGCAGAGAGGTTTAATTTCCCCGTTGCCGATGAGAGGCCGGCGACGGAAAGTTCACCTGCCGCTTCGCGACACCCACCGAGCTGCCCGCAAGGCAAAGTATTTTTTGAACCGCCGCCTCTCACGGCGGTTCAAAAAGATAACCATCTCTGCGAACTCTGCGTCTTAAGTGAAGCGGGCGGTGAATCGTTCCCCGGCCGAACCGACATGACTAAAAAAACTTCAACAAAAAAATCCGGCCTGTTCTTCAGGCCGGGTTTTTTGGGAAGATCAGGTGAAAGGCAAAGATGAAAACGCCGATCGTGATGGCGCTGTCGGCGACGTTGAAGGCCGGCCAGTGCAGGTCCCCGACGTAGACATCGAGAAAATCCACCACGATCCCGAAGCGGATGCGGTCCACCAGGTTCCCGACCGCGCCGCCGAAAACAAGGGCCAGGCCGAAGGCGAGCAGCCGCTGATCGGGCGGAGTCTGCCAGTAGAAATACACGATCAGCATAGCCGCCAGCAACGACACCGCGATGAACAACACGGCCCGGAACTCGACGCTCAGACCGGCCAGGAACCCGAAAGCGCCGCCGGGGTTGTGGACGTGGGTGATGTCGAAAAACCCGGGAATGACCGGCACGCTCTTGCCGAGGGGCAGCATGGCGAGAACCAATGCCTTCGTGATCAGGTCCAGCAGCAAGACCGAGCCGGAGACCAGGGCCAGCCGTTTAAGCTTCTTGAAAACCATGTTGTTCTTCAACCCGATCCGGACAAGCCGGGGTTAAATTCGAAATCACAAGCACGAAACTCGAATCAGAAGAGAGTGCCTATAATGCCTAAAATGCCTAAAATAAAAGCAAGGCGCAAAGACGGGCCGCTTAATAAACCCCCAGTGCGGTGCGGCAGCGCCCGCAGATGCCCGGGTGCTCCGCGCTGGCGCCCACCGAGGTCTCGTGCACCCAGCAGCGCTCGCATTTGGGCCCCGCTGCCGGTTCGACCCGAATGCTGAGGCCCTTGACCTCCGCACTTTCGACAGCACCCGCCAGGGCCGCATCCTTGAGCAGTTCGGCCGCGGAAACGATGAACAGGGACCTCAGCTCGGCGGCATAGGGCGCCAGCGCCTCGTAAAGCTCCCCGTCGGCCGAAAGGGTGACGGCCGCGTCCAGCGCATGGCCGATGAGCTTTTTCACCCTGGCTTCCTCCAGCGCCTTGGTCACCTCGCCTCGCACCTGCAGCAGCCGCTCCCAGCGTTCGGCCAGCCGGGCATCCATGCATGCAGCGTCCGGGGCCGGCAGCAGCGCCATGTGGATGCTCGCCACCTTGTTCGGGACCGCCGGCATGTGCCGCCAGATCTCCTCGGCCGTGATGGGGAGGATGGGCGCCATGATGCGCGCAAGCGTATCGAGCAGGGTGAAGAGCACCGTCTGGGCGCTGCGCCGCTCCAACGACCGCGCCGGAGAGGTGTAGAGCCGGTCCTTCAGGATGTCGAGGTAGAGCGCCGACAGGTCGATGGCGCAAAAGTTGTGCAGCGCGTGGTAGATGGTGTGGTACTCGTAAAGATCGTACGCCCGGCGGGCTTTCTCCACGAGCAGCTGCAGCTTGTGGAGGGTGAACCGGTCGATCTCGAGCATCCGGTCGGCCGGCACGGTGTCGGTCTCCGGCTTGAAATCGTAGAGGTTGCCGAGCATGAACCGGCTGGTGTTGCGGATGCGGCGGTAGGCGTCGCTCAGCTGGGAGAGGATGTTGTCCGAAATGCGAATGTCCTCGCGGTAATCCGAGGCGGAGACCCACAACCGCAGGATCTCGGCGCCGAACTTGTCGATCACCTGCTTGGGGGCGATCACGTTGCCGAGCGACTTGGACATTTTGCGGCCCTCCGCGTCCACCACGAAGCCGTGGGTCAGCACCGACTTGTAAGGAGCCCGATTGCGGGTGCCGACCGCCGTCAGCAGCGCGCTGTGGAACCAGCCGCGGTGCTGGTCGCTGCCCTCCAGGTAAAGGTCGGCCGGCCAGCGCAGATCCTTGCGCACCTCGAGCACGGCGGCGTGGCTCACGCCGGAGTCGAACCACACGTCCAGGATGTCGACCTCCTTGACGAACCCGTCGTGCCCGCACTTGCGGCAGCGGGCGCCGGGCGGCAGGATGTCGGCGGCCTCCCGTTCGAACCAGACGTCCGCCCCGTGCTCGGCGAACAGGCGGTAGACCCGATCGACGATCTCTTCATCCAGCAGCAGCGCCTCGCACTTCTCGCAGTAAAACACCGTGATGGGCACGCCCCAGGCGCGCTGGCGGGAGACGCACCAGTCGGGCCGGTTTTCGATCATCCCGTATATCCGCTCCCGCCCCCAGGCCGGGACCCACTGCACCCGGTCGATCTCCTCCAGGGATTTCCTCCGCAGGCCGGTTTTGTCCATGGAAATGAACCACTGGGGGGTGGCCCTGAAAATGACGGCCTGCTTGCACCGCCAGCAGTGCGGGTAGGAGTGTTTGAATGAGCCCTCGTTGACCAGGTACCCCTCTTGTTGGAGCTTCGCGCTGATTTTGCGGTTGGCCTCGAACACGAACTGGCCGTCGAAGTACCCCACGTCGGACATGAACCGACCCCGGTCGTCCACCGGTGAATAGGCGTCCAGGCCGTATTTCAGGCCCACTTCGTAGTCCTCCCGACCGTGCCCCGGTGCCGTGTGCACGCAGCCGGTGCCGGCATCGAGCGTGACGTGGGTGCCCAGGACGATGATCGAATCGCGACCATAAAGCGGGTGCACGCAGCGTTTGCGCTCGAGCCGCTTGGGGTCGAGGCCGGTGAGAACGGAATAGTCCCGGACGCCGAAGCTGCGCATGCAGCCCTCCGCCAGGTCCTTGGCCAGCACGTATGCCTCACCGTTTCCGGCGTCCACGGCGACATACTCGAAATCCGGGTGCAGCGCGACGGCCAGGTTCGCCGGCAGCGTCCAGGGGGTGGTGGTCCAGATGACTACGGAAACCTTCTTGCCGGCCAGGGCCGGGTAGTCGGCCGCGAGATCGTCCTTCAGTGGAAACTTCACGTAAATGGAGGCCGTGGATTCGTCCTGGTACTCGATTTCAGCTTCGGCCAGCGCGGTCTGGCAGGTGAAGCACCAGTGGATGGGTTTCTTGCTGCGGGTCAGGTCGCCGGACAGGCCGAATTTCATGCACTCGCGGGCGATGACCGCCTCGTATTCGTAGTTCATGGTCAGATACGGGTGGGTCCAGTCCCCCATGACACCGAGGCGCTTGAATTCCTCCCGCTGGATGTCGATGAACTTCTCGGCATAGGTGCGGCAGAGCTTGCGCACCTGGGATCGGGAGAGGCTCTTTTTTTTCTCACCGAGTTCTTTGTCGACGTTGTGTTCGATGGGCAGGCCGTGGCAGTCCCAGCCGGGCACGTAGACGGCGTCGAAGCCCGCCATCTGCCTGGAGCGCACGATGATGTCCTTCAGGATCTTGTTCAGGGCGGTCCCGATGTGGATGTGGCCGTTGGCGTAGGGGGGCCCGTCGTGCAGGATGAAGGGCTCACGTCCCTTGGAGGTCTTGCGAATCGTCTCGTAGAGCTTCTGATCTTCCCATTCCTTGAGCTGTTCGGGCTCCCGCCGCGCCAGGTTGGCCTTCATGGGAAACTCGGTCGACGGCAGGTTGAGCGTCTGCTTGTAGTCCATCACGTCCTCCAAAGTGGGTCGGTAGCCGAACATGCATCCTTAACTGCAACAGTGCGCAGTGTCAAGAAATTAGCCGTGGAAAACAGGGGGCGACGGAATTTACAGCGGCGAACTGCCCTCGTTGGCGACATCCGCAAGGTACCGCCCGTAGTCATTCTTGCTGTAGTCTGAGGCGAGGGCCAGCAAGCGGCTGCGATCGATGTATCCGAGGCGGAAGGCGATCTCTTCGATGCAGGAAATTTTGAGCCCTTGTCGTTCCTGAATGGCCTGGACGTAACTGGCGGCCTGCTGAAGCGCTTCGTGGGTGCCTGTGTCCAGCCAGGCAAAGCCGCGCCCAAGCGGCTCGACCCGCAGGTCTCCGCGGCGCAAGTAAGCGAGGTTCACGTCCGTGATCTCGAGCTCCCCGCGGGCGGACGGCTTGAGATCGGCGGCGATCCGAATGACGTCGTTGTCATAAAAATAGAGTCCCGGCACGGCGTAGGTGGATTTGGGTTGCTTCGGCTTCTCTTCGATCCCGACCACCCGGTTGTCGCCGTCGAACTCCACCACCCCGTATCGCTCGGGGTCCCGGACCGGGTAGCCGAAGATCAGGCCGCCGCGGGCCAGTGCGACCGCGCGGCGCAGGATGCCGGAAAGCCCCGGCCCGTAGAATATGTTGTCGCCCAGGATGAGGCAGACCGTGTCCCGGCCGATGAACTCGCGGCCGATGACAAACGCCTGGGCCAGGCCCTCGGGCCGCGGCTGCTCGGCATAGGCGAAGCGAATCCCCAGCTGTGAGCCGTCGCCCAGCAGGCGCCGGAAGACGGGCAAATCCAACGGGGTCGATACGATGAGGATATCGCGGATGCCCGCCAGCATCAGCACGGACAGCGGGTAGTAGATCATGGGCTTGTCGTACACCGGGAGCAGCTGCTTGCTGACCCCCAGGGTGAGAGGATAGAGCCGGGTGCCGGAGCCCCCGGCCAGAATGATACCTTTCATGAATGTCGCCTCTTTCGCTGCCGATGAAGTCGGTTTCTTGCAACCCCGTGGGAGCGTCTTTCCAGCCGTGATCAACAAGGCTGAAAGCCTCGCCCACGTTTCTTAACCGATAGAATGGGGCCTGGCGCCGTGAATTGCTTCAGAACCCGAAATCGGCAAGAATTTCGTGAAGCCCGAGGTGCTTGAATTTCAACCGCAGGAATTCGGATATGGTCGGCTGGAAGGCCTTGACCCGCAGATACATCCCGGCCTCGCTGGGCGTACGCCCGCCTTTTTTCAGATTGCAGCCTTTGCACGCGGCCACGCAGTTCTCAAAGGTGGTTTTCCCCCCGCGCGAGCGGGGGATAATGTGATCGATCGAAAGCCGGTCCCGGGGGCTGCCGCAGTAGGCGCACCGGAAACCGTCCCTCACCAGAACGTTACGTTTGGTGAAAGCGACCCCGGCTCGGTAAATCGTCCGAATCAGCTTGATCAGGCGCAGAACCGCCGGCACCCGCAGGGTGATGCCGCTGGAACTGCGCACCGTGGCACGCGAATCCTTGACGACCTCCGCCTTCCCGTTGGCCATCAGGCAAATGGCCCTTTTCCAATTCACGAGATTGAGAAAGGTGTAGTCCGCGTTCAGAAGGATGCACTGACTCATTCCCTTATCCCCCACCTCATGCCGCGGTCGTTCAGTCAGGCCGGCGTCGCGAGGGCCGAAGTCTCGGCCGAAACGGGTAAAGCGCTGATCGTTTTGGGCGAAAATACTCTATCCGCTGCATGAAGTCAACGCCCCGCCCACGCGCTGGGCTTTTCTTTTCGCCTTCGGGATCGTCTCTTGAAAGTGCCGGCCATGTTGGTTAATATCAAACGAATGCCATGCTGGATCATTTTGACATTCTAGCACCGATTTACGACCGTCTGATGGGAGCGCCCGATGTGGCGCGCCTGGCGCAGCTTCTGCGGCTGCCATCACCCGGATGCCTGCTGGACCTTGGCGGAGGGACCGGCCGCGTGTCAAGCCCGCTGCGCCGGATGGTCGGACGGGTGGTGGTGAGCGACGTCTGTGGGCGCATGCTGGCAAAAGCCCGCGGAAAGAAACTCGATGCGGTCTGCGCTCGGTCGGAGTTTTTACCGTTCCCGGATGCGTCTTTTGATCGGGTCTTGGTGGTCGACGCCCTGCATCATTTCGCCGACCAGCCCGCCGCGATGACCGATATCGCCCGCGTGCTCAAACCCGGCGGGCGAGTCGTGGTCGAAGAATTTGATGCCAACCGCACCGTGGTCAGGATGGCCGCTTTCGCTGAAAAAATCGCATTGATGCGAAGCCGATTCTTCCGGCCCCAGGACATCCGGAATATGATGCGGCGTTGCGGCCTGAAAGCCGAAATTGCCGCCCGCCACGGCTTGGCGGCCTGGATCGTCGGCGACAAGCCGTGACGGGCGGGCAGGACCCTAGCGATCGAAGACGGTATGGTCTGGCTATTGCGAACGGTTCGAAAAGCGTGAAAACGGGCAACCGATGGTCCTGGAAAAAGCGATGAATTTCCGTAGCGATTCTCGCAGCGTGGGGACGACAGGCGTTGCCCCCGCACTGCGGCTCGGCGCTTCGATCATGTTGCTGCTTTCCTGCATCGCGTGCTCCTATCTGCGGTCGACGGAGTCCTATGGCGCGGGCAGTGCCGCCGTGCGGGACCTTGCACCCATACTACGAAAGCTTCAAACGGCAGACACTGCCTCGGCCCACGTGCTCCTCACGGAAATCGGCCGGATCACCTACCCGGAGTTTGAGGCGCCCGTCTGGTACGTGGCCTATCGGCCGTTTCAGCCCGCGCTGACGCGGGTGTTGATCCTGGCCGGCATTCACGGCGACGCGACCGCCGGTGTGGATTATGTTGTGGACTTGGCCGGTATCCTCGCCACCCCACCGGGATCCGCTGCGTACGACATGGACATGATCCCCATCGTCAACCCATGGGGCTATGTCTATGATCTGCCCTTGAACGGGAAGGGGGTGGAGATCGACCGGGACTTTGCAAACTTCGACTCGTACGAAGCCAGGGTCATTCGCCGTTTCCTTCGAGAAAAACGCTATGATATCGTCATCGACTTGAGAGAAGACCCTGACGCCGAGGGTTTCTACTTGTGGCAGTATGGATTATCCGACGAGGCCGCTTCAGCCAAAATTGTCAGCCGCATTCGGGCGGACGGCTACCCCGTCGAAAACGATACCAGCCTTGTGTTTTTGAAACCTCGAAACGGAATCGTTGCGGCCCCTATGTGGGGGCTGGCGTTCTTGCGCCTGTCCCGCCAGCTGACCCTTGCCGGGTACGTCCGCCGGAACGTAAGCGACGTGGTGTTTACCGTAGTGACTCCGTCCCGACGGCCGCTGGCTGAGCGCGTCGCCATGCAGCGGATTGCCGTCGAGATTCTTTTAGGCGAATTTGGAAAAACACCTTGATCTGGAGCGTTCAATTGGAAGCGACCTCTCAGGTGGCGCCTCTCAAGCAAGTGATTCTATCGGTCGAAGCAGGAGCTGCAGCAACGGAACCGTCTGCGAAGTGCTCCGAGGTGGCCTTCATCTACGGTATCGGCTCTGCCGGCCTCCTGCCGTTCGAGTGCCTTCTATCCGGCAAGCGAGAGGGCGAAACGATTTCCTTCCAGGCGGCAAAATCCGGATTGGAGGATTTCTTCGGCCACCTGACAGCGCAATTTTTTGTTTTTTTCGACCGGCACAGCGAGGTCTTCTTCCGTGCCCGGGTCATCCGGGTCGCGACCCCGGAGCCGCGCGAAGTCGTCAAAGCCATTGCCGAAATGACGGCCCGCGGGCACGGTGGGGGCTGCGATTGCGGCTGCGGATGCGGATGAGCTGATGCCATGGGCTCGTGAGCGACGGCTCGAGCCGTAATCATAAGGAGGACCCCGTGAACGTGCTGCCCCGATGCCGCACCCACTTCGTTGTTTTCTGCGCCTTGGTTTCGATTCATGCCTTCGCATGGGCGGCAGCCGACTCACCGTTGGCCGCAGACCTGCGATCATTCGGCCAGTCGGTCTACGTGCCCGTTTATTCCCACATCTTTTTCGGCAACCGGGCCGCCACCTTCGACCTGGCAGCCACCCTGTACATCCGCAACGCAGACCCGGATCATTCCATATCCGTGACGGCGGCGGACTATCATGACTCCGGCGGCCGCCCGGTGAAAAAACACATCGAAAAACCCGTCGTCCTGAGACCGCTCGCATCGACCGAGGTGTTCGTCCCCGAAAGCGACACCAGCGGCGGATTCGGCGCCAGTTTCGTCGTGCGCTGGAAATCCGAGGCCCCGGTCGTTCCGCCGGTCATCGAATGCCTCATGATCGGCGCCCGTTCCGGCCAGGGCATCTCCATCGTCAGCCCGGGCCGAGTGATCTCGGAAAGTGCGAAATAGGAGGATGAAATGAAGAAAAAACTGACTCGTTTTGATTTGCAGCAGATGAAAGAAAAGGGCGAAAAGGCCGTCTGGATGACAGCCTACGACTTCACCACGGCCCAACTGGCGGAGAAGGCAGGCATGGACATGCTGCTCGTGGGCGACAGTCTCGGCATGGCTGTCTACGGCTACCATGGAACCATTCCCGTGACCGTTGAACAAAGCATCTACCACACGGAAGCCGTCCGCCGCGGCGCGCCCAACACATTTGTTATCGGCGACATGCCCTTCGGCAGCTACCACGGCAGCGTCGATGACGCCGTGCGCAACGCCGTGCGCTATTACAAATCGTGCAACGTGGACTGCATCAAGCTCGAAGGCGGCAAGCGAGCGGCCCACATCATTCGCGCCATTTCAGACAACGGCATGCTCGTCATGGGTCATGTCGGTCTGACGCCCCAGAGCACGGCCGCGTTGGGCGGCTTCAAGGCCCAAGGCCGTACGGCCGAATCGGCGCTGGCCGTCATCGAGGATGCCCAGGCCGTGTATGAGGCCGGCGCGTTCGCCATGCTGGTGGAAGCCGTGCCCCCGGAGGTGACCCGGATGATCGCCAAGGAGCTGCCGATTCCCATCTACGGCATCGGCGCCGGGGCGGACTGCGACGGCCAGGTGATGATCGTCTCGGACATCCTCGGCATCTTCCAGGCCTTCACCCCGAAGTTCGTCAAGAAGTACGCCAACCTCGGCGCCGAGATGTTGAAGGTGTTCGAAGCCTACATCAAGGACGTCCGCACGGGCGCCTTCCCGGCCGCGGAGCACACCTACGGCATGATGGAAGGCGAAATGGGAAAACTGGCGGCCCTGCGCAAGAAGCAGCGCAAAAAGTCGAAGAAGGGCTGACACGGCACTCCATGAAAAAACGCACATTCACCCTCCGATACGGCAAGGGCAACGTCACGTTTGAAATCCCGGAGCAGCAGGTGCTTTACGAGCTGCTCGGCTGCAACCGGCCGCCGGCAGAGGACCTGCACGCCGCCTACTCAACCGCGCTGGATCATCCGGTCGACTCCGCGCCCCTGCGCGAGGTGGTCCGTCCGGGGGATACCGTAGCCGTCACCGTGAGCGACATCACCCGCGGCTGGCAGAGAAACTCCGAGACCATCCCCTTCCTGCTGGACTGCCTGAACCAGGCCGGCGTTCCCGACGGCAAGGTGACCATCATCATCGCGGTCGGGGCACACCGCAAAAACACGCCGGAGGAGTTTGTCGAGCTCTGCGGGCCCGAGGTTTGCCACCGCGTGCGAGTGGTCAACCATGATGCCCTGGATGGGACCAACGCGGTCTTTCTCGGACGCACCAGCCGGGGGACTCCGGTTGAGGCGAGCCGCATCGCGCTGGAGGCCGACAAGCTCATTCTGACCGGCGGGGTCATCTACCACTACATGGTCGGCTACGGCGGCGGACGCAAGAGCGTCATGCCCGGCATCTGCTCCAACACCACCATCCAGGCCTGCCACCTGTGGTCGATGGAGCCGGAGCTCGGCGCAGGCCGCAGCAAGCTGGCCCAATCAAAGATGACCGACGGCAACCCGGCCCACGAGGACATGATGGAGTGCGCCTCGCTCGTCAAGCCGGATTTCATCGTCAATGTCGTGCCCAATCTGGACGGGCAGATCTGCGGCATTTTTGCCGGCAACTGGGTGTCGGCCTGGCTGAGGGCCACCCAGATGGTGGACGCGATATACGGCGTCGAGATCCAGGAGAAGGCTGACATCGTCATCGCCTCCGCCGGAGGCTACCCCAAGGACATCAACCTCTACCAGACCACGAAGACCATGGACAACGCCGTGCATGCCGCCAAGGACGGCGGCGTTTCGGTGATCTTGTCGGAGTGCCCGGACATCAGCGAGCCGCTGGAATATTTCCGCTGGTTTGACTACCCGACCATCGAGGAACACGACCGCGCCCTGCGGGCCGGCTACACCATCGCCGGCTGGTGCGCCCTGATCACCCGGGAGTATTGCCGCCAAAGCCCGACGATCATGCTCACCCGCACGGGCAACGCCGATCTGGCGCGCAGGGCCGGTTTGATTCCGGCAGCCAGCATCGACGAAGCGCTGAAGAAGGCCTATGAGCTGTGCGGCAAAAAAGACCCGTCGGTCGCGGTCCTGCCCAACGGGGCCAACACGCTGCCCTGCTTGGCGGGGGGACGATAAGCGCCCCACACCCCGCACCTGCGTGGGAACAGTGATTCGGTTTATCGCAGAGATAGGTACTACTATCCGGGATGTTATTTCATATGGATATCAACTGCCGCAGGAGCAAAAACAGGCGCGAGCCAGGCTGTCAATATCGCCGACTCAGGCTGATGGGTTTTTTTGTGATAGATACCTTCTGGGAATCTGAAATCTCGGGGGCGCAGAAAATTTCAGCTTAATGGCAAATGTGCGAAGCAAAAAGGACCGAGCTTATCGGCCCGGCCCTTGATGTTGGTTCAAGATATGTTAAAAAACTTGGAGGATTAGATCTTTACGCGCTCTAAATTATCTGTCGCGCTGTCGTGCTCGAATTTCAGCGTGAAAGATTTCCTCTTGTCGTCCCACACTCGGGAAAGCTTCCACTCCTTCTCTCCTAAGCTCTTGTCTGAAACACGCACAGTATAGCTATCCGATGTGAGTGGTTTAATCGTTACCGGCAAGATTGTGTCACCGAGAGTGATTGTAGTTTTATTATTGCTGAAATCAATCTGAATTTTTTGCTTTGTCGATGGGTTTTGCCATGCACCGCTGAGGTTAGACAAATCATTGCCACCCGAATCACTGCAACCCGAAATAAACAACGCCATCGCAACAACGATCGGTAGACACGAACGAATCAGTTTCGTCATTCTCATTTTGCCCTCCCATCCGTTTCGGTTTTTAGTCGCTTCCAATGCAATTCTCTTTTGAGACACAAAAAAAGTCAATAATAATTTTCTTCTATTATGTTAAATATGTATGCGATTACAATAATTTATGTAAACATGCGATATTTACGTAAGCGTTCGTAAGCTAATTTTATGGTAATTATCTTATGTAAAAACTGTCGCATAGCGATAAGGTGAATGTGACAATCATGCTTCGGTTGTCGAGGTGTTACCTCAAAGCCCGCACAATTATTACCCAGCGAGGTTTATAGTAGAGACCTGAAAATCTGGCCTCGATTGAAAATTAACCGTTATTGCCCAGGATGGAATTATGATTGAGGAGTTCAAACCGGTCGGACGTGGTTCGATGTCTAATCGATTCGTTGAGAAGTTGGGGATTCGACTTGGAAAAATTTAGGCCTGGAGAGGATTACTATCCGTGGGTTTTGGAACTATCACAGACTTGGCGCTTCTGTGATAAATCGGATGAAAGCACCCGAAAAGTAAAATCTGTAAATTAGGTCCCAAGATTGGTCCCTATTTGTAGTTTTTTGAACTGCAATCCTTGGCCCTTCCTGTCCGTGCCGCATTTCTCCATAATAGAGCCATGTTTTTTCCTTTTGGTATTCAGTTTTTCAGTGCGGCACCAACCTCATCGAGGTGTTCATTCCACAGGCCAAGACCGGTTACTCCCTGAATACGGAAGGCAACTCTTTCACGCTGGCGATAATCTCGCTATGGGGGAAGGACTTGAGTTGGGCTTCGGAATGGGCCCCCGACAACACGCCAATGCGCCAGCGTGCACCGGCGTTATAAGCCGCCTGCAGGTCAGAAACGGTGTCGCCCACAACGGCAACACGATGAACGCATTCGCAGCCCGCCCATTCCATTGCGCGAAACACCAAGTATGGGGCGGGCCGTCCTCGAGGTACGTCTTCGTTACATACGACCACGTCTATCGACTTGCCCCACCCAACCATCCGCAGCAGCAGCGCTGCCAGCTCTCGGTCAAATCCTGTGCTCAGTGCGACCTTCACACCTCGCGTCTTGAGCCATTGAAATGTTCCATCGGCGCCGTCAACCGGCTCTACTCCTTGGCTCTCATACCGTTTTATCAGGGTGCGCTGGAAGTGGCGGTATACCTCTGTTGAGAGCTGTTGCCTTTCGACTGAACTGAGATGGCGGGGCAAGAGATCCGAGATTGCCTCACGCTTCGACCGCCCGCGAACAGAGGCAATTTCCTCCTCGGACAAGGTCAGGCCGAATGGCTCGAAGGCTTGTCGGAAGGCAGCCGGCACCTGATCGGCCGCTTGAATCGTCGTTCCAGCCATATCGAACACAACAAGATCCGGTTGAACCATATGGAGCCCCATTTTGTTCTTGACAGTGGTGACACCCAGACGGGGTCAGGTGCAGATCATTTCGATTTCGGTCAACACCTGGAACTTCCGGGCCGCCGTGCGATGACGGAACAGAGAGGTGTGCGGCAACTTTTCGACGGACCGGAAGCTATCGTTCGGGTGGTTCTGAGGATCGAAAATTCGCAGGACATATGGCTGTCGGTGGCTGCCGGTGGCCTCCTTCAGCCAATGGGCGGTCTCGGCAATCTCTTCCGGGGTCAGGTAGCTGATGCTCTCGGGATCTCCTCCTGCTCGCCGGACGGGCGCAACCGTGGTCTCAAAGCGGTATTCCGAGAACCTGGCAGCCAGCATCATGGTGCGGCCGACTTCTTCCGGGTTGATCTCCGCACCCGGCATCGCACCGTAGAGCAGTCTCGGCCCCTTGATGTCCATGACCACCCGGTCGCCGAGCCCCAGTTCCAAAAAGTGCTCCAGGGCCGGCGCATTCCGACCGTCTGTGTCCAGTTGCAGCTTCAAACCGTTGTTCTTCAGGAAGCCGAGCACCGCCGCCAGCTCGTTGACGGCCGCCGGATCGCCCCCCGATAAATTAATCCCCCCGACCCAACCTTTGGAAAGCTCGCTGCGTCCGATGAACCCATCAAGGCCTGTGCCCGAGTGAAGATAGGCGATGGCCGGGGCCAGGCCCTGCCGGATCACACCTCCGTCCGCCAGCACGGGAAACTCGACGCCCTCCTTGCCCCGGACGACGGCTTGGCGGTGGGTCCGGTAAAATTGTCCGAAGCACTCTTTCCCCTCCCCCACGGCGTCGTGCTCGTCGTACGCAATGCACTTCTCTTGCATGAACTTCTTTGCGATGTTGCAGCGTGCGCAGCCTGCCGCGGTGAACAGCGTGAGGCTCATCCGATTATCTCCTCGGCGGTCAAAACTCTTTAGGCTTGCTTTACAGTTTCGTTGCCCACATCGGTGCGCACGCACAAGGCGGCGTCCGGGCGGTAGGGGAGCACGCCGGGGACGTTGACGACCCTGCGCGCGCCGCCCGGGGAAGCACCCGGCACCCGGAAGCGGGTTACGTCGATGCGCTCGATCGCCTGCTCCTGCGGCTTTTCAACCTGCGGCACCCAGGCGTAGGGCAACCGGTAGGCGCGGTAGATCATGTTGATCTTCATCATCTTGCCCCAGTACGGGCTGATGTATTCCCAGACGATCTCGTGGCCGGCGGTGACTTCGATGATACGGCCGCCCGAGCCTTCGGTGATCAGGGTGTTGCCGTTCGGCAGGCGCTGGGCCGAGCTGATGAAAGGGCTGTAGAAGCGGTTGGCGTCCACCGGAAACGGCAGCCCGGCCTCGACCGGCGTGTACTGCCAGATGACCTTCAGGGAAACGGGATCGATTTCAAGCACCCGGGAATAATCGCGCAGCGCGTTCCGAAAGCCCGTGGGGGAGCCGGGGTTCGGGCTGCCGTAGCCGGCCCAGCCGCCGTTGTCGAAGATCAGGATGTTGCCCTCGCCGGGAAGCCCGCGGGGAATCATGTGGGAATGGTGCTGGCCGATGATCCAACCCAGCCGCCGCAGTTCGGCTGTTTCATCGTAGTTGGGGCCGAGCCTCCACACGATCCGGCCGGTGCTCTTTTCAACGATGGCCGTGATGTTGGACTCGCGGGCGCACCAGATGATGTTGTCGGGGTGGAAGCGGCCGTCGCCGGCGTCGAACCAGCGGTTGGGCCCCAGCAGGGACATGGAGTTGATGTGCATCCAGTCGCCCATGCCGCTTCCTGATTTGAGCCAGTTGGGGTTGCGGAACAGGAGGTTCTTGGCGTCCTCCCGGAACCCCAGTTCCTCGAAATGCTCGCTGCACACCCATTCCCAGATGACATCCCCCTCCCAGGCGACCTCGATGATGGTGTCGTCCAGCAGCGGCTTGTCGCAAATGACGGGGTTCTTGATGTCCTTGTGGGAGAGAATCATGGTCTTTCCCCTGTCCGTCAGGGGTTCCAAACCCGGGACGTAGTAGCCCACGGGGTTGCCCTCGCGCTGGTAGTCGTGGTGCTGGCGCGCCATCCACTGCGGCTCCTCGCCCGGGTCCTCGATGAACTCGTACTGGTTGAAGCGCCACACGATGTTGCCGTCCCAGTCCACCTGGATCAGGTCGATGCCGTCCTGACTGCCGAAGGCCGTGCTGCGTTCACCCGTGCTGCCGATGAGGTGGCCCCCCGGCAGGATGCGGTTGGGCATGCCGTGCAGCTCCTTCCACAACTGGACTTCGCCGCCGTTCATGTCAATGAGCAGCGCCCCCGCCTCCTTGGCCTGGAACACGGTGTAGCCGCTCCAGCAGCGCGCCGGGTCGTAGATCGTGACGCCGGTGGGATAGACACTGGGATAGGTCATCGGGAATGCCTCCTGTCCTTATTCTTCTTTGAACGCTTTCTCACGGCCGCGACGGATGTTCGGCAGGGCCACCACGACCAGCATGGCTGCCGCCAGCACCAGGAATGTCAGCGACAGGGGCCGGGTGAAAAACACCGAGGGGTCACCGCGCGAAAGCAGCATGCCCCGCCGCAGGTTTTCCTCCATCATGGGCCCCAGGATGAAGCCCAGTATCAGCGGCGCGGGTTCGCACTCCAGTTTGTGAAGGATGTAGCCGAGCAGCCCGCAGAGCGCCGTCAGTCCGATGTCGAAGGTGTTGTTGTTCACGCTGTAAAGCCCGATGCAGCAGAAGACCAGGATCGCCGGGTAGAGCAACCGGAAAGGCACCGAGAGCAGCCGCACCCAGATACCCACCAGGGGCAGGTTCAGCAGCACCAAAATTGCATTGCCCACCCACATCGAAACGATGACACCCCAGAAGAGATCCGGGTTGCTGGTGATGACCCTGGGACCCGGCTGGATACCGTGGATCATCATGGCGCCGGCCATCATCGCCAGCACCACGTTGGGCGGTATCCCGAGGGTCAGGAGCGGAACGAAGGATGTCTGGGCTGCAGCGTTGTTGGCCGATTCCGGGGCGGCCACCCCGCGGATGTTACCCTTGCCGAAGCTTTCGGGGTTGCGCGAGCACTTTTTCTCGAGCATGTAGGCTGTGAAAGAGGACAGGATCGCGCCCCCGCCCGGCAGAATTCCCAGCAGAGACCCGCACAGGGTACCGCGCAGCACGGCGGGCGCGGCCGCTTTGAGGTCGGCCATGCTCAACCACAGCCCGGTGAGCTTTTGCTTCAGGATATCGCGTTTCTCCTGCTTTTCGATGCTGTTGATGATGTCGCAAATTCCGAAAAGCCCCATGGCCAGCGAGACAAAGCCGATGCCGTCGGCCAGCTCGGGAATGCCGAAGGCAAACCGCTGCACACCGCTGGTCACATCGGTGCCGACCATGCCGAGCAGCAGTCCGAGGATGATCATCCCGACCGCCTTGAGCATCGACCCGGAAGCCAGCACGATCGATCCGATCAACCCAAAGACCATCAACGAGAAGTATTCGGCGGAACCGAATTTAAAAGCGAGCTCCGACAGCGGGACCGCCAGCACGGCCAGGACCACGGTGGCAAAGCAGCCGGCAAAAAACGACCCCAGGGCCGAAATGGTCAGGGCGGCGCCCGCACGGCCCTGACGGGCCATTTGATAGCCGTCGAGGCAGGTCACCACGGAGGAGGCCTCCCCCGGCACATTCACCAGGATGGAAGTGGTGGAACCGCCGTACTGGGCCCCGTAGTAAATCCCTGACAGCATGATCAGGGCCGAGACCGGCGGCAGAGAGAAGGTGGTGGGCAAAAGAATGGCCAGGGTTTGGACCGGCCCGATTCCCGGCAGCACCCCGATCAGCGTGCCGATCAGGGCCCCGGCCAGGCAATATACCAGGTTCATGGGCGAAACAGCGGTTTGGAAGCCCAACGCCAGATTTGCGATCAGCTCCATAAAATGTCCTCATCCCCCGCGCGATCACGCGTGGGGAGCCAGGAACGATGGCCAGACCGGCACCTGGAATTCTAAAAAGTACACAAAAACAACCAGAACGATCAGAATGAGCACCGTGGCGTTCAAGACAGCTTCCTTCCACTGGAACTCGTGGCTGGCCCGACTGCAAACGATCACGAGGACCAGGGTGGCCCCCATGAGGCCCAGCGGCCGCAGGAGCAGGGCGAAGAGAACCACGGATGAAAGCACCAGCGCCGGCGGCTTGAAATGAAGGACAGGCCATGCATGCAAACCGGCTGTCCACAAAAGGCTTCGCATCAGGATCAGCACCCCGAGCGCAGTGAGGAAGCCGCCGAGCACGAACGGGAAATACCCCGGCCCCATCTTGGCGGCCTTGCCGATGGTCAAACCCATGGACAACACCATGGCCGCCGTGCCGAAAAAAACGAACATCACGCCGGTCAGGAAATCTTTAGGATGCCGGATGCGCATCGTCGGCTCCGTGAAACAAACCCCCCTTTCCCTCTTCAGCAAAGTGGGTTAGGGGGATTTGATCGGAAAAATTCCATCATTGGACGAGTAAGACGTCCGGCTACTCGGCCTTGAAACCGGACGCCTTGACGACCGGGACCCAGCGCTCGCGGTCCTTCTTGAAGACGGCGGCGCACTCCTCAGGTGTCGTACCGACGGGGTCGCTGCCCAGGCCACGGATCTTCTCCGCCACATCCGGTGAGTTGACCGCCTTGACGATGGCCGCGCTAAGCTTGTCGATGACGGGCTTCGGGGTCTTGGCCGGCACGACGATGGCGTTCCAGCCCACCCCTTCAATCTCGGGGAACCCCTCCTCCTTGAAGGTGGGGATGTCGGGCCGCTTGCGGGACGTTCCGGCAGTGGCCAGAATGCGGATCTTGTCCGGGTGGTAGGCGGACTGGGCGTCGTAGGCATCGACGCCGATGGGGATCTGGTTGCCGATCAACGCAGTCACCAGCGGGCCCGATCCGTTGTAGGAGGAATGCACCATTTCGACACCGGCGGCTTTGCCGATCATGAGCCCGAAAAAGTGCGGCAGACTGCCGGCGGCAGGAGACCCGTAGTTGGCTTGGTTCGGGTTCTTCTTGATCCACTCGATCAGGCCTTTGACGTCCTTTATCGGCGAACTGGGCGGCACCGAGGCACAGAATTGGTAATTCTGGATAAGGGACACCGGCGCAAAATCGACAGCCGGGTCGTAGGCAAGCTTCGAGAAAACCACCGGCGCAACGATGAACAAGGCCGGGTTGACCACCAACAGGGTGGTACCGTCCGCGGGCTGGCCCTTGGCATACTCCGTTCCGATGCGGCCGCCGGCGCCGGGCTTGTTCTCCACGATGACCGTCTGGCCCAGGGAATCTTTCAGCTTGTCGGCGATGAGCCGCGCCACCACGTCCGACCCGCCGCCCGCCGGGTCGAAATCGTCCGCTGCGTGTGGCAAGCGGCGCACGTCGCGGGTCATGCGCGGCGCCTTGCCGAGCAGCGTCGCGAGCGGCATGTCCACCGGCGCGTTGCCGAACAGCGGATCGTCCACCGTCAAGCGACCGTC
>Ga0210127_1000023_pt1 | contig 18043 bp, 18 predicted proteins | sample RushSE_CattailNL_FD_185566 | JGI IMG/M metagenome (GOLD analysis project Ga0210127, IMG submission 185566) | Wetland microbial communities from San Francisco Bay, California, USA, that impact long-term carbon sequestration - RushSE_CattailNLC_D2... | ecosystem: Environmental > Aquatic > Marine >...
GCTTTTGGGCTTGTCGCTCGTAGCCAGCCATTCCTCTTCGGAACCCCAATAAACGTCTTCTTCCGGTTCCCAGATGTCCTCGCGCCCGCCGCCGAAGCCGAAGGTCTTGAATCCCATCGACTCCAGGGCGCAGTTGCCGGCGAGGATCATCAGGTCGGCCCAGGAGATCTTCCGGCCGTATTTCTGCTTGATCGGCCAAAGCAGACGGCGCGCCTTGTCGAGGTTCACGTTGTCCGGCCAGCTGTTGAGGGGCGCCAAGCGCTGATTGCCGGACCCCGCGCCGCCGCGGCCGTCGCCTTGGCGGTAGGTGCCTGCGCTGTGCCACGCCATCCGGATGAGGAGCCCGCCGTAGTGACCCCAATCGGCCGGCCACCAGTCCTGCGAGTCGGTCATCAGCGCACAAAGGTCCTTCTTCAGGGCTTTGAAGTCGAGTTTCTTGAATTCCTCAGCGTAGTTGAACGCCTCGCCCATCGGATTGCTCAGGTGCGAGTGCTGATGCAGAATCTTGAGGTTCAACTGTTTCGGCCACCAGTCCCGGTTCGACGTGCCGCCGCGGACGGTGGACCCCATCACCGGGTGCTTGCTGTCTTTATTCATAATGTTTCCTCCTTTCGTTGTCTGAAATTATGCACCGTGCTGCTATGAATATCGTGCTTCGGTGCCCATCTATATAGCTAACTTTAGCGGACGTATCGATCGGTTTTGGCGACAATGGGAGACTTGGAGCGTCAATTAGAAAAACCTCGAGCCTTTCTTTGAGCGAAAAATCTGTATTAAACTTTCTCTGCCATACAATTGCCGCATATACCGAAAAAGTCCAACCTATGATTCAGAATTTTAAAATTAGTCTCCAATTCGACCTCTTTTTTCATTTCATCCAGGTTATCCAGGTCCGGGTCGACAATTTTTTTACACTTGATACAGATGGCGTGTGGATGGGGGTTGGGCTTGTTTCCATCATATCGGTTACTCCCATCCGGGAACCCTAACTCAAGAACTTCACCAAGCGACTTAAATAATAAAATATTTTTGTATACAGTGGCAAGACTCATCGTCGGAAAGTCTTTTTTTATCAGGGCATGGATATTTTCAACACTGGGATGGCCTTCACTTTTGGCAAGAATTTTAACAATGGCCAGCCGCTGAGGCGTTATCTTGTGGCCATTGTCCCTTAATTTCTGAATGATGATATCAAATCTTTTTTTATGGTCTGCCATCTGTGGCCTCTTTATCCTAAATAATAATTGTTTTCAATTAACATAAATTTTCTTTCCTGTCGCCTCCTTTTTCAATCGTTCACATATGGCAGTTCCATTGGTCATTGCTCCGGCAAACAAACAGGTGCAACTTAAGCCGATGTCGGGCGGAGCGCGGAAGCTCGGGAAAGGTATCCCGGGTGTGACATCGTCTATGAGAGAAACGATTATCCTTGCGACGCCATCATCCGGGTGGCCGGGCAGAAGGGCTGTGACCTCATCAAGATGGCCTCCCACGGAAGAAAAGGTGTCGGGGCGCTCTTGCTCGGCAGCGAGACGCAAAAGGTGCTGACCCACTCCAAGATCCCGGTGTTGGTGTATCGCTGAACCGGGCGCCGGAGGGATGCGGCGGCGGCCTCACCCCGCCGGGCGATACATATCCGGGCGGCGGTTGGGCAGGAAGTAGCGCATGGGGTGGCTGCGGACGGCGGAAAGCAGCCGGGCGTCCAATTCGGCGATCAGCAAGCCTTCCTGCCCATCGGTCACTGCGGCGACCACCCGGCCGTCCGGGCCGATCACCACAGCCAGCCCGGGGAAGGTGAGCCCTGCGCCGTTGTCGCCGGCCTGGTTGCACGCCACGACAAAAACCCCGTTGTCGAAGGCCCGGGCCGGCAGATGCCGCATCCAGGAGTCGTGCTTTTCCCGGGGAGTCCCCCGGGGGGAAGCGTGCGGCATGAAAATGACCTCGGCGCCGTCGAGCGCCATGCGCGTCGCGAACTCGGGAAAGTGCGCATCGTAGCAAAGTTGGATGCCGAAGCGGATTCCCGCAGCCTCAAAAACCGGGGCGCCCAGACCTGCATCAAATGTGTTTTTTTCAGGCGGCGCGATGTGCACCTTACGGTAAACGCCGACCCTTCCCTGCGGTCCCGTCACCAGATGGGTCGCAAAGATTCTCCCCTCTTCAGTCTTTTCCGCCAGCCCCGCGAGAATGACCATTTGATGACGCTCGGCTATGGCACACAGGTGATGGCCGATCTCTCCCGGCAACGACTTTGCGGACGCGCGCATGCCGTGATCGACCCCATAGCCCGTGATGTTCAACTCGGGAAAGCAGACGACCTGCGCCCCTTCCCGTTCGGCCTCGGCGATCCAGCCACCCATGCGTTCAAGGTTTTCACGGGTGTGGTTTCGCGGAGAATTGAAAATGACGGCAGCGACACGCACGGAGCGCATGGGGAATGAAACGTCCTATGTTATAATACGAAAACGATTGGCCTCCGCCCGGGTGATCTGCTTCGGAAGCAGTCCGATTCGATGACTTTGTAAAAAGCCCAAGATCAAGACGCGCGAATCGCGCGGAACGGGGCGTAACGGCGATACGCCGCAGCAACTGCGGGATGACGCGCAACGCCGAGATCGGGCGTTTTATGAAGTCATCCATTTAAACGTCGAACTGCGCCCTGATCTTGAACACCCGCGTGGCCGGCAGGTTGAGGATCTCCGTGACGCCGGTTTCAGCGCGGATCTCCTGCAGCTTGGTCTCAATTTCCTCCATGGATGGCGCGATGAAGGTGAACCAGACGTTGAAGGCGTTCTCTCTCAGGTAATTGTGGGTCACGCCGGGATGCCGATTGACGGCCTCGGCGAAGCGGGCCACCTGGTCGGCCGGCACGCGGGCGGCGCACAGTGTGCTGACGTAGCCCAACTTGCCCGGCACGAAGTTGCCGCCGATGCGGCGAATGATCCCCGACTCTTTGAGCCGCAGGACGCGGTCGATCACCTCCCGCTCGGTCAGGCCCAGTTCATCGGCAATGCCCGAATACGGCCGGGAGGCGACCGGGAAATCCGATTGGATCCGGTTCAGGATGAGCCGGTCCGTCTCGTCCAGCGAGTTGTCGTTTTCGACCATCGGCGGTTTCTCGAAAGCATCAACATTTTTCTATCACGGTCGAACTTGTCCGGCCTCAATCGCAGCGCTCCTCAAGGCCCTCCAGGCCGCTCTCATTTGAAACGGCCTTCCAGAATACGCAGGTGCACCTTCCGTTCGCGCGGTCCGTCAAACTCGCAGAAAAAAATCCCCTGCCAGGTGCCCAGAACCGGTGCGCCGTTTTCGATGGCGACCGTCTGCGAAGCCCCCACCAACGTCGCTTTGACGTGTGCCGGGGAGTTGCCCTCCACGTGGCGGTAGTCGGCCTTCCAGGGCACCATCTGATTCAAGACCATCAGAATATCCGCCCGCACGCTGGGGTCGGCGCTCTCGTTGATCGTGACGCCCGCCGTGGTGTGGGGCACGTAAAGCATGCAAAACCCCTCGCGTACACCGCTTTGCGCCACCACCCGGCCCACATCGGCGGATATGTCCACCATCTCGGTTCGGCTGCGGGTTTTCACCGTCAAGACCATGGAGGCCCCCAATAAAAAAAGCCCTGCCGAGACAGCAGGGCTTTTTGCAAGACCATGAACGTCACATCGACGGCATTAGACGCAACCGGTCGGCTTGGGAAGGCCGGCCATTTTGCAGGCCCCCTTGCCCGGCCCGGAGGGGAACAGCTCATAGATGTGCTTCAGCTTGAACCCGGTGACCTTGGAAAGGACGCGCACCATCGGGGCGATGCCGTTCTTTTCGTAGTAATCGCGAAGGACCTCGATGAGCTTCTTGTGCTCGTCATTCAACTCCTCGATGCCTTCCTGATGCTTCACCCATTGGACCCATTCCGGGGCCCAATTGGTGTAGGAATCGATAAACCCGTCTTCATCCACTGTAAAGCTTTTTCCCATCCATTCGACTGTCGGCATTATTAATCCTCCTTTGGTTGATTTGATGTATCGTTAGGCGTTCGGCCTGCAATCGCTCTTTTGAAAGCTAATTTCTAATGTAAGCCGCATCATATGTCAATATGAAAAATACCGCTGCGCTGCGGCGGGTTTTAAGGGCGGAACACCCAACGGTTCCGGGTAGTTGACATGCCCGCCCAAGGAACCAAGGTCAATACTCGCGTGGGGTCTGATTGAGCTGCTCCAGGGTAAACACCGGACCATCCTTGCAGACGAACTCCTTGCCGATGTTGCAGCGGCCGCACATCCCGATGCCGCACTTCATGCGGTTTTCCAGCGACATGATGATCTTGTCGTGGGGGTAGCCGAGTTTGTCGAGCACCGGCTGGGTGAACTTGATCATGATCGGCGGACCGCAGACGATGGCATAGGTGTCGTTGCCGGCGGGCGGCGCCTTTTTCTCGGTGATGGCCGGGACAAAGCCCACGTTGTATTTCCAGTTCGGGTCGCTGGTCCCGTCCACGGTGATGTGCATGTGGATGTCGTCGCGCCGCTCCCAGTCGGCCAGTTCCTCCCGGTAAAGGAGCATGCCGGGCGTGCGGGCGCCGTAAATGACGTGGATGTCTTTGAACTTCTTGCGGTTGTCCGGGTGCAGCATGTAGATAATGGAGGAGCGCAGGGTGGTGAAGGCAAACCCGCCGCCGATGATGACGACGTTCTTGCCTTCCATGCGTTCCCATGGGTACCAGTTGCCCATCGGACCGCGGAGGCCCATCACGTCACCGACCTTCATGCTGTGAAGGAAGGATGAGACCAGGCCGACCTTGTTGACCGTGAACATGGCGAAGCCTTTTTCGGTCGGCGAGGAGGCGATCCCGATGGGGATCTCGCCCTTGCCGGCCACGGACAACTCGGCGAACTGGCCGGCCTTGTAAGCGAATTTCTGTTCATCCGCGGGGTTCAGAAAAACGAACTTGAAGGTCTTGAGGTTCTTGTCCTCGGTTTCGACCGAAATGGCGTCGATTCGAACCGGGTATGGCAGATACGGATTTCGCACGTGGATCCTCCCTCGTCATTCAATGGCGCAGGCTTCGCCGGAGGCGGCAAAACCGTTCATCATGTTGCACACGCGGCGGATGTCGATGTTGACCGGGCACAGGCGCACGCAGCGGCCGCAGCCCACGCACTGAATCCCCTTGTCGTATTTGTCCACGAAATACTTCAGTTTGTGCATGAAGCGCTGCCGCACCCGGTGCAGCTTGGTGCCCCGGGGGTTGTGGCCGGTGCCGTGCAGAGTGAAAAGCGGGTACATGCAGCTGTCCCAGTTTTTCATCCGCACCCCGGAGGTCCCGCGGGTTTCGTCCTGGATGTCGAAGCACCAGCAGGTGGGGCAGGAATAGGTGCAGGTTCCGCAGTTGATGCAGGCAAACGACACGTCCTCCCAGAAGGAGGCGCTGTAAAGATCGTTGTTCGGCAGCGCCTTCAGGCGGTCCGTCTGCACGAAGGAAGTGATCTTGGCTTCGGCCGCCGCACGCATGGCCGCGAGGGCCTTGTCGGCGTCCTTGGGGGCGGCGGCCTTCCAGCCGGCGGCGTCGATGAACGTGGCCCCTTTCTCCGTGAGGATCTTCGCCAGGTAATGGTCGCCGGCGTCGGCCAGCAGCACATCCAGGCCCTCCTCGTGGTAGGGGCCGCAACCGGCGGAGGTGCAGAAGCAGGAGCTGCAGGGGCTCGTGCAGCCGAGACCGACCCAGGTGGTGGACTCGTAAGCCCTCAGCCAGTAAGGGTCCTGGTAGTCCGGCGTGTCGAAGTTCATGCGCACCAAAGCGAAGGCCTTGGCGTCGCAGGGCCGAATGCCGATGACCGCCTTGGGCGAGTAGTCCTTGGCGGCTTCCTTCATCTGGTGGTGGTCCTCGCGGCCCTCATCGAGGGAGTAGTTGAACATCACCTCGGACTGGGGATAGACAAGGGACTTGGGCGAAAGCCGGGTGTTCAGGCAGGTCAGGTCCGGCTGGGCGCCGTTCGTCAGCGGCTTGAAGCTGTGAAACTCCTTCTCCTTCACGGGGCCGATCAGCCGGAATGCCTTGGACGCCTTTTCCAGGCCGGACGCCCACTGGCTCTTTTCGATCTTGATGGTTTTCATTGGCGATGCCTCTGCGTCACATGAGATAAGTCACTTGATGAAATCGTTCGGGTCGTTCGGCCGGTAGACGTCGAGCGGCGGCCGCACCTCCGGGCTCAGGCCGGCTTCCCAGCCGAAGAGATCCAGGCAGTCCTTTTCCAGCTTCTTGGTGAAGACCCGCATGTTGATGCCCACTGGGCAGGCGCGCTCGCAGGCGCCGCAGTCCGTGCAGCGCCCGGCGCAGTGGTAGGCCCGCAGGAAGTGGAAGGTGCGCACGTCGCTTGCGTCCTGGCCCTTGCCGACCCACTGGGGCCGGGATTCGTCCACGAAGCAGGTCGGGCAGTAGCACAGCGGGCAGGCGTTGCGGCAGGCGTGGCAGCGCACGCAGGGCGAAAGCAGGTCCTCGAAGTACTTCCAGCGCTGCTCGGGGTTCATGGCCTCGACGGCGCGCACATCGGCGTAGCGATCGACATCCTTCTGCTCCTCGACCGGCGGTGCCACCATCTCGTCGTGGATCACCGGGTTGCGGTGGATGCACAGCGAGCAGTTGTGCTGCAGCACGTCTTTCTTCTCGAAGGCCTGGCTGAACCCGTTGCCCTTGGCGGTGAGCCCGGTCTCGTTCTCAATCACCTCGGTGATCTCCCCCGGGCACTTCATGGCGATCTTGCGCTTGTCCACCATGCCTCGGCAGGGCACGCCGATCACCACCAACTGCTCGCGCTTGATCTTGTTCTCGATGATGTGGGTCACGATGTTGCGCGAGTCGCAGCCTTTGGCCACGATCCCGATCCTCTCCTTGCGGTCGGTCAGGTAGTTGGCCAGGTTGATCCCGCAGTGGCTGTCCCACATGAGCTTCGCGGCCTCCGCCGGGGTCTTGGCGAAATGCGGCTCGTTCATCATCGGGATGGTCCCTTGGCGGAACCCGATGACCATGTCCACGGCGCCGGAGGCGAGCAGGCGTCCGGCGATTTCCCTGATCTTTTCGGTATAGCTCAGCATATCAGGCTACCTCGGCCAGTTTCTTGGTAAAGTTGGTGTTCGGGCCCAGGGCCTTGACGGCTTGGGTCACCTGCGTGACCACCTCCACGAACTTGGTGGATTCGGCCGACGAAATCCAGGAGAACTGCAGGCGGCCGGGCTCGATCCCCATGTGCTCCATGAGGTTCTTGAACAGGGCGAATTTGCGGCGAGCGTAGTAATTACCTTCCAGGTAATGGCATTCGCCGGGATGTCACCCGGAGACCCAGACGCCGTCGGCGCCCTCCCGCAGCGCGGCCAGGAAGAAGTTGGGGCTCATGCGACCGGTGCAGGGGATGCGGATGACCCGGATGTTGGGCGGGTACTCCATGCGGCTGACACCGGCGAGGTCGGCGGCGCCGTAACTGCACCAGTTGCACAGAAACGCGAAGATTTTCGGTTCCCAGTCACTCATGTCTTTCTCCCGAGATTTCGTCGTTTGAGATTCGAGTCTGTTTCGAATTGGGATATTCCGTATTCGAATTTCACCCTTAGCGGTCCTACATCGCTTCGTTCAGGCTGAAGATCTGGGCGAAGATCTGGTCGTTGTCGAAGCCCTTCAGGTGGATGGCGCCCGAGCGGCAGGAGGCCACGCACAAACCGCAGCCCTTGCAGAGCACGGGGTTGACCTGGGCCTTGCCGGCGAACATGCCCTTCTCGGTCCAGGAGGGCGCCGAGTAGGGGCAGATCGAAACACACACGCCGCACTGGCTGCACATGCGCGGGTCGACTTCGGCCACCGTGCCGCTGGTGAATATTTTCTTGCGCGCCAGCAGGGTCACGGCGCGCGAGGCCGCGGCCTGGCCCTGGGCGATGGCCTCGTCGATCGGTTTCGGGTAGTGCGCCAACCCGCACAGGAATACGCCGTCGGTGGCGAACTCCACGGGACCCAGTTTGGCGTGCCGCTCCACAAAAAACCCGTCGTCGTTCAACGGCACCTTGAAAAAGTTGGCCAGTTTCTCGTCCCGGTTGGGGATGACGGCCGTCGCCAGTGTCACCAGGTCGGTTTCTATTTCCAGCGGTCGGCCGAGGATGGGGTCCGTCGCCCGCACGAGGAGCTTGCCGCCGGCCACCTTCACGTCTGGCCTGTTCTCCAGCGTGTAGCGGATGAAGACCACCCCAAGCGACCGGGCCTTTTTGTACAGCAATTCCCGTTCACCGTAAGTGCGCATGTCCCGGTAGAGCACAAAGACGTTCATGTCCGGGTTCATCTCTTTGAGATGGATGGCGTTGTCCACCGAGTGGGTGCAGCACACCCGCGAGCAGTAAGGTCGCTGAGGTTCGCGGGAGCCCACGCACTGGATGAAGACCGCGCTGTTCAGACGCTTGAGGGCGGGGTCCTTGGCCATGATCTTGCGGTCAAGCTCGAGGCTGGTCACGATGCGCGGGTCGGTGCCGTAAGCGTATTCCTGCGGGGTGTAGGCGGAGCCGCCGGTGGCAAGGATGACCACGCCATGCTCCAAGACCTGCTCCCCGCCCTCGGTGGACAGTGTGCTCTTGAAACTGCCCACGAACCCGTCCACCTTCGTGAGAGCGGTCTTCAAGTGCACGTTTATTTTGGAGTCTTTTTCGATCTCGGCCGTCATTTCGGCCAGTTTTTTCTGCACATCCTCGCCCTTGGCGGTGCGGAAGAGGTTGTGGGCCTGCCCGCCGAGTCGGTCGCTTTTTTCCAGAATGTGGGTATCGTAGCCTTGGCGCGCCAGGCTGCGGGCGGCCGCCATGCCGGAAAGGCCGCCCCCAATCACCAGGGCCGTCGGGTTGATTTCCAACTCCGCTTCCTTGAGCGGTTGGATGAGGGCCGCCTTGGAGACCGCCATGCGCACCAAGTCCTTGGCCTTCTTGGTGGCGAGATCCGGATTGTTGCGATGTACCCACGAGTCGTGGTTGCGGATATTGGCCATCTCGAACAGGTATTTGTTCAGGCCGGCGTTGATGAGGGTCTCCTGGAAGAGCGGCTCGTGGGTTTTGGGGGTGCAGGCCGCCACCACCACCCGGTTCAGGTTTTTCTGCTTGACGATCTGGCTGATCGTCTCCTGGGTGTCTTGGGAGCATGAATACAGGTTGTCCGTGGCGAATTCCACGTAGGGGAGGGTTTTGGCATACTCGGCCACCGATGGCACGTCGACGACCCCGGCGATATTGGTGCCGCAGCGGCAGACGAACACCCCGATGCGCGGCCGCGCGTTGGTCACGTTGGTTTCAGGCACAGCTTCCCTGACTTTGGTCAGAGTGTTGCGGGCAGCGACTAGAATCTCGCCCGCGGCCGTTGCCGCCGCACTGGAATCGACGACCGACTGAGGGATGTCCTTCGCGCCCTGGAAAGCCCCGCAGACGAAGACCCCCGGCTTGGAGGTGGCCACGGGGTTGAAGGAGTCCGTCTTGCAGAAGCGCCCCGCAGTGAGTTCGATGCCCATGCCCTTGGCCATTTCCACCACTGCCGGGGAGATCTGCATCCCGATGGAGAGCACGATCATGTCGAAGGTCTCGATCAGCAGGCTCCCGTTTTCGGTGACATAACGGACCTCCAGATCGCCGCTGTCCCCGATTGGGGTGATGGAATGCACCCGGCTGCGGATGAAGCGCACGCCGTGCTTGTCCTTGGCGCTGTTGTAGAAGCGTTCGAAATCCTTGCCGTGGGTGCGGATGTCCATGAAGAACACCGCGCAGTCCAGATCTTTGCCTGCGTGCTCCTTGGCGATCACCGCTTCCTTGATGGCGTACATGCAGCACACCGAGGAGCAGTAGGAGTTGTCGCAACGGTTCATGTCCCGCGACCCCACGCACTGGAACCAGGCGATTTTCTTCGGCTCCTTGTGATCGGACATCCGCACGAGGTGGCCGCCCGTGGGCCCGGAGGCCGAGAGCATGCGCTCCATCTCCATGGCGGTGATCACGTTGGGGTTGTTGGCGTAGTTGTAGGTGTCGAACTTGGAGGGGTCGAACGGCTCGAACCCGGGCGCCAGGATGATCGAGCCGACATTGACCTCCACGGTTTCATCCAGCATGCTGTGGTCGATGGCGTCCACTCCGCAGAACTCGACACAGACTTTGCAGCCGCCGGTTTTGAAATGCACGCACTTGCTGCGGTCGATGGCCGGGGTGTTCGGCACGGCTTGGGCGTAAGGAACATAGACGGGCTTTCGTCCCTTGAGGCCCATGTCATATTCTGAAGGAATCGGCTTGCCGGGGTGCCGGGTGACCTTTTCCTTGATTTTGTCGTAGGTGATATGGCCCGTGGGGCAAACGAACGCGCAGGCCCCGCATGCGATGCAGGCCTCGGTGTTGATGCTGAAAGGGGTGTCGACTTTCATGTCCAGGCCGCGCTGGGTCAACGTGATGGCATTGGCGCCGATGCGCTCGCACATCCGCGTGCACAGCCCGCACAGAATACAGGTGTCGTCACCGGTCTGGAATCGCGGCTTTTCGATCCCGTAAGACTTGGCGAGCGCCTGGACGGCGGTGGCCTCCGGGCAGCGCGCCAGCAGCATCTCGACGATCAGCTTGCGCCCCTCCCGGACAATCTCCGTATCGGTTTTGACCTCCATCCCTTCCCAGATCGGGTAGTTGCAGGAAGTTACGTAGCGCGTGCGGCGGCCGTCAAACACCTCCACCGTGCACAACCGGCACATGCCGGCGGGGTCCAGCGCCTTGTGGTGGCACATGGTCGGAATGTCGACACCGTATTTTTCGGCCACCTGGAGGATGTACTGGCCTTTTTCGCCTTGAACGGTCTGACCGTTGAGTTTAAACGTAATCATGATGTCTCTTCCTTGTGGCGATCAGCAGATTTTAATTGCATCGAACTTGCAGCCGTCGTAGCAGATCCCGCATTTGATGCATGCATCCTGATGGATGAGGTGCGGCTTTTTCTTGTCTCCGGACACCGCCTGCTGGGGACATTTCTGGAAACAAACGTGGCAGCCGGTGCAGGTTTCCGAATCGATTTCATAGTGAAACAGCGGCTTGCAAATGCCCGCCGGGCACTTCTTGTCCCGGATATGGGCCTCGTATTCGTGCCGGAAGTACAGAAGGTTGGTCAAGACCGGGTTGGGGGCGGATGTCCCCAGGCCGCAGAGTGAAAACTTCTGCATCATCATGCCAAGCTCTTCCAGAAGCTCGATGTCGCCTTCCCTCCCGCGGCCCTGACAGATATCGGTCAGGATGTCCAGCATGTTTTTGAGACCCTCGCGGCAGGGGTTGCACTGCCCGCAGGACTCATCCTTGAGGAAGTCCACGAAGTAGCGCGCGACGTCCACCATGCAGGTGTCCTGGTCCATGACGATCATCCCGCCGGAGCCCATGATCGAGCCCACTTTGGAAAGTTCGTCGAAGTCCACCGGAAGGTCCAGAAACTGCTCCGGGATGCAGCCCCCGGAGGGCCCACCGGTCTGAACGGCTTTGAATTTTTTCTTCTTGGGGATCCCGCCGCCGATATCGAAAATGATCTGGCGCAGGGTGGTCCCCATCGGGACTTCCACCAGCCCGGTGTTCACCACTTTGCCCACCAGGGAGAAAATTTTGGTGCCCTTGCTTTTCTCCGTGCCGATGCCGGCATACCATTTAGCCCCTTGGTTAATAATAACGGGGACATTGGCCCAGGTCTCCACGTTGTTCAGGTTCGATGGGCCTTCTCGGAACCCCTTTTCGACGGTGTGAACGTATTTGGCCCGGGGGCGGCCGGGCTTGCCCTCCAGCGAGGACATCAGGGCGGTGGATTCCCCGCACACAAAAGCGCCGCCGCCGCGGCTGATGCGAACATCGAAATCAAACCCGCTGCCGAGAATGTTTTTCCCGAGCAAGCCCATGCTTCTGGCGCTTTGCAAGGCCGTGGTGAGATTGGTGACCGCCAGGGGGTATTCGTGCCGCACATAAACGTAACCGTCGTTGGACCCGATCGCAATGGCACCGATGATCATGCCTTCGATGACGCTATGCGGGTTGCCCTCCAGTAGGCTTCGGTCCATGTAGGCACCGGGATCTCCCTCATCGGCGTTGCAGATGACGTAGCGCTGTCCTTCATGCCGACGACAGGACTCCCACTTGATGCCGGTGGGGAATCCCCCGCCCCCGCGGCCGCGCAGCCCCGATTTTTTTATTTCGCTGATGAGGTCCTGCGGCGTCAGGTCGAAAAGCGCTTTGACCAGCGCCGAATAGCCCCCCACGGCGATGTAATCGTCGATGCTGGTCGGGTCGATCAGGCCGTTGTTGCCGAAAATAATGCGCTTCTGCAGTTTGTAGAACGGGATCTCGTGCTCGTGGCTGATCTTTTTCTTGCTGACGGGATCTTTGTAAATCAGCTTTTCGACCAGTTGCTGGCCGACCAGCGTGGTCTTGACGATGTCCGGCACCTTCTCCGGGGTCACCTGAGGATAGAAGATGCCCTCCGGATGGATCACCATGATCGGCCCCTTTTCGCAGAAGCCGTGGCACCCGGTGAGCTTTACCTGCACCTGATCCTGCAGGTTGTGTTTAGCCAGTTCCTCTTGCAGCACCGTGTGGACCTTGGCCGTCCCGTATGCACCGCAGCCCGAACCCGCACACAGCGAAATGAGCCTCTGGCTCTCTTGGCCCTTGGCCTGCAGTGAGTTTCTGAGCTTCTCCAGCGCTTCCCTGTTTTTTAGCTTTGCCATAGCCGAGTGTAACCTCCGTGCTCCGCGCTCGAACCACTTAGGACGAAAGGTTCCGGTAGTTATCGATGACCTTCAGGGCGGACGAGCGGTCCAGTCCGCCGTGGGTTTCCTTGTTGACCGTCATGACGGGCCCAGAGGCGCAGCATCCGATGCAACGGACCCCCTCCAGTGTGAACAGCCCGTCGGCGGTCGTCTCACCCTCTTGGGTTTTCAAATCGGTCTTGAGCGCATCCATCACTTTTTCAGCCCCCCGCACGTGGCAGGCCGTGCCGGTGCACACATGGACGATATACCTTCCCCGAGGGATGAGGCTGATGGTCTTGTAAAAAGTGGCCACGCTGAAGATGTGGCTTTTGCGGACGCCCAGCTTTTCCGCCAGCACGGGAACCACTTCCGGCGGCACATAATGGTAGATGTCGCTGATGTCCTGCATGATCATCAGCAGAGCTTCTTTTTCATTGCCATAGTGGGTGATAATTTCGTCGATTTGCTTCCAGTCGATTTCTAGTTTCGATAGCATTCGTGTGCTTCCTTTGGCAAAGTTGTGACCGGACCAACAGGCGACGGCGGTAGTTGAAAACGAGGAGGCGTTTGCGTCGGGCGGGGGGCGGAGGGAGCACCTGCAGTGACCCAGCGCCGGGGAAAAAACAGTGTGTGTCCGCTGAGCAGCATCATCTTAGGGGGTGTGGGCCTCAAATCTCACCGGGCAGTTTTCAACGCATGCACCGCATCCGGTGCAGCGATCCTGGATGATGCTGCGCGCACGTTTCTTAACCTTGACTTTGAAATTGCCGGGGGAGCCCTCCACAGATTCCATGTCTGCGTAAGTGATCAACTCGATGTTCATGTGCCGGCCGACCTCGACCAGCTTGGGCGAGATGATTCACATGGCACAGTCGTTGGTGGGGAAGGTCTTGTCCAGCTGGGACATGACCCCGCCGATGGAAGGCGATTTTTCCAGAAGATAGACGTAGTAGCCGGAGTTGGCCAGATCGAGTGCCGCTTGCATTCCGGCAATCCCGCCTCCGACCACCATGACCGATCCGATGACGCCTTGAGCCATGCGATGGGCCTCCTCGTGTGCATGTGTCATACGGTTATCATTTGGAGTCGCGACAGATGCGCTAAACAATCCTAAAAAACCGTTGTATCAAAATACGAAGGGTCAGGTTACCCCCATCAAATTTGATTGTCAAGTGAATTCGGCCAATTGCAGAGGCTCATAAGATCGGGATCCAAACAACAAAATTATAAAACAATTTTAAAATATTAGCTAAGGTCAGCGCCTGCGCGCCACCGTTCGGCAGGCAGAAATTGAGGGCAAGAAAAACGCTTCTGAATTCGGATACGGTTCGGCAGGGATTCGAAGAATCCTCCCGGGAGTGCGGCACTCCCGGGAGAAAGGTGGTCGACAGCGGCAAGACTGCGTCAGGCGGCCAGGCGAACTGCCTTGTCTGCGGCCAGGCGCAGTTCGACGGGGGTGAACGGCTTGGGGACATATCCGACCGCGCCCATCCGGGCCCCTTCGACGGCCGTTTCAATGCTGGCGTAGCCGGTGACGATTATGACCCGGGCAGACGGTTGGCGTTCCCGGACGGCTGCCAACAGTTCCAGACCCTTAACGCCCGGCATCTTGAGATCGAGGACCACCAGGCCAAACGTCCCGGCCTGCATTTTTTCCAGCGCCTCGTCCTTGCTGGTCGCCTGATCGATCTCATAGCCCTTTTTGGCCAGGATTTTGCGGATGTTGTTGTTGACCGCCACCTCGTCGTCGATGACCAGGACGCGCAGTTGATCGGCCTTCTGTTGCAGACCCGCTTGGGCGGCTGCCTGCGGGCGGAGGCGGGCCGTCATGTTCATTTTGAGCTCCTCGTAGGGCATCACCACCCGGTCTTCCATGTAGAGGTGCTTCACATAATCCGGACCGGCGGCGGCGGCGACCTCTTCCACCTCAAAAGGCAGATCCGGCCCGATCCATTTGCTTTCATCCTTGGCCGTGGCGGAGGCGGCGGGTTTGGTCTTTTTCGCCTTGAGCTGCGGACACTCGCCGCTTTTGGTGCCGGCCTTGCAGGTAGCCCCCAGCTTCTTGAAGATGTCACAGACCATCGACCCCACCTGGCAATAATTCGGCATGGATTCGGGGACCTTCACCTCCACCACCGGCACATCCGACCGGGAAAGGCTGACGGCGTAATCCGTCCCCACGGCCTTTTCCACCTCACTGCGGTCGAAAGGAATGTCCACATCGATCGTGGCGGAATCGGCTTTCAGTCGTACCGCCATATTCTTCCTCAGCTCTTCATAGGGCAGGTAGGCGACGCCCTCGCGGCCGAGCTGGTGCGCGTATTCAGGCCCGGTGATCGAGACGACTTCGTCGTAAACGAAGGGCTGGTCGATGCCCACCAAGCGCCGCACATCCGCTCCGTCGGGTTTGGCGGAGGTTTTTTTGGCCTTTTTCTGCGGACACTCGCCGCTTTTGATGCCGGCCTTGCACGTGGCGCCCAGTTTCTTAAAGATATCGCAAACCATCGTTCCCACGGCGCAGTAATTGGGCAGACTCGAGGGCAGCTTGACCTCCACCACCGGCATGTCGGAGCGGCCCAACATCTTGACATAGTCCTCACCGGTCGCCTTCTCGACCTCCTTGGCTTCGAAGGGTGCGTCGAGGTCGATCACGTCGATCAGTTCCTTTTCGGCATCACTCGCCCGCACTTCCGAAAGCTCTCCAGACAGGGCTTGACCGACCTTCGTACGCAACTCTTCAGGCGTAAAAGGCTTGGGAATGTAATCCAGTGCGCCCAGGCGGATGGATTTCATCGCGGTGTCGGTGGAGGCGTAGGCCGTCATGATCATGGCTTTGGTGAGCGGCCACTGCTGTTTGGCCAGCTTGAGAAGCTCCAGGCCGTTCTTGCCTGGCATGACAATGTCGGAAATCAGCAGCGCGAAGGAATCCTTGGCCAGCTTTTCAAGGGCCTCTTCGGCATTCAGGGCTGTTGTGACCTCGTAGTTTCTCTTTGAAAGGATCTTTTTCACGTTCTGACAGATGTTGGCCTCATCGTCTACCACCAGGATTCTGACCGGTTTCATATGCCTTTCTCCTTTTCGGGTAAAATGTGCAAATTGAATTTTGTTGAACCCCTAAAGCACAAGTTGTGCCACGCGGCCACAAGTGAAATAAAATCAAATTGTTTAAATTAGTTATAAAAATAAGACGGTTTTGGGAAAAAAGCGGTGTATTTTTATTTTATACGAAACGGATGAAAGAGGTGCCCTGGGCAAGGGGCTTCTATGGGCTGGACGGGAACCGACTCAACTCAATGTGGTCCAATGGAAACGCCTTGAATCCGAAAAAAATTGGCGAGCCTGAGGGGAGAGAAGCGTTGATGTATAAAATTTATATACAGTGTATTTTTACCTTTCACTTCGGCGACCGATCTGACTATTTATCGCTTCCAGAGGGCGGTCGAGCCGAGGTTGAAGGGCGTATGGCGGTGATGCCATGCTTTTTCAACAGGTTCTGAAAATTGGTCCGCTGTAAGCCCGTTGCCTTTGAAGCACGGGTGATGTTCCAATCGTTTTGGGAAAGAGCCTGAAGCAGGAAGCTTTTCTCCACCTCGTCCACGGAGCTGCGACGAATTTCCTTTTTGAGCTGTTTCAGATCGTCCTTGGTGCGGGGAATGCAGCTCGCCGGCTGAGGTGTGGCGGTTGTCTCAGGCAAGTCGAGTTCCTTGTCCGTCAGCCGATTCCCTTCGCAAAGAATCACCGCCCGCTCAATCACGTTGCGCAGTTGGCGGACGTTGCCAGGCCAATCGTAGCCCGTCAGCCGGAGCGCGGCATCCGGATCGATCGCAGCGATCTTCTTGTTCATCTGCTGGCTGTAATGCCGAAAGAAATGCTCCGCGATCGGCAGGATATCGGTTTTTCGTTCCCTCAGCGGGGGCAACAGGATGGGGTAGACGAAGATGCGGTAGTAAAAGTCCTCCCGAAACGACCCGGCCGCCACCAGTTGCCCCAGGTTTCGATTGGTGGCCAGAATGAGGCGGATGTCCACATGGCAGGGGGCGCTCGCGCCCAGCGGCCAAAACTCTCGTGTCTCCAGAAACCGCAGCAGCTTGCCCTGGACTCCAAGGCCGATGTTCCCAATCTCATCCAAGAACACCGTCCCCTGATCGGCCAGTTGAAAGATGCCTTGCTTGTCCTTTTCGGCCCCCGTGAAGGCACCTTTGGCATGCCCGAAGAGCTCGTTTTCCAGCAAGTTTGTGGTCAGCGTGGCGCAATCGACGGCAAAAAAAACCTTATCCCGCCGCCGGCTGTTGGCGTGAATGGCGCGGGCGATCAGCTCCTTGCCGGTGCCGCTCTCGCCACCCACCAGGACGGTCGAATCGGTGGGGGCCACCTTTTCAACCATTGAAATTACCTGCCGGATTTTTGAGCTGTTGCCGATGAGCTGATGGGTCATGGCGCCCGGGGTCGGGGCCATCGGCACTTCAGCAGAAAGACCTGAGGGCGGTGCGGCAGACAGGGCCTGCCGGACCACGGCCCGGATTTCATCCGGGGTAAACGGCTTGGGCAGGTAGTCCACGGCCCCGAGCTTCATGACTTCCACCGCCGAGGAAACACTGGCATACCCGGTCATCACGACGACGGGTAAGCCGGGATTAAGTTCCTTCGCCCGCCGCAGAACCTCCATCCCCCCCAAGCGGCTCATCTTGAGGTCCGTCAGTACCGCATCGAATGCCTCGGCCGCCAGCAGGCTGAGCGCCTCCTCGCCGTTCAGTGCCGAACGCACGCGGATGCCGACTTTGGACAAGATCTTTTCCACCGAACGGCAGATGTTGATCTCGTCGTCCACCACCAAAATTTTAGGCGAATCGGCTGACGTCATGGCGATACGTCACTGGTCGGCAGGGTGATGATAAACATCGTACCATGTTTGGGTTTGCTGGCGACCTCGATGCGGCCCCCGTGCTGAACAACAATCCCGTGTGTGATCGCCAGCCCCAGCCCGGTGCCGGACTCCTTCGTTGTGAAAAACGGTTCAAACACTTGCTCCAGAAGGCCCGGAGGGATGCCGACGCCGGTGTCCTCGACGTAAATCCTGACCTTTTTCTTGATGGGATCGAACTCGGTGCGGATGCTGATGGTTCCTCCGGGCTCGGTGGACTCGATGGCGTTGATGGTCAAGTTGATCAGGGCTTGGGTCATCTGGTGGCTGTCCAACGAAAGAAGCGGCACCTTTTGGTCGAGCGACATCACCAAATCGATGTCCTTGAAGGCAGACTGCTTGCGCGCGAGCGTCATCGTGT